>Ga0315284_10000221_pt1 | contig 78649 bp, 123 predicted proteins | sample YL17G09_16_MG_FD_203696 | JGI IMG/M metagenome (GOLD analysis project Ga0315284, IMG submission 203696) | Sediment microbial communities from Yellowstone Lake, YNP, Wyoming, USA - YL17G09_16 | ecosystem: Environmental > Aquatic > Freshwater > Lake > Sediment | place: USA: Wyoming | collected... | reverse complement strand
AGGGTAACATCATGGGCGGTGAACAATTCACCAGCTTGAACCTTTTCGTCCACGACCGTCTCAACGACCTGGATTAGACTTGCATTGCTCATTGGAAAGTTCCTTTGTAGTGTTGTTTTAGTTTCGCATCAGTCAACCGCCACAATCACCTAGAGAACGGCGGCTGACTTTAGTTCACGTCGATTTTGAAAAAATACCCTTGTTGTTTCGGTGGCCGTAGTCCGGCATTTCTTCATCTTGATCTTTATAAGAGATCAGCCGTGACTATTGTGAAGCTCTCACGGAAGCGTCCAGCTACGATCTCTAGCAACAAGGGCAAGTTCTTACGTCTCAAATTCACAAAGGTATTTGAGACGGCTTTGTGTATTCTGGAATACGATCCATTCGTTGTTCTCGACGCCGCTGTATTGCTTCTTGCCGTGGTTGCGACCCATGCCGAAGATACAATGAGTACCCTTCGGCGGGGCAGTATAACCACGAGGCCCAGGAGCAACGTGAGGCTCGCCAACAGTCACGTCAGCAGCGAACATAAACGCTGCACGACCAGCAACCGAACCGCCACCACCAGACCAGATCGAACCACGGAGAGACGTATATCCCGCCGACTTCTTCCAGTCATCAGCCCAATATAGGCCCGGCCCGAACATAGCACCGTTGATGGCGACACCGACCAGTTCCTTCGGAAGCAACAGTGACTTCTCCAAAATACCCTTCACGTTGACGGAACGAGTTCCGTGGAACAGCAAGGCCGTATTGGAACCACTGAATACTTCACGACGCTTAGGATCAACGTCATGTCGTTCGCTTGGCTGGACCAACGGACGTTCGCTGATCTTAGCCCCGCCGATTTCGGAATAAATCTTATCCTGAGTCTTGGTGAACTTATCGTCATCGCCGTGACGATCCACCTTCCACAGATTCTTGATCTTCATCGTCCCAATATGACCGTGACGGTTTGCCGTCGCCTTCGGCCACCAGAAGGTGAGGAATTTGCCAAGATCAGTCTTGGGGTCAATCCACTCCATGTGAAGCGGCAGACCGTGGAACGGATCGGTTTCACTGTCGGTTTCGACTTGGGCTTGTCCACTCAATGCAGACTCGAAGGCATCCAAGTCCTGTTGCCAGGAAAGGATATTATTGCCGCTCAGAATCCACACACTGTCCGGCGTACCGACTGCCTTGACCTTCGGAATACGTCGATACAATTCGGATGAATATACCCGAAGTTCTTTGTCGCCGATCTGATCGTCCAAGTCTTCGCCCACAACACCAACACGCTTCTGCGCCTCGGTGAGAATGGTGCGTGCTTGGTCAATAGCCGTCAGCGTAGGCAGGCTATTGTCGGCCATCGCCGAACGAGTGTACTTGATCGTTCCACCAATCAAGTCTTGCAGCAATCGACTGGTGTGAGTATCAGCTTTCTTAGCCGCCGACTTCACACCGGCATCGCCAGACGACGCTTTAGGGTCGGGCTTCTTCGGAGTATTGGGATCGACATACTTGATGGTTTTGGCATCAGGCAGACCAGTGCTGCGGGTCGTCAACTGACGAACCAGATACACGTCTTTGCCCGGCTTGGCGGTGAGAGTGCGAAGGCCAGCAACCGTGGACCATACGCCACGCTTGTCGTTCTTCTCATGACACTGAGCGGCGAATTCACGCTGCGCTTCAGCTTCGTTGGCACACTCAATCATTTGGAATTGAGGCGAAGAAGCACCGACTCGGCCCCACTCAAAATAGGTGTAGAAAGTGCCACTGATTTTGGACTTCACCACAGAGGCGTGGTAATACTTGTTGGAGTCCTTTTCTTCCTGCGAGAATGATCCCATATCGGCTATCTTGCAGGTGTCGAAGTTGCCATCTTCAAGAGCAGGCGGGCCGAAGCATTGAAAGTCATTCGGGCCATGACCGGCAGGATAGGCAGATTTTCCAAGTTTCTTCGACATAAAAGTGGTTTCCTAGTTCGGTGAAAGTAGTTTGTAGTTGCTGGTGAAAGTTATATCGGCAGACCACAATCAGACTTTAGCCTAATATATCGAATATCCGGCTTTAACGTGGATATTTTACCACGAAAAAGTCTGATTGTAAAGTCAAGACTGCTTACCCAGGATTGACACCATCCCGGCTCCGGCCATCTGATCGGCCATTTGCTTCTGAGCCAGATCGTTGACATCCAGAATCATTCCGGGGTGCATGACTTGCCACAGGCCGAGTATTTTCCCAAGGGCCATATATTGCATAGCAAGCCCTTGGTCCCCGATCCAACCGCCCAACTCCATGTATCCGTGTTCGCCGCCGTCCAAAGGATCGGCGTCACCGAATGCGCCTTTGTGTTCATTCGTCAGTCGAACAAACTCTTCAGCGGTAGGATTGCCTACTGCGGACACGTCGAAGAAGAACATATTGACTGTATGTGGCGGCTCAACAAGTTCAACCAAATCCCATTGGCTTTTTTCCACAGGCTTCGGCAGGCCGTACTTTTCCCATTCACCTGCGTCGATGCACTTGCCGCAAAGACATAGATAATTTCTCCAATAGGGTCTTGATGAACATACGCTGCGATCTGTGTGGTTCTGAACATACTCGATCAAGGCACTCATGATTTGTCTCCTGACAACCTAGAGAAGAAACTTGCCGTTTGGTTCAGTGCCAATGTGTAAAAACAATCACTTCGGCATCCAGCCCACCAAACTTCGTCCCCAATACCTGATCCAACTTGAGAACTTCTTGGTAGAAATTCCTGTATTGTCGGGCAATATCAGACACTTTGGTAAGCTCCAGCCCACCTTCAATGCCCTTGGCCAATATCTTTCCAACGACAACGTATTTGCCGCTCATGCCGTCCACAATGACATGGATGCCGCTTTCGTTGGGAGTAATCTCGTCCTTATAGTCGTTGTCGTCGTAGCCATCCATGAAATCAAGGTGATCTTCATTGATGCGAAAGAATTCCTTGACCTGGGCTTCATCGGTAATGGCAACGCCCAATACGACGTAATGAGTTGCAGCTACTCCCATGTTATCCTCAGCAAGTTCGGCACCACGGGTTTATCTAACCAGTGCGAACTGGTTTGAACATGATCGGCCCGGACATATTTGGCAGTGCATTGTGAAAACAGCCCATCATCTTGAGCGTCATACGGGAACGTCTGCGCCACTCGCAGAACATAGCCTTCCTGTTGATCTCCTGGGGATGCAGTAGAAATGCCTGTCCAGCAGGCTTTGACCTTTGCCTCGTCCCAAGGCCCACGATATAGGACCGGGGCAACCGGCAGATTGAGCATGGTGGCATATTCCACGGTTTCGTCCCACGACAAACAATTGTTTTTGTCGTCGTATATTCCGAAAACGTAGAAATAGCCTTGCAGCTTGGTGTATTGGATTGAATGCAAGGCATACACATTCTCACCACAAACTCGCCAGCCTGGAGGCAGTTCGTGGCTTAACTGGCCGTGCAACACCTTGACCCAAGTTCGAGAAGGGTGATGCTTGGAATCAAGAGAGCGAGCGTGAATGTGATCGGAGTACATGGATGTGTTTTCCCCATCCAACTTCTCCGTGACGACGATTTCCAAACCCTCGAAGTGCTTAACATTGGGCAAAATGCGATCATCATTACTTGCCCCTGGCGACCAAGGAAGATGATACGTTCGAGGATATTTGTGGAAATGGCTCATGATTTATCATCATACCACAAATCCTGGCAAACGTAAAACTCAAGTCTTTTCCCAGGATTCCACGTCACCGGGAATCAACTGAAAAAATGGATGAATGCAATCTGCCAACTCGCTTGGCATCTTGTCAAGAAACTTCTCATTACGAAGTCTTAACTTGTTTTTCAAATGCTCTATCTCGTAAAGCATTTGCCCAATAGTCACTTCTATTTTCGGCTGAATGTTATTCGCACTCAATTTGGAGGCGTTGAATGAGTAGCCTCTATTTCTGGACTCTTCCAAAACATAACTTAAATACAGATCAATCGAAGCCACTGGATCATTTGTTCTTTTGAATCGTTCCAATTGAGGATGGAACTTGTAGCCCTTTGTTTTGTTCATCAAAACATTCTGAGCCAACAGTCCTTCTCGCCATAATGCGACAAGCCCTTTGGGGTCCAAAAGAGCAGGATTCAAAGACCATAACCTCATTTTAACCTCAGCACATTTTAACTTTGCGGTTCAGGCCGACAGTCGTGAATAATTTGGTGTCGCCATCCCGGACTTTCCTCTGGCAAAGAATAATGTCTTCGTTTGAGGCAAAAAACAGAAGAACTCCTGACAACCTGCTGTCAGGAACGAATTTGCCCAATCCAATTCTTTCCCATTCAGTCTTAACTTCGGCAATGGTCAGATTGGCGTCATGGCAAATGATGCCTTCGACCAATCCAGTTGTATCTTTTTTCATTTTGATCTAACCCGATCTCGAACCAAAGGCTTCTTAACGTCCCAAAAATCTGGTAGATATTGCGGATTCATTATTGACACAAAATGATTTCTCCATCGCTCGGTAAACTCTTGAATGTCGCCGATCTTGCTGACGACGAACTCGCCATAGCCACAGTCTCATTTCATTTCTTCGATGCTTGTAATCCTAACCACCAACTCAAGCTCCAACATTTCGTCTGTGCCTTCAAGAGCTTCCAAAAGCGCCCGACTCTCCTTGGCATAAAGAGCAAGAAAATCTTTTGGTGGACCGTTAGGCAAACGGGCATTCATTTTCAGATCAAGAAGATTTAAGATGCGGTCACAAAGTTTGATGACTTTGGCTTCCCAAGAAACAACGGCCAAATGGTCACGATCCATCTTCTTCCGTACTGCCCGTGGCTCTTTTGATCCTTTTGATGGATTTGTTAGTTCGAGAACCAGTTTAAGCGTTTCTTCATCAGCTTCGCTGACGATACGCTCATCGCTGATTTGTGGGCAATCTTCTTTTACGTCGTGCAACCATGAGGCTCGTTGCATCAACCTCTTTTGTTCTTCAGGCAAACCCTTATCAAGACAAAATAAAGTTACTTTGTCGTGGACTTGTTCCGGGTGAACGATATATGGTTCACCCGTGTATTTTCTGAACTGCCCTTCGTGGGCTTCGTATGCCAACCGCTTGGCATTTTCGTTTTTATCATTCATTTCATTCTTCCGTTTCGTATTGGATGCCCAACTCTTCGACCTTCTGCTTAATCCAAAGCAAACCTTTTTCTTTGAGTTGTCGCACCCGTTCTTTAGTGACGCCGATCTCTTCGCTGATCTGTTCCAATGTTTGTCGGTTGGTGCCATTGACCCCGAAGTAATGTTCTAGCACACGAACCTGTCGGTTGCGATCCGTGCTATTGTCGCCTTCAGACAATAGTTTCAACAACTTCTTGACCAACTCTTGTCGGCCTGTGTAATCTTTCTCTTCTTGGTATCCTTCGCCCCTTGAGTTGAGCATTTCAGCACGAGAGTCATCCAGATAGGTGAATCTCTCGGCATATGTGATCTTCTGCTTGGAGTCTCGGAAGAAATTCTTCTTTACCACCCAGGTTGCATATGTGCTGAAACGATAGCCCTTCGTCCAATCGAAGTAGTCAACCGCCTTCAACACGTCAAAATACCCATCACTGAGCAACGCATCTGTCAAACTATGTTCACGGTAAAAAGTAATCTGCCCCTTGAGGATTTGAGTGGCAAGCCGGAAGTTCGATTCCGCAATTTGATTGCGGATCGAATCGGCAATGGCCAAGTGTTCTTCAATGTTTTTGACTCGCTTTTCGCCGACTCTCTTCGGGTTCATCCCTTCCATTAACTTCTTCGCCCGATACTTGAAGTAATTCATCTTGCGGAACAAATGTTGTTCCTGCTCGAAGTTCAACAACGGGGCTTCGTAACAAGGTCGCATTTCTGGTGCGATCTTGCTAGTTCGTAGCTTCTGAACCTTTTCACCATCTTTTTGAAACTTCTCGTGACCGGGTATATCTGCAAGAATATTCTTCCTTTGTTTAAGTTCATCAAACGTCGGATGATAGAATACTCGCAGTGTTGCCTCCAACAGCTTTTCCGCTCGCTGTTGTGTCTCATCAGTAATCTGGACCTGGACCATTGGATATACCTCCTATCGGGATGATAGGGTGGATTATATCCGGGCTGCAAAGCTCGATCCAGACTATATCGTACAAATAATATTGATTGACTTCGGAACCGATTCCTCGATATAGATGTGACATTCATCCAGAGGCTTCTCGATGCCAAATTCAGGCATAAGTAGTTTGACTGCTTCGATATGCGGCATTTTATCAATAGCCGCTACCGATATTGAAAGGTGTCGAGTCCAGCCGCAAGGCTGTTCTTCAACGCTGAAAACGCACTTGAAGCCATCAACCAAATAACAACAATGATTTGGATCATCGCCAATTGGCGAATATCCATCAGGGATGGCGACCCTAGCCTGAATTTCCTTGAAGTCGATACGATTTTCATCTGCGTATTCACAGACGGCAGCAATGGCGGCTTTTGCCGTTTCGTCAATTATCAGCGCTCGCATTTTTGATTTTCCAATATTTTGGTGAGGGCCTCGTCCGGGCTGAGATAGCTGCCTCTCAGATACTCAAAGAGCATCGAGGCGGTTTCTTCAGTAGCGGCAACAAGCTCAGGATGACCAACTGGTAGCATCCTATAGGCGTTCAAATATTCCCGATGTTGAATTCGCATATACATGACACGATGATCGGTATTCATCACGTCCTTCTCCAAGACTTCCATGAGCCTGGAGAAGCAGCCGAGAAGGTTGGCACGACAAATCCGATGTTCTTCAGCAGTGAGGTGTGCCAAGACCTCTGGTGAGTTCAAAACTTGCAAGTAGCCAAGAACATCTTCTTTAATCGCCATCTGGTTTCTTGCTCCACTCAGAAATCCTGGGCCGGGTGGGACTAAAACCCATTATATGGGACTGGCTGGGATCGAACCAGCGACCACGGAATTATGAGTTCCTTGCTCTACCACTGAGCTACAGTCCCGTCGCTTTAGTCACTAGGCTACCGGCCCGATCTCCGTCCTGACAAAGTTGATTACGTCTTGAATTGTCGTCTCCAAAGAGACAGTCATTTCGTTAATCAACTTGCCGTCAAATTGCTTATCGAGTTGAAAATCAAGGTCAAGCAAGTCAAGCGAGTCTGCTTCTAAATCGCTTAACCTAATTGAATTGTCCTCTATGGCGTCCAACTCGACGCACAAACAATCACAAATCGTTTGTTTTACTTTTTGTTCTACATCCATTACTCACTCGCTTCTTCCATGTAAAAATATATTACGGTAAAGTAGATTTCGCTTTTCCTGGTTTTTTTCTTGTTCTGCTTCTCTGCAAATTTCATCAAAAAAAGGCAATAGCTTTATTGACCGATTAAAACAATTTTGAATTTTTCCCAAGGCTTTACTTTCAATAGATCGGACTCTTTCTCTCGAAACATTCAGTATTTTGCCAATGGCTTCTAGCGTTAAGCTATCATCACCAAAAAGACCAAATCTAGCACGAATAACTGCGGCTTCTCTCCACGTCAAAGATAGCATCAATTTTGCAATTGATTGCTTCAACGCTTTGTCGTCACATTGTGCGATTATTTCACTGTCATCAGTAACGATATTGTCGGCCTGTACAGACTCAGCTTGCCTTAATTTTTCCCTGAAACTTCGTGAAGCAATTGTTCCCATTCGAGCAGATGAACATAGTTGCCACTCGCAGTGCTTCACGACAACTGTTGAAAAACTGACTTCAACATTCTTATCAGGGTCCGAAAAATTTTTGAGAAGACCAACCCAAACATCATTCGTGAAGTCTTCCATTGACCCTAACTTACGAATCTGATGGTATCTCCAATTGCGGCGTGTGGCCCACCATTTCGCAAGTTCTGTTACTTCAGAAGCTCTATCAAGAAGGTCTTTCCGTGACACCATTGCCTTTCCTTTCCTTAAAAATCCTGCTTCCACTCTTCACCTTCTTCGCATTCTTGGTCCGGGCCACCTGGAAAGTCAGGTATTTCAACACCACGCTTCTTTAGTTCATGGAACGTCAAGCTAGTTGCCATGTGCAACATCTGAAGACATGGGACTGGAGGAATATTGTGAATCTCAATACTGAGGCCATGATGGTCTTCGCCCTGAATGGGCGACAACATCAAGTAAGGCGCACCAGGACGCTTTCGCAATTCACCCAGCAATTGATCGCTGGTGGCGAGTTCAAGATCATCCATCATCGACTGCTTACGAGCAGTAGTGAATGTCTTGAGTTTGTGTCGTTGGGACCGAACCAACCGACCAAGATAGATGCAGGCTGCGGCGAGTACGGTAATGGCCGTTCCCATCAAAGACCAAACATAAATCGGCTCCATTACAATTCTCCCTGAATGAGTCGTAAGGTGTTAGCGACTATCTTCCGTCTACGTCCAGCAAATAACCAATCTGGTGAGGAAGTATATCCTTCATTGCCAAGCAAAGCATCAACTCGGACTACGCATTGTCCAGCTTTGAATACTTTCGGAGAACCAGAAATAAATTGTTCATCTATTTCAACACACAATGGCTCTAACATCATGTTATACTGAGGACGAGTCGCTTGGTCAATTGAAAGGTCCAGAAGTAATCGCTTCTCAACCAATATAGCCAAATACCCCGCCCACTTATTGGGCTGTTGAGTTCCAACGCCAATGCCAACGCTGTAAGAACCATCCTCTTCTGTCCAGACTCGAACTTGTTGTCCGGTAGGCCAACCTTGGCCATTTTCAAGACGGCTTGTAAAAGGTTCGTTGAAGATTAACGTGCGAACGGGAAAAGGTTCAGCAAGAATGCCGTAGTGCATGAGAATATCAAGCCCTACGGCAGTGGATGCGATACATGAATCCGCCCTGAATTCCTTTAGGATTTCAGGGCGGGCATATTTCAACAGCCCTTGTAGAACCGCCTCTGTAGTCTTCATGACGGATTCTACCACAAAAATTGTGGGCTGTAAATCAGAGTCTAATTTACTTCTGGACCCAAAGAGGACCGCAATCTCCGGCACCAGCCAGCTTCTTTTTGAAGAAGTATGCTTGGGCAACTTTACGAGTCAAACCACCCCAAACAGCCTCGTCACTTGGAAGAGTCGTCATCGTGATTTCACCCAAGGCAATATCACGTCGCTCGAATAAACCTCGATCCGTTCCTTCAATCTTATCGAGTTCCTGCATACACGCATCATCGACTTCATATAGTTCGCCAAATATGCGAGTTTTGGCGGTTATGCCAGACACCTCTGCCAATGTTTCATCCACCAGGGCCGGATACCCACCATAGCCAAACATGCCATACTTAGGCTCTGTTCGTGCAATGCCAATATAACGCTGATTGCGAATGGCATTATGACGGACAAAACCTTTTTTCAAAGTTCCGTAAACAAATATTAAGTGCATTTTTTGACTAATCCTTTTGCCATTTTAACTACGTCGAGTTCGCTATAGTCTGATTTGGCTTTGTTGTAAATAACACAAACAATTCTGCAATTATCTTTAATGTAACCTTTCTTGTTGTCGATTCTATCTATCGACGGACGAAAAGGCGAATGAGACACACCAGATTGCCTCTCCATAGTAAATTCTACGCCGGTAGCCTCGCATATAAGAGGATGCAAATGTTGTTCAATCCAAGTTCTGTCTAAATCTATTTCCAACTCATTTTTCTTTGCCCTATCTTTGGCATTACACAATAAGCTAGTAACCATGCCAGAAAAAGTTGAACCATACTTTTTTCGATAGTCACTTTCCCAACGCTTATGATTTTGTGTTTTTCTATTTTTTCTTTGTGCAGCGGCAAGATATTCCTTCCGCTCTGAGTAAGAATTATACCCGTTAGCCCTTTTGTAAGAGTTGTAACAAACTTTACACCAACTCCCAGGCTTATCGCCTCGCTTAGTAAACTCAGAAACAGGTTTCTCACATTCACATTGACAGCATGTTTTCTTTTCCATTCTTATATCTAGCTACCATATACGAAAAAGTAGCGAGGAAAGTCCAGAAATGACAAAAGAAAACCGCCCTGACGAAAGTATTTCGCCGGGCGGTCAGAAGAATATCGAATTGAAAAAACGTCTATTCGAGAGAATCGTAATACTTGTACATGCGGAACAGGGCCTTGCCAGGGGCATCAATTGGCAGTTGACAGACGGCGCTTTCTGTGACGTATTTGCCAAGCCTGAGCAGACTTTCACCCACAAGGGTATGATGGCTATTGACGCCAAAGTGCCGAAAAGTCTTTCGTAGTCGGCTCAACTGAACTACTGATGCACGGTTATAAAAATACGGAATATTCCGTGGTGCGCTAATCATGACAGACCTCCAGGGAAATCGACTCTGCTAAGGCGACATACAGGTTGAATACCAACTCGTTATATGAAGCCCGTCGATCAAGGTAGTTTTTTTCTTGCAGGTAATCGTGGAATGCGCTAAGGCTATTCCAAAAATCCCACGTTCCTAAAACGCTATTTGTTGAGAGTAAGCCTTTATGCACGTCAATGATCTTCTCTCGAATTTGAACGACCGCTTTAGCCCGGTCATGTAAATTCCTAATCAGAGATACCATTTCGAGCAATTCAAGAGACTCGTCTTGGTTGCATGTAATTTCTCTTGCTTCTGATATGCCTCCCTTCGGGTTAATATTGGAATTTACAAAAAGGCACCGCTGACCTTTCTGTATCGTTTCTGCTACCGTTCGATATTGGTCACGTTCGTCGCCGAACTTGACAATCACAGGGACCACTTTGAATCCCAATTCTTTTGCCTTTAACTCAGCATCGGTCGGTAGATTATCACCTACGATAAAGCCAGTCAGTCCTGCTGATTTGGCTTTTCGTAGCCAATTGACACCTGTTTTATTCCAGGCATCAAGATTCATGTATGTTGCTACAACGTAACTCATTTGGCCTCTTTACGATCAAAATCGAGACAAGCCAGTTCAGGCAAACAAACGAACCGTGTGCCTTCGACAACCATATCAAAGACCTTGTGATGATGCCCAAACACCCACAATAACGGCTTGTGTTCCTCAAACATTTGTTCAAGGACATTAGCTGTCATGCTAGGGCGAATTGGCTCGCCGTCCCATGTCTTAAAACCGGCAATCATATCAATGATGCTGGTTGGGCATTCATGGGACAACATCAACGCTGGTCGGACCTTGGTGTATTCTTCTAGTGCTTTTGCAGCATCAACATAAGAAAGCTGCTCACCGGGCCACCAATCGTAGCCTTCGGTTCGCTGTGCTTTGTCAATGCTGTGACCGCCTCGGACGAAAAAGAAATCACCGATACCAGGGATGTTATGCACCCCATAATCGCCCAAGAAGTGCGGTGGCTGCTTATGAAAGCGACTATCCAACACTTCATAGTTGTCATGATTTCCACCTAGAACCCGATGCTTAATCGGGTCCAAGAACTTCGCCAGAGCGTTATACGAAAACCCCAAGTCGCCAAGCTGGATAGTATTTTCTGCCTGTTCTGCCAGAAAAATATACTCTTCCATCTTGCCGTGAACGTCCCCGATCAGTCGGAGATATGGTTTTGTCATTGTTGCCTTCTCTGTCTGCAATATTAGGGGACGGACAATCCATCCCCTAACTTAAATGAGTGTCATGCCGCCTTATTGCTCGTGGGGAATGCGACTGTTTCTTCTCCACGAACGATCTTGTCGGTGATCGTTACAACTTTGCCACCATGTTCTGGCAGATCAAACATCACTTCAGTAATGAAGCTCTCGATGACACTGCGAAGCCCACGAGCGCCAGTACCCTTCTTTGCAGCGGTCTTGGCGATCTCCTTCAGTGCTTCAGGTGTGAACTCCAAACCCACCTTGTCGTATCGGAACAGCTTCTTGTATTGCTTCACCAAAGCATCCTTCGGCTCAGTCAATACTTGAACCAGAGCATCTTCATCAAGGGCCTTCAGAGGGGTGATAACCGGCAATCGACCAATCAGTTCGGGAATCAACCCGAAATGAACCAAGTCGTCTTCAGTCACATGCTCCAGAATCCATTCTGTTTCAGCTTCCTGTGCCTCACGCCCAGCGCCGAAGCCAATGGACTTTCGCCCAATACGCTTGTTGATAATGTCTTCGAGGCCAACAAACGTGCCTCCAACAATAAACAAGATATTGGTCGTATCGACCTGAATGTACTGCTGCTCCGGGTGCTTGCGACCACCAGTCGGTGGGACGTTACAGGTCGTTCCTTCAAGCATCTTCAGCAACGCTTGCTGCACACCCTCGCCAGATACATCACGAGTGATGCTTACATTCTGGCTCGTCTTTCCGATCTTGTCCACTTCATCGAGGTAAATGATGCCAGTTTGAGCCACTTCGACATCGAAATCTGCTTCTCGAAGCAGTTTCAACACCAAGTTCTCCACGTCTTCTCCAACGTAGCCAGCTTCCGTCAACGTCGTGGCGTCACCGATGGCAAACGGAACCTGAAGAATCTTTGCCAGCGTCTTGGCAAGCAATGTTTTGCCTGATCCCGTGGGACCGATCAGAAGAATATTGCTCTTTTCGATGGTGGTTTCAGCCAGATCATCGGTGATATCAATTTCTTCCAGTCGAGCAGCATCATCTCGTAAACGCTTATAGTGATTCGATACAGCCACCGCCAATGTTCGCTTGGCTCGCTCTTGCCCAATGATATATTGGTCCAAATACCCAACGATCTCTCGTGGGGTAGGAACTTCCTTCGGCAAGGACACCCCAGCACTCTTCTTTTGATTCTTCTGCTTCACCATCGTCTGGCATAGCTCAACACAAGCGGCACAGATAAATACCCGTGACCCAGCCGGGCGACCGTTTTGCTCACGGTCGGCGACAGGGCTTTCCACCAAAAGTCCCGCTTCCTTACTGGTTTTTCCACAGTAGTCACACAACGGAGTGTTTGTCGTCGTCCTCTTTGCCATAAATTCTTCCCCTTCAATGATCTAAAGCGGCTGTTGTAATTTCCTAAGTTCATTCTACCGCAGTTATTGCGGCGTGTAAATCGAACTTGTTCCCAGCGTTTTTGCCACAAGTCGTTTTACATCAACGACTTGTGGAAATGCGATCTCCCCAACGTGTTTTCAGAACTGCGTGATTGCCTGCAAAACTGGTACAACAGTCATGGAAACCAATCGAATTCTTGATAGTTTGGTTCTCAAAATGATGCACAAGGCCAAGATGTAAAGCAGCGATTTGCTTTCCCGCCTTGGTCAGCCTCATAGAGAAATCGGCGTCTTCGCAGTACGCAAAAACCAGTGTTTCATCAAACAGGCCAAATTCTTGATATGTTTCACGGCTTATAGCAAAACACCAACCTGGGATATAGTCCATCGAGCCGCCCCACCCAAACTTCGAGCCTTTTGCATCACCATCAAGCCAACCGCCAACATATCCAACTTGGGACGCTATGCCGTTTTGCAAATGTGCTATCATGGCTTTATCCCAACCTGGATATACCAACGTGTCGTCATTCAAAAGGATGACGAACGGATTTTCACCTTGGGCAATCAAGCGATTGTTCGGAATGATAAAGCCAAGGTTTGTTTCACTTCGAGTCACAATAATATCAGGCTGGGAAGCCAACCAAGACCGCATGTCTTCTTGCGAGCCATTGTCCCACACATAAATCTGATAATCTTCGGTGTTATCTCGAATCGACTGCACGCACTGTTGAAGATGCTCAAACTGATTATGAGTAACAATTAGAATGTCTTTAGGCACGGGTTTATATGTATGAGCCACACACAATTCTTGTTGTATTTCTTTGGGAAAAGAAAAGACCCTTTCTATAAATGTGGGACCACTAACCATGATTTATACCCCATTGTTAAGTAGATCAAGTCCTCTTCAATAATACCGCAATTTTTTTCAGAACAATACTTACTTGAAATGTGTAAAGCAATTGTTTCACACAAAGGAGACTCCCATTAGACTCGACCATATTGCTTATAGAGTGAAAGATAGACATCAATCAGCGAATTTCTTTATGAATTCCCTGGGTTATCATGTCCAACAAGAATTTACCATCGACTTCGGTGATGGTCAAACAGCGCAGTGCATTGCACTGGAGCCACCAGAAAAGAAAAACAGTGGCGTACACTGGACCGTTCAGGAAGTAAACTACTTGCCTGCTGGAGAAGTGCTACAGGAATATCATCTGCCGCCAGAAATCTTCGTGAGTGATGGCACGGCTGGGTCCATTGTCGCAAATTGGGTTGCGGCCCGCAATGGAGTAGGCGGCATTCACCATATCGCCTACCAAGTTGAAAGTGTCGAGAACATAATGAAACAATGGCAAGCGGCAGGATACGCTGAGTTCACGTCGAAGGAACCCATGAAGTGTCCCGGCTTAACCCAGGTGTTCACAAAGCCATCTGAATTGACAGGTGTGATTTACGAGTTTATCGAACGACAAGAGTTTGGCTTCTGCAAAGATAATGTACGAGCTTTAATGGAGTCCACCAAGGGACTATAAACGAAAACGCCTGGTTTGTCCAAAACGTAATACGCCACGATTTCGTCAATCCATGAATTCGGGACGGCGAACAGCCATTTTTTTACCTATCGGAATGAGTTGACATTAACTGGAAACGGCGGGAAAACACCATCGTATTCACGACCAACATAATGAGCATCTACGGATTCAATACCCTTTTGGTATTTTTCCATGATCTTCTTCTGGTAGTCGTTGGCTTTGAAGTCAGGAGCGGTGCGAGCAAAATAATGAAGTAATTCTGCCTCAGACGACCACGCCCGATCATGTATTTCTTTTTTGGATAATGGCCCAAACTTGTGGTTCCAATAGTCTTTGGCTTGAGAGGCAGCAAAGACCATTGCTCCCATTTGCATATGGGCATCTTGAACCAGCATATCATGCCAGTTATCTGGAATCATGATTACGGCAAGGCTGCGATCTTGACCTGCCGAACGATGAAGCTCACACCAAAAACTAAGTGTGGGAACATTAGGGTTCATGGCGACCGGAGCAATCTTGTTGCCCACAATACGCAACAAAAATGGACTTTCCATATTGTTTCTCCATAAAAGCTAAACGGGCATCCGATAAAGAATCTCGGATACCCGCTTAGTGTTTTCCCATGCCATGCCAGCTTGCAATTAGCTCTTGAAGGACTTGATGGTGCTGACGGCTTCGGTAAGCCCGTCCAGTCCACCGAACTTCTTGGCGAATTCCAGCACCGCTTGCAGATCGGCGACAGTCAGATTGGCATTGCCATTGACAGGAGCCGGAGCCGGAGCAATCGGGGCGGTAGCCTGGGCCTTTGGGCGACCCTTGGACTTTCCCTTTATGTGACTAGGTTTAGGATCGCCTCGACGAGCCATTTCAAGTAATTGTTTTTTCTTATCGTCTATGGCGGCAGGAGCGCCAGCCGCTTCCTTGATTGCCTTCTGACGAATCTGGTAGATGGTGACTTGGTGCATGTTCAAATTTTGCTTTGCCAGCGCCTCCTCGACCTTCTGCCGCCAGCCTTCAGGTGGAGTGGCAGTGATTGCGCCAATCTCCTTCAGGACGTTGCGAACGAAAGCGGTCTTGTTGACCTTCGGTTGTTCAGTCGTAGCCATCAAACTTCTCCTTGAGGATGTTACCCTGTTTCAGTAGGGTTGTAAAGTAAAACTCCAAAATCAAAGGTCCGCACACACGGACCTTCATCGTTGTCGGTTAGGCTGCTTTGCCGACGTACTCGTATGCACGAGTCTCTTCGTTCTTCTTGAACAGCCCCTTCTTGACCAGCTTCAGCACGGACTGATAGACCATGTTGCTGAAGTCCTTGGCCTTGGTCGTGTAGCCAGCTTCACGAGCCAGCGTGACGAAATCTGCCAGCAGCAAAGGACGATTGACCTGTTGGGCAATCGTTTCCAACAGTGTCGGAAGATCGACCGACTTGCCGTCATCGGTTGCAACGCCTGCGGCCTTGGCTGCGTTAGTCGTTCCCTTCGGGCGACCACGACGCTTGACTTCGCCCGTAGGAGCGGCAACAGCAGCCTGCACCGGAGCGGTGGTCCTCACAGTGGGAACTGCGGCAACTGCGACCACACCACCAGTGATTTCCAGTTCGATTTCTCGAACACGCTGCAACAGGCCAATTTGCTCTTGGAGCAATTCGGCTTCTTTCAGCTTGCTTTCCAGTTGATCGTCGTACTTCGTAACTTGCGCCATCGGATTTCTCCCAAAACAGTCCCAGGTTCTTGTCGGTGGCGTGTGCTGGGACTGTGCATCACGCTGACTATCGTATACCGAAAACTCGTCCCTCTACACAGATATTACGTCAAATATCCTGAGTGTAAAGATGCCGCAGACAAAATTTCTCACCCTTTCACAGAAAATCTGTATCCGCACTCACTTAATAACGGATACAGCGTACAGCACGCAAGCAAACAAGCTAAGAAAGGAATAACCATGCTCGTACTAAGTCGTAAGAAAGACGAAACTATCATTCTCAAGGGTCCAAATATGGAAGACATTAGGATTACTGTCGTCCGTATTGATAACCGCAATAAGGTCCGCATTGGCATCGAAGCCGACAAGGAAATCACTGTATTGCGGTCTGAACTGACAACCGAAGGCATTGAAGTAGAAACACTTCGCTCTCCGGTTGAACAGTTGTCCGCTGAGAGTGCCTAAGCAACTTCATCACCGGATTCGTGATCGGATGGACGTGAAGGTTGTAACGTCTTCACAATCAGTTCACGAATCCTGCGATATTCTTGCCCGTTAATGTCCCAAAAGTGACGAGCGAAGTAGATGACCGCATCAATTGCGTATCTACCCTCGCCGTAGTTGTACACGTCTATAGCCCAATTCTGGACAACCTCATCTGAGGCTGGGCCATCAGGCCATTTGTCTTTATATCCTTGGGGCTTAAATGGACACTCACCCGCTGGTGCAACAATCTTGCCGCCGCCACCACCATAAAATCGTTGTGGTCGAACTGGCTGCTGTACTACCGTTGTGCGCCGAGGCGATTGATCTACATCCTCATTGTTGAGAACTGTGGTTGGAACTGCTGAGGCAGGGCGATTTTCGACTCTGGAAATAATGTCACGGACATTGCCAACAGACTCAGCGATGCGCTTGTCCAAAGGGTCAAGTGACATAGACTGTCCACTAGCTGGAACCGCCGCCGTGGTTGTTGCGAACTGGTGTCCACAATCACATTTTTTTGTCCTGGGTCCAACCTGCTTCTGACAGGCAGGACAAATCTTGAGAGCCACTGTGCGCCTCCGATTATACTTGGGGGTATTGGTCTTGACAACCAGATTTTTAGGAAAGTAATTTGCTGACAGACTCTTCGTTGTGAATACACCGAATCGCTTCACCGATTAGCGGAGCGGTCGGAATAACCACCAACGACTTCTGCAACTTTGGGTCCAACTTATTGGTGTGGACAGTATCGGTGACGATAACCCTGATGCCACGCTCTTGCAGTAACCCTATACGCTCATTGGCGTTACCGACGAATAAACCGTGCGTTGCGATAGCACCCCGAACTTTGCCGCCTTCCTTCTCAATGGCATCGGTTGCTTTTACCAACGTGGTTCCAGACGAGATCATGTCGTCAATCAGGAACACGTCTTTGCCTTGGACGTTACCCATCACGCCATGTGCCTCAATCTGCTTACCCTCGTGGGTTTTGTAGACTGACGCCGTGCTGATCTCGATTTTCATCTGAGACTGAACACGTTTTCGATAGAAACCAACACGCTTGACGCCACCTTCATCGGGTGATGCAAAACAGAGATTGTCGAAATCGACTTCGGGCCAAAGTCGGGCAGCGGCATTGCTGAACCAGTCACAGACAACTGGTTTCGCCTCAAGGTGATCGAGCATCAACCGGAAGCCCGACTGATATGCGCTCAGGTTGTGAGCATCAATAGTCAAAATGCGGTCGTCGGGACGAAGCAAGCCCTCGACAATTTCAGGGATGTATTTGGTGTATACCGGCGCTCTGGACTCGGTTTTTCGATCCTGACGTTGAAATGCGAAATACGGCAACACAAGCGTAATACGCCGGGCCGATGCGTCACGAAGAGAACGAGCGAACAACAGGAGCTTCAGGAACTTATCTGCCAGCCGCTCTTTGTGACAGGAGTACAAACTCTGCACGATGAATACGTCACAGCCCCGAACATTCTCTTGGGAAAGGACGTAAGGCTCGTCATCGTCTTGCCACGTCTCTTTGTGGTCAGATCGCTTGAGCGATAACGCCTTGCATACTTGATCTGTGTATTCAACGCTCGATCCCAGGCCAAAAATACGCAAATCGTTCACGGTTAAAGTCTCCTTTTCTGTGAGAGAATTATACCACCGAATAGTTGTGGTTGTAAAGCCTACTGCCCTTGAAGCTGGGCTGCGGCCAAAGTATTTTCCAAAAGCATGTGGGCGGCAACCTTTCCAACAGTCGCCAAAAATTCGCCTTCAGTCATATTCCACTTCATTGTGTTCACCGGAGCGTAAACCCACTGTAGATTCGACAACTCGTCCGTGCCACCTTTGCTTCTGGGGATGCGATGATCTAATTCGGTGTTCGCTCGAATCTGTAATTCGATTCCCGTATATGGACAAATCCCTTGTTGATCGTCAAATATCTTTTTTAGCAAAATCCACATAGAAGCATCTCCTAAATGTCTTGTCGCTCGTTTTTTCAGATAGCAAATTTCACAATGTCCATAATCAGACGACTTTCCACAATAAAGACAAACTCCACGCTGTTTCCTCTGTGAATAAACAGCATTGTGCGAAACTAGGCAATCTTCACAACGAGTATGACCTTCTGAGGTAGGTTTGCCGCACTTTATACACAAACCAGCTTCTTTGTTTTTATCTCGCCAACGAGCGGTTGCCTTGTTTGATTTTTCTCTGCAAGACTCACAACGACGAAATCCTTTTGCATCATTTCCACAGTAAATGCACAGACCTAAATCTCTACGTTCTTGACGAATATCTTTTTTGTATGTTCCCATACAGTATCTATTCGGATCAATGGCTTTTTGTTTGATATTTAGCAGCTTGTAAAGTATTTTCCAATAACATAGCAACTGTCATTGGTCCACAACCACCTGGGACCGGAGATATAGCACCAGCAACTTTACTGACATTTTCAAAATCAACATCTCCAACTACCTTGTTTCCAATTCGTGTAATGCCCACATCAATCACTACCGCTCCCGGTCGAATCATATCTGGAGTCAGGAATCCCGGTTTGCCCACGGCGACAATTACAATATCGGCTGTTTGAGTAACGCTTTTGAGAAGATCAGGAGGCGTGCGGTCGTGGCATACTGTGACCGTGGCATTGGCGTAATCATCGCACTCTTGAATAAGCATTGAGGATAGAGGTTTGCCAACCACATTGCTGCGATTGATGACAACCACTTTCTTTCCCGCAACTTTAATGCCGCTCCTATGGAGCATCACCTGAATACCGTGTGGCGTACAAGGTCTAAACCTGGGTCGCCCTTGAACCAGCAAGCCTACATTCTCCGGGTGGAATACATCCACATCTTTATACGGATTGAAGTCAGAAAAATATCTATCGGGTTTCCATCCTGGAGGCAATGGCAGTTGAAGAATGTATCCATGCACCGAATCATCATTGTTCAATCTCCGAATATGAGTTCGGAGATCGTCCTCATCTTCATTTGATTCAACTCGATATGCCAATATGCCAACTTCATCACAGGCAGCAATTTTCTTTTGGACATAAATTTGACTGGCTGGATTGTTGCCCACCATCAAAGCAACTAAAGTCGGGGTGATACCTGTAGTTGCTTTATATTCTGCCACACGTTGTCGTAATTCTTTACGAATATCGGCGGCAATGGCATTGCCATCAATGAGCCTACACTCCATTTACAAGTCCCCTTAAAGAATGACTTTACCTTGCTGTATTTCATCAAACCCAATATCGTAGATGGCATCAAAGCCCTCTTCTTTAGTAGGTGGAATATACAAGGAATTATGAAGCTCTGCAACCCTAAGCCAATATTCCCAGGTGTGGCCTCGACCATCAGATTGAGTACGACGACGAGCGTGTTCTTCTGGTCCGTCGTTTTTGAAATGAATGGCTTCACATGGCACATCAAAACTTTGAGCCAAGGCCAACCAACGACGCCGACCGGCAAGACTCATATTGAGTCCACGATCAACAATTACTGAACGGCCCATAGCAAGGCTGGTTCCAATAACGTGATTTTCAACAGACTTATACAACACCTTGAGATCGGTACTATAAAGCGTATAGTCATCAGCATGGAGCATATTGACGATTGCGTCATCGTTCAAAATCAACATTCCTTTTTTGGCGGCTAATTTACAATAAGATGACTTTCCTGCTGCGATCATTCCGCATAAAATTTGAATTTTGACCCTGTATCCGACGCCGATGTCCGCCATCACCTTATCACCATTTCTATTTTTGCGAAAAGTGGACGCAACATCGAGCCAATCAACAAAATCTTTATACAACATACTGCCTTTCATCTGATTGCAAATTCCACAACAAGGAAGACAGTTTTCTATAATGTAACCCTTAGAATTGTCCTTGCGATCAATTCCATTATATTGATAAATGCCCCACGTTGAAATTTGATTCTTGTTACCACTGTTTTTAATTTGATATGGCTCACGACCACAATAATGACAATTGCTTGATGTAACTGTTTGAAATTGTTCAATAGACAAATTAAAAATACGACCTATTTTATTTGCACGTAATTTATATTGAGTAAATAATTGATGTAGACCCATGTACCCCTTTGGCTTACCAGAACAATTGCGACAACCTCCTGAAACTTTAGAGCATCTTTTGATATTTACTCCGTGACGAATAGAACGACACTTGCAATTCAAACATTCAGTCAACCAACGAGCATGTCCGCTAGGTGTTCGATCAACATATTCAAGAACGACATGCAAACCAAATTGTTGTTTGCGCAAATCTGAAAAAGGCTTCATATTTATCCTCCATAAATAAGAGGATACCAAAGCCGCAATGCTCGATCTAGGCCGAAAAGTCGATATACGCTTTATTTGCCACGCCGAGTTTTCGCAATAATTTGATTAACTCATCGTGGGCATAGCCATAGTCACTGACAAATGTGTATATCAATATGGAATAATCGTCTCCCAATTTACATTGCCATTTAAGTTGTTCCAACGACAAATGCTCCCTGCGTATTTGCCAAGCGGCTGATAAAAGACGATTAAAATCGCTTGAATCAAAAACTTGATTGCAATGGGAACAATGTGTAAGGCCATCCTTCAATTCACGCTGAAGGGCATGACCGCAGTTTGGGCAGGCTTGTATCATTATCATATTTATGCCCGCCAAATAAAAAACCCCGCCAAGATTTCTCTTGGCGGGGCTTAGGAGCGACTGATGCCGCCCTCCACCACTTCCCCGTTGCCAGGGAAGATTATTGGCCTTCTTCAGTCTCAACCCGTTCGACAGGCTGGGACTGGTCGGCCTTCATCTTACGAGCAGCATCCAAGTACCGCTTGATGGTCGAACCGAAGTCCGGCTCATTCGCCAAGACGTTATTATTGAGGAATTTCCTCGCCAATCCCAACGCCGTCACCAGACCCGGCCCACCGATGAACGTGCCTTCGAGACACTTTCCGCCATTGGCAATAACAGCATCAAGATAATCGACTGCATCCTGAATCTTCTTCGAGGACAGAATGCGGAGAGGTCGATCCTCGTCGTTTCGATGTTCCTTTGGCGGCTTGGCCCCGGCATCGGTTTCGGCCTTCTTCACGTCCCTCAAGGACGTGACCGGAGTGGTTTCATCCCGTTCCTTCACAGAACGAGTGACCTTCTTCTCGGCGTTAACCAATTCGCCCTTGGCTTCTTCTGCCGCTTCGTCATCGTGCTGGAATTCAGCATCGGCGACAGAGCCTTCGGCGATTTCCTTGCGTTCAAGCGCCGACTCGATCTGCTTCTGGATGCGCTTAATCTTGCGATTACAGGCTTCCTTGGACGCTTCGTTCGCCGCAAGACGAACCTTGGTGCGAACATGCTCGTCTTCGATGCTGGAAAGCTCACAAGCCGATTCCCGGTCGATCCGGTTTTCCAGCAAGTCTGCGAGTGTATCAGTATCGAGATTGGCGATCAACGAATCGGACTCGGCCAACCACTTCTCGTCTTGCTGCAAGATTTCAAGAATCTTCTCGTCTGAAGCCCCGACCTTACGCAACTTCATGACTTCGGCAATCTCGTGGCCTTCAGTCAGGTTGATGCGGCCCTTGTTCTCAGCCCAGGCCAGCGCCAAGGCTTGCAAGTCGTCGTTGACGGCGAAGACTTGACAAGGAATCATTGCATAGGCTTTGTCAGCCGAGCATTGGGTATAAACCCATTCGCCCTTGTCGTTCAGTTGCAGACTGCTGGGATCGGTGACGATCTCTTTCTTGCGAATGAGGAAGTCCAATGCACGGTATCGGCGATCACCACCAACCAGTTGGGGATAGTAGTTATCCCCTTCTTGAACCCATCTGCACACTAGCGGGTTGAGCAACGTGCGGTTCTTAATGCTCTCACGAAGTTCAGCCGAGAGTCGCTTGTCCAGCAACTCACTCTGCCCTTTCTCAGTCAAGAGCCTGGGGTTCCTGAACTTGTATTCCGACTTTGACGTTTCTTCTTCGTCAATGTCCGGGGTACGCACCGCAGCGAACGGAACGGCGAACAACGCACCATAAAGATGCTTGCTGCCTTCCGGGATGCGATCCATCGGGAAAGATTCACTTTTATTCATCAGTCACTCCTGCTTCGGGTTCGGTCGGTCTGTCAAAAAAACGATCCATCGTAGGTTCTAGTGCGTGCCAATGTTTCTTTAATCGTCGCTCCTTAAAATGGCAGAGGCAGAGTATGATTTATCGGCATGGGTGTCAAGACTAGAATTCATATCCACCCGAACGCTGCGACTTCGGCGTCTCAGATGCAAATGGCTTCCGACACCGGATGATATTGTTTGTTTCATATTCGGCATGACCGAAATGATCCAAAGCTGAAGTCTTCTTGCGAAGAACCAAACCTTCAAGTTGAACAATGGGCAACGCCTCTTCAAAGCGTTTTGTGAAATCCGAAGCGAACGTCTCGGCCATCCAAATGCGAGGCGTGACCTTTAGAGCAATGCCACTCGGACAATATTCCTTCGGACTCCCACAAATATCGTCGAGCATTTTCAGCCGCTCAACTTGATTGGGGGAACCGAATAAATATTTGCCGACCTGAAGAACATCGAACAAGATGATCTCGTTCGTAGCATTTTCGTCCTTATTCATCAGTTCGCCATCCAGCCAATATTCGACACCTTTCTGAAGGTGAAGGCCGGACAGAATTTCTTCCTTGTGTTTGCGGTCAAGAGAAAAACGGGCAAAAGAAGTGCCGTGGCGATTGCCGAGTGTGATCTCACATGCCGGTGAGATATTGATGACGGCCCGACTTCCACGAAACTTTCGTTGAGCGAGCCATTTTCCAGTGCTTTCGTAGTATCCCAAGTCCTTGGGAAGCATCTTGCTCTTTGGCCGGGGAGGATATATGATCTTGACGGCCATGAGCTTCTTCCCCTTCTCGAAACAACAATCGGATTGCGTGGAAGATTCTACCACGCAATCCGATTGTTGTAAAATCGGAGGCAAAAGATTATTCGTCGTTGACCCGTGGACGAGGCAAATTCACGGTGATCTCGTTTATCAGCGTCAACATAAGTCCTTTCTCCACAAGAGGTTTGAGAAATATACGAATGGCTTCTTGTGCCATCTGCTTGTGGTAGAAACAACTGACGGCTCCTCCGATTACGACCGAGTTAGAAAGCTCCATCACGGAAAGTTTATATCCCCGAACATGCGGACATTCCTTCAATACGCTCTGAATCTGGTCAGCCAGCGTCTCTTTGTCCATACAAATCCTTTATTCGTCTAGTTCAGTGACGCACTCAAACAGAGAGCGACAGTTTAGACACTGGATATTCAAAGCATTGGGTCCATCTGGCCTTCTTCCTGATCGAATGCTGTTGTGCGGTGGCAGGCAGTTGCATTGATATTTGAGGAAATACGTCTTGGTCGGCTTCTCACTTCTGACTCGATCCCGCATATCGGCACGTCCGGCTTTGAATATAGCCTTGTCCATATCAACGGAATCAAAGGCATCGTCTCGCCGCCGAATGGCATCTTTATTGGGCCGCTTGATGTATACTCGCTCAACTACGTTTCTCGGATATACGGTCGAAGTGATCGCCCAACCTTGGGTCTTGTGCTTGATTACCACAAGTCCAACTTCCAGAGCAGCTTCAAGGAAGTTCTTATTGTGATATTGATTCGTTGTAACGTCTGGCAAACCCTTCTGTTGATTTGAGACGTGAATCATCTCGTGCAGCATGGCACCAGGGATTTCTCCATATTCCAGTTTGGAAAAATCCACTCCGATAATCATGCCCTCAACATCAGGCATCCATCGCAACGAAACCTTCTTCTTGGGTTGAAGAGTGAAACTTACCGACTCCAGTTCACCACCAAATAAGGCTTGGTTTAGAACGCCGAAAATACGCTCCAATTCGGCAATAAGCGAGGTCTTCTCCATGATTATCCTTCTGGAATATCGTCGTGATGAGGTCCAGTCCTATGCCTCGGCATATAAGTCTGGTGTGGTTGAGACGCTAACGGCTGTTTCAGGCCGGGCTGGGAAAACGCAAGTTCCGCTTCCGAAGTTGTCGGAAAGGCTACTTTGCAACACTTCCCACAGATGAGATTTAACTTTTCATCAAAGGTAAAATCTCGATCTGTGGGAATATTTTCATGGCAATGAGGGCATATTCTAGGATTTGCCATCTAGCTCAATATCCCCTTTTCCCTTTTCGTTTTGGATGGCGTCATAGACTTCCTGTCGGTGAACAGGAATATCGCTTGGGGCTTCAATCCCCAAACGTACTTTGTCGCCACGAACTTCAACGACGACGATTCGGATGTTTTCCCCGATAACAATCGACTCGTCTTTTTTTCTGCTCAGAACTAACATCGGCTAACTCCTTTTGGTCACGATGCCGTGATGGATGAAACTCGCCCGATTCTACCGAAAGCTGCGAAAGGCCACAAGACCAGTTTGAAGTTTTACACCACACATTTTACACCCCACAAATGCCGTGGTACAATCTGATGAACCAATTTTTTACGGGAGCATAAAATGTCGCTGTCAGAACGTGATCTGGTCTTGAGAATCCATCAAACTCCGCAAAAAGCAGTGCTTGCTCTCACCGGGGGCGGGGCCGAAGTCATCGGAGAACTTCTCCGATATGGCCAAGGTTCCAACACCGTGTTGGAAGCCATTGTACCATACGATCAGAAGTCGTTCGACAACTTTGTGAAGGGAACTCCCGACAAATATTGTTCCACTGGCGCTGCTCGTGATCTGGCAATGGCAGCATATCAGAAAGCCATCAAATACTCTGGACTGGACAATGCCGAAAGTCTTGTCGGAATCGGCGCATCCTGTTCGCTTGCCAAAGATCATGAGCGTGAAGGACGAGAACACCACGCCTATATCGCTGTTCAAACCAGCGAATTCACACGAACCTACGAAATCGACCTGACTGGTCGTGGACACAACCGAGTCGAAGAAGAAACTCTGGTTGCCCGTGTTATAATCGGTGTGCTGGCGTTTGCATCTGGCTTTCGTGATGAAGCCATCGACATTTTTGAGAATAATTACGTCACAGAAGTCATGACCCCCGGCACGCCGGAAATGTTCAAGCTGTTGACCGGACAGTTGAAGTCCCTCACGCTTGGTATCGCCGCTGGAATGGACCGTCCAGAGAACCGAGTTATTTTCGCTGGATCATTCCATCCACTTCACCCCGGACATGCTGGCATTGCAGCCAAGGTGTTCGAGATTACTGGAAAACCAGTCGATCTCGAAGTGTGTGTCCACAATGTCGATAAGCCTGCCTTCAATTACACCAATCTCAGAGAGCGGATCGCTCATCTGGAATCGCAAAAAGTCAATCCGTGGTGTGGAGACATTCACTTTACGTCGCTGGCGACCTTCATGCAGAAGGCCGAATATTTCTACGGCGCAACCTTCGTGGTAGGCTGGGATACATTTAAGCGGATCAGCGACCCGAAATACGGCAAGATTGACGAAGTAGTGGCAACCCTGATTCGCCAGGATGCCAAATTTATCGTCTTCCACCGTATAATGGATGGAAGGGCTTCGCATGAAGAAGGACTCGACGGCATCGACCCTCGCTTCTTGAAGATGGGCCAAATCATTCCACCGGATATTTTGCCTCCGGTTGATATGTCGAGCAGTAAAATTCGTCTCAGTCGGACTTAATAAAGCATGAGCGAAATACAAGACTTTTGGAACGACGTTCACACCCGTCAAGACTGCATCAGTCTGACGGGTAGTGACGGGCCTACTGAACTAGGCGTTTTGAGAATCGACCCGGATTCTCTGGCTGGTAAAACTATTCTTGCTATCGGCGTTGGCGTTTGCAACCCAAGCAAGTTTTACCAACAAAAAGGCGGCAATGTATATGCCCTTGATATTTCGCCAATCGCTCTTGAAAATGTCAAGCCATATACGCTCGGCCAATTTCTGCCTGAAGATGACTTGCCTGAGAATAAGTTCGACTATGTATTCTCAAACAATGTGTGCATACACATGAGTCATGAAGCCTTTGAGATTCAACTTCAGAAGATCATCAAGAGTCTAAAAGTTGGTGGCATTTATGCACTCCAATTTTCCCATTTAGATGATAGGCTTATTCCTACTCATCAGGACGGCAAGTGGGCAATAGCCCTATACGAACAAGATGACCTCAAAGCCCAAACGTGGGGCGCTGTGTTTCGCTCACCAGGAAGACTGCTTCAGTTGGTTGAAAAGCACGGCGGCAAGATGGTATACTTATCCCCTCCTGGGCATCACTCTTACATCAGCAACATTTTTGGCTATGCCACCCATATAACCAGAGCAATATGAAATACACCGAATGGAACAATGCTGCCAAAGAACGTATGGCGGGACTGCGATTGATCTTTCAGACCAGCAAAGGCAATGGAGTCACACAAGACCAACGGATGGAGATGCTTCATCTCCATGATCTCGAACACAGAGACGATCTGTGTCGCTTCGGTAACGCATTGGATTGGCTCACACGGATTCTGTATGAACATGACCCGATTGATCTGGTTCCCTGCGTAGTGCCAAAAGACGAATATGATATTGAAGCCAGAATGATCTTGCGTGAACTGGCTATCCGTGGCACGCCAGGATTGAAGGAAATCACCGAAGTCGTCCATCAAATCTTTGTGATGGAATTCGATAGCCCCTCAGCAGGAACCATTGATCGTCCTTGCTATGAAGCAATCGCAAAAGAACTGATCGACCACAGTGAAAATTGGCAAGGCAAATAAAAAAGGTTGCCCGACTTTTCAATCGGGCAACCTCTCTAAATATGGTCAACAATCAAGCGTTAGTACAAACGCTGAGTGCATACCGTAATAGCTGGAACATATGCGCCTGCCTTAGCAGAGCAGATGCCAAGGGCTTGCAGAATTCTACCGCACTGAGGGTAGAAGTACAACCAACTGGTTGTCGTGTATGTGCCGTCTGGCTTTTTGCATCTCATGAGAATATCCTCCATAATAGGTTGAAGAGTTAATCACTTCACCATTATCTATCCAACCTGGGCCTCTTTCTTAGGGCCTGGATCGAACTCTTCTTTTACCTTTCGCAACATTTCCTGAACCTTTATGTTTTCAGTGAAATTGGCAAGGGTAGCGCCGCCAGAGTGATTCACCCAACTGGTGCCACACACAGCCTGTTTGTAACCCATCAATCGCATACGCACGGCGAATTCTTCAGCTTCGGTTCCGGCATACGGGCATTCTTTCAATGACCCAACTTTATTGAACAATTCTCTATGAGCCAATACGCAATACATCGGCAAATAGCCTTCTGTCAAAATCGCATCAGGCCGACGATCACTTTTTCGTCCAGTCAAAATATTTGACTCGACCATTGGATTGTTGGTCATTGGAGACACCATTTTTACGCCTTTATTCTTGAGTAGATTCATCGTCTCTCCCATATTGGAGAGCCAATTGTTTTCTTCTGCAAAAACATCAGACTGCATAATGGCGATCCAGGTGATATTTTGGCTCCACGGAGTTTTGAGTGCCAAATTTACCGCTGCTCCGAATCCCTTGTTTTCATCGGTACGAAAACATCGCACACCAGGCATTTTCTTCTTGTCTATATCTTTGATGAATGTCTGGTTCGGAGAACCATCGTCAACTAGAGAAATCAAATACCTGTTGGTATGCACTGTGGTAAATATACTCTCCATCAACTTGGCAACACGAGCCTGTTCGCCATGAAATGGAATGATGATTTCCACCGGGGCCATGTAAAAAGGATTATTTTCTACAGTTCGCTTTACGAATATCTTTGGATTTTCCATTAGTATCCCGTCAACAATTTGGTAAGTTCATCAGACAGCGAGGCGGCGTCTGACAAGTGTGAAAAATGTGCCTCGTATTCTTCGGCCAATGATTTGAGATTCATGTTGTCATAACCATCTCCTATGCCAAAGACACACATCTTCGTACTATAGCCTCTGATATTATTTGCCAAAAATCCCTTGCGATATTGATAGTTGCGTGGTGCTTGAAAACGATCTGTAATCAAAAACATATACTTATCACAATCTTCGACATACTCGCCAACAACTGTGACGGCGTTTTTCAAAGTAGAATCAACATAGAAATTTGGCGGCTCTTGATAGGAGATCACATAATATGTGCTTTCCCCCTGATCCCGTGGGATTGTATGCCAATTTGGATGAGAAACATATATTTTCGATGACGGCTTCACATCCAAGACATTCTTCAGAAGAACATCCTTTACAATATCCAAGTTCCGAGTACCGTTGGTGTGCAACGTCGATAGATCAAATACGACCCCAATTAACAATGTCCGTTCAAAATCTTTCATGCACGCTCCAATTTTCGCAAAGTTCACTCATCTAATAGAGTCTTAGGTGGAAAGAAACATGGACCAAAAAACAATCAAAGAATACCTCCGGGCGCTTGAACACATGACAGGCTTCATGCGTTCGTTACTCGAAGAAGAACTCAAATCGCCCCCAATGCCCGTTGGTGAGCGTGAGAGGCTATCGGAGATCACAACCCTCCGATTGCTCGCTAAATCCGAGAAATGGCCTCTGGCGGTGCCTGAAGACCTAATTTGCGGCGAAGACGAGGATCACAAGCTGTCTCGTGCAGCAGGAATCGTACATGACTTTATTCGCACCGATCTAAGCGATAAAAAGCTACTAGACTTCGGCTGCGGTGAAGGGCATGTTCCCTATGTTGCTGCCAATCTCGTCGGCGTCAAATTGGCTATGGGCTATGATCCCAGCGAGCAAAACTGGAGCCACTTTGAAGATACCGTCAACCTGCAATTCAGCACTGATTTTGACGAAATCAAAAAGAATGGCCCATACGATGTCATACTGGTCAATGATGTCATTGACCACGCAGATGAAAATATACTCATCAAAGCAAACGAGGTCAAAGCTCCAAATGGTCGCATTTATTTACGATGCCATCCCTGGACCAGTCGCCACGGCACGCACCTTTATAAGCAACTAAATAGAGCTTATCTGCATCTTGTGTTCGACACAGATGAATTGTTTAGTATGGGACTAAAAGAAACCCGCACTAGAAACTTCCTCGATCCTATGACGGAATATAGAAAGATAATCGAAGAGGCAGGACTAACCATATCTGAAGAAGAATTAGTCACACATCCTGTAGAGCTATTTTTCACTCACGAGCCTGCCGTCCTAAGACGAATCAAAGAACAATGGAAAGTAAGTGAAAATAAAGCTCTAGCGGCAGGAACACAGTTTCCAAGAGATGTATTGGAAATTCAATTTGTTGACTTTATTCTAACTTAGGATATTTTTTGTTCCACTCTTCCTGGTTTTCTGGAGGGAGAGAGGCGACCCATACAGATTGAAGCTCATCATTCATTTTATAGTCTATTTTTTCAGATAAACACATCTGAAAAGACCAGAGCGGCTGACCACCTTTGTCACGTTCTGATATAGTGTGGTTTTCGCCGGGCCATTGAATGGCAAGATTGGGTTCGTTATACATAACCGTCAATTCGCCATCTTGGGCATATCGACCAGTCTGCATATAGACAACAGAAGAGTTGTCTTCAAGAGATACAAACCCATGTCCGCATCCTGGCGGCACATAGACTTGTTTGGGTTCATCAGGAGTCAGTTCGACTCCGACGTACTTTAAGAAAGTTGGCGAGTTTGTCCTAAGATCAACTACCAAGTCCCATATTTTTCCTGAGACGCATGTGACTAGCTTGGCATAATTAGCAACATGGATTCCTCGCAATGCGTTCTTGTTGCTTACGGACCAATTGGTTTGTTGCCAATTCAATAACTCAATGCCATGCGTATATTTGTCTTGTTCGTAGAGTTCCTGAAAAAAACCACGGTCGTCATGATAGCGATCCATCATGACGACCGTGCAGTTTTCAACATCTGTCGGAATGAATTTCATAGAAGGTTTCTGTATTTTGCGAGAACGTCGCCAACCTCCCGGAGAGCCATCACTGCGGCATCTGGATTGACAATACATTTGTCAAGCGATCCATAGTGTTCTTCGAGGCACTGAAAGAGAAGTTGTTTAACTTTCTCTTGCAAACCATCGTGTTTAGGCCCCCAAGGTAAACCGGCTTTATTCTCATTATACAGAGTTTCTAGCTCAAGTTCTTTCCGCTCGAAATATTCTTCTATCTGTTCGAGCGACCATTCCCCACGGCGAATAGCCTTCAATTGTTCTCTATTTCGCTGTAGGTCCAGATCGCCCTCTGTGAGAATCTGTTCGATTTCATTCAGATTTCTCACAATATGGTAAGCGAATTTAGGGTCGAAGCCCATTTCGTCTACCACTTGCTTTCGCTTCCCGGTTCGCTTCTTTGACCCACACTTCTTTAGCTGTGAATAGGCGTAGCCTTTGAAAGTATTCCAGCTTCCTAAATGAAGGAATATCTTCCTCTGCTCTCGCACCATCTGGCCGACTCTGGTGCTATGCAATACGCACCATTGAGGCGTAAACAAAGAGTCAATCATGTTAGGGTTGTTTTCCATCACCAACTGAAAGAAGTCAACAATATTGTAAATGTTGAGGTCATATTCTTTCTCGGCACCGACATCTTTGATGTGGTGTTCTTGGTAATTGGTGAATCTATTATTGGCGTGTACGGCATCGCCAAAGCCTACGATTTCGCCACGAAGATGCGGAAACAATTCTTCCTTTGGTGGAATGCAAAAGGAATAAATGTCCGTGTCGGACGTATCGTTTGAAACACCATAGGCCACACTACCCATCATTGTGATGTAGTGCATGTTGTCTGGAATCCAGCGATGACCGCCGAGATTTGTCAATCTCTTGTCGTACAGTTCTTTAATTACGTTTGCCATTTTTCCCTCCGTTTACTTGACAGGAAATAAGCAAACCGGGTTCGCTTATTTCTTTGGTTTTTTGACAGCCTTTTCTGGCTCTGCTGGCTTTTCATAGTCGAGCAGTGGTTGCCACGAACGCTCCATATTCAAAGCCAGTCTTAATCGTTCTGCGTCATCACCTTTGAATATCGTGCGATCTGAACCGCCCGGCTTCGTAGAGATGACTGTAGCGGTCAATACCGCACCTTCCTGAATGAATTCTACACGCACGATATGGTCTGTATTGACCCAAATTCGTGGATTGTTCTGTGGGACACCACCCGGTCGTTCTTTGCCTAATTCAAGCCACATAATATGCTCCTTTGAAGCTGGATATAACAAAGGAGTACGGGCGAACAAAAAAGGCCAGCACCCCCAAAAGAAGATGCTGGCCCTCGATTAAGCAAAATCGAGTTATTCGTCGTCACTGCCAGACATTTCTCCATCATTGAACAGGATGGAGAAATTACCCTTCATGACCTCTTTGATGTTTGCCGTTTTGCGACCAAGCCTGTGATCCACGACACGAGACTGAATGAAGTTGTAGGTGCGAATTTTATCGCCTCTACCACCAATTCGATCACCGCCGCTCATCATCTGCGTCTTACGGGATTGATCGTATTCGCCCTCGATCTTGAGCCGCTTTTGCTCATTGACCTTGAAGGTCAAAATGCGCAACGCCTCATCGAGATTTTGCTTCTGATCTCTACCGTTGATGAACACCATCATTCCAGTCGGCTTATGCTTCATGCGGACGGCTGACGCCACCTTATTGACGTTTTGACCGCCTGCCTTCTGCTTGCCCGTCTGAAAGATAATGTCCAGGTCTTTTTCACGAAGCGGCTCCTGAGTGTTCTCAGGAGGCAGCGGCATGACAGAAACCGTCACAATAGAGGTTTGCCGTCGCCCACCACGCTCTGTGGGTGGGACACGCTGTACAACGTGTTTGCCGGGTTCGTTTTGAAACGCTTTCCAGACGCCTTTGCCTGTGATCTTGGCAATTGCGTGACCGTGTTCTTTTGTCAGGACTTCATAGCCTAATCCACAGTTGGAAGCGTATTTGAGATAGGTTTCAAGTAAATCGGCGACGAACAACTTCGAGTCTTCGCCACCTTCCCCGCCATGCAGTTCTAAGATTAGAACTTTAGAGTCGCTAAAGACAGGATGTTGCCGAAGATTTGCCGCCGTGTCCTTGATTCATGATTTTGACATTTCTCATCTCTCTCTACTCCAAAAAATTTTGCTGGACCTCTACATTCTACCACGAGAGGCCCAAATTGTAAAGCTATCTACGCTTTACTTTGACCTTTCTGGCAACTTGCTTAAAACCACTCTCTGTTTCGTACTTGCACCCAGGACAAAGAAACGGTGCGACAGCTTCTTCTGGTGGCAAATATCTTCCACATTTATCACAGTCGAAAGAAGTCTGTTCGCCTTCTTCGTTGTATCGGTCGTCGGAATACAACTCGTAATGAGTACATCCCATTGTGTCGTGCATTTTCTCGAACCATTCAACGACCTGTGCTGGCGTCATATTATTGACGCTCATATTGACGTTGAATGTCTTGGGACCATTCATGTCAAACTGAACATCGGCATCGAATGAGTCTTCAACTGTTCGTTCAGTATTGCTGTATTTACTGAACGCCCACAGTCGCACCTGCACATAGAGCTTCTTGCCCTTTTCATCACGCTTGCAAAATTGCCAATGCCGATCATGCTTGTCATGTTGGCCGACAGGCCATTCTCTAAATCCATAAGCCAACAAGGATTCAACAGTCATGATTGGGGGCAAAGGCACCCAACAACCATCTTTGACGATTCCATGTTCTGACATTTTAAGGCTCCCAACCACGTTCCTCGAAGACCGCATTAGGGTCTTTATCGGCAGCAACAGCTTCGTCCCAAAGCTGGACAAATTTCGATGAACGCCAACGACGTTCGGCTTCCTCAGACCACTTCTTGATTACGTCTTCCGTCTCGCCTGCAACGATCATATCACGAGCGACCTGTGCCATCACGAATTGGTGATGGCACATGCCACAGGTGGTATCAGGCTCATGGTCAATCAACGAGTCCGTTCTTGACATGGTTTCAAGAAACTCGGCATCCGTCATCTTCCTTTCAGAAGCGATGACTCGCTGATCGGCCTCTCGTTGTTGAGCATCCATCAAATCTTCTCCAAAGGAAACATGCCAAGTTGACACATGCACAAACGAAGGTGTGTCAACGCCTGCGATACAGAATACTTGAATCCCCAACGACCATCAACGATTTTGTCCAGATGATACGCTTGTCCTAATTTCGCTGCAAGATCGTAAGTGAAGTTTGCCAAAATCGCTGGGTCAAACGACTCAATGCTTCGTGCCAAAAAATAAGCATGTTGATTTGCAAAGCCAATGAGTTCGGCATCACCTTGCGTCAAATCGTACTCTGGATCAAACACTGCGTTGACACCCGCTGCGGTAATGCGAACAACATGCCGAGCCGTGCGATCACGATATGGCACCTGACTCATGGCCGATTGCAAACGAGCATAAGTGTAGGAAATATACATGCCCGGAGCATCCGGCTTCGTCCATTCTTGCGGTGTATATTTCACACTCTTGGAACGAGCGACATGAAGGAAGTTCCATGCCAATACATTCCACGCCAGCTTGTTCGGTTCAGGTGTCGGATCAAGCTGTGACACAATCTGATCCAGCACTTCTTTCGCCGTGACACTATCGCCAGTACGAGACTTCATCTTCTTGCCGTCAGCGCCCAATACAAGGCCCATAGGCAAGTGCTTGTCGCCCAGCCCCAGGTTTGCGAAATGCTCCTGTTGCTCAGTGCCAGTGATGTAATGCGTCGGCCCCACAACCTTCGAGAAGGCAATGTCTTGGAAGGCATACAAAGGACGCCCATCCCAACGAACGACGATTACAGGCCCATTGGGGCCATCCCATACTTCACATTCTTCCTCATGCTCGAAAGGGTTGCCGTTAATGTCGGTCGAAATAGAGTCTTTGACCGGCACCTTGGTTTTGTAACGAGGAACGATCTCCTGATCTCGTGGCATCAATACGTCGTAGTGCAACTCTGGATGGAAGTTCAGAAAATCGAACCATCCATTCAGTTGCTCGGTGGCGTATTGAAAGACGCCTTGTGACGCTCCCAATAGGGACACGAACTTGGCATTAGGCTTTTGTTGAGCATAGTTCATAATGCTCTCCAAAGACTTGGCCAAAGCCAATTGACGTAGATGCCCGACGTGCAGACTCTTGTTGAGGTTTGGGGAGAACCCGTCGATTACATACGGACCCTTATACGTCACAGCTTCGGGCCATTCCTGGCACTCTGGAGTGACGTAGTAGTTCCAGTAGCGACCGACATTTTCCTCACGGTACTTGCCTGCAAATTGAGGCAATTGCTGCATTGAGAAAAACCCAACGCCATGAGATAGCGGGATAGGGCGAATCATTTCTTCACACTCACTTTGGCCCATTTGGGTAAATTGCTCAGAACGTAGTCCTGAATTTCCTTGTTTTCATTTGGGATGGCCCAAGATTGGTAGTCCCATGAATAGAAGACGTAAATGCCAATCTTCAACAATAGGAGTCCGGTTTCGAGGAATGGGTAATCTTCAACCCACAAATTGTGCTTGTCGGAAAGTTCATGACTTATTTTGACATATTCCTCAATGCGAGGATGGTTGATCTTGTGCTTCTTAGTTGATGTTTTCCAACGGATCACGACGCAATCTTTGAAGTTTTGCGCCCGCTTGAAGGCGAAGCCGTGCTTGATGGCAAATTGATGCCGTTCCTCTTCCAGCTTGGTGCGGATAGCTATAAGTTTTTGAACAGAGGGTGATAATTCCATGTCGCACCATGAAGAATAAAAAAGCCTCTGGCGCATGTCGCCACACGCCAGAGGCTATCGTTTAGCAATCCGTAGACAGCTAGTCATGTTCTAGCTCTGTGAGCCAGTACGCTTCGCCAAGGAATTGCTCCCAAGACTTCACCCGAACATCACCAGGGAAGAAGTTGTGCTTCGGCTTCTTAGGCACAGAGAGCAACCTCATATTGGCTTCTTTCGGAGTCCGGCCAGCCTTCTTTGCGTTGCAGTCGGTACAAGCCACGACAATGTTTTCCCAGGTGGTCAAACCACCCTGGCAACGTGGGATAACGTGGTCCAATGACAACTCGCTACCCGGCTTCTGCTTTCCACAATACTGGCAGACGTTACCGTCACGCCGGTAGATGGTCCTACGGTTGTAGTGGACCTTCTGTGTAGGCAGCTTGTCGTATCGAGTGTACTGGATAACTTCAGGAATACGAAACACTGCGTTCACAGAACGCATTGCTGGCTCGTCTTCCCCTGGACGGAGTTTTGCCCAATCATCCCAGGTCAGCATAGCAAAGTCATGAAGTGCGTCGATGATGCGTGCCTTCGGCGTACCGTCTTTGTAGGTTCCGGCGACTTTCTTTAGTGCCTTTTCCAACGTGACGACGCCAATGGCAGTCCACGACTTGTTCAAAACTAAGACTTTTCTCTGTGCTAATGACATACTGACCTCCGGTTGATGGTTCCTTTCGTGTATCTACGGACCCATTTTTTCCTCTGCGTTCAAAGGGCTACTCTTCATCTATGTATCGCCATATCCTCTGAGGTTTGGCGTTCTTTGCATTTTTGCGACTGAATTCTTTCCGCTTTTTGGTGATGGTTCGTTTGTATTCGATTTCGCTAAACTTGATCTGTTCACAGGCTTTCTTGAACTCGTCCTTCAACTTTTTGTCGAATTCCGCACGACTCTTCTTCACCAAATCTGAAGTTTCGGTTCTCGCCGTCTTCAGATCGTTTTTCATTTTGTCTTCGATCTGCTTGAACAGGGCAGCGTATTGTGCCTGTAGCTGATCTCTGTATTCAGCCTGATCTTGCGTCAATTCTTCTTCTTGAACAGCCTCGACTTTACTCAGCCGATCCTCGTATGCACTAAGGGCAAGATGCTGCTCTGCTACGGTTGATTCTACCACGGAAAGTTTATGTTGTAAAGCATTCCGTGCCGACCATAAACGTAGACAGCAATACGTCAAGGCCATCAGGGTGAAAAAAGTTGCTGCGGCAATTATGATGGTTGCAATCATGGTATTGTATTATACACCACAAAAACCACCAATCAGTAAAGGTCACATCAACTTCAATCTTCCCAAAGGGCCACGCTCACCAGTGATCTCGTCAATCTCGGCATCTTCTGCTGGCCCGATAGCGATGCAAGTCTTTGTGGGCTGATCCCATTCCGTCAAACCACTGTCGATGATGAGTTCAGTCGGCAACCCCACTTCCTGCGCCAGATGGTACAGAAGCAACAGGTCGGCCTCACTGTCAACACGGAGAACGATCTTACGGAAGTTCGTCAAATACCACTCAAACTGTGCAGGCGACAGCTTGAACGATACATTACCTTCGGCATCAACATTGTCACGAATCGTGTTCGACAAGTCGGCCAAAGCAGCATGACCCGCTTGCGACATCTTCTTGCCAACTCGACAACCTAAATCGTGTCGCCAAACGATAACTTGCTTTACTGCCATGATGTTTCTCCTTACACTACTAGAGATCGCCGCTGCCAAAAGGTTCAGCCCGAATCTTGGGTTACTCCCCAATCTTCGAGAATCGACCTGGGCCGCAGTTTATCTTTTTTGGGAATATTCTCGGTCTTGATTCCATCAGACCAATTAACGTCATCGGGATGTATCATTTGCGCCCTGATCGAGTTCTTTACCTGCTCACTCGATTCAATGCGACTTTCCTCATAGGACAACATCCCAAGATGCTTGCGAATACGATACCATATATTCTCAGCCATTGCTAGAAGGCTCCCACGGATCGTTGATGTCACGCCAAATCTTTTTCTTCTTGGACTTGATGATCCAACCATCGGTATTGATGGTGCTGCCTTTGTTCTCAGAATATTTATATCGCAAATAATGCACTAAACCAGTTGGGCAAGCCAATGGCTGAACACTGTATATCTGGTTGGCAATAAGCTGAGGATATATCCTCCTCATCAAAGGGATGGCCATTCTGCTGAATTGGGCCACTTCGCAATCACTCATGTTCGCTCCAGTTCCGCAAGGAAGTCATCTGCATGGATAACGAAATCGGTCGCCAGATTTCTCTGCGACCGATCCTGCAAGTCTTTCTGGCTTAACAATGATTACTTTAGTCGTCATCATCTTGCTTCTGTGGTCCGAAGTTGAAAGCCTGTGCAAATAAGGTCGTTTGGAGTTCCCTCACCAATTCCAATGCTTCGTCTCTCTGGAAGCCGGATTCACATAGCGATTTGTGATATGTGAACAATAGGTTGGCGAAGTTTCCCAGGTGCGCTCCCGCTTGCTCGAAGTTGGAAATAGCTTTTGCGTATTCTTTATCCATGATTTACTCCTTGGTTCATTATATCTTTTCAGACACAATAAAGGAGTGATCGTATCAAGAAAATTCTACGGGCCGTCCCATTACTGTTCCTTTTTTGGTGTTCGCACATCCAAGTGGTCTTTGCCATCTCTTCCTAAGACACGGCTGGACCAATCAAGGCGGTTTTTATCTTCGTCCCCTTCATACAGGGACAACCCATTCGCTTCAATCGTGACTTCTATATCTTCGGCGCACACCTTGTAATCGGTGAACGTCTTATGGCCCGTCGTCGGATCGACTTCTCCGTAAACACGGAAGAAGTGTCGATGCGAAAACGGACTGTAGAGAAAGAAGCCTCGGACGCCATCGGCTGGTTTTTCATTCATAGTGGAGTTGGAGGGAATCGAACCCTCAGTTAATCGGAGCGACTTGCGCCTTACCGATTGGACTCACCGTGCAACCCCTAAGAAGATTGTTTCCAATTTCTTATGACAATGAAGTAGATGCCCACCAGTATTGCTGCAACAACAGCGCCGTTGAGAAACCCCTCATACCACTGAGCATACCATCGTTGATGCCATGAAGTTCGGGCGAACCAATGGCCCGCCCAAAACCCAATGACTAATCCTAGAACCAACATCAATCTGCTCATTTGGCCCTCGGAAACAACACTGGAAACTTTCCGGCATTATCTAAAACATTCCTATTGATGGCAATACCGTTTTCGAGTCCCAGGAAGTTGTTTTCAGACAACTTCTTGACGAACTCCCAATCGAGTTCATTCCAACCTTCAGCCCACTGGAACGTCGTGTAAATCTTCTCGGCCACCGCTGGAGTGAACGGTCGGATCAACAGACTGATGATTCTCAGACTGCCCACAAGTTGGCCCAACACCTGACCGCAGGTGTTGCCGGGCAACTTAACCAACTCCCACGGCTTGGAATCCTCGATCAGCTTGTTGGCGTTGAAGATGATCTTCCACGTCAATTCAAGAGCGTGCCGATACGAACAACAATCCACAATAAATTGCTCGTATTCCAACGCCGTCTTCTCATCAAGCCAAGTCTGGCCTTCTGCGGCCATCGGTGGAATCTTCCCGTCGAAATACTGCATCGACATTCCTACAGTACGACTCACGAGGTTGCCCAAAGAGTTGGCGAGGTCAGCGTTATACACTTCTCTGAAGTGGTCCAGGCTATATTCGCCGTCCGTATCGTAGTTGAACTTCGACAAGAAGTAATATCTATACGCATCCGACCCGAACTGCTCAATCAGTTCTCCAGGTTGGATTGAATCTCCGCTCTTGGAAATCTTGACAACCTGACTTCCCTTCTTTTGATTCACGAATCCGTGGGCGAATACACGCTGAGGGAAAGCCTTCAACTTGTATTGAGGTTCACCCAACTTATCACAGCCTTCGTTGTATGCCATGCACATTGCCGGGAACAATGCACAGTGGAACCGAGTAATGTCCTTGCCGATGAAGTGAACTTCAGCAGGCCAATACTTTTGGAATTTCTCCCAATCGTTCCCGAAACCAATCACGGTCAAATAGTTCAACAAAGCGTCGAACCAGACATAGGTGGCCTGTGTATCATCCCAAGGAATTGGAATGCCCCAGCCTTCATTGCGGCGACTGATGGAAATATCCGTCAGTTCCGTGTTGATGAACTTGGTGACTTCGTTGTAACGAGACTCTGGCTCGATACTCAGGAAAGCAGTGAGGAATGGAGTAGGATAAATCAAATCAGCCACACGCTGCTTGAATGCAGATAGAAGAAAGAAGTAATTCTCTTCCTCCCGCTCCACCAACGGTGTGCCAGTATGGTTCGGGCATCGCTTTGCATGGTCCAAGCTATTTGGACTCTTGAACTCTTCACAGCCCTCACAATAGAGAGCCTTGTATGGTCGCTTCTCGATATATCCAGCAGCATTAACAGCACGCAGAAATCTCTGAACGCCCAACAGATGCCGATCTTCGCTGGTCTGAATGAAATCGTCAAAGGAAATATTGAGTTCTTTCCACACAGCCTTAAACGCTTCGGCCATTTCATCGACATATGGCTGAGGATGCTTGTCCACAGCCTTCGCCGCTTTAAGCACTTTCACCGTGTTCTCGTCATTGCCCATCGTGAAATATACATCACGACCCTGGAATCGACGGAACCGGGCGTACACGTCTGCACCGATCTTCTCGAAAGCTGTACCAATATGCGGCATAGCATTCGGATAATCAATCGCCGTGGTGACGAACGTGGTGTTGTTGTCTTTTTCTGAAATGTGGAACTCGTTCATTCATTGGCCTCCAGAATGGCGAAGTAATGCTTCACTTGGGGTCTGCGGAGATCATCGGGCTGTCGTGCAAACCTTCGACCGGGGAAAAACGACTCGACTACTTCAAACGCCACATCGAATATGTGTCCACTATGTTCTTCATCAGTCCAGTCTTTGCGGCAATCTCGAATCGGAGCCAAAGAGATGTGGATGGTATTGAGGGAGTTTAGGTCTTTCACTGACGCCAACATTTGAATCCCGTCAGCACGACGAAGAAAACTGCAACAAAAGTCCTCTTCCCCAAGAGGGGCGAAGTTCATGAACTCAGGCAGCTTGTCCCAGCCCTCTACTTGTTGTTTACAATAGTTGGCAATCGGATTACGCTTCATGACAAGACCCTAACTACCTGGGAAGGTTCGGGGAATCGGGCGGGGAAATTTCTTTTGGCTTTTCTACCAACTTTACAAAACTCTTGAACGGTATGGACTTGCCACCCAATGGGCTGTCCTTGTGGGGAACAACATCGCCAGGAAGATGGCGAATGTCATATGGTTCATTCTCGCCTGAATTCGCCATGTCGCCATATTGCTTGTGGCCGGGCAAGTGAGCAATGCTGAATGGGGCTGAATCTCCGTTCTTGAACAATCGGTTGTCTATTGTGACATAAAGGATCGCATCAGCAGAATGAGTCATCATGTCTGCATCGGGGTATAACCCAATTCCACCATATCCTAGAGGATATAGCCCTGTTTTGCTACCAGTTCGCCGATCATCTTCCTTCAAGACCATGAATTCATTAAATGTGCATATCCTTTTCATGCTTTATATATCCTACATCGGATGAATGTGATGGATTTTCATCATCATCATCATCATCATCATCATCATCATCATCATCATCATCATCACATGAAAGGACATAAACCCCAGCAGAATAAGGACAACAATAAGTAAACCACCAATCACCAAATCATCAAAATAGTCTTTTCGATTGGGGTCGTCGTGATGCTTGCGCCACATTCGGAACCTTTATGAGTTCATCGGCTGGAACGGATGTGTTGCTATCAGCGATCTTTACATAGAATCGCCCGTCCGGGCCTTTGCCAATGGACTCAATAACCGTTACTGGAAAGTCTGTGTCTTTCGATCTCCAGATATATTGGCCCGGTTCGATTTTCATGTTAGCACCATATGGACAGTTAAGACAACCGTTGTGACAACAATACCCACGATTGAGCAAAAAGTAAGAGGTAAATACCCACTTGCCTTTTCCGTCAATGTAATAGTGAAGTCCTTCAACCAAAGTATCATTCTTGCCCATGCCCTATGTAGCGACCACGGAAAAAATTCCTCATCGTGATCGTGAAAAACCAGCACGCCTTTTGCTGTGACACTGAGGACATAAGCCAGCAGTTCTGGATCGTGACCTGACACAACCGTACTAACGCCACAACCACTGATTTTTGTCAGTGGTTGTGGCGTTTATGAAGCAAACCATCAAGGCAGGCCGGTTTATTCAGCGGTGGCATCGGCCAACAGTTCTTGCTCGGCGGTGATCCAGAAATCCACGCCATCGCCGATTGGGGAACCAGCCTTCTCCCACAGCAAATAAGCCCGCTCTCGGAGGGACTCCTGGCAAAGAGTGTTCTCGCAGCATCCCGTGCCTTCACAAGTTTCGGATGTGGCGCTCAGTTGCTCAACTGCACCCTGAACGGGACAAGCATTTTGAGACTGAGTTTGGATTTGGGTCTGGGTCGTTGCAGTTGCAGCCATCGGGTCTTCCTTTTGGATAGGGGTCGTAAATTTGTCCAACATCAGTTTTTACTCCGCATGGGTCATGTTGTCAAGCCCGTTTTTTACGTCGGAAAAGACACCCATGAGATACTTAAAGACGAAATCGCCAATGCCGGGAGCGGTTTCCTCAGAATTCCCAGCAATGTTGAGAATCTTTATATCATGCTCTTTAAGCCAAGACAATACTTCCTGTTTATCTATCGGCTTATTTATATCCACGTTCAAATACGGACGATTAAACCACTTGATCGCACGGAGAGTACACTTTTCCCCGGCTGAAGAGAATGTCCTAGCAAATCTTATGGTGCCACAACTGTCCTTGACATTTGCCTCAGTCCTGGGCGGGTAGAGAGAACTACTATGCTCTTTCATGCCGTATTCTGTCAATAGGTCTGGTCGTGTCCCATCAAGAGTTTTACAGCCTTGGGGCAACCATCCTCCAGTTTCAAAACCGCACGCTTTCGCCGCTCGAAGACCAGCTTCATCACTTCCAGTTTGCCCACCGGATATTACTTTCATTCTGGCTGCTTCCATACGTCTGTGTCCACTCGACGAGCAACCCGCAGAGCGATCATTTTTTGTGCGTCATGTATTGCCGTATGGAATTCACTGTCGTCGTCTGGATGCTTTGCGGCCATATTGACGAACAAATTCCACGCATCGGCCAAATGCTTGAGACACAATTTCTCATCGGCGGTCAAGCCAATCGCACTGAAGGTTGTCGGATTGGTCCGCAAGGACTCCAAATGTTGATTATCCCATATTCTTGGGTTATTCACAAAACAACCCATGCACGTTGCTGTTTCAGTAGGCATTTCTTCTGGAAAACTTTTGTTGTAAAAACTGCTGCTCGAAATACTTTGCCGAATCTTTCGGCATGAAGAAGGATTCTGGATACGCACCCGGAACCGGCATCCACCCATGTCGAATGAGGGATGTAGCAAGAATAGGATTCAACGTATTCTCGACATATGTTGCCTCCCACGGATTCATCTCGTGGGCCTTATCGAGAAAAGCCGTCCAATGTCCCTGACTTTGCTTGTCTTCATCCACTTCGACGGCGGCAATATCCAGAGTCGTAGAGAGCTTACCTGGATATACCATGTGCCGCCCTTTGCGGACGTATACCTTCATTATATCGTCCTGCAACCACAAGTTGTTCGTGTGGCTGTCCTCGGAGTTCTTAATGAAATCGGCCAGTTGTTCAATTACCGTCTTCATTTTTCGGTTCCATAACCACGGTGAAAGAATGGATCGACACCATTCAATGTCGTTGTTCGTAGTGACATTGTTCGACTAACACGATTCACAATCAAGTTCTTCATGGCCCTCAATATCGACTTGGAATTCATATTGAGGCTGACCGAACATATAAATGATGTCGGAACCCATGTCTTCGTAGAAGCCAGATGTTGGCACCACGTTCGAGTTCCTTCACCGAATCGACCAGCCAGTTGTCGTTGGTGAACAACACGTCGGCGTCCACCCAAAAGACATACTTGAACTTTTCGGGAAGCTCTGCAATAACCTTGTTCAATAGCGACTCTTTGTGCCATAGAACAGAGTCAGTTTGCACCTGGATGATATTGGGATCATCCGGGAGTTGAGACTTAGCATCAGGCCCCATCAAACACTCAATAATGCGATAGTTCAAGTGCTTGATGCTGTGATACCACTTCTGGAAAGCCAGAAGTCGGTATGGGCTGTTCTGAGGATTGTAAAAGCACGACACAACGACTGCCTCGGAGTGCGTCTTGTATCGGCCACGGTTCAAGAACGTATTCTTGAAGAAGTCAAACATTGTGTTCTTTTCTCTGAGGGCGGTTAGTCGATCTTTGTTTTTTCAGAACGCCAGAATGCCCACCAAGGCTTCTTGGGTTTGTTTTCTTTGTATTCTTCTGAACGTCGCCGCAACTCGGCAGCATATTCAGGAGAAAGTTTTGACATATCGAGCGGACGACTTACTGATTCGCCTTCGTCAACGTCGTCGGCCTCCAACCGAGCAATCTCAGCGGGATCAACCACTTCAGCATGAGTGCTGTGACTCATGTGATAATGGCTCGACATTTCCAATGGCGTTCGATAGCTCTTGTGGTCTGGCGGGATACTGCCAGAACATCCACCTTCGCTGGGGTCATTATCATTGTCGTCATAACAGAAGCCACCTTGAGCGTTAAAGCTCCAGTGAACTCCCAAATGACCTTCGACGCCTTGACAACGACCACGCATGAAGACGCCTTCAGGGCATTGCCGCTTGTATTCAGTCTTCCACCAACGGCCCTTGCCGTCAGTGGCGTAGTGAATGTGCGGCATGTCGTTTTCAGGTTCTTCACCCTCATTGAACTTCAGACTGTCATTTAACCTTCGCACGTTTAGTACCTCGGTGGCTCTGGCAGGTCATTCTAATCCTCCTTGTGCGGCATCTTGCCAATACCTGAATGTATCTGGCGTGATGCCTCGGTTCTCGTCATACAACTTACACAGTGAATCAAAAAAGGAATCAGCAGCATACTCCAGGCCCAGGAGACGCAAGCTGTGCAGGCAACGTGTGACCCTCAACCAATTATGGTTCGGATATGACCATACCTGTTGTTTCTTTTCAATTTCCGCTTTGGTCAAGAACTCGTCACCGATGCCACTTTCATTGGCTGCTACAGGAGTTATGATCCATTTGTTAGTTGGTTGATCGTATCGACAACGAAGGCCCAAAAAACGAAGGAACCGATGAAACGAAAGAAACAAGGCTTGCTTCAATTCGTCATCGGCCCGAAAGATCGCTATGTCTTCGTCAATCAACAATGGAGCATCTGGATTAAATACTGATTCTTCCTTGAGTGGAAAGACCCACTGAATGAAATCGTGTGCGACTTCCCATTGTGCGTCCGACCAATTCCGCACAATGTCAAAATGTGTGTAGCCGCTAGGGTTAGGCACCTTGGTTTTATCCCAAGCGGCCTCATCACGGTAAAAGTCAAGTATTGCAGTCATAAACAGTCCTATTCAACAGCACAGATTTCATGACGCTCAAAAGCAACGCCATCACCATCCGTGTATTCTTCGACAAATAAAGGATCGTTGTTTAGCCTGCCAACCAGGAAGTCTTCCTCTTGACCAGTGACATAAACCCACATGAACTCAGTGAATGGAGCCTCGGTGCGACCCGTTGGAAAACCCAATTTACAATGTTTTCCGACAAACCATTCAAAGGGATTGTTGAAATACTGCGGGTCAGGCTTAGGCGTATGGTCGGGACACACCCATCCAACATTGCGAGGGTCTTCTGTCATGGCTTTATCGCTTTGGCTTGTAAGCCACCCACGAACGCTTCGGGAGCTTCACCCCTTCAACGTCCTTGTATTGGACAGCGTATTGTTCGTTGATTTCGTCAGGTTCCAATTTGCCATCCGGGTCTGGCAATACAATCCGAAGAACCTTGCGGTCGTCTTCGGGAGCCTCGACCAGCTTGACTTCAAACCCTCGAATGATCTTGTCCAACTTCTGTCCTGACACAAACCGCTCACCAGCTTTCACTCGTTCGGCGAGTGTGCAAATTATATTGTGAGCGGATTCTGGCGGTAGAGGGACAATAAGCTGAAAATCCAGATGATTGTCAAATGCCTGCATACCATGTGTATGGGCATTGAAGTTTGTCGGAGAAGAGGAATCAGCACTGACATAGTGAACATAAAATCCACGTTCAACCAATGCCTTGTTTTCCCACTCAGTTTGAGCGACGGTAGCTTCATCCGGCGTCATGCCTCTGGCAATAGCCGCACACCGGGCGCACTTACAACCTTCTGGATCATTGTGCTTTTGCATTTTGCATTTTCTGTTCCCTTCTTACAGGGATTCTACCACGATTTTTGCTGGTTGTAAACCAGATTCACCACGCTGAGGACAGATGGCACAACTCTTGGTTGTAAATCAGCAGTAACCTTCGTGCGGTGATGGCTTTCATCTGCTCCAGCTCGCTGCCATCGTTCTTGAACAGAATCGTATTCGTCTTCTGGTTGAATGTCCTTTTTGAAGGACGATCCATAGAAGAACTTTTTGTCGAAATTTTCAATCGGCTTCAAGCTACGACCGTTTGGAATCCAGATGGGCTGTTTCTTTGTTTTATTTTGCCATTTACGATGGTTGCCCAACAAGGAGTCGCAATCATATTGATATAAAGCGATGGTCATTCCGTCATTGAAGTCTGTTGACCAGAAGCAATCAATTGCTGCCTTGTAGAGATCATCGACATTTGAAAATCGCTTCTTTGGCAACTCGATACAAACTCGCATCAAGTCATCAACATTTGGCAGTGGTGGAATGAATGCTTTGCTTTTGTTGTCGGCAACAGCAAAAATGACGTGCAGCGATGATGCAGAAAATTGCTCTTTATTTTTCTCAAAGTATCTTTTGTATTGAATACGAAAATACATCAAGGGAAAACTCAGGAAGAAGTTTCCGTTGTATCCCGGTTCTTCGCCTTCTTCACCACGATACTCCATATTGATTTGAACAATACGGCGAGTGGGCGGCTGTGCAATAACCGTCACCCCTTCGTTGTACATGGGGGAAAAATTACTTTCGACCATTTGTAGTTGCGGCTTTATACTCGCAAGTTTGGCAATGCGATTCGCCATATTTTGCCACTTCCCCATGATAGATTCCCCAACAACCACCAATGCCATCCTGGTGGCATTCAATAGGCATCCGGCACCACGCCGGGACCACAGACAAAGGATAGTCCACTTTTATTACCGGCAGCGGTATCATAGTAACTCCAAGATTGGACGAGCTTGATCCTCTGGAAGCCTACTCCAACTCGTTGTGCCATCGGGCTGATAGTTTATCACATCAAGATCATCTGGATGCGTTTGGTATCGCTCAATAAACATCACTTCCTCTGGCTTGAGGCTAGTGCATCGGCAAAATTGTGGAACAATAGACTCGATGGCATTTGTGACACTCGGCCCTGGATTCTTCAACAATTCCGTGAACACCACAATCCATCGTGAATCAATAGTTGCAATAACGTCATAGCGACATTCGCCAATACGTTTTGCGTCATCAATGTACACGAAGGAATCATGCTTGATCTTAAACATTAGTCACCGAGAATTTCAACGGTAATGGGATCAACGCAAATAGTGGTGCGATCATCGTGCTGAACCATCGCTCGATTCAGGCTGACGGAGAAGATGACGAAGATTCCTTCGCCCTCGACATACAGGCCGTGATTGATTTTGTCGTATTCATCGCCATTGGTGCCGGTGTACTTAACACGCTTGCCCACTGCCTTGCAGCAAGTGGAATGGAGACTCTGAATGGCTGATGGCAATACTGGCTCCCTGGGGACCAGACCGTAATCGAAGTCTTTGATCTGCCACAGGACTCGTGCCGATAGATAATCTATGGCATGAATGAAACCCGCCAAGGGGCTGGCGACTCTTTGATCTTTACGATGGTCGTCGCCTTCGCCGTGGGCGTACTTCAATGCGTTGTATTCTTGATCGTCAAATACGATGCCGTATTTGGTTGGCAAAATACCAAGATACCATGCGTCCTTCGCTTCGATGAGACGCTCAGGATACCGATGTGGTTTGTTTCCGTATTTGAATATTTTCTCTATATCATGAAAATAAAGCACCACGAGGGCGCTTTCGAGAGAAAACGGGATTGGGCGTGAATCGTGTACGCCATAGATGTCTTGCCCGGCATGAGGACCAGGGCCGATACGCTCGTGAAAGAGCTTATAGAGGTCTTGTGCTAACACAAAGCAATGCACAAGATGGTCGTGAAGACCGCCGCTCCAGGCTTGATGATTGCCGCCTGATGAGCCTTTGGCTGAAAGAATTTCGCTGATGTGATCGTCGTGGAACCTAAGCAAGCCTTCGGCTCTGGTCCCTGTCATTGTTGCCAGGACTGAACGGAGTTTGTCTTCTTTGACGTGGATCACATTTGACTCCGCAGTGTGGACAGAAGGTTATGGCAATGAAGCTGCTCCCGCCATCACAAACAGGAATGCCCCAAGTCTTCTGGCGATTATACCACTGATACCTTATGTCGTAAACACAAGTTGCAGTGCGGAAGTAAAAATCGTCGCAACAAACTTGCTTGTTGCGACGAGTGCTACGAATTCCGTCAAGACACACAGAGCCGTCAGGATGTTTTGTCCTTTTCGGCATTACTTACCCTTGGACTTGCCAATAACAGCGGGCTGACTTGCCGTAGCTGTTGTCTTCTTGGCATTCTTGGATTGCTTTTTGTCTTTCTTGTCGTTCTTCTGTGCGTTATTACCTTTAGCCATATATCACCTGAAAATAAAGTTTGCTGGAAAAGCTGGCGGGGTGTGAATCGAACACACAACCTAAAGTTGGATAATGTAATCCAAACTGCATGGCCGAAGCCCAAATATCGCTTAGATTTGTTTTTACTTTTGCTCTACCATTGAGCTACCCGCCAAAAAGCAGGCCGAGGACCAGCAACCCGGTCCCCAGCCAAACCTAGCTGGATATATTTTAAGTATCCAGTTGAACGCTTTCAATCTCCTTGACCCAAAAATCCTTCGACCAGCCACCTTCAACGAACCTTGCGATCACGTTGAATACGTTGTCCGAGAATCCACCGACCTGGAGAATATCTTCACGTTCCTTGACCTGATGGTTTGCACGAGGGGTCAGGTCGATGCAAATCAGCTTGGCATTCTTGTTATGGCTCTTGTACTTCACCCACTCTTGGAGCAGTGCTGTACCGTTGCCATTGCCAGCATGGTAGCCGAGACTATCCACCCAGGACTCGTAGTCCGAAATACTTCTTGATTTCCGACCATTGCCACTTGAGAAACTTCTTCCAGTTCTGGTCCATGTCACTCCCCAGGTATGCAGTACAGCCTATCATCTTCTTCGTAGACCGTATAGGCCGGTCCCAACGCATCAATCACCTGTTGATAACTTGGCCAAAAGACCGGATCAAGGTGACAGTTTTTCAAATAGTCATCACGACTTTCAGCCGCAATAGTGAATATCTTCGAGTCATCAATAATGATGATTGGTGGAGTTTCCCAGGCCACCGCTCGAATAATATCCAACTCCAATATCAGAGGACATTCACCCACCAACGGATCATTTTCATCAAGCGGCCCACCTTGGTAATGGCCGTCCAGATAAAACACAGTTGACAACTTAGGATCACACAGGCTTGGCAGCACACTAGGACTGGAGCCATGATGTGCCGTCACGTCTGACCGGCCTGCAAATCGCTCTTGAGCCAGTGCAAATATCCTGTCGGAGACTTCGATGGTATGGACGTGTTTGAACCCCGCACGAGACGCATTCTCCGAAGACTGGCCCAGGTAGGTGCCAGTTTCAATGAATACATCACGCACAAGACTTCGACCTTGGAAGTCGAATCTTTCTAACGATCCAGCCATGCAATATCACCCTACATTATAATCAACACGAATTTTGTCCAAAACCGATTGCACATATCGGGATTGTAGTTCTAAAGCCTTTTCACTTTGAGGACCGACGCCAGCGGGCCACACTCGTTGCTCAACGTAGTCCTTGGCTTCTTTAAGACCACATTTAAGTTCATCTCGAACGTATTTGACGGCTTCAATCTTGCGACCCGGATCGGCCATCATTTCGGCAACTTTTTGGTCAATGCCAACAAGTTGAGGGCTGGTGCCGTCGCCCTTCGGAAACAGCAAATAGTCCACAATGATGTCAATCAGCATCGGAGCCGCATCGCTCGGATACTTTTCAACCAACAAATGCAAGAATTTGTAGGCATCGGTTTTTTTTCATGACAGCCGGATTATACCCTGATTTGCTTCAGTTGTAAAATCACTTGGCTGGGCTGAAGCATCGCCCCATGCAAAACAGAAGAACCGCAAACGCCAACGAATGCTGGTAGTCAATCTGCCGATCTACACCGAAAACTGGTAAAAGGAAATTCATCAGGAACATAATAGGCAAGGCAAATATTGCCAGAATGATGAATACGCCAAACACTCCAAGGCATATATCTTTGAGTGTCAGAGGTTTCTTTTCTGTCTCTGCAACTTGTTCATTATCCATAGTAAATAATTATACCCCGAACTTACTATCGGTCAAGCACCGAAAGTATGTCCGGGGTATAACGTATCCCTGGGATATTCATTCGATCCTATAGATCATCGTCCTTCGCCATAGACTTGGCATGTTCCATCCAGCCTTGTTGATGAAGACCTTGGCATTGGCTGCACTGACGCAGTGGCGGGAACAGATAGTCTTCGGGCAAGACTTCCGTAGGAATGCCACAGTCCTTGCAGTAGAAGTACATCGGCGCACCAGCATGTAGACCACCGTTGTCGATCTTCTCAATGCAAATGGCATATCGACAACGACGCACGAATTGCTCGCACGCCTTGTCTTTTGCCAGTTCAATGTCAAGTTTAGTTCCCTCGTTCATGCCTATTCCTCTTTGTTGGTGTCAGGAATCAACTTGTCGCCCGTTCGCCAAGTACCCTTACGGGCCTTGTATTTGCGGTCAAACGACTCTAATTTGCCAGAATCAAAACTAGCTGGCTGGCTTCTCATCTTACCCGAAGTTAGAAACATTTCAAGCATCTTATCTCTCGGTAAGAGGGTTGTGGACTTATCATCCTTTGTTGGTCCCCAGCCAAGCCGTGCAAGAAAATTCAACATGGCGTCGGCATCATATCCGGCGTTCATGTAATTCAACATGCTCGATGCCCCGTCTCTTTTGGACATAGGCTTTCCATCAATGCAAATAAGACCAAGGTGGGCAAATCTTGGTAGCGTCTGTCCGCTGTTGAGAACATCCCAAAGCATCACCTGCTTTGCTGTGTTTGTTATGTGATCTACTCCACGGATGATTAGGTTAACCCCCATATGCAAATCATCAACAATTGAACAAAAATTATAAGATGGACTTCCATCAGACTTAATGAGAACCATCCCATCCATATGAGATATGTCGTCGGCACTAATCTTGATGTCGCCCTTGATTTCGTCCTTCCAATGAGAAGGGAACACATGGTCCTTCTTCAAATTGAAGACCGTGGCCCCATCTTTCGGAACAGCCCAGCCTTCATGGATCAACAAGCCCGCTGCGGCCTTGTATGTGTCGAATCTGGAACTCTGGAATACGATCTCATCGTAGTCCAGACCCAGCCACTTCATAGTGGACAGAATGACTTCTGTATAGGCTGGATCGTTTCGCTTCTGATCGGTGTCGTCCACCCGAAGAATGAACTTGCCACCGCTGGCCCGTGCTGCGAGCCAGTTGAAATATGCAGTTCTGGCAGTGCCAATGTGCATATCGCCGGTCGGCGACGGAGCAATGCGTGTGATGTTCATTTTATTCTTTCTACTGAACTACGTTCTGGATTCAGAATCAATACACAATGTACTTTGAACGATTCCTCTTCGCCTGTCAAGTTATTGACGCCTTTGAATATCATCCCTGGACAAATCAATGGCATCGGTGCAGGAAAGCCCAGGGCATTAGAAATTGCCTTGCCCTTAACAAAGGGTCGTGCTGCCATTCGCACTTGTCTGTTGCATTCACACAAAAGACAAACCCCGCCGACAGGAACCTGCTTGCGGGGAGGGAATTTGTGGTATTTGTTGTTCTTGCCCATTGCAATCACATAGTAGGAGCAGAAGGAATCGAACCTTCTCTTGAAGCTAATCAGGCTTCACCTTTAGGCCGGGGGTATAAATCCCGTGTGCTACCGTTACACCATGCTCCCGTCTTTTCTTCGTAGTGTAGTTTGCGATGACAATTACTGCATAACACCCTGCACTTTTGTATTTCTTCTTGTATGACCTCTAAACTATTGTTGTTATTTATCAGTCTGTTAATGCCCGCTCTTTTCTTCTTTGGATCACAATGATGAAAATCCAAAGCCGCTATATGGGATTCAGGACACAACTCGCACTTCAAATTCCTTTTATATTCAATGAACCACGTCAGCTTTTTTTCTCGATTGGCATTGTTTCTTTGTATTTGAAGCTCTTTATTTTGAGCATACCATCGCTGTTGATGAGTGCGATTCAACTCGTTGTTTCTCGTTCGCATAAGGTATGTATGCCTTATAACAACAATTTGTTGTTATAATCCGAAATTTTCTCGAATGGCCAATGCCATTTCTTTATCAACAACTACTGTCAATTCTTCTTTTCGTGGCAGAAAATAAACCATCGTATTTTCAAGTGATGGCACGGCTCCTTCCATGTCCCAACCACGTTTTGAATCAGAATCCTTGTACCAGAAGAAGTCATCGCCTTCATCTTGTTCAATTATACCTTCCGGCCAGTTCACGAATTCCATTATTCGTTGAACCAAACCCTTCGGGTCTTCTGTTTTGAATATCAGATCGTAGCCGCCAATTTCCATGTTAGTAGTATATCGTGTCCATCTCAGCAGTTCTACCTCTGGTGTAGGCAAACTGATTCAGGAACGCCTCTATTTCTTCGTTGGTTCTTTCTATCGACAACACAGGCTTGAATTTCGCCAAGGTCTTCTTGGCTCCCTTCAAGACGTTTAATTCGTATCGCTCAACGTCAATCTGCAAGAAATCGCAAGCATCAAAGTTGAAGGAATCCACTGTCAGCATTGGAATGCTGCCAACGCCTTCAATGAAATGGGTTCCAGTATTGTCTGGCTCTTTGAACTTTGAAAGAGCGACGAATTTACACTCTGCGCCAAGTGCCGCATTTATCTTGAATATATTGTCTCGCTGGCAATTATGCACAAGACAATGAAAATTCATTGCGTCTGGCTCGAAGGTGTATACTCTGTTGAAAAGTCCAGCCAATAATCGGGGCCATAATCCGCAATGCCCGCCTGCTTGAACCACAACGTCGAATTTCTTGATGTGTTCTAAGTAGGTCCATCTGTGTTCTTCCCGCCAGTTAGCAGTCAATGCTTTGAAGCCGTGTAGATCGGACTGTGGCCAAAGCCAATCTCCCACCCCATCGACTACTTCATCTTTGACTGAAACTAAACCCTCGAACTCATTCATAGTGGCCGGGGCAGGACTCGAACCTGCGACCTCATCAACTTTCCGCAATGGCAACTATAAAACCACCCGGATTCACTGATGACTCTGCCGCTGAGTTACCCGACCGTGCAAAGGCTATTTCTCTTGCGAAAAAGAGCCGCAGGTAATTATCTACTGTTTTGCTTTGAATCCTTCGCCCGGACTTGGAGTTTCTTAAACTCATCTTCAGTCAAAGGAAGGAACTCTGATTCGTTGCCTTCTTGGTCTACGACAATAATGCCGCCCGGAGTCGGATTCGTCACCTTGGTCGGCTTGTGTCTGCATCCCAATAACAACAAACAAAATAGAGCAAATATAAGCCACTTATTCATTTCCAAATCCTGTATACCGATACGGTTCCTGATCCCATGATCTTCGCTCCCTTGGGAACGAAGTGAAATTTAGGTGTTAGTGGTGGTTCCATTTCAAGCAACAGCACCTTGATGCCAAAATAAGCGAACTCGGTCACATATCCAGATGTTCGTTGTTCGTCGGAAATACCGACTAAGAACCAGCCATGCAACCAACCAAGGATGCCTTGGGATCTAACGTAAGTGCAATATTTCATGGCAATCCTTTCTGACAACAAACACCAAAGTATTCCGTATTGGAATCGAACCAATTTATCAAGTTTAGGAAACTCGACGCCGCAATCCAACGGACGGAACAAAGTTAGCAGATAATCTGTGGTCCCGCTCTGCCTTTATTCGCCTTATTCGTGTCCGCTCCCTTTGAGCGAACCTTAGTTCGGCTATTCTATGACAGAATCCCCACTCCTGACAGCCTGCCAGTGCCAAGAACCACTCAAATCATTGACCCTGATCTCGGTTTTCCGGTGGCCAGGGGGCATCCAAGCTAATCTCAATGAGATTGTTGGCATTAGATTCTCCAAGTAGTTCCAAACGAGAAATTTCTTTCTGTCTGGACCATCACGAATAGGTTTATAAATGTTCATTTAGCCTTCTGTTTTGCCACAAGATGCAGCGGAGGCATCTTGTGTGGATCGAGTGTGACACATCCTGAAATCGACACCACAAGGATCAGTATGGCGAACTTCATGTTCTGCTTTCTAAAAGGCATGATGGTTGGTCCCTGTGGGGGTCAAACCCACTGCCGAAGGACTGCTAGACTATCGGCCCCGGTCGTTAATCCCGTAGGCGTTGTCAATTTGCGTACAGGGAATACCACCCTTTGACTCGCTCTCTCTCGGACTAGCCCATAGAACCCAGCAAACTGGTGGCCTATTGGATTTACCAAGCATTTCCATCCAATTACGGCACGAGGACCATTGAATGGCGTGTTGCTTACACTACAGAGTTTATCATCGGTTCCTATCCCTGGTTTAGCAGTCAACATAAATAATATTGACGCAAACCAAAACCAACCATCATGTTTTCATGCAGCCTTGACGAAATGCCTCACGTTTTTCCAATACGCCTTGGGATCAACTTCTTGGTAGAAGTCATCCAAGAACGCTTCGCAAATCATCTTGGCAAGATCGTCTTCAACTCGCCTCGGCCCAGCAAGAGTGGCATGGCTCATGGAAAGGTTCCATTCCTTTTCGCCACTCTCAGGTTCCAATAGCGTGTAAACAACATTCACAATACGACCATCTGGTGGATAGTGAATGAATCGCAAATGACCACTTGCGATTATGTCTGCCTGAACATCCAAAGAACGCTTGTCGCATTCTTCCTTAGTAGTCGAGGCCGTATATCCTTCGACTTTATCGGGGTCCACGAGACACAAAGCACGCATCTGTTGTGCCAGCAGACGCATCTCATCTATGTTGGAACAACTGACCGGGATCATATTCGGATGCGTCATAAGCACTTCACCTTATAGTCAACGAGATCATTGATTTCTTTGATCTTTTCATCCGTCAACTTTTGAAGCGGCTTGTCTATATCCTCTTCGGCTTTTTGGCGAATCTTCTTTCGGATATTCCTAATCACAACTCTGGCTTCTTCGGCCAGCTTATTGATCTGTTGGATCACCCGTTCTGTATCTTCGCCACTACGAACCGGACAATTGACTACCACCTGGGTTTTGGAGAAAACATAGGAGTTGAACCCTTCTGCTCTAATGGCACGATCAATCGCTCCCAATAAAGCTGTGTCATACGGTGACACTAGGATTCGGTTATTTTTATCTGGTGCTGTCCAGGCCAGTTGCTTGAGCGGCAATCGCTGCTCGTATGCTTCCACCCGGATTGTGTCGATGAGGCCAGTGGAGATTTCTCCATGCCTGATGCCTCGCATTTGGTCACGGAAAAATTCAAATGCCTTGTCCATCGAGGACCGGGCTTCGTTTAAGTTAGCACAAGCTCATGATCTGTTCCTTTAGGTCTTTGTTTAGAAATTGACGGTCACGTTTATTGGAATTCGTCTTGGCCTTCCGAGCCTTCCGACGCTTGTTCCCAATGCTGCTGGCATCATTTTTTTGAGTGATGCTTTGATCTTTTTGTAGTGATCTTGCCATAGTTGCCCAACCAAGACTCGAACTTGGTCTAATTGAGTCAAAGTCAATTGTGCTACCATTACACCATCGGGCAATATCAGTTGAGGCTTGAGTGCCTATGTTGACCATCCGTTGTCGGTTTCGGCCAAACCTCCTGCTTATATTGTAGGAGCAATCGCACCATTTCATCGACACGTTCTGGAGATTTTAGTCGCATAACCAAATCTCCCGTCTCCAATTTGGAATGTTGCTTATAGCTTGGGCGAACTACCCAATAACATCGGCAACGATCTCATTTGCCTCACGAAGTTTAGCCCAAAATCGCTTGCTTGCAAAGCGCTTTTCAGGACAAATTTTGGTTGTACGAAATGTCACAGAACTGAATGATTCCCTGCCTCGGCGAATATAGATTCGGTCAACCTTGAGTTGAGTGCCTTTCAGCAGGGTGACTCGAATAAACGGCTTGTCTTCAGCATTGGTGGCCCGGAAGGATTGGTAGGCTTCGCCTAACTCTTTTTCGGACATGGCCTTCTCGTATTCAATAGGAGGAATTTTTCCATCCTCGAAATCATCGGCACTGAGCTTATCGCCCCACCACCAACGACTTTTCTTGCCGCCGAACGCCTGAATCATGGTGTCATTTCTTCGCTCAAAATAGAGCTTGAAAGTCCAATCTTCAGCCAAAATCATCAGCGTTCCGAGATTCGGAATAAAAAGTTTCTGTGCCATAGTGATGGAACTATACCACGAAATTGATGACTTGTAAATTCGAGTAGGCGATGAGGGACTCGAACCCCGACTTCCTGCGTGTAAAGCAGGCGATCTAACCAACTGAGCTAATCGCCCATCAATATGGACACAAGGTCGAACTTCAACAGTTGCAGATTATCAGAATTGAAATTCAGTTCAACCCCATTTCCATTCCGCAATCTGCCACGGGTTTTATCGACAACGATAAATGGCCCGTGGGCATTGTTGTCGTGATGACGCCGAATGATTTGGTAATATACCACATCGCCGTCTTGGACTTCTTCCCATGAAGTCTTGAGGAATTTAACTGATGCTTCCAGCCAAATTGAATCGCTCATAGATCGGCATTCATATCCATTGAATCGTATATCGAACGATATTTGGATTTCTTGGGCGGCTTGACAGCTTGCTTCACGAGATCGAACGATGGAATTATCTGATTGTCCGGGCCGAGACGATTTTTCAGAATGCGGCCTTTGTCAGTTATGATAAGGGATGCTTGGAATATATCCTGGCGAGTCATGCCAGGAATTGTGTCCAAAGAAATCGTCCCGTCATCATCTTTAATCCAAATGATTTTACTGATTCTTGCCATGTTTATCTCGGAACGAGTTCAAGGCCGACTCCAACCTGGACCCAGCAGACGCACTCAAAATCGTCCCAATGGACGTTGAGCCACATATCTTCATCGAATTCTGGATGACTCCAGAGATGTTCAATCATCTCGTCTTCGATAGGCTCGGAGTCATCGCCGTAAGGAACGCCACAATACTTGATTTGTAGTTCCGCTGCAATCCTTCTTGCGACGGCGAGTTTAAGCCAAAGGTTCATGATCTACAGTATAGACATGCACTCACTTGGCGACTTCGCAAACGTAAGGATACGAAGCTGGAATCACAAATATCTGCCGATGCACAACTTCTTGTCCAAACATGACAGTATATGCAGGATGTAAAGTGATCGTGTATTTTTTGTCTTTAACCTCACCAATCATCTTGTCGCCAGAAATACCCTTCCACTCAAAGAAGAGAACATTATCGTGACGAAAATCTGCCTTGCGGCGAACGAAGGTGCGAAGACCTGCATCTGGAATGCGATTCACATCTTTATATGACGTGATTACCATTGGTTCCGGCATCTTCATGCTTGCCGGAGGATTATCTATTTTTGCTTGAGGCTCAACCTGGGTGGGAGCGGGAAGGGGTGATTCTGTTGATATAACAGCAATCTGCTGTGGCTCGCTTGGCTTTTGATGCACGAGGGCGACCACGATTATAAAACCGAATACGACGGCCAGCGAAACCAATATTCCTCTCATTGTTCTCCTGTTACGCTGCCGGTTCCAATACCGCAGTCATACTACCCTTGCAGCGGTTAATCTGCGGGTCTTTACCAACAGCGTGAATTTGTTCTTGCTTCAACTCGGCCAATTCGAGAGCGCCAGTCCACAAAATAGACCGACCCTTTTCGTGGACCTCTTTAGCTTTCAACAGACCCTTTTCTATTGGGAAGCCAAAGATTTTTTGGCACAACGTCACAACATATTCGACCGTGTGATCGTCGTCATTCATCAGAATGACGTTATATGGTGGTTGACGCTTAGTCTTGTTATCAGTCTTGTTATCGACTTTCTCTTTTGGCTCCGGGAGCGTTATTGTTTCACTCATATTGAAGCGATACTCCTTATGTATGAACTACTGACTCAGTATTTTAAGTTGATGGCGGGCCACTTTCAAGAACCCCCACTTCGTTCGCCACATCTTGACCCTCAACCCAGGCAGGGTTCCAGCGTGGGCTGTCGATGTAGACCTTTTCACCAAATTCTACCACAAAGTACCGACTGCCGTAAAACAGTCCTTCGGAAAAAACGCCGTGCATCTCCCTGGCTTTGACTCGATCCTTGTTTTTGCCGGACAATTTGCCCTTCACCCACATCTCGTCAGCCAGCTTGTCCGGCACAATCGCCCCATTTGGAATGAAAAATCCAAAGGTGCCTTCGTCATAGTGGCGACCCACGACAACGGTTTTGCCCTGAATCGTGCCAACTTGTAGGTGAACAGCCGTAGGGTGATCGACCAAGGATATTCTTCCAACGATTACCATTTATCGTCCCCACTTTCATAACTAGATATAGCAACAAGGATTGTTCAAAATGAGGTATACGATGGATCGACGCCTATTCGGGTGGATACTTCCGCTTGTATTTATATTCGGCATTGTCGGCATTGTCGGCTGTGGCAATGTCAATTCTTCAACTCAACAGACCACGGTGCCAACTCGGTACTACGGTGCCGAAACACCAACCCCCAAGATTCGCCTGCTGTGCATCAAGCACTCCAGAGAACACATGGCTGACGGTGATGCCGATCTAGCCATTAAAGCTGCTCAGAAGGCTTCTGAGAAGGGTCTAAACATCAAGGTTGTCGGCAACCACTTCGTAGACGGTCGGTATATGGGCTTCCAAATGGCCGATCCAGAAACCGTTGAAAGAATGTACTCCATTGAAACATTGTCGCAATATTTGAACCAGTATATCAAGACTGATGCTACGCCGGGCGACACATTGATATTGTTCACTATTGGCCACGGCTTCCCTGGTGGGAGTGTAGACAACTTGGGACGCAGATCAGAAGTCCTCAAGGTCATCGCTGATATTGCCGAAAAGAACAATCAGAAAATATTCTGGTGGCAACTGAGTTGTTATGCGAGTGCTGGGCTTCCTGATATTGGAAGTTTGTCGCCTCGTCAACAAGAACTCATAACCATGTTTGCCAGTTCATCGGCCAATGAGACAAGCGCTGCATATGTTCAAGGAAACATCATGGCAAAGATATTCAATGCTATGGCGGAGAAAAGTAGTGCCATCGACCCGAACGGAGATGGAAAGATCGCTGCCACGGAACTGAGGGCGTTCATGAATACCATTAACGGTTCCTATGGCAGTCGAGTACACGCTAAGAGCGGCGACTTCACGATATTTGGAAAGTCGGGTGTACCATTTCTGCCGATTGTGGATCGCAATAACCCACAGGGCAAGTATCCTGAAGAGTATGTATTTCTGCCTCAATAGCAGCAACACAGATGGGGCAAATACCGTGAGAGATCAAATTCTCTTCCAACGGTTCCTTTTGCCCCATGTCTTTTTTACACCAAGCACAGATCACTTGCATTTGTGGCCTCCTGCTTGAAGCATAGGTCACAAATTCAGGCTTGTCAAAAAGAGCCGGTGAAGGGAATCGAACCCCCGACAGGTTGTTTACAAAACAACTACTCTACCACTGAGTTACACCGGCATTTACTCATACGGCTTTGATCGTCCCACGACAATTGCCACACAAGGTAGTAATCCAAGCGCCCTCGGACTTCACGCCTTCCTTAGTTCCACAATTTTCGCAGATCGTATAGGAATCATTTTCGGCGGCATCAATCAATTTGCCGATCTCGCTCGTGCCGCCAGAAGCATACACTCGCAAGCCACCGAATTTTTCCTTGACCTGCTCGAACTTGAAGCCTTCAGGCGGGTTGGTCGCTTTTATATCACGACACAACTGATGGAACAAGTTACTCCATCCTTCGCCGACAGCAAGTCCCCACGCAAGACAGGTCTTAGTTGGATCGCCACGGAAATCAGGAAAGTATTCCGGGAACTCTGCAACTATCTTGTCTTCAGTTTCTTGTTTCATGAAACACCCAAATATTTCTTTTTAATTCTATATAATAGCAGCACAAAATGTTAGATTTCCACCAATGGATAAAAGATTAGGCGTAAATGAACACATCATTCAAAGAGTTTACAAATAGACGCAATATAGAAATTGGAATCAGATGCTTGGTGGAAGCAGAGCAAAACGCTTTAGATGACAAAGTTGTGAATCGCCAAGTCGCCACACAAGTCCCTCCAATGCCTAAAAGCATCCAAGTCCCAACAGTTCCTCCAAAAGAAAAATCTTGGGCCAGAAAATGGTGGGACAAAAACAAAACAATGTTGAAGTATGGCGCTCTCGGTGCTGCGGCCATTGGTTTATTGTTAGGGTCTGGAATCCCTTGGGGAAGTTTGTTCCCATATATGGCAAGAACAATTGGAACAGGACTTGGTGTCAACGCAGTTCTTGGTGGAGCGAATTCCATTATAGGCACCAACCAGAACAATATGACATCGGAACTCGGAACTCCAACCAAAATCATCATAAGAGATCATGATTGTTTTGTGAAAACAAAATTTGGCGAGATTAAAGTCAGCCCAAGCCAAATTCCAGACATGATCCTTCGTAATTCCAATGGGAGTGGCGACTACTCAGCAGTTATTTGGAGAACAGAAACATCCAGAACCAAAACAGAAATTGAATTGGCTAACGCTTTGCGTGACAAAGGACTAGAAGATTCTGTCCATTGGAGAGATTCTTTCAGTCCGGTGCCGCACACGGTTGACGTGCCGGAGTTTTTGGACAACTAGCTAAGAGCGGGCGATGGGACTCGAACCCACAACAACCTGCTTGGAAGGCAGGTACTCTACCATTGAGTTACACCCGCATAGTGCGGAATATGGGAATCGAACCCATTCAGACCTGATTGGAAATCAGGGGCAACAGCCATTATGCGCATTCCGCTTCTTAAAATGGGTCAACCAAGTACCCCAGGTAGGAGTTAAACCTACTAAGCCTGCCTTAGAAGTGCTGGCACCGTTCGACGGCTGGGGCAAAAGTATCCCGGAAAGGAGTTGAACCTTTTTCATTCGGGCTTCGGAGGCCCAACGCCTGATCCGCAGGCCGAGACATATCTTATCTATTTACCAAGAAGTTCAAAAGGCTTATCGAAAATCTTTTCTCGCTCATTGTGTTCCTTAATGAGCGTTTCGGCTCCATATAAAGCAATTGCTTGCCCCATATAGTATTCAGCCTTGAGGTAGGCTTTTGAACCCGGCACTTCGTCCTTCATGACTTCACGCCACAACTCTTGCCATAGTTGTGGATTGAAGACCGCTTCAATAGTCGTAACTAGCATGGTCACTCAGTCTCCGTGTATCTGTCGAGATGCAGCAGAATGCTATCTGCCACTTCTTCAAGACTCGTATAGACTTTCTGGAAAGGTCGCTCCAGAGCAGTCTGAACCTGCACGTCGAGAAGCCGCTTGTATTGCGGATCACAACCGACGAACAGTGGCTTGTTGCGAACCAACCACTTGCCATATTCAAACAGAGTGATGGGACACAGCGTCTCAGGGGCGAACCAGAACATAATCATGTTCGCCGTCTGAAGATGTTCGTATTCCCACCTGATCTGCTTGTCAGTGGCGTTAGGGTCGTTAGGGTCGTTAGGGTCGTTAGGGTCGTTAGGATCATTAGGATCATTCATCGGCCAGTTCTTACGCCGAGGATTGAGTACCACGAGGTCGTCCACATCTTTCAATAGGCGACACATTTCGGCCTGCCAATCAAAGCAGCCCGTGATGCCACCGCCCAGGAACAAACTGTTTTCTCCTGGGACAATATTGCCTAGAGGCCCGCCTCGATATTGAGCCGGGTGTTCCAGTGAGAATGCTTCGACGTACTTCATGGTATCTCCGTTCCTTACATCTGATAGTACCACAAATCAACTAGCCTGTAAAGCATTTACTTCTTGGTCGAAACCATAGCGAACTTGGTGAAGTCGCCGAGCCAAGTGTTAGCAAATTCCTTCAGGTCTTCCTGGGTCAGTTGTGCGGCCACAGACTTGAGCCAAACAGGGTCCATGCCCTTTTGTCCTTCGGTCAGGAACCAATCCTTATCAACTGAACTGAGTACGCCATTGACCACCGAACCAGCGATGCCGCCGACGTTATCAAGCGTTTTGACTTGATTATAAGTCAAACTCTTTTTGGCGATCTCAAAGACTTCATTCGGAAAGCCTTCTGATTTAATCTTGGCAAACAAATTCGCAAGTTCAGTTTCGGCCTTCTCCAAATATCCATTATTGGTGAGCATCGAGATCATCAAATTGGAATTGTCAAAGTGACGGAAGCGACTGCTCCAGACACCATAGCACAAGCCAAGGTCGTCTCGAATATACTCGTGCATATAATTGGACAAAGCAGAGGAAAAAAAGCTCGCAATATAGCGGTTCTTGTAAACCTCTTTTGGGGATGACCACTTACGAACCATGCCAAACACAGCTTGTTCAAAACGATCAGTTTCAAAGTTGTACTTCGGTTGATCTGCAAAGAAGCCGTTCAAACATACAGGGCTGGTTTCTACTTCTGGTGCTGGCGGGAGTGTTTTGTCAACGACTTCCATCACCTTTTCAAAATCCAAGTTACCGACAATAACAACAAAGATATTGTTTTTGCCGTACCACTTATTTCTGAATCTATGCAGCTTTTCGGGATTCATTCCCCGAATAGATTCTACTGTGCCAATGATTGGGTGGCCTTCATCGGCACCAAAGCATTTTGAAATCACATAATTAGAAAAGTGTTCAGATGGATAATTGTCATACATCCTCCACTCTTCGACAATAACGCTCTTTTCCTTCTCGAATTCCTTTTCAGGAAAACAAGCATCAAAAACGGACTCTTTGAGAAGACCAAATCCCTTCTCAAAGTCTTCGTTAAGTGCATCAAAGTGATAAACAGTATTGAAGTGATTGGTGTATGCGTTGTACGAACCAATCAAGGACTGTTCACGGCTTACTTGGTGTTTATTCTTGGTGGGAGTTCCTTGGAAGCACATATGCTCAAGGAAGTGTGCCACGCCCCAAGAATCAGCATCTTCGTGGGAAGACCCACAGTTAGACACGATATGTGCCTCGCAGACCGAGGCATCTTTCATTTGAACATGGTAAACAGGATAGCCCGATGCTGAAACACGATAATTGACCTGCATATTGATCTCCCCATATTTGAAGCTGGAATATCAAATTATATGGGAAGGATATAGCTCGATCAATCTCCATGTTTAGAAAGTCTGTCGCATTCTTCGTTTTGTTCCCGTGGAATCCAGGTTGCCTTCCACTGAAGGTCTTTCAAAAGACCCATGCACTCTTGGTGATAAGGGATTAAGGTATCTTTGCGAACCTTGTATTCACCAAGTAATTGTCGAATGACAAGTTGAGAGTCGCCGAATATTTCCAGCGTGCCTTGCCATTCTTTTTCTTTTAGGTAACGCAATCCATTCGTTACGCCTGCCCATTCTGCGATATTGTTTGTTGCTCCCGGACCCCGGCAGACCTCACCACGGTCTGTCCCGACCTCGTTGCCATCCATGTCAACTAGACGCCATCCATACCCAGCTATTCCACCGGGGTTCTTTGGCTCGCATGACCCATCAAAAAAGAGTTTTAGCTTGCTAGGGAGCATATGTTATCTATTACCACGCTGGTTCAAATGGGTCAGTCAGAGAGCGATATTTTTGTTTTGGGTTCACAGCACCGAGATACCCAAACACGTCTTCGAGAGCAGATTCCATGCTCTCCTTAGAAGACAATATACGCAAAGCAGACAAATCATGCAATTGCGATAACCACAATTTGATTTGTTTAGGTTTGCCCAGCGGAGTAGATGGCAAGAACTGAGAAGCAGAATAATCGGGCCACCCGTGAGAGCCACCGCCATTCTTTACAATCTTTCGGATATGCAGATCATATCCCTTTTTAGGATCGGTTATATCACCAAGCCGAGGCACATTTGGGTTACTTTCGTTTCCCACAATGCCTTCAAGGATTTTGGTATATATGGTCTTGCCACAGGACCATTTAACAACGCCACGTTCTTCTTCGTCACGAACGATAATGTTGAAGTAATATCGCTCGTTAGGCTTAATCATATTGACTTCACGCCTGAAGTCTTCAATGCTGCCTGGAAAAAAACGAGGCTGGCGAGTTAGTGACAAGATTTGTTCTTGATACCAGCCCCCGTAAAACAGCAGCCAAAAGGCATTGTATTGATCGCAAATGGCACATTCGCCTTGCCACTTATTGTCAACGACTTCTTTGTGACATTGAAATGTTTTATTGCCAACTCGATGATTGCGAGTTCGCAGACAAAACTTCTTTCCCTTCAGCGGCGGGCAAATGCGAATTGTGAAACCGCCATCTTCGGCCCCACCGCAAGGTTGATACCAACTTGGATCAACTCCAACAGGACCAAGTAAACCTGGATGGCCAGAGGGACCGAGGGGACCAAGGGGACCAAGGGGACCAAGATTGACTGCCATGTTAGCGATCCAGCTTAACTACGTCCCACAAAGGGTTGCCTTGAACAACCATGCTTTCTACTTCGCATGATTCAAAGTTTTCAAAGTAACCTTGCCAAAATTTGTAATTTTCGTAAGTGTCGTCATACACAGACTGCTTGACTTTTTCAGCCTGACCCTGGTGTTCGTAAACGCCAAGAATACCGTTTGTGTGGCCGAAGCTGTCTCCGGTTCCATAACGAACATAAACGACCCACACAGTAGAGCCGACATTAGCTGAAAAATCAATCTCTATTTGTTCTTGATACCATACCGCCACTCGAAAGTCACGAGTGTTCCTGCATTCACGCAGTCTCCACTCAATGTGTTCGTCTTCGTGTGACTCATCGTTTTCTTGACCAGCACAGATTTCGCCACCAACGGTCAAGTATAACTTCATGATTTGCCCTTCACGCAAAAATGGCACTTATATTGATTCGGGTCTTGTAATACTCAGTTCGTTCCGAGCCAGTATGCCAACGCTTCCGCTCGCTTTCAAGCTCTGGAAATCGTTTCAAAGCCGCAATGATTTGTTTTACTGCGCCTGATCCGAGTTGCTTAATATCGAGAAGCTCTTGTTCGGTTTTGTCGATCAATTGTTTGATATAGACAATGCCGACCTTCTCTTCGAGTGTATTGATGACTCGCATAGACAGACCGAGATATTCCAACTCGGCTACCGCCATTCCTTTTGCCGCTTCCCTGCGGATCATTCTTTGAATATCAATATTGCCAGGAAGCATTTTGTCACCTAAGAAACTACTTGGCCGGGATTTGGATTAGCTTCATCGTCAGGGCCAGGACCGGCCCAAGACAAACCTGGACCGCCGTGAAGCGTATTGTAGAGATTATCGACAAGAAGATCAAATGGAGCATCGTCGTAACCGACATGGGTGTGTCCTGACCCCACGTTAATGGTCAACGAATTGCCTCCCCAATCTTCTTCAAATGTAACAGGCTTCCCTGCATTCGCCAGTTCAACGATACGTCGAATGACGGCTTCGCATTTGTCAGCGGTATTCATACCAGAATCCTTTGATGGTGACAATTACAAACTAATCGCCCGTGGCGATTTTGAACCAACATATGCCGGTTACGGTTAGGGCGGCGGCGGCATAAGCCTGCCAGCTTAGGTTCTCGCCTTTGAAGATGAGAGGTCCAGCGTAATACGCCAAGACCATCAATACATCCCAAACCAAAGAGAACAAGAGAAGGTTATTTGTCGTGTCAAGTCGGCGAGCGACGACAACCCAAATAAACGAAGAAATGAGCGACAGGCCAATATAGGCAGGCAAATACACCCACGACTCCCGGATGCCTTTAGTATATGTGCAATAAGCACCGGCACAGAAGACGATGAATGCTGGAATTGTGAGTAGCCATGTCGTGTTCAAGATAGTGGTCGATAGAAGAGTCGAACTTCTGAGTCTACTACGTCAAAGTAGCGTGATACCGTTTCACCAATCGACCATAAAAATTCGGAACAACTCGTTGATTCCCCAGGGTGGGTGACTGACACTCACTACAGCCCTCGCTAGGCACCCGAAGAACGGTTTTGCCGGGACAGATGTTGCACGAGGCTACGCCCTGCGGGTTAGCTTAATCCAAAGCCGGTCTGATCCGAAACCCCATCAGTCGTAATACGACCGATACACTGTTGATTCAGCCTTCCGGTCGTAAAACAACCAGAGGTAGTGGAGCCGAGGGGAGTTGAACCCCTGACCTCTTCGCTGCCAGCGAAACGCTCTCCCAACTGAGCTACGACCCCATTATTCAGGCAATTCCACCATTGGTACATTTTGATTGCACAAATGATGCTTGCAATCGCCTAAGAACTCAATGATGCCTTTCTTGACAAACAAGTGGCATCGACCGCCTTGAGGAATGAGATTCAATGATGGTGAGAAAGTTGGATTTTCCCAATCACCATCGAATTCCCATTCGCCATCCCGCACATCAAATGTATGGTTTGTTAGACAACCTGGACACCAGAAGATATACAGGAATCCCTTGTCGGTTTTACGACGTTTGAACTTCATGATAGATCGCCTCGACCAGCTTCTTTAGTTTTCCTTATCAGTCCCCGCAGAATTTCAGCATTTTACGTCATCCAAGACCAGCACTGGTTGTCTTAGGCGAAAGTCAGGGTGACATGAGTTGAACATGCGACTTCTTGCTCCCAAAGCAAGCGCTCTACCAGACTGAGCTACACCCTGTTGTTTCTTTCTTCATAGTGGAAGATGCGATGGCACTTAACGCACCAACACTTACACTTCTTGATTTCACTCAAGATTCGTTCTGTCGAAAACCCATTAACCATATTGGCAACTTCAAATTCTTTGTCGCCATTCGGATGATGGAAGTCCAACACACGAAAATCGGACTCGCCGCACTGCTCACAAGAACAGCTAGACTTATATAGCTCCAGCCACTCTTGTAATTTATGACGACGATTACGCTTTACTGCAATATAACAAGCCTGACATTTTCGCCTCCTGTAAAATTTACCGTTGACAGTGCCAGCCGCAGGAAAACTTTCAGGAGGAAACTCTTGTCCGCACGAGACGCATTTTTGTAGGTTCATTCCCTAATAGAGTTTGAACCTACAAAAAATGTCCCAAAATTTCAGTTAAGGAAGTTGAACTTTTCGAGAAAGACCGGAGCCTTCCACGAAGGTAGCAATTCCGACACCTTATCCTTGATTTCCTTCCGTGCATCATAGGAATGAATGTCGTCCTTATCTTCCAAAAACTTCTCTACGGTTAACTTGTCGCCGGATTCCAACCCGCCGTCCATTGGCCCATAGCAAGAACAGTGTCCCAAGTCCTTGATGTAAAGCAGTCCGTCATCCTTGCACAGTCCAACTGCTTCACCCGAACCATCGTATCCACCGTCCTCATACCAGAACACTACCCACTCGAACTGCTGGTCGTCCTCCCCAGGCAAATCGTAAGGAACGTCTGGTCCAACTTGGTAAATCTTCATCTGAATCTCCTTTGAAAAAAGTGCTGCGAAAGTACAGCAAGACTCTCTTCACTTCTCAAAGGATGCTCTGACGCATTTACCCCATTTTCTCCATTTTCTGCAAAAGTCCAGCCCTCGAATCCAGTTCGACCCGATTATACCCTGCTGGAACGCTGTTGTAAACCTTTTTTGGACCATCCCAATTGTCAATGTCATCCAAGACCAAATATCCACCTGATTTCAATATCGGCGTGGCACATTCGATCTCGTCAATCACCGTCTGGAAGTCATGATTGCCATCTAAAATGATGAAATCAAATTTTACTCCCATAACCGCAAATAAACGCATCTGTTCGAGACTGTATCCGCATATCAGCATTGAGTTTTTCGATAACTTGAACTCAGAAGCCATCTTGGATGCAACTAGAAAGGGATTCTGAATCCCCCGATGGGTCAAGTTAGGGTCGATAGTACATATGGAACCCTTGCCTCGCAGTGATGCCGCCAAATAGCAATGACTCACGCCAACGAACCCACCGATTTGCAATCCATTTCCCGACAAGATGCTAGACAAACGACTTAATGTTTTTTCAGGCATTGAGCCATGCACAACTTGATCTCGATCATGTCCCAATTGAACAATTCGACTAACCAAGTCTTGCCAGAATAAATCCATGTTAATGGAAAAATGGTATTTTAACATAAGCTATTTATAGTATGAAATCACAGAAACAGCTTACGTTTTTTGCGGGAATATATCAAGTTTGCAGGCGTCTCTCCAGCCAACTCAAACCCTGGCAGGTACTTATCATATCTGTCGCTGTGGTGATCTTTCTCTACGCAAACCAACTGCAAAGTTGGCATCTTGGAAATCGGCAATTGACTCAATACCATTTGATTGGCCGATTCTACGTCGATATTCACGAAGCCAAAGTCATATCCAAATTGATTCAAAACATCAATCAAAGGAACAGTTGCTACATGAAATTCTCTAAACCGTGGTTTAGGGTATGAGTTCTGTGAACCCCACCATTGAACGTGCGATGGCATCACAGTTGAAACCGACTTTATGTAATTTGTCGATGACTCGTCACATTCAAAAAATTTCGTTAATCCATGTTTGTTACTTATGGCACAATTCACCAATTGAATATTGTCTTGAAATTGTTTGAGATTATCTCTCAACTTCAAAAAGGCTTCAGGAGATGGCTCAACCATCACGCCTTTCCAACCTCTTTCCAATAAGCAATAAGTATTGCTGAGAAATACGCCATCATATGCGCCAATTTCCAGGAACCTTGCAGGCTGGGCTGCATATCTCAGAATGATTTCTTCTTCATTGTATTGTGATTTCATGAATCTATTTAAGCTGCCGGGGGAGGAATCCTACGACCTTCTGCTTCAGAGGCAGAGAACGGATACCAACACCGAATACCCGGCAATAATGGCTCAACAAATATTGACAAGAAACTTTTTGTGAAAGATGGCCTTTCGGCTCATCGCCCGATAAATGTAATCCTGTCGGCATTTGAACCAAGTTGCTAAGGTGGGAATCGAACCCACCATGTCGCCCTTATGAGGGGCAACTGTGTCCCAGCACCATAGCAATATAAAAAGCCTCATGAGGGAATTGAACCCCCGCTACTTCTTTACGAAAGAAATGTCATACCATTAGACCAATGAGGCAAAACACTAACCCAACTAGCATTTGTTCATGTTGCTTCATGTTGCTTCATTGAGAAACAATATCAAACTTTGATTGGCCTCGAAGTTTTTTGATTAAACTCTACTAAATACCATGAGACAAAGCACTGAAGTGGTAATTATTTCTACCATCAGAAACAATAATAAAGGAGTATTATGGGAAGCCTTATTCGTCGGACATCAACTTGGCCAGTGGCCAACACAAATGGAGCCAGTGGGCCAACACAAATAGCAATTGGTGCGAATGCTGGTCTAACCACACAAGGCACCGAATCAGTGGCCATTGGTTACACTGCTGGGCAAACCACACAAGGTTCGGGTGCGGTGGCCATTGGTGCGAATGCTGGTCTAACCACGCAAGGAACTAATGCAGTGGCAATTGGTGTCGTTGCTGGCGAAACCAATCAAGCCGGTGCTGCCGTAGCTATTGGCGTTAATGCCGGGAATCAAAATCAAGGTGCTTATGGAGTGGCTGTTGGTGGTGGTGCTGGAAATATCAGCCAAGGTGCCAATGCAGTGGCTGTCGGTGTCGTTGCTGGAAATACAAACCAAGGCGAATCCGCAGTGGCCATTGGCTTTTACGCTGGTCTAACCTCGCAAGGCACCGAATCAGTGGCCATTGGTTACACTGCTGGGCAAACCACACAAGGTGCTTTTAGTGTAGCAGTTGGTCTCAATGCTGGCAGAACCAGTCAAGGCAATACCGCAGTGGCACTCGGTTACAACGCTGGATTAACCTCACAAGGTGCTTCAGCAGTGGCCATTGGCTTTTACGCTGGTTATACCAATCAAGCCGCCAACTCAATTATATTAAACGCTACTGGTGCTGAGTTAAATCAAATCAACGCCAACACATTCACAGTTAAACCTGTACGTCTTGGCGGCGCAAATTTTGCCGCATTGACTGGGTTCCATCCTTGCTACTACAATCCCACAACTGGCGAATTTGTCTACACCACTTCTTAATAGCCTTGTAGTAGAGCCTGAAAATCATCGTAATTGTTGCATATATACCTTATCGTATTCAAGGAGGTACACATGGACAAGGACAAGTTCATTTCTAAACTTAAATCATTCAAAACTTGGTTATTCGGCTTGGGCGTTGGCGGTATTGCCATCGGCCTTTGGTGGATAATCAAGATCATCATCTGCTTCACGACTGGCATCTGCATCATTTTTTAAGCGTGGCTTAAAAAGCATTCGCCGTTGTGGTTTGAAGCATTCGTTGTACAACGAATGCCAACTAGGACTTAGCGTGTGCAATATGCGGGCGTTACCATCGTAACTCCCCATTTGCACATGCTGATCCTCGAAGTATCTGTACTTCAAACCGTTGTCTAAAACAAACAAACTCGCTGCTAACTCTTCTCGGCCAGCACACTCTAAACTTACACTCCACAACCATTCAGACTGTGGGTGGCGACCGTCATATAATCTCTGACAGTAATCGCCGATTGTATTCATCCAACGCTTGAATATGCCGTTCTGACACAACACCACGCCGGAGTTGAACGACTTGAAGCTGGGGTCTAAACCAGGAACCAGGTTGACCATGCCCCAAGAATTCGGTGTGGCGACAAAATCGTATCCAGCATATATCGTAGGAAATTCCTCAATATTGCCGAAGATAAAGGTGTCGCCATCTAACAGAAGCACTGTCTCTTCTTCGATCTCCTGCAACAGCAAACGATGCAGTGAGTAATATGCTTCTTCTTGTTTTGGCTTGCGAACTCGAATTTCGACATTGAGTTCTTCGCAGAGTTTACTGAACGACGCATAATCGTTCGGTAACTTATTCAAGGCTCTCGTTATCTCAGTGAGTGGGATATTTCGTGAATCCCTTTTGCCGTCTTGGATATAGTAAACAATAACTGACACATTATGGTTGTGCTGTCGCAGCATTTTAAGGCTGAGGGACAACATCCCAATATAAGCTGGTTCTTCATTTACTAAGTACACGCAAATCATAGTGCCGGGTGCTGGAATCGGACCAGCGACCTCCTCCTGATAATGGAATGTAATCCCAACCAACAGTGACCCATATGAGAATCGAACTCATGTTTTAACCGTGAGAGGGTTACGTCCTGCCATTAGACGAATGGGCCATACTTGCATTATAAGAGCGTCTTCCAGGATTCGCACCTAGACTATCGCCTTCGCAGGCGACGTGCTTCAACCGCTATCACTTGTCGTGCCTGAAGAACTCGGTTGCCCGGTGGCCTTTCAGGTCGGTCGGCTCTAACAGTTACACTAAAGACGCATATCGAACAGAGCAGATAGTGAGAATCGAACTCACACAGCGACTTTGGGAAAGTCGAAGGCTACCACTACATCATATCTGCAAAAGAGCGACTACAGGGACTCGAACCCTGTCTTCTTGCTTGGCAAACAAGCGTGACAACCTCTACACCATAGTCGCATCAGAGCGGGTGATGGGACTCGAACCCAGCACTCTAGCCACTGAGTTACACCCGCATTTTTCTAGGAGCAAGAACAATACCAAAAGACTTGCATCTTTTCTTTATTGCGTTACCACTAACGCCAAACCTTCTACCAATTTCTTCGTAAGAAAATTCAGCTACCAACTTTTCAAGTTCGGATTTCGTTATTGAAAACCTCTGTTGATTCTTTTGAGAACATTCAACCGAGCAAAAAGAATTCAATAAGTTTTTCATTTTGTTGCAAACTGGACAACTATCAAATTCTTTCTTTTTAATTTTTATGAGATCAGAATATTCTTCATTGAATCTAGTATAGTTTTCTGGAAGCTCTGTAATGCCTGCATGTATTTCTCTGTGGCATCTACAGCACACAAGAGCGCATTTCCTAGCTTCTTCCACAATCTTAGACCAAGCATATCCATTTCGCATAGCTTTGTATAAGGAGTGGTCTTTCTCTCCTGGATTCACATGATGATAATCCAAAGCGGCAATGCTTTTGTCATAACCGCAAACAGCACACTTTCCACCAAATGCTTCTGCCAAAAGGCGTCTGGCTTTTTGTCGCCATTTTTGTTTATAATTCATTTGAACTCGCTCCCAAAGTATAACAGCTTATGCCATTATATACAGATCGAGTTCCAAAAATTTACATCTTCGCCAATTGTTCCGCATTATGTCTTTGATATTCCATATATGCCTCCAGCATATCGGCATGACCTTCTTTGGCTTCGTCCCAAGTTTTGTACCGACGCTGATGACCGTCATGCGGACCACCAAACCACATCGACTCAAAAACCACAGGACTGTCTGACCGACCCATGCCGTGATCTAAACACAAGAACACCGTAGACAACAAGCTGCCGTCAGGCATGTCGTTGTAAGCGACAATTCGTCGCTTAATATCTTCCAGGAACCGGGCTGCAACCAACGTGTCGGCTGGAATTGGTTCATTTTTGTCATCAAGAATATACCACATGGTCACACCTTCTTTCGCAGCTTGACAATCTTATGGGGCCGGAGCGTTGTACCAGTTGATTCTGACAAACGCTCCGGCCCAATATAGACGAATCTTGGAGCAGACATGCGATCAAACTTAACGTATATCGCTTCTCCGTTTTCTTCTGCTCCAGCAAATGTTCCAACTCCATGCTCGCCCATGCTGATCTTTTTTCCAGATTGAGCGAGAAAGTATGGACCACCTGAAACTCGTATTTTGTCGCCCTCTTCGAGAGAGACTTTTTTGCTCAACCGGAAAGACATTTTGTTCACCTTACGGTAAAGAAGAACAATTGGACAAGTCGGGCTTTATCAGCATCGCCACTTACCATGCCTTCGTAGGAACTTGCCGAATGGATCATTTGAGCATCCCAAATTGCAAGCCGGTTATATACGGCTCCAACTTTATCAACCAGTTCCCAATTATCCGGGTGAAGGATATTGTATTCGCTGTAAATCTCATTCGCCGCCAAAGCTCGTGCTTCATCTGAAGCAAATCGGTCGAACTCAAGCGGGTGATTTGGTGGACGACGGCTTCCATGATTCGTATCTTTCCAGAAGCTAGTCCCAGCACTTACCGGGGCATCTGGCGTCAAATATACCGCAGCGGCATAACTCTGCAAGTCGGAGTGCCACACCAACGGATCATTGAAGCCAGTAATCTGGAAACAACCGTTGCAAGGCTGGTTCAGCCAGTCAACAATCGGACGGCCCAATAGTCGCTCAAATTCTTCTTTGAGGAACGGCCACAGGAATCGTTCATCGGTTCTTTCGCCCTTGTAGTTTCGCAAGTTCGGCTTGAACTCTTGCTCCAGGGCAAAGGCTCGCACATCATCCGGGTCTTTGTAGAAGTTATCCACAATCAACAAGTGTGGCATTCTTCGATTGAAGAATACTGACGGCGGGCCGGATGGATTTCCAACATCCAGAGAATCTTCGGGAATCCACATGGTCAGTGGGACGCCGCCCACTTCGCAGTAATACTTGAATTTTCCGTCGCTCTCTTCGAGCTTGCGAATGATAGCGTCTTGATTGGCGAAAAGCACCTTTTGGCCAACAGTGTATTTTGAGTCCATAATTTCTCTTTCCTGGTGAAGTTTGGGACGAGATGAGTATATCCAAATCTCGTAGTCGATCAATGCCGACTTAAAAGAGTGGCCGATTTGAAAAATATCAGGGGTGATCGAGGAGGATCGAACTCCCACTTACTGATCCACAATCAGTCGTGCAGACCACTACACTACGACCACCATAAAGAGACTTGTCGTGCAAGTTCAGCTTGCGCTTCCTGGCTTGAGAAGTTCCAACCCAACCAATCACATCATCAACCGCCGAACGGCATTGGCGGTGCAGGCGTCCTGAGATACGTCAAAACGTATTTTAGACGAACGACAAGTCCAAAATCCGATCCATTTCTGGACCGGGAAGTGTGCCTGAGAGGAATCGACCTCTATTGGCATTATACGCTAATCACAGAGCCGGTCTTGCCGGAAAATGTGATTAACGTGCAATGTAGTGTTTCGTGTTTCCACGATGCTGCCGACCAACTTACACCACAGGCACTTCTTGGCCTTAATTTAACTACCAAATTGTCAAAGACCAGCCTTCGGAATGCCGCCCACCCAAGATTGGCAATCCACGGCGTCGAGTACAAACCCTCTAACCGTTGTTTGAAAAGGTAGCCGACATACACGATTTCGAGTCATGGTTTATATTACCATGACTGCCGCCATCATTTTTGGCTGACGGAGCCTTGCTGTCGATCTCTTTTCTGCTTTGTTGGTTTCGGGTGGCCGATATTCCAGTTTTTCAGTTGAACTTCATATGTCCCTGGTAGCCCTATATTTGCGTAGAAGGCAAATAGTATTGGGCAACTGTATATGAACTCTTCCACCAACAAGTGACGTGTATGGGTTTCGATCCCATCTAATCTGCTTGAAAGGCAGATGACCTCACCAGAAGTCGAACACGCCGTAAATAGTGCAGGCAGTAGGAGTCGAACCTACGTTGATCTTGCGATCCCTGATTAAGAGTCAGGAGCATAAACCGTTCTGCCATACCTGCATGAGTGCTTCGCCAGGGACTTGAACCCTGAACCTTCCAGTTAAGAGCCGGATGCTGTGCCACTACAGCTTGCAAAGCATTTCACCAAACTATCGGCCAGCTTCTCTTTCAGTTCTTGATTGCTTGCTGGAGGCGTTTCTCTTACAAACTCCCCATACAAAAACTTCAAGTTATTCAGGCCCTCTTCATCTGCGGTCGCCTTCCGAATCTTTTGTTGAATATCATCAACCGTATCATCAAGGAATAAACATCCTTGCGGTGATGACTTCGACATCTTCTTCGTCGGGTCACGCAAATCTTTGACACGTCCCACCACGATATTGGCTATCGGGATCGGATGTGTCGTGCCATATACGCTGTTGTATTTTCTCAACAGCTTTCTGGCATATTCCAAATGCTGCTTCTGGTCCAGACCCACAATGACTTCGGAGTAACCCGCAACATCATGCGCCATGAGAACAGGGTAAGTCAGCAATTGACCAGTCCTATCGTCCTCTTCTGTTGACTTGAATTGTGTCATCCGGCTCAAGTCGCCCATTTTAGCGAGCGTCAATAGTCGGAAGAACAACTCAGCGTCGAACACGTCCTTCTGAATCACTATGGTCTGGACACCGTATTGCCGTAAGGCGTTCACGGATACTTCCAGATTCTTTACCTCCGGTGCATGATAGTTTGCCACCAGTACAGTACACCCAGATTGTCCCGGTTGAATCACCGAGAAGTAATGCCCCAGGTGTAACCTACCTGTTGGTCTAAATCCGCACAGTTTCGAGCCAAAGACACACCATAGTATTTCTCCAAAAGGTTAAAGTATTCAGAGCCGCCTGTGAGAATCGAACTCACTCATTCCTGTTTACAAGACAGGCGCAATCCCACTCTGCTCAAAGCGGCATAAATGAGTATTGGAATCGAACCAATCTTCTCCCTCCACGGGAGCGTGCTACCGTTACACTAATTTATCCAACAACTAAGTGACCCATGACGGTTTCGATCCGTCTTCTGCTGCCTGAAAAACAGCGGTCCTAGCCAGTAGACGAATGGGCCATTATAAATAACTCAACATATTGCGAGGAGTTAAAACACTTGTGCAAAAAATCCATTTGCCATCAACATTTTTCAAATGTCTTTTTGTATGGCATTTTGCACAAACTATTTCTAAATTGATTACATCATTATTGCTCCTATCGCCATCGACATGATGAATAACCAAGTAATACAATCTATTCTCTTTGCAATCAACGCATTCTGAACCCTCTTGAATTATGTTTCTGCAAGAATACCTCCCGTCTCCTGCGCCATAATGAAAAGGCATAATTTCAGTTATGCCTCCTAATTTCTGAGCATTGCATTTGCAGGTCGCATTGCAAAATCTCAATCCACTTTTGGAATTTTTGAGCAAAGATTTCTTTTTCAAGAAAGTCTTGCTGCAAAACGCACAAGTCACTTCAACTTGGGCATTATTTACTTTTGCTTTATTCCAACAATCAGAACTACAAAATCGCTTTAACTTACCACCTTGTCGAGTCAAAAATAACTCTTTACAAAATTCACAAGTTAACTCAATCGCTGCACGTTTCTGACCGGACATTATGATGTATTTTTTTTCCATAACATATTATATGCTCTGGCATCGAAAATTCATCACAATGTAATTCTTTTTAGTAGGCATTAGAAGAATCGAACTTCTGACTATTGGATGTAAGCCAAGCGTGATACCATTTCACCAAACGCCCATAGTAGCCCATGAAGGAGTCGAACCTTCGTAATCAAGTTTCGTAAACTCAACACCTGATCCGCAGGATGGGCCATATTCAGAGGCCGCAGGAGGAGTCGAACCTCTTAACGTCAGATTTGCAGTCTGATGCCCCACCACGGAGCTTTCGTTTCCACGGCCATAAAATTCAGTTGCGAGATTGTGTATGGGATTTGAACCCATGTCTCCGTCTTCAACGACGGCATCCTAGACCACTAGACGAACACAACCTCAAACGAGCCGCTAAACTCGCCGCAACCTTTCTGTTCACCAAGTTAGCGGACCTGATGAACATAAGTCCCCAGAAGGAGTTGAACCTTCGCCACGATCTTACCAAGATCGGATGCTTCCGTAACACCTTGAGGACAATTTAGCACGGGTTCAATTTTCAAAGCGAGCGTGACGGGAGTTGAACCCGCAGCCTTTCCCGTGACAGGGGAATGTTCTACCAACCGAACTCCACGCCCGTAAAACTAACAGGGTGATTGATGGGAGTCGAACCCACTATTATCTCTTTCACAAAGAGACGCCGCACCGTTTGGCTTCAATCACAGCGGTTCCGACGAGGATCGAACTCGTACCTTCTCCGTGACAGGGAGGTATGCAGTACCACTACACCACGGAACCGTAACTAACAAATGAGAGCGTTAGGACTCGAACCTAAACTGGAGGCTCCGGTTGCAAATGCTATAGCCTCTGTGCTGCCTACCGCTTATCTCGAAACACTACTCATTGATCTCCATGCAAAGTTATTGTCTCCAAGCCTGTCGGCCCTTACAGCCGCTCACGGTTTTTATAGCTTTTGCAACTGTTACTTGCAGTTTTAGCTTTGCACTTCCTTCAACTTTTGTGAATTTACCTCTGCGGCTATTCACACTACACTCTCTAGCTGCCGGGGGTGGAATCGAACCACCGACCTTCTGCTTCAAAGGCAGAGAACGGATACCAACACCGAATACCCGGCAATAATTACCACACTACAGGAAACATATCGGCCCACGGTGAACTTTCTGCAAAATGCACTTTTGAGTGACAGCTTGCACAAAGCAAATCGCATTTCTCAATTTCCTCTAGTATCTTTTCTTTAGTCGCCCGGTTACTGACCATTGTGGAAATGTTCAATGTTTTCATTGAAGGATCACGATGATGAAACGTCAATGCAGCCGGATGACTTTCTCCACATTTGATGCACTCCAAACCATTTTTATACTCTAACAACCAAAGTTGTATTGTGGCTTTTCTTTTTCGATCTCGCTCACGATACTGATCTTTGTTGTTTTGATAATGATTCGATTGTGAATTCAACTGTGTTTCTTTATCTTTATAAGGCATAGATTCCTCCATGCCTTATAATAGTAAGGTTCGAGCTTATTTTTTGACTCGAACCTACTCCCTCGCTAGGACTCGAACCTAGAACATCCAAGTTAACAGCTTGGCGCTCTACCAATTGAGCTACAAGGGAATCTAAGCAGGTGTGGAAGGAGTCGAACCCTCACCGATGATTTTGGAGATCAGCGTGCTACCGCTACACCACACACCTATATTCAGTGGAGCAGAGGGGAGTCGAACCCCTTAGTCGTCATTGCAAGTGACAACGCCTACCCGTAGGCTACCCCATTCTTTCAGTCGGCATACCTGGAATCGAACCAGAACTTCCGTCTTATCAGGACGGCTTGCAGAAACCACTACAACATATGCCGCAATTAGTGGAGCCGAAGGGAATCGAACCCTTAATTTCTGCTTGCAAAGCAGACGTGATCCCGTTTCACCACGACCCCATTTTTTGCCACCAAATTGTCAAAGAACAAACCAAGTCGGGGCGGTGAGAATCGAACTCACTCGATGTCCTGATCCCAAATCAGGCGGCTCACCTTTAGCCCACACCCCGTTTCATTCCCGTTCGGGAATAATTTGACTATTCTGTTGCCAAAAACATCAAATTATTCCCGTTCGGGATCGTTCTATTCCCGTTCGGGAATAGAAAGCTGTGAGAGCAGGGGTCGAACCTGCGTACCGTTCAAGACGGATTGCACGAAGTTAACAGCTTCGCCGCTTACCAACTAGCGTATCTCACAATATTCAATCATCTATACTTGGATACCAACCGGCTGTTATTTTCCGATGGCGTTTACCGTATCCTTCTTCCAAGTATCTTTCTTTCAGATAGTCGATATTGGCAATAAGCCACATCATAACTACCCGAATCCCGTGGTTGTCGATCCCTTCTTCCCCTTTCCTTCGCCTCAACTTATAGACAATC
>Ga0315284_10000220_pt1 | contig 78715 bp, 62 predicted proteins | sample YL17G09_16_MG_FD_203696 | JGI IMG/M metagenome (GOLD analysis project Ga0315284, IMG submission 203696) | Sediment microbial communities from Yellowstone Lake, YNP, Wyoming, USA - YL17G09_16 | ecosystem: Environmental > Aquatic > Freshwater > Lake > Sediment | place: USA: Wyoming | collected... | reverse complement strand
TGAGTTTAGAAAATGGGGTAAGCTAGTCGGATGTGCTTTTCTTGTTTTTCTCTTTTTTTCTCATGAAGTAACTATAGTAAAGTTTTTTTTAATAGGCTTTTAGTAAGTTAAGCAAATATAAAGGCACTCTTTATTTTTATCACTCCAAATCAGGGAGGTATGCAATGCGCAGAATTTTGATGGTATTGTTCCTTACTGCTTTAGCGATTGCCGGATGTTCCGGTGGCGGAAACCCGGTAATCACAGTAAGTGATGAGCGCGCTATGACGCCTAATGGTTCCATTAACAGTCTGCCGATAATCGACGCGGCGACCTATGAAGATGGATCATTCAATGCAATCGGCGTAATGGGCGTGTATGAACTAATCATCAATCCGGCAAACATGACTGCCGACCTTGTTGCTAAGAGAATGCCATCGCTGGGACAGAGCTGGACGGTAAGCGGTATGGCATTCTTTGCAGTTGCTCCGTGCTCGGATTGCCTCAAACTCGATTCGATTGCGCTAACCGTGGAAAATTATCTTCAGTTGCATTTCGCGATTAGCCATCCATTCGATAAGGGCTCTTCTGGTTTACCACCGAGCGCGTCAAACCGACTCGACCTTGATGTCTTCGACGTTGCGGCGGTTATTGTACCAGTTGGAGCCACGCCGGCCAATTATGCATTAATGGGCGCCAAGGCTTATACCGGTGTACTCGCCAAAAATGCGGGACTCACAACCGAGCTTAAGAATGTTACTACTGACCCAGCTGCGATGCCTTATGCTTTAGTTGTCGATGATAATGCAGCTGCGAAAGATACATGGAACAAATTCGCAATGGGTACCGATTCATTCTTTGATATTTTCTTCGATCTTGATTCGGTCCCCACATTGACATTTGACATGTATCTGACGATGGGGTATGGTGCGAGCGCGGTTAAGAAGACAAGGTTGACTCCGACATATTTCAATCCTGAGTTCAACCGAAAGCAGGCTTGGAAGGTCGTTGTAACTCCGCCAGAGGGGACCGATCCACCCTCAATGGCAAACACCTGGAACAATAATGATCCAGCAGCTATCTTCAACGTAAAGGTTGAAGTATTTGACTGGCAGCAGGGCGTGACCACGATTAAGAACCCGCCACTCCTTCCGGGTGATATTGCATTCGCATCGAATGTCTCCATGGTCAAAGTTGAAATTCCGGGTATGAAAACAACGCTTCCATCAGCGACAACACCAACCGGCGGAACCGGCGAACCGAATAATCCACTCGTCTTTCAGGTTCCGGTTGCCAATCAGAACTTGCTGGATGCTGGCGAATATCTTGGTCTTGTAAAAGTTTCCGATTCGCGTGTTCCAACGGCTACACCACCCGGTACCGGTATTGACTACATGATCCACACGGAAAATGGAATAGCGTTGATCAACTACGCGATTCCGGAGTATGCAACCTATCAGACTTTTGTTGCAACAGTAGTCGTGGGATGCGGACCTGTCACGGGCTCAATTACAAGCCCGAGCTGCCCGGTAACCGGAGTCCAGGACGGCGCGTCAATTGACTTCACCGTTACAGCATCAAGCGGTAATGGTGGAGACCCGATTGTCGAGTATGCATGCGACTATGACTATAATGGCACAACATTTACCGCCGATTTTACAAACGCCACCGGGATCTTCCCGGCTGTAGGACCGTTCACTGTTCCTACACCATGCGCAAGCAATATTCCGCATGACTTCACTGTTGCGTTCCGCGCAAAAGACAGTTGCCCAGTGCAGAACGTAACAATTTTCGCGACCTGCACCGTGACTGTTGAAACCTGCTGTCCGACTCCTTCAACCACCAGTGTCACTACATCCTACGGTGTAAACCAGGCTTTAGCACAGGCGTATTTTGGTGTTGTCCTTGATGGTAGCGGCTATGAGGGATCGACCGCAACAGTCAAATTCATCGCGACAAACACATATACCGCCACAAATGTTGTGAGCAACGGTTCAAACCAGATAACCTGCGATATTGATTTCACTGGTGCTCTAGCAGAATTATATGACGTAGCTGTGACGAGCGAATGCGGAGCAACAGGCACAGTAAATGATCTTTTTGAGGTCATTTGCCCGGGGCCGATTTACACAACAAGCTTCGATCCCAGCGATCCGGATCAGGGCAACTGGATAACCGATCCGTTAGGCTACTGGAGATGCAGCTGGTGGCAAGGCACACTCGATTCGAGGGAAGGTTCTTGCACCAATAGTGGTTGGTGCCCCTGCCATAATACGTCTTATAGTCCGGGTCCGGACTATGCCGGACGATCAATTGGATTTACCGTTCCTGCCTGCTGGCCATCGAGCGATGCCATTGAGCTTCATGTCACATGGTCGCATTGGGATAACTGTATTTGCGCATACGATCAAGCCATAATTTATTACGACTTCAGTGGAGCTCCTCCTCCTCCGGATAGTATGGCTACTTTGTACTACTGGTGCTCGACGCAACCCTGGGGTACCAAGACCGATACATTTAACCTGTCAAATCTTGGGCTGAGTGCAGGTGGGACGATTTGGCTCTGGTTCACATATTCAAATTGGCCCTGTAATGCGGTAGGCGGGGTTATCATTGAGGATTTATGGATCGACTAAGTCTCAGTCGGGGGGATTAAGGTTAGAGATTTTAGGTTAAGTTAGATCACAACATAAGTGCTTTTTTTTCGATCTCCTTCGGGAGGTGAATGATGCAAAGGATTTGTATATTCATATTTATGTTAGCTCTTTTGGCTGCCGGATGTTCCAGTAACCGGACACCAGTAACAATTGAATCCGTTGACAAACCGTTGATAAGCGGTTTGACTACAAATGAAGATGGTTCATTCAGTGCAATAGGCTTAATGGGTGCGTATGAGCTTAATATCGACGCAACGACATTAACGGCAGATCTTATAACCAAGAGGCTTCCATCTTTAGGCGAAAGCTGGCTTGTGAACGGCGGTGCATTCTTCACCATGAATCCATGCGGCGACTGCTTGAGAATCTCGGCAATAAACATGGATGTCAACAAGAATTTGGTCCTGCAATACACGGTCAGGCATCCGTTCCCAGCCGGCAATCCATCAGAGCCACCTTCAGCAGTAAACAGGCTCGATCTAGATCTCTTTGATCTTGCTTTGGTGATAGTACCCCTTGATGCCGTAACAACGGAGTATCCTCTCACCGGCACGAAAGTTTACACAGGAGGATATATGCAGAACGCGTCGGGCTTTACCACTGAGCTTGCAGCTATTACTGGCGATCCCGCCGCGGTGCCTTATTTGCTCGTCATCGATGACAGCATCGGCACGGAAACGACTTATAACAGATTTGCGATGGGCAGCGAAGCGACATTCACAGAAGTCATCAAACTCGGCGCTTGTGTTTGGACGCATTACACTTATGATATGTATCTGACATTTGGATACGGGTCGAGTGCGGCGAGCAGATCCGAGAGGCTGAATCCCATCTATTTCAATCCCGAATTTAACCGCAAGGGTGCATGGAGGGTTAGTGTGACCCCGCCAAATCCTCCGACGATCGGAAAGACGTGGCAGGATAACGATCCACTGACTCCCTACACAGTAACGGTTAAAGTATGGGATTGGCAACAGGGAGCGACAGTCCAGAATCCACTGGTTGATCCCGACAAAATCGCAAAACCATCGGATGTTATAGCAGTCAGCGTTGAAATTCCTCATATGAACTATACGGCTCAGACGGTAACGATGCCGGAAAGCGGGACTGGCACACCGCTCGATCCGCTGGTCTACAAGATCCCAATTGCGAATCAGAACAAGATCCCAGCCGGTAAATATCGATCGCTTGTCAAAGTGATGGACTCGCGAGTTCCAGAGGGAACTCCCACCAATATCGACTATCTAATCAACAGTCCGAATGGGATAGATATTGAGAAATACGGGCTTCATGATTTCTCGACCTATCATTGCTTCCAGGCGACTGTGGTTGCGGGAGGTCCGATTTCCGGAAAAGTCAATTCACCGGCCTGCCCGGTAACCGACCAGTCCAACGGTGCGCTGGTTAACTTCAATGTTTCTGCGTCATCAACCGCTGGACCGCCAATAGCCCTGTTTGAATGCGACTTTGATTATGATGGAGTTGCATTCACACCCGATTTCAGCCAGACGAATGGAATCTTCAACAATGTCGGGCCATTCACAGTTCCCCAAGGTGAATATATCCCGAAGGCATTCGTAGTTGCTTTCCGCGCTACAGACAGCAGTGTTCCACCAAATGTCACTATCTTCGCACAATGTGAAGTTGTAGTCACAACAGGGGAGGAGCAGTAGAGTAGCTAGAAATAGCTCTAATACAGCAATCCAATCCCCCGCGCAGGCGGGGGATTTTTTTATCATTATGATTAGGGAACATTGAAGAAGAATTTTTTTCCTTAGTATTTCAGCGTCTTGACAGAATGGACAAATTTTGTTACTTTTGCGACGGTATCAAATGGGTTGAATCCTGAATTTTTTTGATTACAGAAAACGTATAATGTGTGACATTTGCAAATAGAGAGATTCCTCCGCAAAGTTCAGAATTTGACATACAAGATTGCCGTAACAATGAACCTTACAGCGATGTCAAATTCTGTACTTTGCTACGGAATGACAGTTTTAGGTACTTGTGCAATGGTCACAATGTATAAATCAGTCTAAGAAACTGGAATTCCAAATCCAGATATAAGGTGATATGAAGATGAATTTCACACGAACCATAATTATCCTTGCTATCCTTGTGGCGTTTATGATGTGCGGCTGCGGAAACACTGCACAGCAGAAGGAGAAATCAAAAGGCGAATCGATGGCTGATAAGGTTGGCAAGCAAACTGACGTCGATCGCACCTTGGGAACCGAGCAGAAAGAAGCGGAGGAACAACCTCGTCAGGGTCAGGAGCTTTCCGAAGAGGAAAAACGGATAATCGAGATCAATACGAATAACCTTATGAAGAACGCGCAAATATTTATTGAAAAAAAAGACTATGACAACGCGCTTGAAGTTATTAACGGATTACAAGAAAATCTCGCAAAATTGACTGGACATTTCACCCCGATGCAGGAGTCGGATACCGAACTCTATAGGTTGTGTCTGCAGAATCCCGAAAAGGGGTTCCCGAAGCTGCGCGAAGAAGGCGAAGAAGGCTTCGATAAAGCTGTTGAATTCTTTAATAATGTCATCAAGAACCTTAAAGCGGCAAAAATCAAGTACAGTGAGGAAGCCATAAAGAAGCGCGATAAAGCGCAGGAACTACGCAAGAATGGCGATCTCATGGGGGCATTTAATGTTCTTTATGATGCTTACATAACCCTTCGCGACAGCTTCACACCACCGGCGGGGGCCTGTGCGACCAAACCGGGGGTAGCTACCGACAAAAAAGGAATGAAGTCTGAACCACAACAGGTTGACAAGAGCGAAGGCGGAACAAAACCATCCAAGGGGGACACGAAAAATGCGAAAACAACATCGGGATCACATCTCTGAAACAAACGATTCGGAAATATGTGGGCAAATTCGGTCAAGATAAATTCATCAGCGACATAAAAAAATCGGAGAGATCCAGGCTGTTACAACGAATGGCGGAATGTCAAATGACGAAGCTGACAAGAAGTTTGAGGAAATCAAGAGCGAAGTCTCAAAGAAGCTCGAATTAGTGCGGATTGCCCTTTTTTCTTTTTTATTTGTGGAGAATTGGCAGTCTTCCGGGATCTAAAAGGCATATCACAGGGGAGTAAGAATTCTGCTTGGTCATCACAGGATTGTTCCAGCTGGATCCGAGACCGAGAATCGCGATAGCTGTGATTATCAGCATTAGAGCGACACTCATATAGATGGGGATAAGGTTTCTGTGGTAAAAGTTGAATAAAAATGCGGGTGAGGGAATCGTGGGTACATCGAAAATAAATTCATTCAGAGAACACAGCTCAGTTCCTATTCTGCCATCAATCCCCTTTTTCAAAGCCCGAATGCATACATCATCACAGTCTCTATTTTTTAAAATTCTTTTTTTAATCCAGTCGCTACAACCAAATTTTTTATTCATATTAACGCCTCACTTCCCGAAATAACACTTAATCGATTATTCCTATGCGAGCTATAAAAGAAAAAGGGATTCGCAACGGTCAGGGATCTTCATTCCACGAATTCCCATTTTTCTTTATTTTATCCATTGCCTTCATAAGGTCTTTTTTAACCATGTTCTCACTGATGTCAAGCAGTTGCATTGTTTCTCTTGTTGAAAAATCCAATATGACGCGGCTTATGAAGACCTTGCGCATTCGTTCGTTCATGCCATCGAAAATCTCCGGAAGCTCTTTGAATAGTGAATCCGAAAAACTATCAAGATCATTTCCGGAATCCGCATGATGCAAATCCTCAATAGATGCACCAAGTCTGCCATCATATTCTCTTTCCGGCGATGAGATATATTTCGGATGGAAGAGCCCCAGCTCACTCGCTTCCGCAAGCGCATCCTCTTCTCTCTTTCTATGTTTGTACCGGTTTCGAATCAGGTTAATTTTTATCGCCTTAAGCCATCCAAGGAAGCTTGCAGGATTGCGAAGTTGAGCGCGATACCTGATAGCAAGTTCGAGAATATCATGAGCCCAATCCTCCGCATCAGACGAGTTCCAGCCCTCTCTTAGAAGCCCGTTGATGAGATTATCTCTGAGCGTGAGAATCTTGTCATCATCTGTGAGAGCGGAAACACCGATAGCCCCGCCATCGAGGGTGATCGGCATCATAGCGTCATATTTGCATTTCTCGTATCCCAATTAATTAATCCTGTATCGCTTTCGTTTCATTAATCCAACAAGGATGACGCTTTAACAACATGGTATAAGATAGCGAATATAGAGGAATCGTTCCAAAAAATCCATAAAAATTTTCATGGACCTTTGAAAGTATGAAATAGAAGCCTTCATAATTGCCCTCCGCACAATAGCATTATTACTTGAATTAATCGGATCAGCATTCACGGAACTATCGCTGTATGGTCTAAACAAAAAGCCATAAGGTCTATTAGAAATTCCAAAAGAAAACTTGACTTTCTTCCAAACTATGCTATTATAATTTTGGAAAATGTGGGAGATCAATCGAATATGATTTTCTTGTTTTTCTCTTTTTTTCTTGTGAAGTAACTACTCAGTTTAGTAAAGCATTTTTTAAATAGGCTTTAGTTAAGTTAAGCGACTCTAAAGGCACTCTTTTTTTTAGTCACTCCAAATCAGGGAGGTACGCAATGCGCAGAATTTTGGTGGTATTGTTCCTTACTGCTTTAGCGATTGCCGGATGTTCCGGCGGCGGAACACCGGTAACGCCAGTAAGTAACGAGCGCCCAACTGTCCCGATGGATTCACTTCCCATTATCGAAGGGACATCATATAGCGATGGGTCTTTCCAGGCTATTGGTCTTATGGGCGCATATGAGCTCCGTATAGATCCGGCAACAATGAGTGCAGACCTTGTTGCCAAGAGAACCCCATCATTGGGAGAAAGCTGGACGGTCAGCGGAAAAGCATTTTTCACGATCGCTCCTTGCTCGAGTTGCCTTACGATCGATTCGATTGAGTTGACCGTTGAGAATTATCTAAAGGTACATTTCGCGATCAACCATCCGTTCGATCCAGGCGTTCCAGGGTCTCCACCCTCCGGGAAAAACAGGCTCGATCTCGATATCTTCGACACTGCAGCTGTTATTGTCCCGCTCGGTGCCACAGCGACCAATTATTCATTAATGGGTAAGGCAGCTTATACTGGCGTTCTCGCCATGAATGCCGGATATACAACTGAGCTTGCAAACATTACTATGGACCCGGCTGCGATGCCATATGCTCTCGTTGTCGATGATAACGCCGCTGTGACAAATACATGGAACAAATTCGCAATGGGTACTGATTCATTCTTCGATGTATTCTTTGACCTCAACACAATCACAACATTGGGATTTGACATGTATCTGACATTTGGCTATGGCAAAAGTGCGGAGAAAAAGGTTAACAGGTTGACGCCGACATATTTCAATCCTGAGTTCAACCGAAAGCAGGCTTGGAAGGTCGTCGTAACTCCGCCACAGGGGTCCAATCCACCGGCGATGGGAAACACCTGGGCGGATAATAATCCAACCGAGATTTACAATGTCAAGGTTGAAGTATTCGACTGGCAACAAGGTGTGACCACGATTGCGATGCCGCCAGTTCTTCCGACTGACATCGCATTCGCATCGAATGTCTCCTCGGTCAGCGTTGATATTCCGGGTATGTGCACAACGCTTCCATCAGTGACAACATCAACCAGCGGAACAGGCGGACCGGCTGATCCACTCGTCTTCGAGGTTCCAGTTGCCAATCAGAACACGCTGGCTGCTGGCGAATACGTGGGTCTGGTTAAAGTTACCGATGAACGTGTTCCAGAGGTTACTCCTCCTGGAACAAATGGCATCGATTTCATGATTCACACACCGAATGGAATCGAGCTGGTCAACTACGCGATTCCAGCATTCGAAACCTATCAGACCTTCGTTGCGACAGTAGTCGTAGGATGCGGTCCTATTACGGGTTCAATCACAACCCCGACCTGCCCGGTAACAGGTAAGTCCAACGGCGCCAAGGTCGACTTCACCGTTACAGCATCGAGCGCGAATGGTGGAGATCCGGTTACCCTGTATGAGTGCGACTATGATTATGATGGCACAACATTTACAACCGATTTTTCAAATGCTACAGGTGTCTTCCCCGCTGTCGGTCCGTTTAATGTTACTGAGCCATGCGCAAGCAATGTACCACATGACTTCACCGTTGCCTTCCGCGCAACAGACAGTTGCACCCCGGCAAACGTAACCCTATTTGCAACATGTGTAGTGACGGTTACATTATGTGCACACATTACTTGTGTCGATGACGAACCGATTCCTGCTGGCGATACATGGTATGATATTTGTATCAAACCCAACAGTTATGTTTATGCCATAACCGATCACGTCTCAACAGGTCACACTGGCGGCACCTGCTCGGGCAACAGAACCATTCTCAGGTATGCTAATGACCTGACAGGCATGACTGTAATTACCAATTCAGATGGAACTGGTATGGGGCGTCTGTCATATTGCAGTGGTTTTCCTTGGAATACGTCTGCTCTATGGGAAGATATAGATGTAAGTATCAATGGAACTCTTGTCGCCAATATGGCTGGTCTTTTCGTCACATATGGACAATACGGAACAACCGTTACACGACTTTCTACCCATTGGTATTATGGTGGTACGCCGTCCCCAGAGGATCTTTGTTGTGGTCAGGATGGTCCTTATGGCGAAGTCCTCGCTGGACTTGCCTATGATTCGTCTTATAATTTTGACTGGGGCATGTTATTCACTGACTCAAATCCATCCACTTATGGAGCTTATTGGACAAAGGCTGCTCCGAATTACTATCCTAACGCTATCGCAGTCGACATGCCCGCAACAGGTGGCAATGTTGAGATGGTCGCGCTCACTTCATCTGCCTCTGCAGCCCATTTGGCACGAATAGGTAACATCGTTGGGTCTGGTGTTACGATTTCAGAGATACTCTCAACCGGTACGTTTGGATCTGGTGATGGTCAGTTTAAAGGAACACTAGATGTAGCCATGGATAGCAACAATAAGCTTCTCACTCTTGAGAACCAGGGTGGAGGTGTGTACAGGATTCAGTGTTTCACATATCCTGCCTTGGCATGGCAATGGACTCATGTCTGGAATTGTACCGGCCAACCGAAGAGAATGGATTTCGACCGCGGCGATAATATGCTCTATGTGCTGTGTAATGATAGAATTTGGATTTGCCAGGTTACCTAATTTCTCAGTAGGTTTGGCTTTAAATTTCAATCCCTCGCATCCGCGGGGGATTTTTTATGCATAGTGGTTCGGGAACTTTGAAGTTTTAATGGGTAGCCTGATTGATCCCGAGTCTGTCCGCAGTCCCATCTATGCGAACATGGATGCGTTGACTTGAATCGATTCGTATGATAGGATTTCAGTTTATTAAAGTCTATTTAGATGTAATAAACCCGAACTTTGGAGGTTTGAAGTTGAAGCATTTCATAATCATCCTCAGCACAATAGCATTATTCCTTGGATTAACCGGATTAGCATCCGCTGAACCATCGTTGTATGGTCCAAGCGGATTAATCCTGAATCCCACCGCAGACATAGCTACTCCTGAAAGCGCATGGATTGGAGTTAATAACCTCTCATGGGATGAGGAAGGCCTCGATAGCTCTATTTGGACCTACACACTGACTGTTGGAGTAAGCGAGGAAATGGAATTAGGAGCGATGGGTTTGTACGCGAGCGATGCTGACGATGGATTCAGCCTCAACGCGAAATATCTCCTCATCGTGGAAGACGAGGAGATGCCGAGCATCGCTGCAGGATTCACCTATTCGGATATCACGGACGGTCAGGTCAGCACATTCTATCTTGTCGCATCAAAGTACTTCATGGCTGATGATATCGACATCAACAAAGCAGTATCGGCACATGGTGGAGTCTGCTATAGAACCGGCGATACAATTGAGGAAGAATGGGATTTCTGGGCTGGTGTCGATTTTAACCTATCCGAAAAAATCATCGGCATCGTTGAGTACTCGGATGATGAAGAAGGCATTGACGGACTTGTTTTCGGTGTGCGGTATTACGCGAATGAAACGTGGACAGCGCAAGCCGGAATGATTGACGGCAATCTGATTATCGGTTCAAGTTATATTTTCTAACAAGCCCTCCAAATATTCTGATGTTAAAGCATCCCCTTCCAAAGGGGATTTTTTCTATCCGTTAAAACTTGAAACCTGTGATGCTTACAGGTACTCTTATACTCTTGTGTGTGTAATTACATGTGCAAAAAATGGGGACAGTCCCGAATAAGCTGCTGAATAAGTGTGGACTGTCCGCATTTTTTTCATTTGGAAAAAAGGATAAAATGCAAAACATAATCAGACTATACATGCTTTTCGCTTTTGTGATGCTGGTCGGTTTTCAAACATCGGCAATGGCGCAGGAACAGCCTCGTGACGCGACCGGAAAACCGCCGGAAATCGCTCAAGTTACCATGGTTACACCACCATTCATTGAGCAGTTTCGAAAAGATTATCTCTCATACGATCCGAACCGAATAATGAAATGGATGACACCGAGGCGCGGACTTGTCGAGGATGGTATCCTTCGCACCTATGACGACACCCGCAAAAAAATGCTCGACTTCCAAAAAGAGATGAAAGGTATGGAAGCTGATATGCTCTTTTCAAGAGGCTTCTACACCGGCTCCACTCAAGCTAATGACTTCTACAAGGCATTCTATCAGGTCTCCATTGGAAGCGGGAAACTGCGTCAGACAATCAACATGATAGCCGTATTTGAGAAAATTGATGCGCAATGGTTTTTAGTCCAGACACAGAATTTACGATTATCCCATGATGTTGCATCGCCGACCAAGGATGCACTCGCTCTTGAAACGAATATGCTTGTAATGGGAGATCGTCCTTTGCTCGATTACGCAGGTGTGACATATAGCAAAAAGCCTCGTCGGTTTTCTTCAGTTGCCGCTCAAAGGAAAATCACTCCTGTTCTATTGAATTTTTTTACAAGAATATCAGGTGATTTTGGAGCACAGCTTGATTGGGCTAAATCCATTCATACAAAGTTCATAAACAGAAACATTTACATTTTCAGCGTTACAGATGATGAACCTGAATTCCTTGAACCGTATCTTGAAAGTGGCAAATGGAAGGGGGAAATAGTAGTTCTCCGGGATAAGGATTCGTTAATACATCATGATCTCGATGTCGATATACATCCGTATCTTATGTTGTTCGACCATCATGGGGTTCTGCGATTGATATCGAGGGGTTATAATAAGGAGTCTCTTGGTCTTGTTGAAGAGATAATGAATGATATAATTAACGAGGCGGATCGTGCCAGGGCTCTTGAAAAAGAGGGTGGCGCACCGATACATAAGAATTGAGAATAAGCATGCCATTTGAATTTCCAGATGATAGACTGCAATACCCGATGAAGGGTACATTCGCTCTTCCTTCAACCGATATCGAAGAACTACTTGATTTCATCGAGGACATGATCCTCATGACCGGATGTCCATCATGCGATTCTCTCAACACCAGGATGATTGAGACCGATCTCGGCAGGATTTTACTCTGTCTTGATTGCGGTCATCAGGAAATGCTTCCCCCTCCGAACTAAACTAATACACAGCCCGACTGTCAGGAATGCGATTTACAGCAATACGCACCCCGACTGTCAGGGAGGGGATTTACATTTCACCTTGTTCTAAAACAACATGCATATATCCTCTTAAATTTCATTCCCACAAACCCGTAAAACTATCCGACCATTAATGGATATTATTACAGAGATTCTTTTACACGGAATCTCGTAATTTTGTGCAGGTTATTTCACAAACAGGTGACTTCATATGTCGTTGATGGACCGAATGAAATCGGAAACCGAAACCCACCACGAACGTGGCGAATTACGCACCGATTTGAAGGGTCGTCAGGTAAGAATACGTGTCGACCCATTCTCTGATATCAAGAAGCAAATCCACGAGGAAATAATAGAGGAAGTTGACCCCAACCTGCTTGATAATAAAGAGAATCCCGAGTTAGTTCGAAATACAGTATCAGGAATAATCGTTGAAAAACTCGGCCAGGTTGATAGACCTCTTTCACGCAGCGACCGCGAAATAATAATTCACGACCTTATGGATGAGGTTCTCGCATACGGACCGATTCAACCGCTCCTCGACGACGCTGAAGTCTCCGAGGTTATGGTTAACGGTCCATTCCAGATTTTCGTCGAGCGCAAAGGAAAGCTTACACTAACCGAACGGGTCTTCCAGGATAACGGTCATGTGCTAAGGATTATAGAGAAGATTGTATCCCCCCTCGGACGAAGGATAGATGAGTCCACGCCTATGGTTGATGCACGATTGCCTGATGGGAGCCGCGTCAATGCCATCATCCCTCCACTATGCCTCACGGGTCCTTCCATAACAATCCGGAAATTCTCTCGCGATCCATATATGGTCAGCGACCTGATTAAATTCGGTACGTTGTCTGAGCAGATGGCAGAGTTCCTTGAAAGCTGCGTCGGAGCGAGAATGAACATAATAGTCTCCGGCGGTACCGGAAGCGGTAAAACGACAACTCTTAATGTCTTAAGTTCGTTCATTCCCGAGACTGACAGGGTTGTGACTGTTGAGGATGCTGCGGAACTTCAGCTTAAACAGAGTCATGTTGTAACGCTCGAAAGCCGTCCACCGAACATCGAGGGAAAAGGGCAGGTTTCAATCCGCGACCTTGTGAAGAACTGCCTGCGAATGCGTCCAGACCGCATTGTAGTCGGCGAGTGCCGCGGCGGCGAGGCTCTCGATATGCTCCAGGCGATGAACACAGGTCATGATGGCTCACTCACCACAGCGCACTCGAACAGTCCTCGAGATACATTGAGCCGTCTTGAGACGATGGTACTGATGGCTGGTATGGAGCTGCCGATGAGGGCAATACGGGAACAGATTTCAAGCGCTATCGATTTGATAGTACATCAGGAAAGGCTTCGCGATGGTTCGCGTAAAATCGTCTTTATCACTGAAGTTGTCGGAATGGAAGAAGACAAGATTACTCTTCAGGACATTTTCGTTTTCAAACAGACAGGATACAAGGATGGAAAAGTTATCGGGAAACATACACCAACCGGTATCCTTCCTAAATTCATAGAGACATTTGATGCGATGGGAGTCGAACTCAATAAAGAGATATTCTTCCCGGAAGGCGGGATGAGATTCTAATACTTCAAATGACAGGGATGGGAAAAACATGGAAATAATAATAGCAATAGTGGTATTCATGGCAGTAGGTGCCGGGGTCTGGGCGGTGATGTCATTCACCGGAATCGGACAGAAAGGCCTGATCGAAGGACGCCTCAAAACTTTTGCGCAGGGTGTCGAGGAAACTATCGATGTCGGTGTACCACGTCCACAAGCAAAAAAAATCAGCAAAAGGGATGACTTCTTCAAGGAGATTGATACCCGAATATTCCAGAAAAGGTCCTTCTTCCAGAAAATGATTCTTGAATTTCAGAAAGCTGATCTCTCAATCAGATATTCGGAATATCTCGTGTTCTTTGCCCTCATGGGAATCATCCCCGGTGGTCTTGCTTATTTGTTCACAAGGAAAATCCTGTTCCTTCTTCTTGCATCCACGGTCGGCCTGTTTCTTCCGAGGACTTATGTGAGAATTCGACAGGTTAGAAGAATCAAGCATATAGACAACCAGCTCGTTGACGCTCTTATTCTCATCTCGAATTCGCTGAAATCCGGATACTCGTTCCTGCAAGGACTGGAGCTTGTATCTGAGGAAGCACCAAAACCGATTTGCGATGAGTTCTCACGTGTACTCAAAGAAACAAACCTTGGGATGAACCTTGATGATGCACTCGATAACATGACCGAAAGAGTACCATCCGAAGACCTTGACCTTGTTATAACCGCTGTTAAAATCCAGAGGCAAATTGGTGGTAACCTCTCCGAGGTGCTCGACAGGATTGTTCATACTATACGAGAACGAATCAGGATAAAAGGCGAAATCAGTACTCTGACCGCTCAGGGTAAGCTGCAGGGTATAATTCTTACCCTGCTGCCGCCAGGAATTGCGGTGGGAATCTATGGTATGGCGCCGGATTTCATGTCGCCTCTATTCACAACAACTATCGGCAAGATGATGATTGGAGTGGCTTTCATTCTCCAGTTAATCGGCGCATTCTTTATAAGGAAAATCGTTGATATCAAGGTTTAATGAGTTACTTAGCAAGGTGAACAACGGAGGTTCAAGATAAATGGCAATAATAATCGGAATAGTGGTATTCCTGTTTATAGGAACTCTGGTCATGGCTCTGATGCCATCCGGCAGCAAGACCGACATCCAGGAGAAGTTAAGGGCTATGGCTCGTAATCCCGAAACCATCGACCTTACAGAGCTCGAGCTATCAAAACCGTTTGCCGAAAGGGTTATGAAACCAATTGTCGAGAAAATCGGCAATTTAGTTCGAAAGGTTACACCGGTTGAGGTTATCAACTCAGCACAGAGGAAAATAAACGCCGGCGGCATGAAAATGAATCCCGCCTTGCTGGTTGGCTTTCAGCTGGTTCTCGCAGTTCTTTTACCCGGATTGCTTATCGGTGTAGGGATAATCGCCAAAATGGGTGCCATGAAAGGTCTCGCAATAATTGCCTTTGCCGCTGCCATTGGTTACAAAATGCCGGATGTCTGGTTAACGAGCAAGGTAAATGCCCGGAAGTTAGCGATTCAGAGAGCTCTTCCCGATGCTCTCGACCTCCTCATGATTTCGGTGGAAGCCGGACTCGGTTTCGACATGGCACTTAATAAGGTCGTCGAGAAAATGAAAGGACCATTGTGCCAGGAGTTCGCAAGGGCGATTTATGAAATCAGGCTTGGCAAACCGCGACGTGAATCGCTCAAAAATATGGCTGAACGTGTCGATGTCCCTGATCTGTCTCAGTTTATCAGCGCTCTCGTACAGGCTGATAAACTTGGTGTCAGCATCGGTAATGTCCTGCGTGTTCAATCAGACCAGATGCGGATGAAAAGGAGGCAAAGGGCTGAGGAGACAGCGATGAAGGCTCCTCTGAAAATGTCGTTCGTGCTTGTTTTTTTCGTATTGCCGGCGCTTCTTATCGTTCTGCTTGGTCCCGCAGCTATCAGCGTGATGAATGAACTTGGTGGTAGCAGGAAATAATAGAGGTATCGATGGCTATAAACCTTGACAGCAGAAAAATATACCGTGTCCTTCTTGATGACGAAGGAATCATCATCGCTGACAAGTGCAGACTCGCTGCTGATTTCGCATCTCGTTTCAAGGGGCTCATGTTCAGAGATAGTCTTCCCGATGGAGAAGCGCTCCTGATTGTTCCCTGCAACTCGGTGCACACATTCTTCATGAGATTCCCCATCGACGTTGTATTTATCAACCAAAATGGAACAGCTGTGGAAGAGCAAAGAAACATGGAACCGGGCAGGATGATGAATCCGGTTTCGCACGGATGGGCGACACTTGAATTAAAGGGAGGAGCGATCGAATCGCTCCTCGGTTCATCGGGTTCTCTCGCTGGTAGAAAAATCAGGTTCGAAGAAGCTCATATAATTTGCACAAGTAAGGATAATGATTCGACTGGTTGACAGGATATATATATGTAGGATTATAAAGGTCAGGTTATGGAAACCAAGAGAATACTATTAGCAGATAACCATGATGATATCCGAAGCATCTTCAGGGTGATATTCGAAGGTGAGGATTTCCATCTTACCATCGTGTCATCCGCCAATGAAACTTTAGCATCGGTATTCTCATACCCTCCTCATATCCTCGTGCTTGATGCGAACCTGAACAACAACGCGACACCCGACATAATCCGCACAATAAGAGCCAATAACATGACGTTTAACATACCTGTCCTTGTTGTGCTCTCAGACGATCGACCTGAAACAAAAGAGGCTTTCAACGCAGTCGGTGATTGTAATTTCATATCCAAACCGGTAAGTCCCGCAAGAATAAAAATAGAAATAAACGATTTACTTCAGGAGAGGAACCTTTTTGGAAGCCGCTTGAAAACAAAAATTGTGGCGTTCTGCGGCGCGAGGGGAGGAAGCGGCACAACGACTATCTCTGTCAACACAGCCATCGCCCTTCAAGAAGAAGGAAAGTCTGTTCTTCTCCTTGAGCTGAGTAACTATTTCTCAGGCATCAAACCAGCTTTGAACATTAAAACCCGCAGAACCGTACCGTACCTGATGCAGGAAGGGGAGGAAACTCTTACTCCGGAAAAAATTCTCGAATTTATCGAGGAGCATGAAACCGGAATCAAAGCGATCCCATCCATAGCCTCGGTCGCGGACATGGAGAAAATGAGCGCGAGCACAGTACGATTCATGCGCCATAATCTTGTTCCAGCCGCTGAGATATGCATTGTCGATAGTGGGTATGGTCTCACCGACGCCGCTCTTGAATTGATTGATATTTCAGACCAGACCGTTTTCGTTGCCACTTGCGATATGCCATCGCTTTATAATCTTGAACTCATTAACCAGGTTCTTGAGGGAGCTCGAATAAACAGAAACAAATGCGCCCTCGTATTCAATCATGTTCATCCTCAGGGCGAAATCGCTGAATCCGCGATACGAAAGCTTGACCTTAAGCTTCCCATCCTCGCGTTCGTTCCTCATCATGCAGCGGGATTCGTGAAAGCCATGAATGAAGGTAAACCATATATCCTGGAATTTCCCAAGACACCCTCGTCAAAGGTATTGAAGACTATTGCCCAAGCAATCGTGGAAAGAGCGGGAATATCCAATAATAAACCACCTGAAGAGTAGCATCTACAGAAAATAAGAAAATAAAGGGGTCAGTCCCCTTTATTTAATTATGCCAGCGGGATGCCTGCGCTCCCAGTTGTTCACTCTATTTTAAACCTTTATAAGTTCTCGATGTGTCCCTGTCCGTAATGAGCTTTTAGAAGTTCCTCAGCCTGAGAAATTACTTTTTCCGGATTGATTGACCAGAGGCATTCTCTCAATTTTTTCGGACAATGATATTTATAACATGGAGGGCATATGTCATCCCGGATAACCCTCATGAATGGCGGCAGCGGATAGGTGTGGATTTTTGGGTCGGTACCGCCGAATATCGCGACAGTCGGGATAGCTAATCCGCGCGCGAGATGCATCAATCCGGTATCGCCGGTTATGAAAAGATTGGTTCGCTTTATTAACGCCCCGGCTTGCAGAAAGGTGGTTCTCCCGGCAGCGAGTATCGGCTTCTTTTCCATCCGCTTGTTTATGTCGAGCGCTTTTTCCCGATCGTTCGGACCGCCGAATACTATGGTCTTGGCGTTATGATACAAGCTGAAATGGTCGCCTACCTCAGCGAAAAACTCGCTAGGCCATTGCTTTGATGTCCAATTAACGCCGGGATTCAAACCGACCACAAAATCCATCGGACCAACTGATGCATGATTCAGAAATCTTCTCGCGAATTCGAGGTCATCATCGCCAAGCCATGATTCCATGGGCGGAAGCGGATTATCTATCCCGAGGCGTTTTAAAAATAATTCGTGCCGTACAAGATTCGGCATGCCGGAATAGTTTCCAAGTACAGGTGTGCGATGTCGAGGCATCGATAAAAAGCTGATAAGCCGAGTTCTATTATTGAAATGAAGGTCGATGAGGAGGTCGAAACGTTTTGAGAACAGGGTCCCGATTAATCCCCAGAACTTTGCCACATTCTGTAGATTTCTTCCTCCTCGATCATAGGTTATCAAGTCATCGATAATCGGGCTTTTGGTTAGCGGTTCCTCGAATCCTTTCGCGACCACGAATGTGATTTTAGCGCTGGGAAACGCATTTCGGAGAGCTCTAAGCGCAGCCGATGCCTGAACGATATCGCCAAGCGAGCTCAACCGTATCACACATATTTTATTGATTTGCCGTTTAGCCATAAGCGCACGAAAACAAGGTAGAGAGTATAGCATAACTGCTTCCAATATTAATTGATTAAGCCTATGGTTCTACAATGGGTGCCACCACAATCGCGCTTTTAGGAGTTTGGAGCCATATTTGAGCCAATGCGCGATTGTGGGTGATTGACAAAACATTGTATAATACTGGTGAAAGTATTATTCATCTTCGAATTATCCATCGGTGCATTCAAGGTTTGTCATTAATAGAAAAGCGAAATAAAAACAGAGAAATTGAACTACGATTAGCAAAAATCGTAAGGGAAGTCTTGGAAGGTTATTTGCCTTATTAAAGGAAAAAGGTTATTGTGCAATATATCATGGAATTCACAATAATGATGGGGATTTGGCTTCACCATTTTATACTTCAGAAGCTTTTATAGCCATTTATCCTGAGAATAAATTTGAGTCCGATGGGATGAACAGTTTAGAGAGTTGCGATGATATTCCTCTCATTTTCAACGGAAAACCTGAGACAGAAGAAAGCGTGCTTTTTATTACCAGAACCTTTTTCGAAGGTTTCCTTAATCCAACTTCAAAAGAAGAGGTTAAATACCATTGGGCTTTTAATGTTGTGTTTTACATTTTGCTTATACTTTTTTCACCAATAATTATTTTGATCATGTTGTTTGCTAACATACACTATAGTATTAGAAACAAAATACTTACAATCGCTTTTGAGCGAGAGAAATATTTTAAATCAAAAGAATAAATAATTCGGTTTTTTTCATTTCCTTGATATAGATCTACCCCCCACTTGTTAAATGCAGAACCATTATCTCATCGCCATCCTTAAGCAGATAGTTATCGAGCTCATCCTGAGGGATAATCATACCGTTAACCGAGACAACGACAAGCGGAAATGTGAAGTGAACTTCGTTCATGGCATCACGAATGGTCATCCCCTTGCGCCATTTAATTTCTTCATCGTTTATCTTCATCATTTCTTCTTTTCCAATAAATATTCTATTACAAGGTTTGCCTCAATAGCTGAAACCATCATGACCCTCGGCGCTATGAGCCCCTCGGTAAGAGGACTGCACAGGTCTCCAACAACTATCAAATCGCCCATTCGGTTTATTTTGATTTTCTCGCATTTACCGTAGCCGGCAAGTCCTGATGCTGCCACGAGTAATTTCCCATTGCAGAGATTAGTCCACGTGTTTATCAGCATCGACTTCTGCTCCGCATCATCGAACGCTTCAATGAGGGCATCGACGTTACGGAAAAGGTGAGGGATATTCTCCGGGATGAGATTTACCTGATATGGGACATAATCGATATCGGGATTTATTTTTTTAATAATTTCTCCGAGCGCATCTACTTTCGGTTTTCCGATTTGGTCTATGAAGAAATGCTGACGGTTTAGATTCTCGGGTGCGACTATATCGAAATCAACAACAATAAGGTGTCCGATACCCGCGCGGGTAAGCATGACAGCGGCGTTTGAGCCGAGCCCCCCGCATCCGGCGATTCCGACCGTTGCCTTTTTCAGGATAGAATAGGAACGCGGCGGATTTCGAACGAATATATCGGGTATTTTTTCTGATTCGTACATGAAATGAAATTTCTATTTTTCTACTGGGATCGCGGACATCCTTGTCCGCATGTTTCTCTGATTTCTCTAAATTGCGGACAAGGATGTCCGCGATCCCAGTGTTGCTGATATTTTTACACTCCCGGATATCGTTTAACAATCGCGACGACATCAGGGAAGTCGATTCCGAGGTTTTTCAATGTTTCGAGCTTCGGAACTCCATCGTTAGTCCATCCTCGACGTTTATACACCGCATCCTGAAGCTTCCTGTACTGCTCTTCTCGGTATTCCCTGAGTTTCTTCATTTTCTCCTCAGTGCTCATCCCATCAGGATTAATCCCCACTTTCTCTCTCAATTGCTTGTCATATCGCTCCTGTCTTGATTCATATTCCTCCTTCGTAACAGGACCCATAGCTCTGTATGGAACCGTATCATGCTTGCGAGTACCATAACCAAGCCTTAGATTGAATATCCTCTGGAAGTTATAGACACGCTCAGACTGCATTATCAAACCTTCAGAATCGAGTTCTTTTCCGGTCATGCCGGTGTAATAATTGCAGTATCCCTCTACATGACCCGGAATTTTCTGAGGTTCGGATGTCATCCTGTTATCGGCAGGAGTAACATCGTTCCAGGGAAGCTTGCACAGACCCATCAATCCAAACCATGTGCGGAACAGGGGGAAATAATGAAGAGCCTCCGCTTTGTCCTCGAAAGTGGGAATCTGGTTATTCACCTGATCCATGAAGATCAGCCATGCCTCATCATGCTGAGGACCTTTGTTTGTAAGGCAATATCCACCCTGCTGGGCGAGAGATTCTTTTGTCACATATTCACTGAATTCGAGCCCCTTGCTTTCCATGCCGATATCCTCGAGGAAATTTGCATCAGCACCATAATTATCGACAAAATATTGTTTCATGAATCGCACGCCCTTGCCGACTATGACACCGAAACCATCGCCTCGGCTCATCTGATGCAATAATTCGAGGGCGGCATCTCCGTTGCCGAATTTCAGTTCGAGTCCGCCAGTGTGTTTTTTCGTGATAATTTCATTTTCAAAACATTCCATCGCGAACGCGGTAGCCGTGCCGAATGAAATCGTATCTATGCCGTATGTGTCGCAGTAGAAGTTCAGTTCGGCGATATAATCAGGATCGAAGATACCAAGATTCGAGCCGCATGCGGCGATTGTTTCGTATTCGGGTCCATCGACGAGTACTTTCTGACCCTTGTATGGTCCCGAGCGGAGTTTGAAGTTTTCGATAACATGAGAGCACGACATGGAGCATCCAAGCCAGCATCCCTCAGGCGTGTTCTGGGTGAAGTAGCGAGTCCAGACTGGTGATGCGATTTTGTTAGCATCCGGATGACCGCCGAATTTGTAATTATGGGTCGGGAGAAGGTCATAATCGTTCATGATTTCGACAAGGTTTCCTGTGCCGACTCGACGCATCCGGCACTGTTTATCATCGAGAGCGATTAACTCAGATGTGACCCTCATTCCATATTTTCGAATCCGATTAGGATCGACAGGATTGTTTATCTCGTTAGTTACTTTTATTGCGCCGGTGGGGCAGATCCAGGCGCATGCACCGCATCCAAGACAGTGTTTTTCAAGAAGCATGACGACCTTGCGTTCATCGCCCTTGCCCTCAAAACCAAGGATATTTTCCCAGATACCCTCGGAGCACATCCTGACACAAAGTCCGCACATGATACAGGCATTTTCTCTTTCATCTCTTAAAAGATGTTTGGTGGATGGTTCTTTCACGCCATATTTTTCAGCGAGTTCCTTTATTAGAGGAACATTAGGCCATCGTGAAAGATGCTTCTCAAGCGCTTCGCGTCTTTTTTTATTAACTCCTTCTGATGATGTGAGAACAATAATCGGCTCTTTGATTTTTTGATTGCAGGATAACGCGAATTTCGATTTGCCATCCAGCTTAATCTCAACAACGCATAGCTTGCAGATTCCGAATGGTTTCATAAGCTCATGGTCGCAGAAGCCGGGGATTTCGATTCCGATTGCTTTCGCAGCGCGACGAATTGTAGTTCCTTCTTCCACTTTTGTTTTCTTGCCATCTATGGTTATTTCGATCATGGTTTTCTCCATATTGCCATTTGCATCAATAAAAGGGCTGGCTGAAAAAATGATAATTCCCGTTGTAGGGGCGGGTTTTCAACGAGTTGGAATGATATGCCAGATAAGTGTTTTATCATCTTTATGGAATACTTCCTAATATAAATTTAAACCCGCCCTTTGTTTATCGGGATTAGAACGGGTGGGTTTCTTATTGTAGGTAATTAGTGATGAACCTTAACTTAATCACTCTTCCGCAGTATGTCCTGGTTCGAACCGTAAACCCACCCCTACATCTCATTGTTATTAAACTCAAATCATATACTCGTAATGCTCCAATTCGGTTTCCAGTGTTTGCACTTTATGGCAAGAGCGAGAATTTTTTTATCGCGGAAAACTGTCCCGATTCCCCCTCGTCCTGCTTGCTTGTACCTAACTTCCTTGCGACGCCAGTCATAGAACGAAAAATTGAGCAGACCGAAATATGTATGCTCCGCTCCGCTTCCTGATGCCACCACCGATACATATTGCTTTTCATCATCATCAGGAGCGAGATAATCGGTTATGCCACCGCATATTAAATGAGAATCCCGAATTTTCGTTTTAATCTCATGGATTTTTACTATGTTCTCAACGCCATCAATGAGAATAAGAATATCGCTTGATGCTTTCCCGGTAATCGCGAGAGCATCCCAGCCGGAGAATTTCAGAAACGGCCCGAAATGACCTCCGACATTTGAATCTATAACGATATTCGTTAGCGGTGAGATTGTTGTCACGAGCGCTTTGCCGGAGCCGGGGTAACTTGTAGTGCCGCCAAGAGGTCCGGATGAAATGCAAATCGCGTTTTCAGGGCTGTCCCATTTGGTGTCATCGTTCACGATATCCCACATTAGTTTAAGATCGAATCCCTTGCCGCCGATAAAAATCTCCTTCATCTCCTCTGAGACCGGCTTTGATTCAATTGTGTTTTTCCCGATATCGATATGGAGCGTGCGATTCGCGTAGCCTTTATCGAGCTGAACAGGTTGGTATTTGAAACGCGCCAGCTCTTTTCCGGGTTTTAATACATGGCTTTCTTTCATGCTTATCCGCCTGAATTGAAGTTAATTCGCCGTTGGTATGGTTATCACAAAAGCCCCGTCTTTGCAAGGAAAAAACACATATAAACGATGCGTTCAAAGCTCCCTTACGGTCAAGGCTCGGAGCATCTTGCTGACGCGTGGTGTACAGAGAAAAGGATTACTTATCTGAAATAGGAGCTTGCATATCAGGCGTCTTTACATTTTCCACTACTACTTCATCTTCGTCTTTCAGGACCATGATTTCAACACGCCTGTTCAGCATACGACCCTCATTTGTGAGATTAGAGGTAATGGGCATTGTATCAGCATAACCGGCGGTTGTAATTCGATAATCCGCGATTTTCCATCTGCGAATCAGGTAACGTGCGACAGAACCGGCTCGGGACATTGATAATTCCCAGTTCGATGGAAAAATAATGTTACTGATAGGCAGATTATCCGTATGTCCTTTTATAATCAATGCGGCTTTTGTATTTTTAAAATATTGCTGGTAAATCTCATCAACGACCTTCTTTGCCTCAGGTTTTAATTCGGCACTACCTGAATCGAAGAGTATGCCGGACGACAGGGTAATAAGAGTCCCTGCGAGAGTTTCAACAACCGAAACACCCTCGCCCCCTTCCCGTTCCACTTTTACCTCAATAACTCTTGGTGGTGTTGGGATGTAATAAGGCAGGACTCCTGTAGCTCCGGTGAGAACCTTGTCTGTTCCCCCTGTTATCGGAAGTATCTTGGCGGCGTGAAACTCATCAGCTGCCTGGTCGGCGATATTCATGAACTTGGACATATCCGCGCTTCCGATTGATGCGAGTATAACGAATACTCCGAGGAGAAGGGTAATCATATCGGCATAGGTGAGAAGCCATCGCATACCACCCGTGCTTTCAAGTTTATGTTCTTCTTCTTGTTGTGTTTTCTTGCGTCCAGCCATAGATATCCTTTTTCCCGGCATCCCTTGATTTGTTTTGGTACGCTTGTTTCTGCTTTGGATGTGGTGGGATGCCGGGCTACATTATGCGACGGGATGCCGGGTTACGTATTACCTTTCGGCTTCTGCGTGAGCCATATCAACTTTCCCGTTCATAGGGAGGAAGCTAATAAGCCGCTGCTGTACGATATGCGGGTTATTGCCCTGCTGTATCGCGAGTATGCCCTCCATGATGATTTGAATCAAAACATACTCATCTTTCCATCTTGCTCGAACTTTACCCGCAATCGGGAGAAAGAACAGGTTCGCGAATGCCACTCCCCAGAACGACGCGATAAAAGCGACAGCCAAAGACTCGACCGTGTTCTCCATTCCCGCTGATCCCATACGGCGCAATGCGCCGACCAGTCCCATGATGGCGCCGATAATTCCCATGGTAGGCGAGAAACCTCCAAGTGTTTCGAACAATCCAGCATCCGATTCAATCGCGTGTTTCTTCTCCTGAAGTTTCGTTACAAGAATAGCTTCGATCAGATCGGGTTCAACTCCATCGATAACAAGCGACAATCCGCTTTTCAGGAATGGATGTTTTATTTTCGCGACATCCTCCTCGAGAGCGATAAGACCCTCACGACGTGCTTTCTCAGCGATCGATGTTATCAGCTTGATTGTCTCATGGTAATCATGTTTTTCATTCTTCATCACGTCGCCGATGATTGTGAAAAACCGTCCCATATCTCGTCTTTTCGATGAACAAATCGTGGCGCCGAATGTACCGCCTATGATGATGATAAATGCGGAGATGTTCTGGAAGAAAGGCACGAGCTCCATCACGTCGCCCTTGCCCTCCACCAGGATGGCCACCATCATGGCTCCAAAACCGAGGATGAGTCCTATTAGTGTCGATATATCCATATTCTGTCGCTGGTAATTATCAAAATCAAATCAACATACAGTCCATACCGATTGGAATGTTAAAAATATCCCTCGTCCGGCATAATATTCATTCTTACGCCCTAATTTATTATCTGTATTGGATAGGATTTTTTTCTAAATAGGAATTCATCAGCTCTTAAGAGGCTGAACTATTGCCGTTCCCAAAAAGCAGTTGCGCAATATTCAAAATCCAAACGTACGGGCGGGTTTACAGTTCGGGAATGCGATTTCATATGTTTGGCAAGTTATCTCGGTCGTGTAAGAGCTTTCGTTAACGTAGAAACCCGCCCGTACATCCTTTACTTAATTTAATAGCATCCACTTTTTTCGGAACAGCTCTATTAATGCGTTCCGTGGTCGACCCAGATTTCCGAGCGACCGCTTCGATAATCATACCAGGCGACACACACATCTTTCCCATTAGCGGCAGCAACCGAAGGATGAAATGTATCCGTAAAACGAATATCATTTACGAATTGCGAGTAATACCAATATGTTCCCCCGTCGTTCGCCTCAGCAATGTAACATTCGTACCCGTGAGAAACATCGGGCTTTCTAATCCATGTTACAAGCCATTTGCCGAGTGGTTCGCAAGCCAGGGATGGCGTACTTATATAATTTTCGATTGTTGATACCAGGTCTGATGGGTAAATCCTCACATCCGCAAGATCCTCATGGTCGATCTTAACAAACCGTATTTCGTATTCTCCGTCATGAAAATGCGTAAAAGCGATACCTGCAAATTGGGTATCCGGTTGAACCACTATACTCGGTTCATAATCCCAGTCGCCCGGTGAGTACCAGTTATCGTTTATTGTTAAATCCGCGTTCCACATTGGAAGGTCATATTCATCATCGTCAACTACATCAAGCAGAACTCTCGTTCCAGTCGCGACAGGATTCTCATCAAACCATGTAACGAGAATATGATTGAATTCATAATCATAGGCAATAGCTGGCATCAGGATATCCTTATCAACTGCATAATGGTCGTTTGGACGAGCCATATCCCACTCGTCAATGCCAGGCGAGTAAGCATGCGCTACACAGCACATGTCACCCGATAAACCCTCCCTGATGAAAGCAACATAAACGGAATTTTTGGAATCGCGCATGCCGGCACAAACAGAGGGATGATAGCAATTGAAATCGTACGCTTCTGTTACGAGCCACGAATCCCAACTGGCTCCATAATCATCACTTGATAGAAGATGGACATCTTTGGGTGAACTGCAAAACGTATATGCGATATAAACATTGTTATCTCTCGCCGCGATGGATGCTTCATCCTCAAGCACACCGTTATCGATAGGTGTTAGAGCGATGGCTGTACTCCATGTCAAACCGCAGTCAGTTGATCTTGTGAAATAAATAGCGCCTTCATCAACACCTGATTTGGAGGTAAATGCGAGGTAGAAATTATTGTCCCATGCAGCAAGACTGTGATGCCCTGATGAAAACATCCAGGTGAAATCGAATGCAGTATCCCCTGCTATATCGATGTCATCACCGAATATTGTGACTCCGAATTCAACAGTAACAGGAAAGATTTTATAATAGCTATAAGCCGGGTTCGAGGGAGAGATCGCCATGACGGTTACATTATACGTGTCAGGACTCGCTTCCTCCGTATTCTGGATCTCAGCTGCCCATGTGTCAAAATTTCGACGGGTCATTGTGGTTATTTCACCATTAAATGCTCTTGTATCCACATAAACCGCGCTGACATCATTCTGCCAGTCTTTCACCTTGACTGATAATGTAGCGAATCCATGGTCATTAGTTAATTCTCCCACCTGTGTCCACTCATATAAATCGTAAACGCCTCCTGTATTTCCAGGCATATAGGCAAGGATAAAGAAATTGATTAACGGTCCCGCTCCCGCAGGATATTTCAATAACAGCTGCTCGGAATCGATTCCGGGTGGAAAGGCGCGATTTGGGTCTTCCTTCCTGAATGCGATAATCGGATCCGTGTCGAAAGGCTGATATATATCAATCCAGCCATCTTTATTAACCACGGACTTCCCGTACAATCTCTCAAAGACTATAACAACATCATAGGCTGTGGTGGTTGATACGTTGTTAATGCTCAATGTCAGGTCCCAGGTATCAGGCGGTATTAATCCATTGATTTTGTAACTGAAGTTGGAACCGAGGATTCCTGTAATGTTGTAATACGGGTCAAGCACCCGATTATCGAACTCGACTGTCCCTTTCTCAAGGTTCATTGTTCCCGAACCGAGAATAAGCGTTTCGCTTGTGTCATCGATTCTCGGAGTTGTAATAGACGCATCCTGAGATGGCACTACGGGTGAACCGGATTCTGTGGTGCATCCAGCGATAATGATTAATAGAATTGTTAAAAGAAGAATAGGGTTTTTCATGGCTAACCTCTGCATTTAAGAATGGTGTGTATCAAGAAATATTCTGACTTGGGTTGACTCTTCTCGTCGCATTGAAGACTCTTCGTTTTTCAACCAAGTTCGATTTAAAATAATAGCAATATCAATCTGTTTTTGCAAACCGGGATTATGCGAATATGCTATACTAAGTAACACTGGTTTCTGCATATCTTGATGAATTCAGGTGGTCTTATGCGCTACATAATTATCCTGTCTTTTTTATGTGTGCTTTTGTCAGCATGTTCAGCCGGTAAAGACGCGACTATGCCGTCAGCCAATTCCAATCAGAATCTTTCTATGGAATTGACATATCTTCCGGTCTATGTTAGTGACACCAATTCTGATTGTTCTCCATCCGAAGGACTTGGCATCATGGGATTGTTTAACCTTTCCGTAAGTCCTGATGGTGCGCAACTAACACCGATTCGGAGAACATCACTCGCTGATGTTCTCGAAGTGGTAGATATAACCAACTTTCTCTCGCTCGCCCCATGCACCGATTGCGTAACAATCGATAAAGTAGCACTTGACCTGGACGGGAATATCGTCGTTACGATCGGGATTAAACACCCATTCCCAGTCGGTGACCCGCTCAAACCGGTCACCGGAAAGAATAGAGCTGACCTTCATGTGTTCAATGTGGAGGGAATCGTGATTTCCAATTCGGCAGCGACATCCTATCCGGCAATCGGACAATTAGTAGCTAATTTCAAACTTGTCAATGCTGATGGCTACACGGGTTATCTCGATGCCGAGATAGATGAATTCTATCCCACCGATGCTTCTATCCATCCTTATATAACGCATTTTGATGATTACTCAGCAGGCAACTTCAGCCCATCGAATTCGATGGGATTCCAAAGCGTCACGTATCCGCCACCATCGGGTAATTTGGTTATGGCGATGGGGTGCGATTATAACTATCAGGATTATGCTTTCGATCTCAACGGCGCAGCTAATATGCAATTCATATTCGCTGTCGGATGTACCTACGCTGTCAGTGCAGCATTAAAGTCCATGAGATTTTCTCCTGAATACAGAATCCCTCAGCACAACAAAAAAGCCGCGAGCGAAGTCAGTTTCGAGATTGTCTCGAATGATTTAAGAAGCGGGGATACATTATCAACCGCGCAAATCAAGGTTCATGTCGTTGATATAAGCCACGATGTCGTTGTTGGTGACGCGCTTAATGAAATGTTCGCGGATTCATCGGTTAGTGAAATCCGAATTGAAATCCCTGGTGTGACCAGTACACCCGTAATTATTGATGGGGGCAGCCCGGTTTCGGGGACAGGGCATAGTCCATCAGACCCCCTTATCTATGAAGGCATGATTACCAATTCCCTTGGTGCCCCGGAGGGGAATTACGCCGGCCTGATCAAGGTAACTGACAATTATGCACCCGGACAGAACATATATCCGGTTCTTCAAGGCATGGATGGTATAAAACGTGTTGAACCATCGGAAAATCCTCTTGACGGTTTATTCGATATAAGCGAATTCGCGACATACCAGGTTTTCGATATCGATGTGGCAATGGGGGAAGGACTTACGATAACCAGTCCTAATGGAGGGGAGATCTGGGAAGTTTGCTCCCATCACGATATAACATGGAGCTCCACAGGTTCCATCGGCAATGTTATGTTGGAGTATTCCACGGATGATTTTATTAGCGATATTAATGTCATCATTGCAGACACAGAAAATGATGGCGTTTTCGATTGGTTCGTGCCTGATAATCCGACTGCCAATGCAAAGGTGCGTGTAAGCGAGGTTGCGGCCCCATCGACATTCGATATCAGCGATGGTCCATTTACTATCACGCGATCTACTACCCCTATCTGGCCATATTTCGGATGCGATGCGAAGGGAAGATGCCTTTCCGCTTACAACGGTACAACGAATGATAATATAAAATGGACATACAGCCTCGAAGTTGTATGCTCCTGCCCTTCCATTGGCCCTGATGGAACAATCTATTGCGGTATTTATACATCCGGGAAACCAGGTCTTGTTGCGATCAATTCTGACGGCTCCCAAAAGTGGAAACATTATCCAGGATTGGGCAACTTTTATGGGCGCGAACCTGCCGTTTCACCTGATGGGCTGCATGTTTATTACGGCGGTGATGCCGGCATTGCGGGAGGTTACAGGGGAAGAATATACTGCCTTAATACGTGTGATGGAAGCCAGGATTGGTTTTACCAGTTGAACAACCCGCCTTCATGGCAGTATGAGCTTATAGATGGCGGTCCGAAAATCGGACCCGATGGAACGATTTATTTCCAATCCCTGGTTCCAGCAGGCGGCGCAGCCAGAATGTGGGCTATAAATCCTGATGGCGCATATAAATGGTATCATAATATAATTGGCTATTCCTATTCAGATAATCTTTATCACAGTCCATGCATCGGGAATGACGGTTATATCTATGTCACCGATTCGGCTGGAGAACTCTGGAAATTCGATAGCGTCGGAAACTCGCTCTGGCCCGCTGTTTATGTGAATTACGAAACCAGGTATCCGGGCTCTCTGGATGATGACAATAATTTTTATGTCGCGTGTGATATGGGTCAGGATGTCAACAAATTCGCTCCTGATGGAACGCAGCTCTGGACATCCGCACCATGGGATTACTTCCTGCATTGCAGTCCGGCGCATGATTCAAGCGGTTTTATATATGCCACAGGCGGATGGTCGGGTTATGATCCTGTCCCTGTTCCACCTGATGGTTACCGCCTGAGAAAAATGGATCCGACTGACGGCAGCACAATCTGGGAAAAACCGCTTCATGCAATCACAACGGCGATGATGGCTGTCTCCGCTGATGGACATATCTATATCGGATGCGGTAACGGTGCAAGCGCCGGTCCCGGTCTGCAATGCTGGGACACCGACGGCAATCAGATATTCAGCCTTGCATTTCCATATCAAGCGGGATCACCAGCTATAGGTGCCGATGGAACGGTCTATGTGGAAGCGAATCATGTGCTGTACGCGATAGGGGATTGAGATTGGGGAATTGTACTTTACCCAAAATAAAAACGCCCATTACGGGCGTTGGCCTGAAGATGCTATCTCCAGGGGAGTTTCATTAATATTATAGTCGTAACATATAATACTGTCAAGTCCTTATAGGAAAATTTAGAAAGTATGACCCAAAGAGTGATTACATATATCGATGGTTTTAACCTTTATTATGGTTTGAAGGAAAAAAAATGGCGCAGGTATTACTGGCTCAATCTTTCAGAACTCGCAAAGAATCTTCTTGAACTGGATCAGAAGCTGGTGGCAGTTAAATATTTTACTGCCAGGATCACATCGGGTAGTACAAAAGTTTCAGAATTTTACAGGAAATCTATGGAGGCAAAACGAAAAAGGCAACTGGTTTATCTCGAAGCGCTTTCAACACTTGACAATTTAACTATTTTTGAGGGTCATTTTCTGGACAAAATTCTGAAATGTAAGAAATGCGGATATGAATGGTCTTCCCCAGAAGAGAAGATGACTGATGTCAATATCGCTACTGAGTTGCTGTCTGATGCGTTTGATGATCGCTTCGATATTGCCCACCTACTATCAGGCGACAGCGATCTTGCTCCACCTGTTCAGAATCTCCTCCATAGGTATCTCGGAAAAAGCGTGATTGTGGCTTTTCCTCCACGCAGATACTCTGAGCGTTTGAAGATTACAGCCACAAACTATTTCTATATTAACGAAACAACATTCCGTAAAAGTATTTTTCCCGAAGAGGTAATAAAACCCGATGGATATATTCTTGAAAGACCTAAGGGGTGGATATGATTGATTAAAGGGACACCGGCGGCAACCAGATATTCAATCTTGCATTTCCATACCAAGCCGGATCGCCAGCCATAGGTGCTGATGGGACGGTTTATGTGGAAGCGAATCATGTGCTGTACGCGATAGGGGATTAAAATGTAACTTGGACTCTTATTGTCTGGTAATTTAAAAAGGAAGACTTTTCCACAAGTATCAGAACAATGGATTATCACAATACTACGATATCAGAAGAAGAACCTTCAGGAGCTAAAAAAGTTGGCTCTCGTTTTACCGGGCATCCATGGCGCGCGCTCCTCGTGATGGTTGGTATACTGGGCGTGTGTAATCTCCTGATAGTCCTGGTGCTTAAGGGTATCCTAAGTCTGCAAGAAGACTTCTTAAAAGGATACTTAACCTGGAACTCGTTCATGAACATTCTCATGCAATTCATTGACATTGTATCCCTTGGGGTTGGATTCCTGGCGTATGTTATAGTTCCCTTCTATCTGCGTATCCCCAGGGGCGCGCGCACTTTCAAGGGGTATCTTGACGACATCCGCATGACAAGAACAAGACCATTATTTCGACTATTGCTACTGACTATTTCCTGCGACCTTATTCTTATTCTGTGCCAGGGAACGGGCTCCATTGTCTACCGATTGAGTGAGGGGAACCCTATAACATCAGATTTTGTTTTTCGAGTATTCGACCTTTCACAGGCACTACCGCCCAAATCATTTCTGTCGTTTTCACAGTTCTTTTCCATGTTTGAAGAGGTAGCTTTTCGGGGGGTATTACTGACTATGCTTCTGGATATTCATTCACCGCGCAAAGCTATCATCTATTCCGCCATTGCCTTCGGGGTGATGCATCTTCCCGCTGTTTTCACTGACCAGTTGCTGGTGTTTACTTTAGGACAAGTGGTATGGGCATTTTTATTCGGTTTGTTTTACGGATACCTTTTCATTAAGTCCGGCAGTCTTCTCCCTCCGATGATCATACATTGGCTCAGCAATGTTTTTCAGGCGCCACTTACTGCTTACTGGCAGACCGCTCCTGAGGCAGTGAGGGCACTGTATGGAGTAGTATTTGGTTATGGTCTTGCGGCGATCCTCCTGATATTGTGGGTGCGCTTTTTTGCCGCAAAATGGCTTAGTATGCCTAAAATGTCGTTACAGCGGACTCGCTAACTTGCTGCTGAAGTCTCAGCGAGACATGCATACCAAGCCGGCTCCCCCGCCATAGGCGCCGATGGCACGGTGTATGTGGAAGCGAATCATGTGCTGTACGCGATTGGGGATTAACAGATACTTGCAAATAGTGTAAAATAGAATTGTTTAATTCGATTAGTAAAATAACACTGTAGCACTATTTGCAAGGTAGGAATAAAGAATGAAATTCAAAGTTGTAGTCAGCAAGGGAATGGACTCCGGATATATTGTCGAAGTGCCATCTCTTCCCGGATGTTTCTCGCAGGGTGATACAATCGAGGAAGCACTTGAACATATACACGAAGCCATAACACTGTATATTGAGGATATGCCCCGCGAGGAAATCGAAAAAGCAGTGGCGACAAATCCTGAAATGTACGAGGTTGCCGTTTAATGCCTCCTCGGTTGCCATCTATTAGCGGGGAGAGAGCGATAAAAGCTCTTCAAAAGGCTGGATGGACAATTAAAAGCCAGGAAGGGAGTCATGTTAAATTGGTAAAGCCTGAATCTCCCAAAACCATTATAGTTCCTGTACATAAGGGAAAATCTATCGATAGAGGATTACTTTTCGCGATTATCAAACATGCGGAACTATCAGTTGAAGATTTTATTGAACTTTTGTAAAGATGTTTCCTATAAAGGTTAAAAATGAGCAAGTACCGTTTGGCTTGTGTTATTGAGAAAGATGATGATGGATACATCGGGTATTGTCCTCAGCTTCAGGGATGCTATGTGCAGGGTGATTCATATGAGGAAGCTGTCGCGAATCTTCGGGATGCCATGAAACTGCATATAGAGGATCGAATCGCGCAAAAACATCATTGTTGATGTGGATTAAAAATAGGTTGTTGTCCTCTTTTTCACGAAGTGATTATATTGAAATTAAAGGTTTTAGAATGGTACCTACTAGATTAGCAATAAATGATTTAGCTAAGAGACATTACGGTTTAACCGATGAGATCGCTAATAACTATTATCAAGCAGCATGCGTATGCTTGGATCGGGAGCATAACCCACCACAAGTATTTGCTTTAAAGGGGGATGATTTCGAAAAGGACACACTTATTGAATGGGTGCCATCCGATAAACGAACTAAAAGAGCTTGGGCGAACAAAGATGACGCAACAAGAGATGGTGCTTACGCATGTGCGATTGCAGCTATTGAGTTATGCTATAATCTTTATACTGTAGGTCGGTCTGAAACACTCACAGGTTCTGATTATTATGTTAGTTTCGATCCCAATCCCCCCCAAGATTTTGAAAATTGCCTTCGTCTTGAAGTATCCGGTACAGACATGGATGGTTATGAGGTTAGAAGGCGTTTGCTAAATAAAATCAAACAAGTAAAAAGTGGAAAAAGCGATTTACCAGCTATAGCAGCAGTGGTTGGTTTTAGGGTTAAAAAAATACTAATTAAAAAAGTATGCGAGGTCATATGAGCTGGTTAAATTATCATTCACAAAGTGAACAATATGTAAGCCTTGCGGATGCAGCGCTAAAAAAAGGCTACATTGAAGAGGCTGAAAAATATTTCATTGAAGCAGCTAAATCTGAGGAGCAGGCTATCTCATTCATCGACCAATCAAAAAAGAGGACTCTTGGCATAACAGTTGTTAGTACTGTTGCACTTTATTTTAAAGGAAAAGAACTCGAAAAGGCTAAACTGGTTGCCCATGGATGGTTAAGTAGTAGCAAGCTGCCAGAATTTGCAATAGACCAACTTCAAAAAATATTACAAACAATATGGAATGAAGAATCATTTAAAGAGGTTGGAGTACAATTTACAAAGGAAACAGTTTTATTTGAAGTTAGTGGTGGAATGGTTGTTCCTGGTGGGGCTCCTTTAGATCTTATTCACAGGAAAGTTGATGAAGTTAAGAGTTTATTTTATAGGATTATTGAGATGCAATTAGATCGCCCATTTAGAAAGGGTCCTCCCCCAAGTGAAATCCAAGAACAATTTCGTCCTTGGATTTTTCAAGCTGCACCTAATAGTTATCAATTTGCTGTACGAATTCAAAAACCAAGACAGCTAAAACTGTTCCCAGATAAAGAATCTGAAATTGAAGAGATCACAGGTAAATTTTTTGAAGTTTTGGAAGCGTCAGCAAAAGAATCGCCTATCGAGCTATCAAGAATTGTCCCAAATAAGGATTACCGAGATACATTTTTGAGAATAACAAGAAATCTTGCTCCGACTGGTAAATCATTTGATAAATTAGAAATCAAATCTGCAATAGATAAAGAATCTTCTCCAATCACATTCATACACGAATCGAGAAAAACAATGAATGAAACCTTACGTAAAATGAAGCCTAAATCATCTGAGCATATTAAACTTGAAGAAAAACAGCTTTTTGGGATACTACGTGCCCTTCATTTGGGTAAAGATTGGCTTGAAATTGTCATACCTGACACATCTGAAGCAGTTAAAATCTGGGAGACTGGGGATGTGATTGATGACATAGTAGGTCCAATGGTTAACCAAAAAGTCAAAGTAGATGTATTAGTTAAACCTGATGGTAAATATATATATCAAGATATTCAATCTGATGAATAAAGTAATTTGTTAACGCGTTTTTTATTTAATTACCAGTGGTTTAAATTATAGAAATAAAGGAAAGGAATTTTAAATCAATGTATAGATGGCAATCCTTATTAGGCAAGTTTCAATTTGAAAAGGAAAAGATCACATTCGTAGGTGAGACTACGAAATTCCCGGATCAACCTGGTGCTGCGGTCGGAAACGCTATTTCGGATCAACGATTCTCCGATGGTGTGATTAGCGGAACAGTCCGCTTTAGTAGTGTTAGCGAGTATTCAGCTTGTCAATTCATCATATCCTACCTTCCAGCTATAGGAGCTTTTATAACTGCTGGCATCGGTAACGAAGCAATGTTTGTAGTACGATCGTTCATCGGCAGGTGGATTGTGTATGGGGCTATTGGGGACAGAACCAATTTGGAATCTGATAGAGACTACGAAGTCAAGGTACAGGTAATGGGTTCCAGGGTCACACTCACAGTTGATGGTGTTGATGTTATCATGAAAAACCTCCCACTTGTTTTACCGTACAACCAGGTTGGGTTTTGGTGCCAGGACACGCAAAATATAACCATTTCTGGTTTCAAAGTAGAAACACAACAACCAACCGCATTTGTGGTAATGCAATTCACCAAGCCATATAATGAACTCTATATGGAGGTCATCCAACCCATTTGTGAAGAGTTTCATTTCACAGCCCTAAGAGCGGATGAGTCTTACAGGCAGGGTCTTATCATCGCAGATATTACGAAACAAATAATGGAGGCCAAACTCGTAATAGTCGAGATCACACCACCCAATCCTAATGTCTTTTATGAACTGGGTTTCGCCCACGCCATTAACAAACCAACGATATTAATCGCAGAGCAAGGTACTCAGCTGCCATTTGATGTCTCTCCCTTCCGCGTTCTTTTTTACGAGAATAGTATCGATGGAAAACGGCGAGTTGAGGAAGGCTTCCGTAAACATCTTGAAGCATTGATGCAAGAGATAGGTCTAGAAGCTAAACGATAAAGTCGATAAAGGAGCCAAACCCGAAAAGGGGACAGCGCCCTTTATAACTTATTATCTGTTACAGAGTCTATATAGTGCCATAAAAGGCGCTGTCCCCTTTTTCTTTGTTCCCTTTTTTACATATCAACCTACAATCGCTGTAAATGTTTGATATGTGGCGTATTCAGGCATAACACCTTTATTCAGCGTTCTGCCATCAGGACTCGTAACTATTAGATCCCGATTATTATTCAGGTTAGTCTCAGGTACTCTCGTATCGACTACTTTGACAATCCCCAGGTACGTTCCATTTGTCAGATAGTTGTAATTCCCGACCATGACACTGTAAATCAACGGATCTCCCGGCATCCCGGTTCCACTGACCGGCGTATTTGATGAAAATGTCCAATTTGCCATACCAAGAACATCGACCGTGACATTATAAACATCACTCCGGCTGTAAATCTGGTTTGATGGCGCGTTTGAGTAATCTGACGGATTGGAGTAAACGGTGGCTCCCTGCTGCCAGTCATAAACCTCAACCAGAACCTCGACGGGAGCGAAACTATCCTGTGGCCAGTGTTCCTGTGGTGTTGCGGTTACTTTCCATGCGGCTTTCCGATTGAACTCGGGATTGTAATATTTCGGAGTCAATCTTGTCCAGAAGGTCGCGCTTGCTCCGTATCCCATTGTCAGATACATTGTGAAATAAAACATCGTTGATGATGATTTAATCGAGACAGTGGTATGTTTGTACTGACCCATCGCGAATTTATTGAAAGTCGACGTTCCGCTGATTGAGTCATCCACAACAAGGAAATATGGCACTGCCGCATTGGATGGCGGATTATGCAAATTCGCCAGCTCGGTAGTGTAGCCTGTCTGATTCTGGCAGAAATCCGTGTATATTTCCTGATTCATTACCGGAAAGTAAGTCGGTGTCTGGCTGGACCAGAACACAATTGCAAGATCGAAAACATCCAGGTCCAACCTGTTTGAACCGGATGGGGGGTAGGCAGTATTCCCGGGTTGCATCGGATGGCTGACGTAAAAATCCAGATTTATTCCGTTAGAATCTCCCTGAATTCCCTCAAGACGAATACAAGCCGAGCATGGAAACCATGTGAAGAAAGTAATGCCATCAACCATCATACTCTCTCCGATTGTAGCACTGCGAAGAGGAGTCATCTCGAAATCTAATGTCTGTGGATTTAGCGCGACAGAATATGCTCCAAGTATTCCTGTTCCGCTTTGTATGGCGTTTGAATCCGAAATATCCGTGGTAAGCGCCTGATCGATAATCACGGGATTCCCCATACTCGAGCATCCGATAATCGCGCACATGAGAATGGTAATAACGATGTAATGAAGGTTTTTTGATTTCATGTCATTCTCCCGATAACAGTTTTAACTATGTCTTTTCAATCGGCACAAGGATACTAACCTTTGTCATGTAAGTAAACAATTCGACAATCTGTTCATAAAAAGTACCTCTTTTCCATTTTTCCAAATGCCCTCTTTTGAAATTGGAAACTCGGTTTATAATGATTGAAATTCGATTCTTGGAGATTGAAAGAGAAAATGAATGCAGATAAGAATCTGAACCAAGAAATATCAGCTAAAACTAAAGACAGCTTTCCCTCGACTCCATACTCACCAGCGCTTGGTTACACGCTTCTCGTATCAGCATACGTTTTCGGAATCACGTCACTGATGTTGTGGCTTGCTTTCGTTTTTTACGGCGGATTCAATTTCATCAGTTCCCACAGCATAGCAGAAATAAGGATACTCATATTCGACACGTTTCTCAGCCTCGTGTTTTTCATACAGCACAGCACGATGCCGAGACGGTCGTTTCAGAAATGGTTGTCGAAATATGTCCACAAGGATCTTCAAGGCGCGATTTTCACAATCTGCACTGGCATACCTCTTTTAGCGGTCACAATTTTCTGGCTGAAATCCGACCACGTACTTATTCCCGTAAATGGCGTGATTCGCTATCTCATGCATTCTGTTTATTTTCTCGGAGCTGCTTGTTTCTACTGGGGCGTGAAGTCTCTCGGAACATTCGATGTATTGGGAGTTGAGCCTCTATTCAAACGATTAAAGGGAGCACAACCACCACCGGACATTCCCTTTACAGTTCGAGGAGCTTACCGTATCGTACGACATCCGCTTTATCTAGGAGTCCTGATGATGATATGGTCCTGCCCGAATCTGACATCGGACAGATTGCTGCACAATATTATCTGGTCCGCATGGATAGTTGTCGGAACAATCCTCGAAGAGGGGAATTTGAAAATTGCGTTCGGCGATGAATACACAAAATATCAGAAAGAAGTGCCTATGCTGATTCCCTGGCGAATTCGGTTATAATACGTGCAACTTATATGGAATCTGCAAAAATGTGAACAGCACTCTGTAAAATTTATTATCTGAGCATTGAGCTTCCATAATGCCATAATAGGAGCTGTTCCATTATTCTTATGCATAAAAAACAACTCAATACAATTCGGATTGCAGCAAGGATAATAGCCCTGCTTTGGGGTGGGACATTTGCATTTATCGGAATAGCCTGGTGCATAAATGAGCCTGACGGTCCCAAAACATTTGCATTAATTGGACTTGGATTGCTGGTAAGCGCGGTCATTGCGTATGTTTATGAATTGCTGGGAGGGATCATTCTTATTTTAGAAGGATCTACTATCATGATTATTTTATCACTTTTTTCGAAAGGACAAATTGGCGTTGATGATAGAACTTTTTATGTTATTCCGCTAATGATGTCTTTCCCGGCATTATTCTCAGGAGTGCTATTTATGATTATTTCCCGGATAAAAAGGACTAATGCTCTTTAGTTCCAATTAAGAGCGTAGGCAGGCAAAAAAGAGACAGCGCCCTTTATTGCATGTTATTCATGCACCGGTGCCAGGTACTGGTGAAGCGTGATTAGTTACTTACCAGAGCTTTACTATATACAATCCGCCACTACTGCCAGCTACATAAGCGTAGTTGTCCTTTACCCTAACGTTCATAGCCCACTGCAGGTTACCGACTGAGCTAAAAGCCGCTGCTGATTCCGGCGGATTAATGTCTATTATCTGCAAGCTTCCGGTGTCAGCGACATATGCATAATCCCCATTAATAAACACTCCGTAAGCTGCCCCCGGTGTATCCACTGTTTTTATGATCGATGCTGTTTCAGGCGGATCGACATCAACTATGAGGAGTCCGGATGAATGAGCTCCTACATATGCATAACCGTTGGAATAGGTTACACCCTTCGCCTGGGGCGGGGTATCTACTGTATTGACAATATATGCTGAGCTAATAGGGTCAATATCGATTATCTGAAGTCCTGAATCTTCATCTGCGACGTATGCATAACCATCCCCAACCGAGACACATATTGCCATGCCGGGCGTGTCAACAGTTTTTACCACCGCTGCTGAATCAGGTGGGTTGATATCTACAATCGTTAGCCCTGTAGTTCTGCACGCGAGATAAGCATAATCCCCCACAACCTCGATTGACTCGGAAAATCCCGCCATGTCAACATCCTTTACCAGAGTTGGCGAATCGATTGGATTGATGTCATATATCTGCATCCCTGCACCGTAGTTAGCGGAATAGGCATAATCCCCGACGATGTCTACAGCATATGTATTACCGTGTGTCGGAATTGCTTCGTATAATTTCGTTGACTCGGGTGGATTAGCTTTAAATATCGGCATACCGCCAACATCGTTAGCGCAGAAAACGTAATCGCCATACAAATCAACATTGTGGCATGCGCCTGGTGTTAAGAGACTCTTTGTTACTGACGGATTGGATGGATCGGTAACATCAACTATATTGATCCCGCTCCATTGGTCAGCTACAAACACCCTGTCAGGAATTCCCTGAATCTTGAATCCGAAATAGCCGGCGTAAAATGTCTTTACAACATATGCGGATGCGGGTACGGAGATGTCAACCACTTCCAGCATTGTGCTGTATAATGCCACGTAGGCATAATTGCCCATAACATAGACATCCTCTGCCCAGTTTGAAGTTGCCACTGTTTTTATTATCGATGCCGATTCCGGTGTTGAAATATCGATTATCTGTAGTCCACCGTTATCATCAGCGACATACACATATCCGCCGGAGCAGAATACACTTGTCGCATCTCCAGGTGTATCAACAGTGTTGACAACGCTTGCGCTCTCAATTGGGAAAAATTTAATTATCCTGAGTCCCGACGAGCCATCCGCGATATATGCGTAATCCCCCAATACGTTGACATCCTTTGCCCACGTTGTCGCCACATTTTTAACCACCGACGCGCTTTCCGGCGGATCAATGTCAATTATCGAAAGCCCTGCTGTATAATTCGCGACAAATGCATAGCCTTCTGCAACAAACACGTTATAAGCTGATGCTGTCAGGGAAACCGTTTTTACCAATGATGGTGCCAAACGATTGCTGACATCCACTATATGAAACTTGCCTTGAAAATCCGCAAGGTACGCGTAATTCCCTAAAACATATACACCCCAGATCCACGAGTTAGCAAAGCTTAATTTGCTTACCCACTGCGGATTGTCGGGATTGGAAATGTCGAATATGTGAAATCCGCTCATAGCAGCTGCCACGTAAAGGTAGTTTCCATCGATAAAAATCTCCTGAGGTCCGAAATTAAGGTCGGGTGGGGTGACATCGATCGGATTCGACGGCGTCGGTTCAACAACCGTTGCCATGGACCGGTTAAACATTTCTATCCCTGTAGCTAAATCGAAAGTCCCGGTAAAAATTTTATAATCGCCCGCGCCCGCAAGCTTGGTGTTTTGAATGATTCCCTCGTAAACGTATTCGTTCGCGTTGGGTCCGGGACCTGTATACGAAAGCACAACCATTCCATCGAACAACGATGGCGACTCGACAACTACTCCTCCAATTCCGCTTTGTCCCTGCCAGTCAAGTACAACCGCTGTTACAGGCGCGCTTCCTCCACTGGTGGTCAGACCTGATCCCACCTGCGTTTTAATCTGAATTGGTTCCGGAGCGTTATCTGTAATCTGATGTGGTGTATTTGGATAATTCGTGGAGACATCCAGCACAAGTTTGAATGTCATGGATCCAGCAAAACCGCTCAGATTGAGATACCATCGCAGGGTTTCCGACGTCGTCCCCGTGCTCAGCCATGCTCGATAAGGCATGGATTTCATATATGCCCTGAATGGATTGGTGTCACCGGGTATCGTACCCCCAAGACTGTCAAAAAGCCTGGTGTAACCGTCAGGCTGAAGAACCACCGAGTCATTGCCAAGCGCATCCATATACGGTAAATCGAAACTCACTCCCGATCTTGCCGGCAGTATCGCGATTACGCGCGGATCGAATCCTACTATTCCGCTTCCGGGATAAGGATGAGTTATTTTTATATCCGCCCAGAAAACCGGCGTCCAGCCATAACCGGTGATTTGCATCGTGTTCGGTAGCAAATTCGTCAGCGGGAAATGATATGCGCTGTCGCGGTTGACTGGCGTGATTGTAAAAGTTCCCGCATCCGGGTCTATTACGGCATCATATACCGCTACGACATCGCGATTTCCGGTTGAGCTTGCCGATGCCGGGAGCATGTCGGAACCGGATGGCGGTTCGATCGGCGATTTTGCCTTCGAACACGCGCCTGAAATCATAATGGCTATAACCATTAAAATTAAAAAAGCAATACCATATGTTTTCATGTTAATCCTGACCTCCGTGAGATCCAGATAAATAATGGCAAACTAATTTAATTAAAATGTAATACTTATATATTGATTTGTCAAATATTAAAAAAATAAATGAGCCACAATCCTGAAAAGAACCTGCGGTTCATTTATTTGGCACCGCACAAGGTACCATACCTGATACCGTACTTCAAAATAGGGGACAACGCCCTTTATGTTGTAATATAACCCATAATTAGGAATATAAAATCATAAAAGGCGCTGTACCTTTTTTTGATAATAACGCTCATTAGATATTAGTTTTTTCTAATGCTTCATTAAATGATATTTTCCCTTTAATCATATCATCCCTTAATCTTAAAATTTCATCCGGTTCAGGTAAACCCTGTACCGATATTTTTGAGTTTATGTCCAATTTGAACAAAAGATTGTTAATTGATTTGATAATATGGTTTCGAAAAACTGCTTGAGCCCATTTAAATGTAAGTGCACGATATATAATGAACATTTCTGTCATTATATCATCGCCATATTTCCGGCAATGCCAACCCCATTCTTTTGTTAATTTGTAATCTAGTAGTTGCTTCATTCGAAAATGCTCAGTTTGATTAAATCCTGATGGATTCTGATTAAGCTTAATATCATCCATCCAAAATTCTGGGATGATTTTATGAATTTTCGCAAGTTGCGATAAATTCTTATTGTGCCTCCTTGTACCGCCTAATTCTCTGGGTATCCGAACTTCCCATATCGAGTCTTGTGAAATAACGCAATTTGATTTCCCAACATCGTGAACAGAATGAGTAAGGATTAAATACCAATTCAGAAAATTCCAATATCGTTCCGATTCGATTCTTTTTAGCTCGATCACTTTTATTTTTTCAACTTCCTCCTGGTCATCATCCCCTTTATAATATATAAATATTTCATAAGCAGTTTTCCCAAAATATGCTGCATCGTATCCGATTGAACGGACAACATCACAAAGTAAGTCATCAATATGGATTCTATTATGTGTATGGCGTTGGGTTGACAATTGCGAAAGTACTCTCTTTACTAAATCCAAATTCTCAACACTATTAGAAACATCAACAAGGTAGTTGCTGTCACTATGACCACCTATATCCGGCATCAAACCTTCCCAAATGTCTTCGAGGAACATTGTGACATTTAACACAAAGTCAAACTTATTATGTATATCTCGTGGTCGAATCATCTTTTCAACATTCTCAATTGATGATGGCATCACTCATGATAGTTTTCCTTCTCACACTGATATTTATCAGGAAAGCTATTTCTTAGTTTACCAAGATCTATCATCTCACCTGTGTATTTACTTGATAAATAGCAATGGTAGAAAATGCTAATTCCGTCTACATAATGAAGCGAACCATACCGCACTAACAATCGTACATATGTGCTAGGATGTTTGATCGAAACATCTTCATATCCGTATCTGATGTCACTCCTATTCAATTCGAAATATTCTAGCAAGAAATTATAAAACTTATCTCGCCACCTCATTCGATGAGTTTTTCTATGAGCAACCTCATATGCGCTTTCAGTGATTCTAAGATTTGCGGTTAATGAATCAATAATTTTGTTACAATCCTCATCTGGAAGATAGTTATCCCATTCATTTTCAACAATTTTCCATAGATCCGGATTAGAATGAAATTCAGAAAACAACTTTACATAACCACATAAATCTAAAAGATCCAATAATGGAGCAGCGGCCATTTTTTGGCGCCACAGACTATTATACTCAGATATGTCTTTGGGTCGCAGGTCTTCAAACTTATTTAAACTTAAGAAAAAGTAATGTTTGAAAATGTCGCCTACTGTTTTGCAATCACCATCACGAATTGAATCAAGAATGATTTCACCGATCGCATGAAGAAATCGACCTTCGAAATCTGGATATTCACTCGGACGATCTGTTTGTGACAATTGTACACAACAATCCGCACTTCTCTTTATTACATTTATTATTTGTTTTTTCGCCTTAGAATTTATTTCTTGAGTATCTAGGTCTGTCCACGGTAAATCCTTAATTCTTCTTTCAATATTCAGTGCATTCAAGTAATTTTCAAAAATATGATGATGTGCTTCTATTTTATCCCAATATTCCCATTCACGTCCTAAAATGCTTGCAACAAGCCATTGTTGTTGTGTCTCATTCACTTTTTTATACCACACAGTGTAAACATTTTTGCTAATATTTGATAAAAGGTCTAAGTTTATTTTGAATTTTTCAATTTGCTTCTGCCTTATCAACTCATCTATATACCAATCGGGACTGATTTTTTTACCATAAATCTCATATTCAAGCTGTATTGCTTTCTGTAACCATTCTAATCGTGGAAGCACAAAGCAATCATAATTACACTTGTATAGATCAAACAAATTAGTCCATTTGTTTTTCGAAATGCTTTCAATTTGTCTTTTTGCATCGAAATCTTCAATCGACTTGGAAAATGAAAGTAAGATGCTTATCGGCATTAAACCTAAGCGGTCTATCATATCCAGGTTCTCTAATTTTTCATCTTTTCCCTGAAGTTTCGAGTATGTTAAACAATGTGACAAGATGATATCAGAAATCTGGACTACGACCTTAAATGCGTATTCAATTTCTCCAATCTCAGATAGTCTTCTCACATAAATATCCAAGTGTGTCAGAGAATCAATCACATTCTCATGTTTTGAGTCATAAAGACTGTATTTTAAGCATTGGAGTAAAATAGATGTCAATTCATCCTCGATCCAATATTTATCAGGGATAGTTTTCGCATGAAGAGCTGTTCCAGTTTCATACGCTAAATAAACAGTTGTATCTTCAGACAAATACCAATCGGGGTGTTCATACTTAACACCATACCATTTGCTATCTGAAGGAATTATATTTTTATATTTTATATAATTCAGCAAATAGCCAGTAACTAACCTGCCTAGTTTTACAAATGGACTACCTTTAAGATTATCCTGACTAAGAATGCTTGAGATAGTGTTTAATTTCTCTAAATTGGCTTTTACTTTCCTTCGCAAGTAATCTTGATATGATGAATCTAGATTTGATGTTTTGGTTGATTGAATTCTTTTGCGGCACAATTCAAGATCGTTAAATAATTGCCTGGAAAGCTCAACTGGATCAAAAAGATTAAATGCTCTCTGACCTAAAAGTACAAATGATATTATTGTTATACCAGACAAAAAAAGTATTAATATGATAGAAATGATTGATTTTTGAAATCCCACCATATTCATTACAAGAGAAATTAAGGAAAAAAATGTTAATCCAGATACGATACGCATGTACACTGAGCCAACGGTCTCTCTGGCTAGTAGATCTCTGATGTTATTTGGGGCTTTAGAATAGATTGAACTGCCAATGGACATAACACCTGAGTAGTACAATGCTATGAATACTCCTCCAATTCCACTAACTGCTGTTAGAAAAGATACATATGAAATATCCGACAATGCTTGTGAATTGATGTATAGAAATTTTGTAATTCGATCGTACAGGTTAAAGTGAGCATCAATTGCATGAACCAATAGTGTAAAGAGAACAATTGGAATTATATCTCTCGATGAGAGCTTTAGAATTTGGTATGAAATAGATGCTTCTTCCCTCTTGGATTTGAGATCCGAATCTACTTGCACCTTTTGCTTTAATACAGAGTATTTTATGAATTCATAAAGTTTTTTAACTCGCCAAAAAAACCTGAATTTCGAGAAATTTATAAATAGAGTATGCCATAGGTTTCTTTTGTGCATTTTAAAATAGAACTCTCATAATTATATCTTTACCACATCATTTTTCCGTTTAATTTGATAAAATTGATAATTCAATCTTATCCATGGATTTTACATTTGTCAATTGAGTTTAAGGGGTAAAAGGGGACAGAGCCCTTTTCTAAGCTAATATCCATGCGACCTTTCCAAAATGCCATCCTGCTACATCCCGATTTCTCCTGTCTCGAATTCAATAATGATCACCAGTGGCAATTTGAATAAGACAGGTTTTCTGTTATCATTTCCCTGATGGATTCATTAAATTCGATGGAGAAAACTATGAAAATAAGGGAATTTGTCACAGCTGAGGATGTTAAAGCCATCTGCAAGGAATTAAAAATCCGCGATTGGAGCAATCTAACCGACGCGAATGTCACATCTGAAGAAGCCACCACAATTATGAAAGCACTCAATCAGGATAAGGCACTTATCGATCCGGAAATTTTCCGCCAGGGTCTTGAGGTTGAACTTGAGCATGGAACCAGGTTTTCCGATGCAAACGTCACCAACAATCATCCGCTTTTAACCGGTAAGATAGTCATGGCGCACCTGAAGGAATCAATGGATTATTACAGGCGTCTTGAGGTCGCTGAACTCGAGGGGGATATGGTAAAAGCGATTATCGAGGGAAACCAGACAAAGCTGGAATCGCTCATAAAAAGGCTCGAGAAAGCCAAATTCAACTTAACTCAATCCATCATCAAACAGTTAAAGTAAAAAGGGGACAGAGCCATATATAACATATTATCTGTTATTAGACTAATATAATGCTATCGATGATGATGCTCCCCCTTTTCCCCTTTGCTTCATCCTTTTTTAAATATAAAATAACAAAAGCAACTATTTAAAAGGGGACAGGATAAAATTTTAGAAAAAATGTGATTTATAATTTATTATGAAATCAAATCACCAGACATATCCTACCCCATATGGCGATCTGAACAATGTCCTGAGGGAACTTGTTGACAGCGTGCGCGACATTCTGAAAACCAGTTTCGCAGGCTCATATTTGCAGGGCTCTTTCGCGGTTGGCGATTTTGATGTTAACAGCGATGTTGATTTCATTGTCGTTATAAATGAAGAGCTATCCGACGAGCAAATTCAATCTCTTCAGGAAATGCACGATCGGATTTTTCAAATTAATAATCCCTGGGCGACGTGTCTGGAAGGTTCATATTTCCAAAAAGATGTCCTTCGTCAGCATGACAACTGCGATACGCTCCTGTGGTATCTCGATAACGGTCACCGCTCGATGGAAAAATCCACTCATTGCAACTCGGTGCTGGTAAGATGGATTGTTCGTGAAAATGGCGTAATACTGGCTGGTCCACCGCCATCCACACTTGTCGATCCGATACCGGTCGAAAGGCTTCGCGCGGAGATAAAGGCAACTATGGTGAATTGGGGAGAGGAAATTATTGATAATCCGAATAAGTATAGAAATCAGTTCTATCAGTCGTTTATTGTGCTTAGCTATTGTCGAATGCTTCACGACCTTATAAATGGATACCCCGGCTCAAAGCTTGCGGGAGCCGAGTGGGCGAAAGCCAATCTGGATCCCCAATGGCAAGGATTGATCGATCGAACTTGGCCCCTACGCATAAATCCATCGCTTTCGGTCCGCACACCTGCTGATCCTGTGGATTTTGAAGAAACCTTGAAATTCATACGGTATGCAATCAACGAAAGCATTAAATATGGTTCGTGAACTGCCCCGATTTCTCTTTGAATGCGATTCGTAATTGTCACAAATTATGTTTTTCCCCTTTCTTAAAACATGTTCTCAATTAGTGGAATTATGGAAAAAAGGAATTACAATTGAATGTTTAACGGGGTCATACCATAGGGAGAAAACCATGAAAAAATACTTTCCGCGAATTCTAACAATTGCTACTCTTACAACGCTGATTGTCCTTATCCTGCTTTCCAATATCCCGTTCTCTCAGGATATCAGCGCAGAGGAGTGGTACAAAAAGGGCGTCACTCTGAGTTCCGAGCAAAAGTACGATGAGGCAATCAAATGCTTCGACAAGGCAATAGAGTTAAACAAGGACTATAAAGAGGCATATCTGGAAAAAGGGCTTGCGCTTGCCAAGAAAAATAAATATGAGGATGCCATTTCATGTTTCACGATGGCTTTGCTTATTGATCCGCAATATTACGATGCGCTGCTCAGTAAAGGCAACTCCCTTGCCATGCTTAGGGATTGGGAAGCTGCTCTTGATTGTTTTGATATGATTCTTGAATTACGCCCTGATGATCTTGATACCCTCTACAACAAGGGTCTTGCTCTCGGCGCTTTGCAATATGATGAAGAGGCAATTGAGTGCTATGACAAGATATTATCGATAAATCCGGATTATCTGGATGCTTTAATCAGCAAGGGTTACATGCTTCAGTTGAATGGACGTTTTGTTGAGGCAGTTGATTGCTTCGACAAGGCTCTGGCAAAGGATCCGAAAAATTATACTCTGTGGTTTGATAAAGCCAGCGCTCTTTCAGCTCTGGGTCGCTATGAGGAATCGATTGAGAGTTATGACAAGGCGCTTGAAGGCAATCCTAATATGCCTGATTGCTGGGATCAAAAAGGAAATGCGCTCGTAAACCTTGGACAGTTTGAGGAATCTATTGAATGTTATGACAAAGCATTGGCGCTTGCCCCAAATAACCTGGGCTTCTTGTTCGATAAGGGATTAGCTCTTGATTATCTCGGTCGTTATGATGATGAAATCGCGTGTTATGACAAGATGCTCAGAATCGATCCGAAGAACATATCCGCTCTCCTCACGAAGGGACTTACTCTTGCCGCAATAGAACGCTTTGATGAGGCATTTCGGGTTTATGACAGCATATTGACTATTGATCCAAAGTACACAACCGCGTGGAACAACAAGGGTGTTATATATGATTCACTAAAGAAATATAAGGAGGCGATCGAGTGTTACGATAAGGCGCTCGAGATCGATTCGAAATACACGGATGCATGGTTCAACAAAGGCGTTGCTTTTGGCTCACAGTCTTTTTATGAAAAAGCGATTGAATGCTATGACAAGGTTATCTTTCTCCAGCCGGATTATCTGGATGCTTTAAACAACAAGGGTGTTGCGCTTGTCTCTCTTGGTCGTTATGAAGAAGCGATTGAATTATATGACAAGGCAATTAAAATCGATCCAGAATATTTCAGGGGTTGGAGCAACAAGGGATTTGCGCTTCGTTTGATGGGACAATATGAAGATGCTCTTAAGAATTGCGACAAGGCGCTGGAAATCAATCCGAAATTCGATGACGCATGGAACAACAGGGGTTCTGCGCTTGAGATGCTGAATCGCAGCGATGAAGCATTGGAAAGCTATGACAAAGCGCTGGAACTTAATCCGGAATTCCCTGAGGCGTGGTGCAACAAAGGCTCATCTTTGGTAACACTGGGACACTACGAGGAGGCGATAGAATGTTACAACAGGGCGCTTGAAATAGCTCCGAAATACGTCGATGCATTGTACAACAAGGGAATTGCGCTAGATTTGCTCGGGCGTTTCAAGGAGTCAATCGAATGCTACAATAAGGTTCTTGAGATAAATCCGGATGATACGGAAGCCAAAGAAAAAAGAGATCGAGCCATGGAAGCTTCAAGGCAATAAAAAATCAAAGAAGAATAAATGTACCCGGCGCGATTTATCTGTGAAATTTTTCACACAAAATTGTGCACGGCACGAATTCAACTATTTCGCGAAGCCGGCAACGGATTCCATCCAAAGTTAATCCTCTGAGTAGACTGTCCACGTTTTTGGATTTAAAATGGTCTTTTGAAAATGAATCCATTCCATAAATCGCATGAAAAAGGGGACAGCGCCCTTTATAACATATTATCTGTTATTGAGTTTATATAATGCCATAAAAGGCGCTGTCCCCTTTTCGAGGGAATTTTACAATGTCTTAACGCAAAGCGAAACTGCCTGTAAATCGATGTTAATTAACACCAGCGAGAAAATACTGATACGTGGCATATTCCGGAATAAGATATTGTTGACGAGTCATCCCATCAGGAGTGTGTATCAGAAAATCCCTGTTCTCCGTGACAGGCAAGGGGGATCTTGAATCCAGCACCTTGACAAGTACATTATAGTAACCGGGAGAAAGAAGGTTCTCGTTAACAATTGGAACGTGAAACAGGAATGGGTCTGTGGGTGTGCCCGTTCCTGAAACTGGAGTTGAGGTTCCCTGTAGAGTATTTGTCATACCGACAATCTCAGCAGAGACAAAGGCAATCTCTGATGAAGCATAGACATCGGTTGTATTCTCAAGATTCGAGTTGACAATAGCTCCCGCCTGCCAGTCATAAACTTCTACAATAACATTAACAGGATTGACATTATCCATTGAATCCCAGTATCCACCAGGTATTGCGTTCACTTTCCATGCCTCTTTGCGATTGAATTCCGGATTATAGTATGTCGGGTTCAACCTTTGCGCCAATTGCGCGCTTGCGCCATAAGCGAAGGTGATATACATATCGAATTCATATGTTTCATCGTGAGCGAGTTGGAATCTTAGAGAAAAATCCTTGCTGTCACCCATTCTAAATCGATTGAAATGATTATTAACTACCGGTATTTCCCGCGTATCATCCTGTATGGCAACAAAGGGAAGAAGAAGGTCTGAACCGATAAGATCAGCCAGTTCATGGGTGTAGCCATCAAAATTTGCTACTCGTACCGGATTCAGTGCTGCAGCAGAAATAGGAAATTGTACCGGTGTCAGGCTGGTGTTGCGAATAATTACTCTGGGATCAAAGATATCAAGGTCAAGGCGATTTGTGCTTGATGGTGGCAGCGATGTATTTCCCATTTCGAACGGATGTTTGAGGGTGAAAGTGACAACCAGGTAATCCATAAAATCTATTCCTACAGATTTGATTTTAAGGCAATCAGCGCATAATCCGCCTGTGAAATAATACATCCCGCTGATTAGAAAGCTCTCCCCTATTGTGGAGGTGCGGCTGGGTGTCAGATCCGCGGTCATGTTAGTGGTGTTGATGTCAAGATGGTATTCTCCGAGTAAACCAATGTTGCTTACGACTGCGGCTGATGGTAATGATTCAACCGATGGAACGGATGGATTAATGGTTGAACATCCTGCAAGGAATATCGCAATCAGTGAAGCCGCATAAATAAATCTTTTCATGGTGTGCTCCGAATATTTTGAGGATTGTTAAATTAAACTGCTATACAAGATTACAAATTTAAATGGGTAATTTCAAGAAAAAAAATATTGAAAAACTATTCAACAAAAAGGGGACAACGCTATTTATAACATATTATCTGTTATTGAGTTTATATAATGCCATAAAAGAAGCTGTTCTCTATTGTCACCTGATTTTCTAATTTCAAAATAAAAATTGTATTGACAGACGTACTCCTATAAGGTACAATTGTACCTGATATGGGTACGGATTTAGAGCATAGTCTGATCGCATCAACCTTATTCGGTAAGACTCGTCGAAGAATTCTTGGATTACTTTTTGCCTATCCTGACAGGAAATTCTACGTCAGAGAGATTATCAGAAGAGTGGGTTGCGGACAGAGCACTGTTCAACGTGAACTGGTCAAACTTGAGAATGCAGGTTTGATAAGTATGGAAGCAACCGGACAAAATCTGTTCTTCAGCGCCAACAAGTCAAGCCCGGTCTATCATGAACTCCACAGTTTGATGATAAAGACATATGGATTAGCTGATGTCATAAGAAATGGGCTTGATGAAATTTCCAATAGAATTGAGTTTGCCTTCATATTTGGCTCTTACGCCTCCGGGTCATACAAATCTGCCACAAGTGATGTCGATTTGATGATTGCAGGAGACATCAGTTCGCTTGAAATAAATAAAGCACTTAGAAAAGCCAAGAGTACAATAATGAGGGAAATCAATCCTGTGAATTATTCAAAAAGCGAATTCAGGGGAATAATCAAGAAATCCTCATTTATCCAGATTGTTCTGAATAGTCCTCTGATAATGCTGATAGGAGATGAGGATGAGCTTAGACGAATGGCTTAAAAATGGTTGGTTAAAGTTATCTCAACCAAACCGGGAAGAAATAAAATATCTGCTTGATACAATAAAGAATGATTTCAATGATTGCCTGAATACAGGTTTGAGTCTTGACTGGCAGTTTAAAATTGCGTACAGCTCAATTCTCAACTGTGTGATTGTTGCTCTTGCTGCTGAGGGATACCGTCCTGCCATTGATTCGCATCACTACTGGTCTATCCAAAGCCTTGCCCTCACTTTGAAGATAGATAGTGACGTCATAGATCTACTTGATGATTTCAGAAAAAAACGGAACCGCTCTTCTTATGAAAGAACCGGTATGATTACCAAGCGTGAAGTTGATGAAATAATCGAATTATCAAAAAAAGTACAATCCACTCTAATGGAATGGTTAAGACAATACCACAGCAATTTAATTTAGATTGCAGCGTGGACTGTCCACGTTTTTAGATTTAAAATAGTCTTTTAGAAATGAATCCGGTCCATAAATCGCAAGAGGTTAAAAAATGAAAGTTAAATACCTGATTGCATTATCAATCTTATTATGTGCTTTAATCGGTTCGTATTCTGAAGCTGCTGGTGAACCCCTGAAAAAAGGCGATGCCGCTCCTGATTTCGAAATATCAACTGTCTCGGGAAGAACCCTGAAGCTTGCGTATTTCAAGGAGTATACACCCCTGATTATCGACCTCTGGGCTACCTGGTGTCCTCCATGCCAGAAAGAGATGCCTGAATTGCAGAAACTATATGACAAATACGCCGGTCAGTTTGACATCATCGCTGTATCGGTTGATGAAAAGACAGATGCGCAAAAGGTGAAGGATTTCATAGAAAAGAATAAAATCACTTTTTATGTCGCGCACGATACAGAGAAAAAAATCTCCGGCAAGTATGTCTCCGACTCGATTCCATACCTTGTGATAATCGGCAAGGATGGCATAATCCTCGGGACTATAACCGGGTACAGTAAAAACCTTGAAAAGGAGTTGGTTGATGCTCTAAATCTTAAGGAGCCCAAAACCGCAGCTGATTTTGCCGAACGCGGTTATGCTTTCTATGACATGCGCAGCGACCTCGATAAGGCTTTCGATGATTTCAACAAAGCTGTAAAAATGGATTCATCCAACTCATCCGCAATCTGCGGCAGAGGCGAAATCTACCTCGAAAAAAAGGAACTTGATAAAGCGAAACAGGATCTTGATAAAGCTCTTCAGCTCGATCAAAAAAACGTAAGAGCGTGGTTCAATCGCGGTATGGCTGAAGAGAAGGTGAGAAAATACAATGAAGCGATGGATTTCTACGACAAGGGATTAGAAGCGAATCCCGGTGATGAGAATCTCCTGTATTTCAAAGAGCAACTTGGAAACAAGCTCGCGATTATCGGAAAGCCCGCGCCTGATATTGAAGTCACAACGATTAATGGCGAAAAGTTAACCCTATCGGATTACAAAGGGAAAAAAGCTGTAATTGTCGACTGCTGGGCTACATGGTGCGGTCCGTGCAGGATGGAGATGCCGAAACTTCAGGAGTTTTATGTGAAACATTCCGACGATGTTGAAATAATAGCAATCTCCGGCGAAAAAGATGGCAATAGCAAGGTGCCCGAATTTATTAAGGCCCAGGGATTCACTTTCAAAGTCGTTTACGATGCTGAGCGGAAAGCATATGATAAATTCCCGACCAAAGGCATTCCGTTCCTGACTATAATCAGCAAAGATGGAATAATACTTGATACTTTTACAGGATACGATCCGAATGTAATAGAAGAACTTGAGAATTTGTTGAAATTGTAATTATTGGTGATCGTTGCTTTTTAATTGCGATCTGCTATATCACCCACAATCCGCCTTCGCCACCGAGTATTGATTGGAAACCAATTATGCTCGTGAGGCTATGGCGGATTGTGGGCGGCACCCCATGTTTTTATTATTTCCAGAAATATTTTAGACAAGTGTATGACAATCCGCAAACATTCAGTTTCTTTATCCATTCTACAAGTCGCATCTTATCTATATTCTCTGTTTGTTAGATTTGTTTATTCGGGACTGTCCCCATTTTTTTCTATCCGAAACGTTTTTTCCAGGCATGGAGTACAGTCACTTTGAATTTTGGTTTGATTTCGAGGTCAAAGGCACCGCGCTGGTTCGGTAATAACGGCTTGTAGAACAAGCGCTCCTTAACCGCTTTGTGAAATGCATTGTCGCTGATTATTCCAAGCTGATGCATCGCCTCAAGCAGAGATGTGCATCTGGCGCGTTTCAACGGGTCGCCATCAATTATCTTGATAGCAATTCCAATACCATCATCAGCAACGCCGGCAAGCTGAAATCCCTCGCCTCCTCCCTTCGCAAAGAATTTTCCTCTCCCGACCGTGTTCATGAACGTATCAAATCGATTCCGTCCGCCCATTATCTCCGGATGCGCCCAGTAATCATCAATTACTTGGCGCATCGCTTTCGCTCCTCTTTCAATATCCAATTTGTCCGGATTCGAGAGGCTTATTAACTCCTCGGATTTTCCGAATCTCGCGAAACACAACGCCAGCTCGCGAAGGGTCATCTGGTAAACCGGTGCCGTGCACCCATCAGCGCCGATTGTAATCAGGTTCTTTGGAACACTTGATAGCATTGAAATCCATTTCAGGACCTCCTTCTGATATGGATGCTCCGGGTTCGTGTAGTTGGCAATGGGCCATCCCCTGTGAACGCTTAAAGCGAGCATGACAAGATGATTGCCAGCGCAGTTATGACATAGCGGCGTGAACGGTTCCCCATTCTTGCGCATCTCATCCGCCGTTTGCTCATCGACGGGCGGATGAATGCCGCATTTCAAATGTTTTATTTCAAGTCCGAGTTTTTCAAGAATATGAGCTCCAATCTCCTGATGACGTCTCTCTCCGTTGTTAGAGCCTGTCATGTATGCTCTTTCGCGCGAGGTGAACTTGAATCGTCTCATGCATGCATCATCAGCGAATGTCGGAATCGCCTGCATCGGTTTCGCGGATGATCGAATAAATGTCCTGCGATAGGGATTCCCGACTTTCGCGAGGATACTGCCATAGAAATCGACAACGGCGAGTGATCCGAGGTGCTGCGATTCAAGAGCGCCATCGCGAAGAATGTCGATCATCAATTCATCTTTAATTTCCATGTATTAAATGATAAGTTCAATAGCGTGCCTTAGACAAGTAAAAATAAAGGGGTCAATCCCCTTATTTAGATTTCCGTGTTAAAGGTTTTTTGTGAATCTTCCACAGAAGGTGTGAGGGATGGTTAGTTCGTTAATTCTGACGACGTTCATTATCCCCGTTGTTTACGGATTGATTAAACGGTCACAGATCATATTGCATCATGAACTTTTATAATTAAGATGGCACATGAACTTTAATTTTTTCCCCCAGAAGGCCAACGGTCCTGGCATAATTTTTTAAACGTTGCTGGGATGTTTCTGAGATTTCCTGTCCTTTGGCAACAAGTAATAGCCCTTCAAGATTTCTTAGATCTTCAGCTAAAATCATTCCCGGTAATAATTCATTCAATGTCACAGATTTAAGCTTATAATTTGATTTTGCCCCTTTCATTAATTTCAAAGTGGCGAGAATCTTAGGATCATAGCATTCTGATTGTTGTTCAAGGTGTGCAATGGCCGCTTTTTTTATTAAGCCACTCGACTCTAAAGCATCGAAATCTAACGCTATCTTAAGCAGTTTAACTCCCAAGGATATTTCATTTTCTGGAAATGAATCAGTTACAGAATGTTTTCCATTGGACTCTACATTCTGGTTGACTATGATCTCAGCGATTTCCTCAAGACGAGGTATGTTTTCTATTATGCCGCGAGCAACCGAGGGATGGTTTTTAAGCATTTGTTTTTCATCTTCATTCAAGGGTTGTTCTAAATAGACCTTTTCAAGCACAGCTGGCGGTATAGTAACGCATCCCACCTGTGACAACATCGCTGCAATCTCATATTTCCATCCGTTACTCAAATTCAAATGCTTAACCAATTGCGACACCAATGTCTTAACGCGCAAGGCGCGGCTGAAAGCAACCGGGTTCACCAATGACAGAACCTCGGTCAGCATCTTTATGCTTCCTAAAAGCGTTTTCTCCAAAAGCTCTCTTTCAGCATTAACAAGATTGTATTGCCTTATTCCATCATCAAGCGCACCCTTTAAAATATCAACACTGCACGGCTTAACCAGGAAACGAAATATATTGCCTCTGTTCACGGACTCGATAGCTGCTTCAAGATCCGCGTTCCCCGTCAGCATCATGCGAATTGAATCCGGCGCATTTTCCTTCACTTTCGAGAGAAATTCCACTCCGTTCATGCCGGGCATTCTTAAATCCGAAACGACAACCAGATACGGTTCCTTGTTATTCAGCTTGGCAAGCCCTTCATCCCCTTTTAACGCTGTATCGATTTCATAGAATTTCCGAAGATTTCTCGAATAAGCTTCAAGGATATTGGGATCATCATCAACAAACAGCACTTTTTCCTTCATGTTTTGATTCCTTTCGCAACAGTTTCAAGACAAGTGTCGTGCCAACTATCCAAACGATTTACCACATTCAACCGTTCGAGATATTCCATATCAAGCTCCATTCGAGAGTCATTATTATTTCCAGAATCCAACTCATATGAAAAATAGTCAGCGACGTGGACGCAGGTTAAAGTGTTGAATAAAGCAAAAGGGCTATTGCCCGGATTATGATGGAAAACAATTGTTTCAAGCATGGGATCCGGCATTCCCCATAATCCAAGTAAATACGCACCAACATCCGCGTGTGTCGCGCCAAAGATATTTTTCTCAGCTTCATATATTGATATTTTTTGAGTTTTTGCTAAATCAAGAACTTTTCTATATTTTTCCGTCAACCTTTCTATCAGTATAATTTTTCCACAATCGTGAAGCATACCGTGAATAAAAGCATCTTCAGAGACTTTTTTTTCACCAGTCTCCATTTCCGCAATTTTTTTAGCATAAGCGGCTACATTCATGCTATGTTCTTTCAGATGTTTTATTGGGAAACCCTTTAATTTATTTGTATCGAACATCGAGAAAATATGAACTGATAAAACAAGAGTTTTAATTGTATTCAAACCAAGCATACGGACCGCATGCCCCGGGTCTTTTATGCGATTTGTGATTCCGAAAAATGGAGAGTTAACAAGTTGAAGAACCTTTGCTGTCATTCCAACATCCGATGCGATGATACTTGAGATTCTCTCAATCTTGATATCGGGACACCTGAGCTGCTCCTGAAGCTTTAAATACAAATCGGGCAGGCTTGGAAGGGATTTCATCCCGGTAATGAGCTTCATCAGCGATTCTTGGGTTAAAATATTTCTAAGTAACAGAGCTCTTGACAGGATTTCTTTTAATTTGTCAGCTTCACAGGGTTTTGTTAAAAACTGATGTGCCAATCCCATAGCCTTTACAGCGGTTTCAAACTCCGTGTACCCCGTAAGAACAATCCTTACAATATCAGGATGTTTTTTCTGAACATTTTCCAAAAGCTCGATTCCGCTCATACGCGGCATCTGCATATCGGTGACAAGTATGTCGAATGGCTCTCCTTCAAGAAGATCAAGGGCTTTTTGACCGCTGTCTACGAACTCAATCTCCCATTCCTCGGACATCGGTCGAAGCATGCGCTTTAAACCATCCAGAACATTGATTTCGTCATCAACGATTAGAATTTTCTTTTTCATATTTTCCTTCATCAACTTCAACCTCCTCCTTTATTGGAAGTCTGATAATAAATGTTGTCCCCTTTCCGATTGCAGTTTCAAATGTAATTGTCCCGTTGTGTTTCTCAACAACAACGGCTCGCGATATTGCTAAACCCTGACCGGTTCCCTTCCCGACTTCTTTGGTGGTAAAAAATGGCTCGAAAATTCGATCCTTAAATTCCTCCGGAATCCCAGTCCCTGTATCGGAAACACGTATCTCAACGCATGCGTCATTTAAATAAGTTGAGATTTTTATTGTCCCTTTCTCTTGTGAATTATTACCTATCGCATCCGCAATTGCGTGAGAAGCATTGATTATCAAATTCAGAATCACTTGACCCATCTCTCCAGGTAAACAGCTGACTGAGGGGAGGTCCGGATCAAGCTCCAGCTCTATCTCGGATACATATTTCCATTCGTTTCTTGAAACCGTTGTTGTGTTCTCTATTATTTTATTCAGATTGCAGGGGACCTTTTCTCCTATCTCCGGATGTGCAAAATCCTTCATCGCGCTGACAATCCTGCTTACTCTTTCCAGCCCATCAAGCGATTGTTCAATCGCTTTCGGAATATCCTCCTTCAGAAATTCCAAATCTATCTTTTCCGAAATGGAATTTATTTCTGATACGATTTTGGAATATTTATCATCTGTCTGAACTTCACCCATTAATAGTTTGTATTTTTCAATCAGGCTGCTTAAATCCTGAAATCCATCCTTGATGAAACGCGTGTTGTCGCCGATGAATTGCGTCGGTGTGTTGATTTCGTGAGCGATACCCGCAGCCAGCTGACCGATCGATTTTAATTTCTGATCCTGAGCGAGTTTTGCTTCGACCATTTTTCGGTCGGTTACATCTCTTAACATGACGACATAACCGGTCTGACGCCCATTCGGACCCAATAGAGCAGTTATATCAATTTCACACTTGAATATTTCTTTGCCTTTTCTTTGCATGCTACAACCAAAACAACTTATATACCCTTTGCTTTTCAAAATCGTATTGATTTGATGATTAAGATTGCCAATCATTTCCTGTTCTGTAATTAATGAGTATAAGAAATCTATCGAATTGCCGACTATTTCATCCTTTCTGCACTTCAGGATTTCTAAAGCTGGCGCGTTGCAATCTATGATCTTTGATGTTTCAGCATCGGTGATGAAAAGAGCATCAGGCAAGCTGTCCAAAATAATCCGCAACAATTGCCTGCTGTTTCTCAGTTCCTTCTCAATCTTTTTTCGTTTGGTTATATCTCTGACTATTCTTATTAGATAATCCTTCTCGTTGACTGTTACTATTCTATTGTTTATCTCAACAGGAAAAGTTTTCCCATCTTTCCTGACATGAATTCCTTCATGAATAATCTCCCTTTTTTGCATCATATTTTTAATCTGTTTATTCCAGACTTCGCGATCGGTTATTGCGACATTTATATCGGCTTCCTTCTTTGTAAGAAGTTCATCGCGAGTATATCCGAGGATGGAACAGGCTCTTTCGTTGACATCCAGAAACTGCCCTGTTTTTGGATCTACCACAAACAGCGCATCGCCTGAATTATTTAATAGAGTACGGAATAAGCGAAGTCCTTCAATTGCGTTATGTCGCTCCATATATGAACATATCTGCTCGGAAATATTATTTATCAGATTCCTTTTCTCATTAATGAATTGGCCTTTATATAACTCGCATGTTTCATTGATACAGCATACTTCTAAAAATCCAATTGTTCTGTTATCAACTATAATGGGATTAACCTGTTTTTTAGGAGTGTTCCTGTAATTGCCGGTCTGGAACCTCATATCATTAACGGTTAAACATGCCACGACACATCCGCATCGCCATCCCTCAATTAATATATTTACAATCTCACTCAATTTATCTTCTATGGATCGATCTTTATTGTCAAGAATCCTGGATGTTTCAAACAAACAGTTCAATTCCCTTACCTTTTCATCAAGGTCGTTTGTTCGATTTCGTAATTCATCCTCCGCACGTTTACGTTCTGTGATATCCTCTCCTGAACTTAAATGCCCTATAATTTCTCCTGTTTCATCTCTCAGGATGGAATTGTGCCAGGCGATGATTTTCTCCTCGCCATTCTTTGTCAATAAAGGCCTTTCAACGTACTCGCATTTCTCAATTTCGCCGGCAAGTATCGAATCCGAAATTTCCCTGCCTATATTTATTTCATTTTCCGGGAGGAAGTTATTAAACCAGTTTTTGCCAAGAATCTCCTCTTCCTTATAGCCCAATATCTCGCAACCCTTTTTATTAATAAGAGTTATTCTTTGGTCCGCACCAATTGCAAGGAAAATTACGCCGGCAATATCAAGATAATTCTGAGCTTTGTCTCTTTCTTTTTGTAATGCAATACTTGAGTTTTTTAATTCTGTTATATCACGAAAAACCCCTTGTATAACCTGACTTCCAGGTTCGCCTATAGTGGTAGCGGTAATTGCAACGTTTTTTATTTTTCCTGATTTTGTGACAACCTCCGCCTCATCATTCGCAATAGTTTTTTTCGCCAAGTGTTCTTTGAACTGATTGATATAAAATTCCGCTTTTTCCGATGGATGCAACGATGTCTGACTTTGTCCGATTATCTCCTCTCTTTTTTTCTCCAGAAGAACTTCTGCTGCTTTATTGCAATTGACGATTAAACCTGTTGCAGGGTCTGCCCAGAAGATTGCATCAGCATGGTTTTCAAATAATTGTCTGTACTTCTCCTCGCTTTCCTTCAAAAGCTCTTTTCCCGATTCCCTAAATGCCTTCTCGACTTTTTCTTGACTTGCCATAAGATCGCAGCGGTGAAGCGCCCTGTCGATAATCTGCGGCAATAAATCCATCGATTCACTCGATTTCACGACATAGTCCATACCTCCGGATTCCATGACCTCAACACCTATTTTTTTATCTTCCTGAGATACGAGTACAATCAGAGGATATTTCTCAATCAGATGTTCGGATTGAAATAGCTCAGATGCATCACCATCAGGAAGTCGTAGATCGGTGATAATCAAGTCGGGATTAAATTCGGTTAATTGTAATCGCGCTTCTTGAAAATTGCCGGCAACGGTCAACTGAATATTATCAACACAGGCTTTCAGGGAATGACAAATCAGCTCAACATCAGATTTCTCATCTTCAATGAGCAGAATATGAATATTCTGTTTAACCATATATCCTCCTTTACCTATCCCCTAACTAAAACTGCACTATTACGCTGACAATGACGTAATCTGATTTTTACTAAAATAATATCTTTATTTCTGAAAATAATTTGATTAAAAAGATACAGCGTAGCGCATAGGAGCAATAAAATGCGATTAAGGATGAGCTCTGAGAATAGAAATCATGGGGTCACGAGCTATCTGAAAAGTAGAACCTTTAGGATGGTATTCCAGTTGCCTGAAGAGTGGAGAAAGGGGAAGCGAAAGTATACTGGGTTCGCAAGAGGGGCTGGATCATTGTAAATGTGGAAAATAGGTTGATATGAATTTTCACAGATTGCGCTAAAAGTAAGTAATTTTTACCCTTGACGAGATGAAGCAAGCCCAAATTATTCTGAAATGCTTTAAAAATATGAATCACGGACATATGAAAGTAATTTGATTTGGCAAGGGATGGACAAGTAAGACCAAGAACCGGTGAAAAAGGAACATCTCCGAATTAGATTGACGATTCCACAGAAGTGGGGGAGCACATCTCACTTGAAAAAATGGATTGAGAAGTGTATAATCCATGTATATTCAACATGCAGCCGTAGCTCAACTGGTAGAGCGCCTGACTGTGGATCAGAAGGTTGTGGGTTCGAGGCCCATCGGCTGTATTTTCTTCTGAATTTTAAACTTAAATATTTCTGAAATAGGGTGGTACATGCAGGAAATGAAAAGACCAAAACCGCGCTTATTTAGCGGTATAAGAGATATTTTTTCTGCCGATCTTCTTGCTAAGCAAAGTATGATAGATAAAATCAAGAGTGTTTACGAACTTTATGGCTTTGTGCCTTTGGAAACCCCCGCATTGGAATTCGTTGATGTCTTAGGCAAGTTTTTACCGGAGAGCAATACCCCTGAGAGCGGCGTCTTTGCATTTCGAAATCCTGAAGCCCATTACTCAGGTCATGGAGGATCAGAGGATGACTGGTTGGCACTAAGATATGATTTGACTGCTCCGCTTGCTAGAGTTGTGGCACAGTATGAAGATTTGCAACGACCATTTCGTCGTTACCAGATTGGAAATGTTTGGCGTTATGAAAAACCAGGTCCTGGTAGATATAGAGAATTCTGCCAATTTGATTTTGATTCTGTTGGAACTGATTCAATGGTGGCAGATGCAGAGGTATGTTGCGTAATTTGTGATGTGCTCGAAACTATCGGTCTACGTAAAAATGAATATATTGTCAATGTCAATAACCGTAAAATAATGAAAGGGATATTAGAGGTGATTAAGTTAAGTGACACAACCTTCTCAGAAGAGCAATCGGTGGGGATGAATGTATTACAAGCGATTGATAAACTTGATAAGATAGGTTGGGAGGGCGTTCGCGAACTTCTAACTACCGGAAGAATGGATCAATCAGGAGATTTCACAGAGGGAATTGGTTTGGAAGAATGGCAGGTTTCCTTAATTCAAAATTTCCTTGAGATTAAAGACTTAAATCGAAAAGAAGTATGTGATAGATTAAAACAATTGGTTGCAACATCAATAACGGGCTGCGAAGGAGTAGAAGAGCTTATAGAAATTGATATTCTGCTTCGATATCTTGGATATAATGAAAATCAGGTTATTTTTAACCCAACCACTGTCAGGGGGTTAGGATATTATACAGGACCGGTTTTCGAAGGCATTATTACTGCCGAAATCACTGATGATAAAGGACAGTCGAGACAGTTTGGCAGTGTGTTTGGTGGTGGTAGATATGATTATCTGATTGAACGGTTCACAGGTCAGAAAGTTCCTGCAACTGGTGCTTCAGTTGGCGTAGACAGATTACTTGAGGCTCTTAAGCTTCTTCATAGAGTTGAGACTAAAGCATCTACATCAGAAATTCTGATTACTGTAATGGACAAAGAAAAGGTTCCTGAATATTTAAAAATTACTCAGGAACTACGTAAGAATGCTATCAATGCAGAAGTTTATCTTGGGAGTGGTTCAATTAAGAAACAATTGAAATATGCAGATAAATTAGGTATCCCATTAGCGATCATTGCAGGCAGCAAAGAATTTGAAAAGGGTGTAGTCTTAATTAAAGATCTCAGGTTAGGTAAGGAGTTGTCATCGGAAATAAGTGACCGTGATGATTGGCTTAAGAGCGATAAGGTTCAGGTAGAGGTGAAAGCATCGGAATTGGTGCTAAGAATAAAAGAGTTTCTACTCAAATCAAATGTTAAATAGACTTTTGCAGAGGTAGTGTTTATGGGCAAGAAAGAAAATGCAGGTCATTTAGTTATTGGTAACATTACAAATCCTTTAAGTATAAAGGATATTGTTGATGTGGCCAGATCATTCAGAAGGGTTGAGATCGATGAGAAAGCTAGAAGTCGAGTTCAATTGTGTCGTAATATACTTAATACTCTTATAAATAAAAATGTTAAAATATATGGAGCGAATACTGGATTTGGTTCTAGTCGAGATCGATTACTCAGTAAAGAAGAGTGTGTAGCTCTTTCAACCAATCTCATCAAGAGCCATTCGTGCAGTGTTGGCAATCCATTCCCTGAGGATGTTGTCAGAGCTGCGATGTTAATTCGTGCGAATGCATTAGCCAAAGGAAATTCAGGGATTGACCTGAAAGTAATCACGACCCTTGTCGAAATGTTAAATAATCGTGTCTATCCCTATGTTCCTGAAAAGGGTTCAGTTGGTTCTTCAGGTGACCTATCTCCGCTTTCGCACTTGTTCCTTGTTCCAATCGGTGATGTTGATGCGCTTGTACATATGGGCACGCATCAACATGAGAAGTATATTGCCAAACCCCGCGAAGAGGATTTCAAAACGTTATCAGAGGTCTATGGGGATGAAAGTCAATGGCCTTTTAAAAGAATTACTCTAGGTGCGAAAGATGGCCTTGCTTCCAATAATGGAGCTGTTTTCAGTGCTTGCATTACGGTGTTAGGAATTTATGACGCCCAGAATCTGTTGGATTGTTCAGACCTGTTTACTGCTCTTAGTTATGAAGCAATCCAAGCCGTGCCTGATTGTCTTGATGATGGTGTGGTGAGATGCAGACCGTATGAAGGGCATAAACAAAGTACTTTGAACATTAAATCATACCTTGAAGGATCCGATCTTGTTCCGTATTTTGGTGCATCTGGATTCAATATGGCTCATTTTAATCGAGCTTATGTCGACTTAAGAAAACTCGTTGATAAAACCTCTGAAATTCAGGAATATTACAAGAAAGCGCTGAATGATCTGTTGGGTAAAATGACTGACCTTCAGGATTCAATCTGGGAAGGAATTCGTGCTCTGAGAATTAAGCGTGAAAATGAAATTAAACAATGCCCTAAGGAACAAGAACTCATTGTCTGTGAAGAATTATTTGGCGAAATCAGAAAATCATGGGAAGAATTAGCTGGTTGGAATGAAAATGATAAATTATATCCTTCATCTATCAAAAAAGAACTCGGTAGAATATATTTTTCACATACAGATAAAGTAGTGAGATCATCCTCTGGTCCGGATGTGCAGGACAATTACTCTTTTCGAGCTGCTTCAACCGTTAATGGGACTGCTCGGGATGCAGTACTTCATGCTGTCGAGATGCTCGAAATAGAGATTAATTCAGCAACTGATAATCCGCTTATTTTACTGGATAATGTCATTGCCAAATTTTGGGGTACACCTCTAGAGAATTCTAAAAATGAGAGATTACCTGAAGAGAATGAGTTCAAAAATTGGGTTGAAGAAAATTGGATATTTGTGTCCAACCAAGTAAAGTCTGCTGCGAATTTCCATGGGGAACCAGTCGGAATAATCGCTGATAACCTTTCAGCTGCGATGGCGGAAATTGGCAATATCTCTGAACGTCGTACAGCTACACTTATTGATGAAAACCACTCAAAGGGCTTGCCATCGTATCTTGTTTGGAATCCGGGATTAAATAATGGCTTTATGATACCTCAATATACTGCCGCCTCTCTTGTCTCGGAAAATAAAATCCTTGCTGTGCCTGCAACCACTGATTCAATACCGACTGCTGAAAATTCCGAAGATCACGTTAGCATGTCGACAACTGCCGCAAGAAAATTTGCATCTATCCTGGATAACCTGACTTACATTCTATCTATTGAAATGCTCGCAGCATATCAGGGGATTCAATTCCGTAAACCAGCGAAACTTGGTAAATACACTTCCGCGCTTGAAGAGCTGATTTCACAGGAATTGGGTGGACTATTTTTCCGGCTTGGTGGATTTGAGAATCTCATTCAGATGCAGGATGAATTTGCCAAATTTGGACTTACAAAAACAACGATAAATTCGATTAAACCTTGTATCGGAAACGATGTTACCTTTTATCCTTTAATTCATTCAGCAGCTAAATTGATTAGGGAAGGAAAAGTAAATAAAATTATAGAACCTTATTGATTTTCATACTGGATTTCCGGAGCATTAATATTGTGGATGGCTATATTCGCCCCGACTTGGTGAGAGAAATTCCGAAAGACAATCTCTTTCAATGGGAATTATATCACTTGTCAATACCACATGATAATGAATTATGTGCTGAAATCCATCGCATTTTCCTTGAGGGCTTCGGCTTACAGAAAGGGTGGGGCATTGACGGGATTAAAAAACGTCTAATAAATGCCACGGTGTTGACTTTACTGTTGGAGAGGGAACGCACACCAAAAAGGTTGTTTGGATATGGGATCTATTCTATCCCACCGAAAGCCTTTGGAAATGCATATTTACTTTGGGAGGACTTTGTTTGTCTGACAAAATCACATCAGAGGATTGGATTGTCAAAATATCCAATTAAGATGGTTTGGGAATATTTTTCTTCAAAGGCATTTGGGTGGATTGGGGGCAGAACTCAAAATCCAGCAGTATTCAAAAGATACGCATCTTTCGGTCAGCTTTTTCCATTTAACTTCCCTTTTCAAGAGGAAAAGGGCAAGGAACTTATGGATTTCATCTGTAGTTATGTTCAGGAAATCATGGAAGACACGCAAAAACTAGACAGGAATACAGGATTGTTTAAAGCCATATATTCTGAGGGAAAGCTGGGGGATTATTCTATTGAGGTCCCAGGCACTGAAAGATATGAAATGCATTTACAAGGAATATATTTTGACAGATATAATGGAGATGCACAAATCTGCATTGCGGAAATTTAAAATTAGAGGATTCATTTATCGAATTTAGTTGGAGGACTAAATATATATGAACACTTTAAATAACCCTGACTATATTATACAACTACTTGCTGGCCAGATGGAAAGGTTTAAAAATGAATTAAATTCCGAAGATCTTGGAATCACATTTGTACTGGGAGCTGGATGCTCAGCGCAATATGGATTGCCAGACTTTAAACAATTAATTGAGAAAATATTTAATGATAATCCTCGCTTTAAGAGTTTTCTTGGCAATGGTGATAATGGTTCTACTCATTCTAAAAATCCGGCAGAATATACGATTGAGGAGTTGCGACGTGTTATTGATCCCCTTTGGAATATTTCGAATCATTCATTTAAACTCACTGCTTTAAAGAAACATTTATCTATTGTAAACGGATCAGAATGTCCTGGTTATGTTCGATTAGCTCGCTTGGCAAGCGATGGATATATTGACACCATAGTCAATATGAACTTTGATTCCCTGTTGGAAGATGCCTTTGATTCTTTGAATGCCGCTTATTATTCTGTAACCTCATTTGCAGAACTTAAGCCGAAAGAGAGAGCAATACCAATAATCCATCCCCACGGTTCAATTAAGATTGAAAATTCAAGATTAGTACTTGAGTATTTTAGAAGTGAGTTTTTTGATAATGATGAAGAACGTGCAACACCCTATTTCACTAATAAAAATGTAGTATTGCTTGGATATAGCTGTGCAGATGGAAAGATTACGAATATCCTAAGAAAGGCAAATGAAGAGCAAAGGAAAAACTTTCATGTTTATGTAATAAATATCAGAACCCCTCATTCAAACATTGAACCTATTTTCGAATTTCGTAATCAATCATCTTTTCGATTGGAAGGATACCCGGCTAATTTCGAAAATTTTATGGAAAGACTAGAAAAAACCCTCACAGCCAATGATGAAAATGACAATTTCAGAGCTCGACAATATCACAAGGTTTATTTTACCGGATTTTCCGAGGATAATGCAATTGATGAATGCAAAGATTTTGCACAACTGATTCAAGCCTCATTTAACATTGTTGATCTTGATAGTAACTGGTTAAACAAACATGCAGATGATCTACTGAGAAGATGTAAAGAGCTATCAGAAGCAGTTGAGCTTCCTCTTAAAACACCCGAAAGATTCATATTGCGATGCGTTTCGTATTTACATGATCTTGGTTTATTGAAAGGCATGTGTGCGGATCAAATACATCTTTATCCGGGTTTCAAATTAAGGTCTGAACATGGAAAGCTTACCAGAGTAATTCTTGAAGAAAATGCAATTAAAGATAAAATTCAGAAGATAATACCTAATTCATATGATGATAAATGTAAAGAAGACCTGTTAAGAATTATCAAATTTATTTGTGAAATTCATACAGCAAATAAAGCTATTTCCCAATTAAGCGAGTCAGCCGATGAGATTCTTAACATTATTATCGATGGAATAAATATTTGCGTGCGAAAGAATTATTTACTTGCTTTGTTTTCATTAGCTGAAGAGCTTTATGGACCAAGCGAATTCCCGAATGTTACGACTCTACCCACACCTATACACAAAGACAAATTGGATATTGTGGACGATCCAATAATAAGTCTATCATCATCTAATTATGTAAATAATTTGTCTTTTCTAATTCAAGATAATACTGTTAGTGCAAGGGTCGATTGTTCAAAATCTGGAGAATCTATTAAAGAGTGGCGCTGCAATGAAGTTAATAAAATGATTAAATTGTTTAATTCAATTAGTCAAGGTTCTGGTGGAAAAACCTTGGAATTTAATTATAAAACCGCTGATAACCGTAAGTCAGACTTTAAAGAAATTAAATATATTCAATCAGCACTAGAATTTTATTTGGGTGACTTGGCTGATAGTGTACCCAAAGGATCAGTTGGAGAATTGCCCAAGCTTCTTGACCTTCTATCAATATTCACTTTACCTTGTGCAAAATCAATATTAGGTGAAAGCGAACCAAGAGTGTCAATTAATAGCCAAATAGCAGAAAATATAATAGAAAATAGGATAAAACCTTTAAATATGACAAATACTGGACTTTTAGATTTATATTTCAACATCAAAATGAAAAGTATGAAAACTGTTCTTGAAGAGAGTTTTATTAACTTTGTAGAAGATAAATACTATTATATGTGGCGTTATATTGCCAGGTGTCTCGATTCTGGAATAGAACCGTTAAGCTCCGCAATGAAAGTTTTTGATCTTGGATCGACCGGTTTTAGAAGTGAAGTAATCCGAGGTTTAAATCAAATTATCAGAGAGAATATATATCCCAAAAATGGTAATGTAAAAGAACGTTACGGTCACCAACAATGTATGTTATGCACAGGTCGATTGTTATATATAGGCAGTTTGGCAAAACAACGCTTGTTTTTCGCCAAAGATGATGAGTTAGAAAGAAAAATTGATGAATATACCCATGGTATTATTGATTTCTTATTACAAGAAAGACTGAAGGAAGAAGATTTTATGGGTTCTCTGGAGGAAAGAGAGAAAAATAATCGCATAAGGTCAATCAGATATATATCTTATGTTATAAGATGCATAGCGTTATTTAATTATGTCTATGATGAAATAAAAACAAAAACCGGTGAATTCTGGTTTACCGGTTTTGAAGACAAACGAGGGAGATTAAATGATCTTATTGAAACCCTAATTAATTATCTATCAGGAATTACATGGGAGACATTAGAATCAAAAGTTCATTATGAGGAGAATTTATCACTTGAGATTGGAGAATGCGCATTAACTTATTATTACATTAATGAATTATGGCCTGACAAAAAATATCCTAAATTCTTCAGTTGGCTTGACGAATCCATAACTTCAATGCTGAATTCCAACCTTTCTATTATTGATGAAATGCAAATGTATCCTGCTTTAATTCTTTTTGAGGATATTAATAAAGATGAAGAACGGAGAAGAAAGATATTAGATATATATAATCAATGCATGAATACATTTATTTGGATAAACAAACCAGAGGAAAAGGGTTTTGTTTCTTGGGGTGGTAATAATGATAATACGAACAAAATAGTGTCAAGTCTGGTTTGTTTTTGGCGTTATGTAATAAGGAATAGTGATCTTTTTGAAATATTATTTGAGGAAAAGAGAGAAAAACCAATCTAAAATAGAAGTTAATATTAATAATTAAGTAATAAAAAAAATTATGTCGATTTTTAATTAAAGAGATTTAGATGGATAAACAATATATTGAAAAAAGATATAAAAATCCAAAAATAATAGCTGCTTTTCTGGAAGCAGAATGGTCTGATTTATTTTTTACCTCAAAATGCAAAAGCTATGATGTTGACATCACAAAGTGTTTCCCATCACCTTTTTATAAGAAGGTGGCTGATTATATAAATAACCAAGTAGAAAAGAAAATCACAAGTGTGTGTGATGTGGGATGTGCTACCGGAAGATTCATTTATGAATGGTTAAGGCTTTCAAAATCAACTAAAAAAGCATATCTAGTTGAACCATCTAATATTTTATTGAAATACGCTAAAAAATTTCTTTCATCTGCTGAAGAAGTAAAAGAATTATATGAGGTGGGTGGGCCAATTGAAAATATGATATCAGTTGTCGAAAATAGGAAATTAACCGTGAATTATAATTGCGAAATAGTTTATATCAATAAGACAATTGAAAAAGCTGCTATAAAAGACAACTATTTCGATCTAATAACGTGTTTCAATGTAATAGATCGTCACCAAGATCCTCCAGCTCTTTTAAACTTATTAAAGCGATATGTGAAAAATAACGGTGCAGTTGCTATTGCATCGCCAATGGATTGGGACTCATCACCGGCTCCAAAGAAATTTTGGGTAAATGATTTGCGCGATTATTTAACAGAAGAATGGACAATACATTCCTCAAGAGATTTTGAATATCCTTTTAGATATTCTACCCGAAAAGTGACCTTTTTTGTCACCCAGGTCGTCATTTGTTACCCAAAATGGAATAAATAATCTCAATAAATCAAATCCCAAAATAATACAAAACATGACCAAAAATATTTCTGATTCTCCAAATCTTTCAAATCTCCCTATATGCATCTTTCATTATCACTTTGGTATGACTTTCCTAAACTCAGAGTCTCCCGTGAAGCGGTTAAAGATAGTACTATTCTGATCTATGCATTCGATGTAGAAGTCCTGAGGTGCTTTACTGAAGACAAGCCAGACGGTTTTTAAGGTGGATCATAGAATTAACTGCTATGGCAAGGATTTCAGCCTTTTTAATCCATTCCCTCGACATCTTCTCGTTCATTTCTTATAATCATTGAGAAAATCCGTAAAACAGGAAACGTACGATGCCTGAATCCTACGCATTGAGGAAAATCGATCTTACGCCTCATGACGGTATTACACCCAAAGGCTTTCTGCTTGGCAATGGACAATCGGCAATCGAGATTGTGCTGTGCGAATCGTCAAAGACACCGACAAAAAGCGCTTTGGAGCACCTCTGGAAAGAACGCAACAAGGGAAGACCCGCACCCGTTCTTTTCCTGGTCGAATAAGATGGGAAAGTCGCTCTTTTCGGTTCCACCCGATTTACCGAGGAGCCAATATTGTATTCATAATTTGAATCTGATATGATTGCAACGAAGCCATTACATATTCTCCTTATTGCTATCTATCCATTTAGAGGTTTGTGAAACCAACTTTTTCAGTCACCGGATTGCTATATTTTCTAAAACTCGAAAAAGCTTTAGATTCCAATATTGATAAGGTATGACCGTGGTTTTCCGAGACTTGAGATTGAAAAGAACGTATTCGTCAGATACTGACGATATCCTGAGGGATTTTTATATTCCTGCTCTTCAGGTATCGGTTGAGTATCAAAGACTCGCTGGTTTTTTTTCGTCTGGAGCTCTGGCTGTGGCTGCAAGAGGATTACTGGGACTCATCAAGAATAACGGTAAGATGAGGCTTATTGTCTGTCCTAAGCTCTACAAGGATGATGTTGAAGCGATCTTGGAAGCCAAGGGGAATCCAGAAAGCTATATTGCCAAGAATATGCTGTTTGAACTTGAGGACTTAACTGAGGGTTTCATAAAAGACCATGTCCGAGCTCTTGGATGGATGATAGCAAACAATAGGTTAGACATACGAGTTTGTCTTCCTTTCGATGAAAAAGACCGATTTCACGATGCTAAATCGATTGCTCTTGGTGGATTATTTCACCAAAAAGTAGGTATTTTAAAGGACAAGGATGGTAACTGCATTACTTTTAGTGGTTCTATAAATGAAACCCCTTCTGGTTGGTTGGGTAATATCGAGGAATTTAAGGTTTTTCGGAGTTGGGAACCAATGGAGCAGGATTATCAGCAATCAGACATCTCAAAGTTTACTCGGTTTTGGGATGGTGATTCTCCGACAATTTGTACATTGCCGATACCTGAAGCTGTCCGTCAGCGTTTGATCGAAATATCACCAAAGGATATCGAGGATATTACTCTTCAACGTTGGGTAAGTACATTTTTCTCACAAAAGCGTAAGACCATCGAGCTCTTCGATTACCAAAAAGATGCAGTGGGCAAATGGTTGGGCAATGGTAAGAAAGGCATCTTTGAAATGGCCACAGGAACCGGCAAGACATTCGCTGCCATCGGATGCATTGAGAAGGTATTTCAAGATGGAAGTGCTCAATCAGTAGTGATCGCTACACCTTATCAACATCTTTCTCAACAATGGGCAGGTGAAATTAAAAAATATGGTCTTGAGCACGGAGAAATCATTTTCGCTGATTCCAGCCACACCGGATGGAAAAATATGCTAGCAGATTCTTTAATTGACCTTTCACTCCACAATAAGAACCTAATCGTAGTTATGACAACCCATGATACTCTGTGCTCAAAAGACTTTAACGATATCTTAAAGCAAAATAGAGGAACGTCAAGCATCCTTTTAATTGCAGACGAAGTCCATGGTTTGGGAGCAACTCAGTCCCGAAAGCGGTTAAGCGATGAATACAACCTTCGGCTTGGACTTAGTGCAACTCCACACCGGTGGATGGACTATATTGGCACAAAAATGATTCTGGAGTACTTTGGTGAAGTTATATATATCTATTTTCCTATAATGTCATTGAAGTTCATATTTTACAAGGAGTTATTTGAATGTCTTTCAAACATGCTATTGGTATATCAACATTTCAAGAAGGTTTTACGATCCCCAAAGACTTTTGGCAATGGATTGTTGCACCTGAAAAAGGAATGAAAAAGACTATAGTTTTGACATTTGATGGGAAACAGATAAATGCCACTCTTCGGCGCATAAATAATAAATACGGTCACGTGCAGGTAAAATATGATAATATAGCTGGAATAGAATTTCGAAACTGGCTGGAGCATATATTTATAGCCACCCGAGATAAAATTTGTGGTGAATATTTTGAACTCATTAAGGTTGATGGTGATGAATATTTAGTTAAGCCCTTTCCCATCGGGAAAGATTCGTCTAAGGTGTTAAAAATATCGAAATGGTTATTTCATAAAAATGCTGACAAATTAATTGAAAAGGACTCAATATTAAGAGAAATCAATGCAGTCATTCGTTGTATTGAAACTAATGATAGTGAAGGACAAAGTTATTATAATAAAGCTTTTAACGTTAGTTTTAAAAATTGGGGATGGGAGCCAGAAAAACGTGTAACCCCTAAATTAGGATTAAAATGTGATTTTATAAAAAGTAAAGCGTGCGTCGAAGTTGAGTTTGGAAATGCCAGATCATATTATCAAGATTATATAAAATTTCTAATCGCGTATCATAATGATTTAGCCATGATAGGAGTATTAATTGTACCTACAATTTCCTTTGCTAAGCATCTATGTAAAGTTGGTCAATCACGAGCTCAAATTAAAGGAAGAAAATATTATAGCGGCATGATTGATTTCGAAAAGGTTTATCGTGAGTTCAATTATGTAAAAACAATACTATCTATGCCAATAGCAGTTGCTGGGGTTGGGACCATTGAAGAGAAATAGAAGATATCATTCAATTATGATAATATAATCGTTAATATTAAACTTGAAACTGTTGGTGGAACTATCGGAAAAATCTATGTGGGTGGCATTATGGCAACCCTAATGCCCAAAGCGATTTTTGAGGAAACTGGTGTTTATCCTGTTTGTGGAATTCTCAACTCTCCCAGTCAGATTAATCTTCCTGGAACAACCAATATCGACCTGCTTCCTCCCGACTACGAGATTCTTGATAAAAGGCTATATGCTATTAACGATACTTATTATGCTTATACTACCAGAGGATGCATAAATAAATGCCATTGGTGTGGAGTTCCAAAGATTGAGCCACATTACAATACTTACATTGATGTAAAACCTATTATTAGAGACCTTCGCGAAAATTATGGTGATAAAGCTAAACTCGTCCTGATGGACAATAATGTGCTGGCAAGCCCAAAACTTAGCCAGATTGTGGAAGACCTCCTTGAATTGGGTTATGGAAGGGGGGAGTATACAAAAACCTATCCGAAGAAACAACGTGTTATTGATTTCAATCAGGGGCTTGATGCGACACATGTGACTGAAAAGAACATGAAGCTTTTAGCGCAACTGAACATTCAACCCATGAGGATTGCGTTTGACAGATTAAAAGAGAAAAAAGAATACATTAAAGCTTTGAATCTTGCTTATAAATATGGAGTTTCGGGGCTTTCGAATTACATGCTTTACAATTATAAAGACACACCAAGAGATCTTTATGAGCGTCTTTGTATAAATATCGAACTCAACGAGAAATTGGTCGAGGCAGAACCTGGTCGTAAATCTGGAAGAATATATAGTTACCCAATGCGATATGCGCCCATTGACGATAAAACAGGTGAGAATGCCAGCAGAAACAGGGCCAGTAAAACTAAACAGACAGCTGGAACCCAGGATTGGTTGAAAGACCCAGTTTGGACAAGACGATTCATCCGAAACATTGATGTAATGAAGGGTGCAGCTCACGGTTCAATTTCCCCAACTCCCAAGCTTGCACAGCGGACGATAGGTAAAACCTTTGAGGAGTTTATAGCTAATCTGTATATGCCGGAAGAGCTTCTCCGCTACAGAAATAAATATGAAAAAAAGGTGTATGAACAAGAACCAAAAAGAAAACCAGGAAATGGTAAGGTTGAAGAGTTTAGGTCTTTTATAATTCAATTATTAAAAAAACAAGATGAGAAATTTCGAATATTTCATGATGCTGTAAGCAGTAATTCCCGAGCTGCGATAAGGAAATCACTTAAGGAAATAAAGGACCCGGAATTAAAAAAATGGCTAAAATGGTACATAACGAGAGAATAAAAATCACACCATCTGATATTACTATCGGACGACAGATTCTGGATATCGTGACATCAGGCATGTATAACAATCCTCTAATGGTTGTCAGAGAATATATTCAAAATGCGGTTGATTCCATTGATGAAGCAACCGAAAAGCATTTACTTCGAAAAGGTGGAGGATCTGTCAAGATCGAACTTGAAGGACATAATAGAACATTGTCAGTAGAAGATAATGGAATTGGTGTAAGTAATGAGGAGGTTAAATCGATTTTATGTGGCTTGGGATACAGCGAAAAAGAAAACGGAAAGCGCAGAGGTTTTAGAGGAATTGGTCGTTTGGGGGGAGTGGGATATTGTGAAAAAGTAGTTTTCGAAACTCGAAGGTTTGATTGTGAAACGGTTGCAATTGTTCAATGGGAATGCCAATTGCTCCGCAACCTTGTAGCTTGCTCAGGTGAAAAAAACACTGCAGAAGAAGTAATACTAAGTGCTGTTAGCTTGCGTTTTCGAAATCCTACAACCTTAGATCCGAAACATTTTTTCCGGGTTTCAATGTTCGATGTTCATCGATTTCATAAAGATGAGCTCATGAATATAATGACATTGAGAATGTATTTAAGTCAGGTTGCTCCTGTGGCATTTGATAGGTCTGCTTTCCTTTTCGCAGATGAAATTGAAGACTACCTTGAAAATGTTAAAGGATATGAGTGCTACGAAATCAAATTAAACGGGTATAAAATATTGCGACCCCATTCAAATATTTTTCCAATCAGTAGTAATCAGACAGATAGAGTTGAAGGCATAGAGTTATTCGATATTCGAGGAAGGGACGGTTTGCAAATAGGGAAAGGATGGTATGCCAAAACGCATTACCTTGCTTCTATTCCTCACAATGTGGGCATGCGAGGGATTCGAATCAGACAGGGTAATATCGAGATTGGTAACGAATATAGTCTCGAAGATGCGTTCACAGAGCGACGTTTTTCAACTTGGCATATAGGGGAAATTCATTTTGATTACTCGCTAAAGGCAAACGCACGTAGAGACGGTTTTGAGCAAACAGAAGATTATGAGGCTTTCCTGGAGCAGGCAAGTATTCTTGGTAAACACCTGAGTCATCTATGCCGCTTGTCATCAAAAAATCGCAGTGACGCTCTTAATGCAAATGTTTGGATGGACCAGATTGAATCAATAATGGAGAAACCATTCTTTATTGATAAAGAACATTATCATCAAAATAAAGCGATAGCTCAGCGAAATCTAAAACGACTAGAAATACTCCAGCAAAAAGGCGAACTGAGATCTGGTCTCAAAAAACGTCTTTTTCTTGCGAAAGAGTTCTTTGGAAATGGCAATGACAGACCATCATACCTTTCAACGGTTCTAGATGAGCGCAAATTACGGCAAATTGAAAAAAAACAACTCGTGGAATTATTAGCAAAAGCACTGGTTACAGGCAAGGAAGGTTCAGCTCTTGAAAACACTCTTTTAGGTGTAATGTCTCCATATTTAAAACCGAATGTATCAAAGCTTTATAAAAAGCAAATCAATGATAGATAAAGATAGTCTTCATTGATTTAAATTTATTATCTATTGCACTCAGAAGAAATAGGTTGAGTTAATATCAAACACCCAAGATAGCTTAATATCATCTCCAAATCGATAAACAGACTTTTCTAAGCCACCTCATTATTTTCCGAAAATAATGTCAATTGTATTGACAAAGAAGGACATTAAGGTATAATGAGTACGATTACATGAGTAAATTAATAGATTGAAGGTTGGGCAAATGACTGAATTAATAATAGTTCCCAGAGTTGATGAGATAGAGCAGGTTGAGAGTCCGACATTGTATGAGATTGTTGGGAAGTTTCTTGAGTCGATGGATTGCGGGGAGAATAGCAAGAAGACATACGCAAGGCAGATAAAAGAATTTCTGGAATGGGTGAATTATGCTGGGAAGTCACATTATCTGAGGACATGGACAAAGCAGGATATTCTTGAATATAAGAGATATTTGCAGACTGATCATCAAGTTAAAAAATCGAATGGAAAGATTATCCGGTTGTCACCATCATCGATTGATGGGTATTTATCAATCGTGAGAAAATTCTGGTCGTGGTTGGATGAAATGGGGATATGTCCGAATATCGCGAAAGGTATCAAGGGGATGAAGCGGTCTCAGGGGTATAGAAAGGACACTCTTTCGATTGCGCAAATCAAGGATGCTCTTGAAACGTTTAATCGTTCAACACTTGAGGGATTGAGGAACTATGCGATTTTCAATCTCATGGTTAGAACCGGATGCAGGGATATTGAGATTACAAGGGCAAGAATGAAGCATCTGAGAACGCTGGATGGACATCAGGTGCTTTACATTCAAGCAAAAGGACAGGACAGCGCTGACCAGTACAAGGTGTTGACACCGGATGCTGAAAGGCCAATCAGGGCTTATCTTGAGGCAAGAAAACGGATCAGGACATATGATGAGGATGATTATCTGTTTGTGTCACTTTCGTGTCGGAACTATATGAAAGCACTTACTACAAGGTCGGTCAGTCGAATTATCAAGGAAACACTTAGGGAGATTGGTCTTGATGATTCAAAGCTGTCTGCACACAGCTTGAGACATACAGCGATAACTCTTGCGATTGCGGGTGGAGCGAGTTTACATCAAGCACAAGCAATGGCAGGTCATAAAGACCCTCGCACTACTCAGACATACTTTCATAACCAGAAACGGATTGAAGAAGCAGCTGAAAAGTGTATTAATTTTTAACTGGGATAAGATAAACTTATGGTGATTTCAGAAGTGAAACATGGAGAAAGAAAGTGCCAAAAGAGGTTAAACCAAAACAAAGAAAGATTCGTGAAATGCAGGTTACAAAGATAAATGACCGGGAGCTGGTTCTTGTTGAGGATGTCGCGAAGGCCTTCAGCTGCAGTACAAGGACTATCAAGCGATACCTGAATTCAAAGAAGCTTAGGGGTATCCAATTTGCTGGTAAGTGGTTTGTGCTTCTTGAATCGATTGAGAATTTTATCGAGGAGCAACTTGAGGAAAGTTAGGAGGATGGTCGTTTCCATTATCTTTTTGCTCTGAAGGGTTCAGATGTGATATAAATATGATGGTGTTATGGGTAAGCTATTTGCTTTACCCTTCTGTCTCTCAGGACTCCGGTCTTGAGAGACTTTTTTATGGTTCAGTACGTTGGTTTTGAAAATATTTTTCGTTTCCATTAACGATTTTTATTCCATCAAGATATGCTGAAAAACGATAATCGTTTCCGTTTCCATTGTTTGCTTTTAACTGCATTTTAAGCGCCAATTGAATGACATAAAAAAACTGCCAAGGCATTGAACCTTGACAGTTTTGATGTATTTATCAGCGTTTCCGATTAGATGTAATTATCATCCAGATCATGAACCATATTCCAGTCAGGGTTCTTATCGGGATCAGTACAGATTTCGGGTTTTGATTGTCCATTGGTCAGGACATCATAAGCAGCAGCTTTTCGCTTAAGTTCCTCAAGCTGCCGGTTGTACTTTTCGCTTTCGATTTTTTCCTGATATGGTCTCAGACTGGTATCTTTAAAGATAGAACGTATCTTTTGCCATTGCTTGAAACTCCAGGGATGAGGAAATGAGGATTTACCGTCGATCCAGTCTTTACCCTGACTTGCAAGCGATTTGTAAAACTCAGCGCTTGACTGTTTCCATCGATTTTCCTTGGTGTTTCCAAGTTTCCCCGATGCATTTCGTTTCCTTGATTTGAGCTGGTCATACGCTTTCAATTCCAGCTTATAGATAATATCGAGGTAGTAATCCTTTTCAGGGTTCCCGGTTTGGATTTTTTCAGGTATCCGTAAACTGTAATGTTCCAATTCTATGGTTAGATTCATTTCATATGCTCCATATGGTTTGATTGATTTAAAAGCAAAAGCCCGGCAGTATGATTACTACCGGGCAATGCGATTAATTGATGTTCAAGATATAGTTTGCTGCCTGGGATGCTCTTGCTGCAGCATGAATGAGCATCTTGGAATCATCTTTGAAAGCTGAAAGCCATCCCTGAATGTATCCCGCATTATTCTTGATTTCCTTGGTTATCCCGGCAGTTGCACAAAGAAAAGCCCCTCCAAGTTCTGCTATTAGTTCCTCCTTGTCGTATCTCAGGGAACCATCATTCTTGATGCATCCAAGAGTTTCCCGATTTAGTCTTTTTTCATGTCCGGTGCTATGGACAAGCTCATGAAATAAGGTGTCGTAGTATCCCTCAGGTGATTTGAAAAAAGACTGGTTAGGCATATGGACAAGATCGGACAGTGGAGAATAATATGCCTGGGGATTGCTTGAATGTTCAAGCTTTGGAGGGTTTGGCATTTCCTTTGTGATTGTTTCAGCTGATTCAATCGGATTGAAACAATCCGGTAGCTTGATTACAGGGATTTTATCCTCTTGGATATCATTGCACTGGGTAACGTTAAAGACCCAGTAAGCACGTAAAAGAGGGATCACCTTTTCGATTTCATCAAGTGTAACTGGATCGGTTTTGATGAAATGATTCAGTTTCCAGTAAATCACCTGAAAGCCCTTTTCACCCTGCCGAACATATCCTCCAAGCTCTTTAGCTTGCTTATAGGTCAGGAAATAAGGGCTTTCA
>Ga0315284_10000219_pt1 | contig 78911 bp, 74 predicted proteins | sample YL17G09_16_MG_FD_203696 | JGI IMG/M metagenome (GOLD analysis project Ga0315284, IMG submission 203696) | Sediment microbial communities from Yellowstone Lake, YNP, Wyoming, USA - YL17G09_16 | ecosystem: Environmental > Aquatic > Freshwater > Lake > Sediment | place: USA: Wyoming | collected... | reverse complement strand
CTCAATCTGGTGAAGATGCTGCAAAGCGCGGTGAAGTGATCGTGAGTTGCCGATCGTCGATTTGTCCTCAACGTCACAGCTGAGAATCCAAGACTGGAAACTTGTCCGCCGAAGGCGCCTGCCCGCCGTTCACGAACCATGAAGGCAAGCGGGGATCCCCGCCCGCCTTCGTCGTTCGGGCGGGCGCCTCTGGCGGAAAACCAGCAAACTCCACACTTCAAACTTGAAACTGGATTTCTATGGACGAGAAAAAAGGACTATTTAAGGTAGCAGATCTTTCGCATGCAAAAGCGGGTAAGCTGCGCATCGAATGGGCAGAATCGCGCATGCCGGTGCTCATGGCTCTTAAAGAAAAGTATCGAAAAACAAAGCCACTCAAAGGCTTCAAGATTGCCGGCTGTCTTCACGTCACGAAGGAGACCGCGGTACTCGTCAAGACCTTCGTCGAGGCAGGAGCAGAGGTAAGCTGGAGCGGCTGCAATCCTCTCTCAACACAAGATGATGTTGCTGCTGCCCTGGCCGCCGATGGCATTTCCATTTTTGCCTGGCATGGGATGAATGTCGACGAGTTTTATTGGTGCATCGAAGAGACGCTCAGGTTCAAGCCCAATCTCACGCTCGATGACGGAGCTGATCTGATCTTCACAATTCACAACAAGCGCCCTGAGCTCATACCGAATGTCATTGGCGGGACCGAGGAGACGACAACCGGTGTCAATCGACTGCGCGCAATGGCGAAGGACGGCGCCCTGAAGTATCCGATCATCGCCGTGAACGATGCGGAGACAAAATGGGACTTTGACAACGTGTACGGCACCGGCCAATCAACCCTTGACGGGATTCTCCGCTCGACCAGCGTGCTGTATGCCGGCAAAAATCTCGTCGTAGCAGGCTTTGGCCACTGCGGACGCGGCGTCGCCATGCGCGCGAAAGGACTCGGCGCAAATGTTATCATCACCGAAGTGAAGCCGACAGCAGCATTGAAGGCGATGCTGGAGGGCTACCGCGTCATGAAGATGGATGAGGCTGCAAAGATCGGCGATATCTTCGTCACTGCCACCGGAGTGAAGGACGTGATCGTTGAGCGCCACTTCAAGATGATGAAAGATGGAGCCATCGTCTGCAATACCGGCCACTATGACTGCGAAGTGAATGTCCGGGATCTCGACAGGCTCAAGAAAAGCGTTCGCGAAGTGCGAGCGGACAACGAAGAATACGCTCTGAAGGACGGCCGACGCATCTACCTGCTGGCAAAGGGGCGATTGGTGAATCTCGCAGCCGCCGAGGGTCACCCCTCCGAAGTGATGGATATGTCCTTCGCTAATCAGTTTATGTCCCAGCTTCGACTCGCGGAGTCATACAAGAAAGGCAAGAGGCTGGAGAACAAGGTGTACGATATCACGGCCGAGCAGGACCAGGAAATCGCAGCGGTCAAGCTCGGGACAATGGGGATCAAGGTTGATAAGCTCACACCGGAGCAGGTCAAGTATCTGACCGATTATTCAGCCGGAACATAGGCAGATTCCTGAAGTCTGCCGCCAAAAGACATGGCGGCCAGGCCAAGACTTCGGGAATCTCTTCGCTTGAAAGGCATCTTGCGCGAGCGAGATGCCTTTTTCGTTTATTGCCTCGCGGGGACTTGGCCGAACCTCGCTCACGCCCTCCGCTGGGTTCCCAGTCCTAGATTGACTGTCCCATTTCTGCAAAGCGGTTTCTGAGAACTGCGAGGTTTTCGGTGTGAAGTTCGCTTCCTCCGTCGGAAAAAGGCGACACGGCCCTGGGCACACTTTATGCGTACTTGCTCATATACTCAAGAATGAACAAACTGGAGGGTGTCCCATGGAACGGTCGCGGAGCGAATTACAAACTGAGATCCTAGCAGCCCTTGCGCATCCCAACAGGATCCGCATCCTTGAGGCCCTGCAAAGAGGGGCTTCATGCAACTGTGAGCTCGCTCCGGCGTTGGAGCTTGAGCAATCGAATCTCTCCCGTCACATCAAGATCCTTGTACAAGCGGGTGTCCTCGTGTCCTGGAAGGAAGGACTCCGAGTGAACGTAAAGGCCGCGGATGCGCGTGTCTTCAAGATCCTCGATCTGGCTGCAGCGCTTGCCAAACAGAGCGTCGAGATGCGTACTGAAGCGCTCGAAGAAATCTAGGCAAGAGCAAGCTATCAATATCAAAAGAAGGAGAAGCTATGACGATCAAGGTGCTTGGCCCCGGATGCATAAACTGTCGAACGCTCGAACGACGTACCCGAGAAGCGCTTACTGAGCTGAATCTCCAGGCAGATGTCCTGAAGGTGGAGGACCTTGACGGCATCGTTTCCTACGGTATACTCCGCACTCCAGGCTTGGTTATCGACGAGAAAGTCATGTTTCAAGGGGGTGTACCGTCCGTTTCCAAGATCAAAGAGCTCATCGTGAAAGCGAAAGAAGGGCAAATGCCATGAAGGAATGGATGAAGTTCTCGTTCCTCGCCGTCGTCTTCCTTCTCTTCTATTTTGCTCCCGTCAGTGGTCCTGCCGTTGTCGGCTCGCTCGCTGCCGGCCTCGCCCTGCTGCAGGAGTATGCCCGTCTGCACGTGCTCACCTGTCTTGTGCCCGCCTTCTTCATTGCCGGCTCCATCGCCGTCTACATCAAGAAAGACGCCGTTCTCAAGCTCCTGGGCCCCGCGGCCAAGAAGATCATCGCGTATCCTGTTGCCACGGTGTCGGGAGGAATCCTCGCAGTCTGTTCATGCACCATCCTGCCGCTGTTCACCGGCATCTACAAGCGCGGCGCAGGAATTGGCCCCGCTGCCGCATTTCTTTTTACTGGTCCAGCCATCAACGTGACGGCCATCCTGTTGACAGGCAGTGTCCTCGGATGGGATTTCGCCGTCGGACGTCTGGTTGCCGCAATGGTCATCTCCATCGTCGCCGGGCTCTTTCTCGCGTTCGTTTTCCGCGAGCATGATCAAAAGAACAGCAGTGCGGATTTTGCCGCGGGGATGGAGAGCGATATCCCCTACTCGAATGCAGCGATCTCCCTCTTTTTGATCCTCCAGCTCGGCATTCTCGTCGTCTTTGGTCTCGGAATCGATTCCACGATCAAAGCGACTCTGATCATCACCATGGTCGCTGCGGTTCTCGCGATAGCCGTGTTCAAATTCCGGAAGGAACACACGCTGGAATGGATCCGCGAAACCTGGGATCTGACGAAGAAGATCCTCCCCTACCTCTTCGTGGGCGTCTTCATAGCAGGAGCCATTGAGGTGGTCGTTCCGCAGGAGTTCATCACACGACTCGTCGGCGAGAACACGCTCCTCTCCAACGCTGTCGCGTCGACGTTCGGGGCCTTTATGTATTTTGCGACCCTCACAGAAGTGCCCATTATTCAAAAGCTGATGGCGCTCGGGATGGGTCGCGGCCCGGCACTCACGTTGTTTCTGACGGGAAATGCACTGAGCCTGCCGAGCATGATCGTTCTGTTTAGGGTCATGGGAAAAAAGCAGGCAGCCGCGTACATCCTTACCATCATCGTTCTTTCGGCTTTCGCAGGGATGCTATTTGGCGAACTCCTGTAAGATGTGTCGAATAATGGAACGTAAAGTATGATCATCAGGATCTTGGGCAACGGATGCTCCAAGTGTAAAACACTCGAACAACGGCTGGTCGCTCTCAAACAAATGCATGGTCTCTCCTTCGAGTTGCAGATGGTTACTGATCTTGACGATATCTTGAAATATGGCGTGATGATGACACCGGGACTCGTTCTTGATGGGACCCTCAGAAGCGTTGGGACAGTGCCGAGAGAGAGCCAGTTGTTGACCTGGCTAAAGGAGACCTCAGTATGAAGCATCTTAAGTCTGTTTTGCGTGTGACGGTCGCCGTTGCGGCGTTGACGGCTCCGGTTCAGGGTTTCATCGGACAGACGAAACGCACCGTGGATCCTCCTCCGAAACCGCTCGTCACGTTCATCGAGCTCGGATCCATCCGCTGCATTCCCTGCCGGATGATGCAGCCGGTGATGAAGTCGATTGAAGAGAAGTACGCTGACCAGGTGAAGATCGTTTTCCACGATGTCTGGACGCCGCGGGGCCAGCCGTTCGCAGTCCAATACGGTATCCGTTTGATTCCAACCCAGGTTTTTCTGGATAAGAATGGAAAAGAGTTTTTCCGGCACGAAGGCTACTTCCCTGAAGCAGAAATCGACAAGCTACTGCAAAAGCAAGGACTCAAAATCCGAAAGCAAGGATAGCAAATGGATGAGATCTTCAATGCGCTCACGATGGCCATGAGCGGCCATTTCGGCGTCGCGCTTGCCGCAGCCTTCGGATGGGGTGTGCTGAGCATCCTCCTCAGCCCGTGTCACCTCAGCAGCATTCCGCTCATTGTCGGCTATATCAGCGCTCAGGGAGTTGCGACGACGAAAAGGTCTGTCAGCCTCTCATTGGTCTTCGCAGTCGGCATCCTCATCACCATTGCGCTCGTCGGACTTGTCACTGCCGGACTGGGGCGAATGATGGGAGATGTAGGAATGTGGGGCAACATCGTCGTTGCGGCTGTGTTCTTCGTTATCGGGCTGTATCTGCTGGACATCCTGAAGCTCTCCTGGGGAGGGTTCTCGGGATCATCTGTCAAACCACGCGGATGGATAGGTGCCCTGGCGTTGGGATTGCTTTTTGGGATCGGACTCGGGCCATGCACCTTCGCGTTCCTCGCGCCCGTTCTCGCGGTGGTCTTCAGCGTCTCGACAACCAGCTTTGTGAGCGCAGCTTCGCTCATCGGCGCGTTCGGTCTCGGCCACTGCGCCGTGATCGTCGCAGCCGGCTCGCTTACGCACCTCGTGCACCGATACCTCAACTGGACGAGCCGGTCGAGCGCAGCAACGTGGCTGCGCCGGGCTGCCGGTGTGTTTGTGTTGTTCGGAGGGTTCTACTTCATCTACATTTCATTTTGATCAATATGAACGACCGGGCTGGCGGCTTATCGGGTGGCTATTTTGCTCACACAATGAATGGAGAAGCGTCATGCCGCGGGCATGTTGTGCCAAACCCGTCGTGAAGATCATCAAGGTTGCAGATGTCGAAGCCGGATTGATGGGCCTGGAGCAAGCGCTCCAGAACGTCTACATCTCCGGCCTCAACGATGAAGAGCAAATAAAGAATGAGCTGCTCCAGTGTATCAGGGATTTTGGCAACTACGTCACGCCCAGCCGGGAAGAGGCGTACAAAGAAGCTCTGCTGCGTGAAAACAAACTCTGCCTCACAGCGATGGAGCAAGCGAATCATCAGCGCGCGGCAGAACGGCAAGGGCAAACTGAGAATAAGGCTGTACTTCCTAAATGGAAACAATGGTTCCACCTACGAAAACGGAGGTCACTATGAAAAAAGCAGTCCTCGTATGCACCTGCAGCTTTGCGTGTCCCAGCATGAAGGAGATCAACTTTGGAGAGCTTGCCGAGCGGATCCGGATGGAGCTCCCGCACGATTACCTCCTTCTCCATCCGCGTCTCTGCGAGGAGAACGGAGAAAACCTGATGGCGGATCTGTTGAGGGAAGGGGTAGCCTATGTGACGCCGGCGTGCAAAGAGGAGAAGCAGAAGAAGCTGCTGCGCGACGCGTTCCAGCGGGCCAACGTACAGATGGACAGCAATTGGAAGCCGGTGATGATTTCCTTCAAAAACACGCAGCAAGCCTTTGACGACATTCAGAAGGCGCTTGAAGAGGTGAAGTGATGGCGTCCGGCGCTTACATGAACATCCCGCGGGAGAAGATCCCGTGGTATCCCGTGATCGACGAAGAGCTCTGCACCAACTGCGGAACATGCATCGAGTTCTGCAGCAACGGCGTGTTCGCATTGGACGACATCCAGACGAAAGTCGTTGCGCCGTACAACTGCGTCGTCGGCTGCAGCGCATGCGAGTCGGAGTGCGAGTCGCATGCGATCCGGTTCTCCGACAAGCAGGAGCTGGTGAAGGTCTTACGCGAGCTGCGCCTACAGTATGCGCCTCAAGCCGGCTGAATCCGCTGAGTACCGTTCAGCACAACATTCGGTAGCCGCAGCGAAAGTCCCCGCTCTGACACGCGCTGCGGCCCCAAGGAGAACGAACGGTGAAGATCCAGATTATCGGTCCGAGGGCGGATCCCGTGTTCCGTGACATTGAAGCCGTTGTGCTTCGTGCAATACACGAGCTTGGCGTCGAAGCGACGCTTGATGAGGTCACATCCCTCGAAGAGATCCAAAAGCTTCCGATGGCTATCTACCCCGCGATCGTGATCGACGGCAAGCTGGTGTGTCAGGGACACACCATCACGCTTGAGCGCGCCAAAGAGTGCATCCTTGAAGCGGCCAAGCACGGCGCTTCGTCGTAACGGAGCGGGCCGAATTGCTCGATGAACTCCAGGCAACCGCTCACAGTGGTTATAGGCGAATATGCGTCTCCATCATGACAAGAAGGCAAAGGGTCCCCATGGCACAGCCGGAAGACATCTTGAAAACAAAGAAAACATTCGCCCTGATCGGGGCATCGCAGGATATGCTCAAGTACAGCTACGAGCTGCTCTTCACGCTCCTTGATGCCGGATATACAGTGTACCCGATCAATCCCCGCTACGAGAAGATCGAAAAGCAGCAGTGCTATCCGACGCTGTCGGAGCTTCCGCAGAAGCCGGAGGTGGTCATCATTGCCCTGGCTCCGAAGAACGCTGAAGCGATAGTGGAATCAGTCGCGGAGCATGGCATCTCCACTGTGTGGCTGCCCCCGGGTTCGTGGTCGGAGACAGCCATTGTGAAAGCCAAATCTGCCGGTCTTGAGGTGCTGTACAACGTCTGTCCGATTGGCACGCTAAGAAAGATGAGGCAGGAAGCATCGTCGTGAAACCTCTTAACAACACTCTAAAATTTGTCTGCTTTGATAAATCGTTCGAAAGGAGAATACTACGTTCCAGCTCCCAGATTGGACCTTCGAATTTCACGGACATCGCTGTCCGTTCCTGCCCATCGGCTACCGCATGGGGACACTGATGCTCAAGACGCTCAACGCGCCGCGTGCACAGGATCACGACTATTTCATCTACGCGGAGCTTGGGGTCGGCCATCCGCAGACCTGCATGATGGACGGCTTGCAGGCGTCAACCGGTTGCACGTACGGGAAGTTGATGATGGAGCGGCAGAACTACGGAAAGCTCGCAGCAACACTCTGGACACCGTCGAACGGTTCTGTGCGCGTTGCGGTTACGCCGGGTTTTACCGACGCGCTCGGTAAGTATGAGTTTTTTGATTATCGGAAGAAAGGAATCGAGCCGTCCCAGATTCCTGAACCCGTTCGTCTTGAAGTCATTCAGAAGGTGCTGGCTTCGACAGAGGAGGAAATGTTCTCTGTGAAGCTGTTGCCCGACTTCCAGCACAAGAAGATTCCCGGCTCGTTCAACAAAGCGAAGTGCGAAGTGTGCGGCGAGTATGTCTTCGAGCGCTATATGTGCAGGAAGGATGGGAAGATTGTGTGCATTCCGTGTTCGGAATATGCTGGATGAACCGTATGAACAGGCAACGCTCGTTCACCTCAGCAGTCCGGTTAACCGTTATTCCGAGAGCGTGGCAGGTGTGGCGTCTTCACCGACGCGCAATCATTTGTCCCATTTAGGCATTCGGTGCAAGAACAAGATCTCATAGAGCGAATCCGGACGGGCGATCCACGAGCCTTCAAGGAACTGTACGAATCCAGCGTGACCATGGTCTACAATGTCTGCTTCAGGATGCTCGGCGACCCTCACGATGCGGAAGACGTGACGCAGGAGGTCTTCTTTGAAGCCTACAAATCCCTCAAGCGGTTCCGCTTCGAGTCGAAGCTCTCCACGTGGCTCTATCGAATCGCTGTGAATCGCTCACTGAACCATCAGCGCAAGAGAAAACTGGAACGATGGCTCTCTCTCGATTTCAACGCGAGCGAGGATGGCACTGACAACCTTGATGTTCCTGACGCGAGTGAAGAGAGTCCCAATGGCATGATGGAAAAGAAGGATACGGAGCGCATCGTCCAGGAAGCAATCGGCAAGCTCCCGGAACGCCAACGAACTGCTCTCCTGTTGCACCGGTATGAAGATCTTTCCTACCAGGAGATAGCCAAAATAATGGATGTCAGCGTGGCGTCCGTCGAATCTCTCTTGCACAGGGCCAAGCAGACTCTGGCCAAGAACCTCCTTTCGCTGAACAAAGAGCTTTAGAACGACCGCAGGTTTTCTGAACGAGGAGTGTCCAATTGTTGGAAAGGCGAAACAGCAATGACTCACACAGAAATTCAACAGCAACTACTGCGGTACCTCGACGGTGACCTGCCGGACGAGACAATGCAGCAGATCCGGGAGCATCTGTCCGCCTGCCCCATCTGTGCCGAGCGACATACTGTGCTTGCATCGCTATGGCTGTCGGAGAGCAGGTTGGAGAAAAGAAAGCCTTCCCCATTTCTCTGGACGAGGCTTCAGGCACGCATCAAGGAGTACGAGCAGACCCCGGCATTCGTTTGGGATTTGAGAAGAACCGTGCAGGGAATTCCATTGCGCCCGTTTCCTGCTCTCGCAGTACTTGCTGCGATAGTTCTGGGCATTTACATCGGAACACCGCGAGAGTCTCAGAACTATGGCCATCGACAACTGGCCAGTCAGTCCTCGGCTGCTGTGGAGGAGTTGGGACTGGACCAATTCGACGTCCTTCCTCCCGGCGCGCTCGGCAGCACGCTGGTTAGGATATCAAACACACAGAAGTGAGGGGCTGATATGAAGAGGAATATCGTTTACGCTGCAGCGATCATCTTAACGGTTGTCAATCTTGCAGCATTTGGCACACTGCTTCATAACCGCTGGAGTGGCGCACAACCACCGCACCTGGCTGACCGACGCGACCAACGGTTTGAGCAAATGAAACGAGAGTTGGCACTCTCGGGGGAACAAGCCGAACAACTCGACGTGTACCGTACCACGTTTCATGCCGAGCTTGACTCGCTTTCCACGCAACTGGTCGCTGTGCGGACACAGCTGGCACACGCGCTGTCGGAAGAAAGGTTGGACACGACCCGCACCAACAGCATTTTGGATGACATTAGTCGCCTGCAATCGACGGCGCAAAGAAGGGTAATTTCCCATCTTTTGTCTGTCAAGAGCATGCTCAATCCTGAGCAGCAGAAAAAATTCTTCGCTATCGTTCTTGACCGATTTTCCTCTGCATCGGACCAGCCCATGCCCGGACGCCCGTCTCATTGAGACGCGTTCGCCTCGGCTCTCACGTCTACTGTCGATACCCACCGCAGGTTTTTACTCCTGCTCGTGTCTAATCTTGAGAAGCACTTAACAGGAGCAATCGAATGAATAGGAAATGGTTCATCATCATCGGTGTTATCGTACTGGTTGGCGCAATGGCGGTTGTTGGCACTATGGTTTTCCGCAGCAATAACAAGAAGTCGTCTGCGCTGCAGACTGCACAGGTCGTGAGGCGTGACATTGGCTCGACGGTGCTGGCGACCGGCATCATCAAGCCGATGGTTGGTGCGGAAGTCAAAGTGGGCTCCCGCATTTCGGGCGTGGTCAAGAGACTCCGCGCAAACATCGGAGACTATGTGAAAGCCGGACAAATTATTGCTGAGCTCGATGATGCAGAGCTCCAGGCACGGTTCAATCAAAACCTCGCGGCGTTGGCCAAGGCGCAAGCCGATCTCAACTATGCACGAAGCATCTTTGAGCGGACGCAGTCGCTGCGGCAGAAGGAACTCGTCTCGACGCAGGAAGCAGACCAGGCTGAAACCTCGTTGAAAACAGCCGAAGCTCAGCTGAAACAGGCAGAAGCCAACCTTGAGTACGCAAAAGTGCAAGTGAGCTACACAATAATTTTTAGTCCCATCTCTGGGGTCATTGCCTCCGTTTCTACACAGGAAGGCGAAACGGTGTCGGCAAGCCTCGCGGCTCCGACGTTCGTCAGCATCATCGATCTGCGCCGCCTTGAAGTTCAAGTCTACGTCGATGAAACTGACATCGGAAAAATCAAGGTCGGACAACAGGCGAGTTTTACCGTCGACACGTATCCCGACAGCGACTTCAAAGGCACAGTCACAGCCATCTATCCCAAAGCAGTCATTCAAGACAACGTCGTGAACTACATCGTGACGGCGGAAATCACCGACTCCCAGGCAAAGACCCTGCGGCCTGAGATGACAACCAATGTGACAATATCCCTCGAGACACGAAAGAACGTCCTGGCAGTTCCTACAAGCGCCATCACACGCGAGCGAGGCGATCGGTACGTGACGGTCATTGAAGGTGAAAAGAGAATCCAACGCAAAGTGAAAGCCGGATGGAAGGACAACGGCTTCACTGAGATTATCAGCGGACTGAAAGAAGGAGAAACGATTCTTGTTGCATCAACGAATCAGGAGAACATTCTATGAACAACAGCGTGATTCAAGCTGCAAACCTGACAAAGGTCTACAACAAGGGCGGCGGAGGTGAAGTGTATGCAGTGCACGACGTCTCCCTGGAGATTCGGAAAGGCGAGTATGTCGCGATCATGGGAGCGTCGGGCTCAGGCAAATCAACGCTCATGAACATCCTCGGCTGCCTCGATAAGCCAACAAGCGGTTCACTGAACCTTGACGGCGTTGAGGTGAGCACACTCACCGACGAAGAGCTTGCCAGAGTGCGCAATCGGAAAATCGGATTCGTGTTTCAATCCTTCAACCTCCTTGCACGGACGAATGCGCTGGAAAACGTCGAACTTCCTCTTATTTACTCAGACCGCACCGACATTACGCGGCTCGCACGCGAGGCGCTCGTGTCAGTCGGACTGGCGGACCGCATACATCACAATCCGGGCGAGCTATCCGGCGGACAGCAACAGCGGGTGGCGATTGCCCGGGCGCTCGTTACCGACCCGGAAATTATCTTCGCTGATGAGCCAACGGGGAACCTCGACACTCGCTCGAGCCTCGAGATCATGTCCCTTTTCCAACAACTGAACGAGAAAGGGAGAACAATTGTGCTGGTGACGCACGAAGCTGATATCTCCGAACACGCCCGCCGCATCATAAGAATTGCCGACGGAAGAATCATCAGCGATGAAGTGAACCCTCAGCCGAGAGTTGCCGAGCAAGAGATGAACACTCTCGTTTCTAAGGAGGTGCCCAATGAAAACCGGTAGAGTACTGAAAGTTGCCTTCAAGGGATTAGGGAGAAACAAGCTTAGAACATTCTTGATGATGATAGGGATCGTCATTGGCATCACAGCACTGACGTTGGTCGTCTCGGCAGGGCTGGGCGCACAGGACCGTATAATGGAACGCGTGAAGAAATTCGGACTCGAAAGCATGATGGTGTTCGCCGGCGCTGGGCGTGAAATGGGACAACCGACGTCCGGGCAGCCGGCGACATCGTTGAAACTTGAAGATGCCGTTGCGATGAAGCAAGAAATCAGGGCGATTGCCGACGTTGCTCCCTTCAATCAAAAGCGTCAGGCAGAGGTCAAGTTCCAGGATAAGTCCACCACCACAATGGTATTCGGCGTGACACCGTCGTGGGCGCCTGTCTGGGATTGGGATGCAGCCGAAGGCGACTTCATTACGGACGAGGACGCCGCAGGCCTTGCGCGAGTGTGCGTTCTGGGGTCGACCGTGACACGAGAGTTGTTCGGCACGTCAAATCCCATCGGCGAGCAACTCCGAATAGGGAATGTACAGTTCGAAATCAAAGGAGTGATGCAGGCGAAGGGGACGAGCCCGGCAGGTGGAGACATGGATAACCGCATCTACATTCCACTCAGCACACTGATGCGGCGCGTGACAAATGTCGATTACATTTCAGCCATTAAGGTGCGTCTGACAACGGCAAGGGACATGGACAAGACCGCTGCTAGCATTCAGGCGCTCCTTCGTGAACGGCACAAATTGGGTCCCGGGACGCCCGATGATTTCACCATCACGACGCCGACCGAAGTCACAAAGATGGCAGAGAAAGTGGCCGGCACGTTTAACATCTTCCTTGCGCTTGTTGCTGCCATCTCGCTGATCGCAGGCGGCGTGGTCGTTGCAAACATCATGCTCATCTCGGTAAATGAGCGGCGTAAGGAAATCGGATTGCGCAAGGCTGTCGGCGCCCTGCATAAGGACATTATGCTCCAATTCCTTTACGAAGCAACCGCAGTCACGTTGACCGGAGGGGTCATTGGGATTGTTTTGGGGGCCATCGGAGCGAAGATCCTCGAAGCCATCACGCAAATGCCGATGTCCATCTCATGGGAAAGCGTCGCACTCGGTGTTGTATTCTCAAGTCTTGTAGGCATTGTTGCAGGATTGCAGCCCGCAAAGAAGGCAGCAGCCCTTCAGCCGATTGAAGCAATGCGAACGTGATGAAAATTACCCGAAGCATTCGCGTTTCGCGAAAACAACTGGCAGCTCATAAGTTGAGGACGGCGTTGGCTCTCCTTGGCATCGTCATCGGCGTCTCCGCCGTCATCATCATGGTCGCCATTGGTAACGGTGCCCAGGAGGAGGTGCTATCGAAAATAAAAGCGATGGGAACGAGCCTGCTTATCATCAACGCGGGACAAGTGCAAAAGAGCGCCGGACGCCAGCAAATCCGGGGAACGGTCACAACGCTCACCCTCGATGACGTGGAAGCAATCGGACGGGAGTGTTCAGCGGTCAACGCCGCTGCACCTCTGCAGAGCAAGAAGATGCAGGTCAAGTACGGCAGCCTCAGCACGAACACCACAGTTGTCGGAACCACGACGCACTTTCAAAAGGTGAGGAACTTCCACGTCGCCATAGGCGCATTCTTCTCGGATGAGGAGAATCTGGCGTCCCGTCGCGCGGCAGTCCTTGGACACTCCGTCGTGAAGAATGTGTTTGAAGGAAACAACCCCGTCGGCGAGACGATTCGCATCGGCAAAGTCACCTTTGAAGTCATAGGTGTCATGGAATCGAAAGGCGTGGACCTCAACGGCTTCGACCAGGACGACCAGATCTTCATCCCCATCCGGACAGCGCTGCGGCGCGTTTTTAATCTGCCATACATTAACACGATCAACATCCAGGCAACAAGCACTGAGACAATGGGACGAGCCGCGGCGCAAATCACCGACCTCTTGAGAGACCGTCACCGTCTGAACAAACAGCAGAAGCCGGACGATTTCACGATCCAAAATCAAGCCGACCTTCTTGAAGCTCAGCGAGAAACAACAGACACCTTCACGATGCTCATCGGCAGCATTGCAGGCATCTCGCTGCTTGTCGGCGGCATTGGTATCCTTGCCATTATGCTGATCGCCATTCGCGAGCGAACGAATGAAATCGGCTTGCGCATGGCCGTCGGCGCGAGCCGTAAGGATATTATGACACAGTTTGTTATCGAGGCTTCCATCCTCGGCGTCGGAGGAGGGCTTGTCGGCATACTTCTTGGAATCCTGGGAGCGTTCTTTGTGCGTGTCGCCACTTCGTGGGCAGTGAGCATTTCTCCAGACTCGGTGGGACTCGCATTTGGCTTTTCACTCCTCGTCGGCTTGTTCTTCGGAGTCTATCCCGCCAGACGCGCATCTCTTCTTGACCCGATTACAGCACTTCGGAGTGAATAGGCGAACCAAGAGTAATCGGACTCTCCTCAACAAGAGCCCAAATGAAGATTCAGACGGCGTAGACGGTTCACGTCCACCGGCTTAAAAAAGGAATCTTGTCCACGGCTCTGCGACGCCTGCAACACTCCACATGATTTCCCCAATAAATGTCTTGACTTCACAGAATTGAGTTGGTATCTTATATGCCGACAAGTGCATATAAGCATAAAGAGGAGCGCCATTGAAGGAAAATGAGATTTTCAAGGCATTAGGGGACGAAACTCGCTTGAGAATCCTCAACTTGTTCGTCTCGGACCGGGGACATCTGTGTGTCTGCGAAATGGTCGATGCACTTAAGATACCGCAGTACCAGGTTTCCAAGAACCTTGTCGTCCTCAAGCACGCCGGGCTTCTCGAGGTCGAACGCCAAGGAACCTGGGCCTATTACTCTTTCAAGAAAGAACCTCCACAAAACCGCCTTCTCATCACTTTCTTGAAGCAGTTTTGTGCTGGCGGTCTGTTCGAACAGGACAGGCAAAACCTTGAAGTTCGCCTGTCAGTTCGGGAAGCCGGGAAATGTGTTGTCGGATTTGTATCGGAAAAAAAACTACTGAACCTCTATAGCGCCCGAAAGGTCGAACCAGTATGACAGCAGAACCAGTCCTGGGCGCATCTGTCCGGGAGCTGATCGCCATTGGCGCATCCATCGGGGGGAATTGCCTGCCCTGTCTGCGCTATCACTTTGCAGAAGCAATCAAGGCTGGTTGCAGTGTAAAGGACATTGAAGAAGCGATCGAGCTTTCCAAGATGGTCAAAGAACGCCCGATGAAGGATATCTATCGCTTGGCAGATGACCTTCTGCAGCGCGAACGGGAGACCAAATCCCTTAGAACATCAAAAGAGGAAGATGCAGATGCCAACCTATGAGTTTCATTGCAGAGAATGTGGATACTCTTTCGACTTCTTCTCCACCGTAGCGGAGAAAGAACAAAGGCAGCGTGAGCACACGATTACCTGTGAGCAGTGCGGAAGCGACAAGGTTGAACAGGTCTTCGGCGGCTTCTCCCTTCAGTCCGGCAAAGGCGTCGTCAGTAGTTCCGGCGGCGGCGGTGGTTGCTGCGGCGGTACGCCGCGATGCTGATCATAACCAACGATTCATTAGAGGCGCGATAATAGCATGACGAAATCAGCTGAAACCGACACGGTTGATTTCACAGTTTTTCACCGACGTGAAGAAGTAATGTTGATTTTTTACCCCTCTTCATCGTAATATTGCGATCAGAATCACGCGGAGGACAACCATGAACACTGAACAGGCAATCAAGGAGATGGTGAAAGAGAAATACGGCGCTATTGCCAACCAATCAAAGACGCAAAACCAATCTTCATGCTGTGGCAGCGAGTGCGGCTGTTTCGATGTCGATTTCTCGATTATGGCCGAAGACTATAAGAATCTTCCGGGTTATGTTGCAGATGCAGATCTCGCTCTTGGCTGTGGTTTGCCGACGGAGTTCGCTCAGATCAGAAAGGCTGATACGGTGGTAGACCTTGGCTCCGGGGCAGGAAACGACTGTTTTATTGCTCGATCCATCGTTGGTGAGACCGGACGAGTAATCGGAATCGATATGACCGAGGCGATGATCGAAAAGGCAAAATCGAATGCAGCGAAGCTGGGATTCAACAACGTGGAATTCCGCCTCGGCGATATCGAAAACGTGCCCATTGAAGATGGTACCGCAGATGTCGTCGTTAGCAATTGCGTGCTGAATCTTGTTCCGGACAAGCGGAAGGCATTCGCGGAAACGTACCGCATTTTGAAAAGTGGAGGACATTTCAGTATTTCGGATATCGTCTTGCAGGGCGAGCTTCCCGATGATCTTCGCAATGAAGCTGCGTTGTATGCGGGATGCATTTCTGGTGCGGTGCAAAAAGAAGAATATTTGAGCATCATCAAAGAAGCTGGCTTCATCGATATCGCTGTCCAGAAAGAACGAAGGATCACCATACCAAATGAAATCCTGCTGCAATACTTGTCGTTGGAGCAGTTGCGGGAATTCAAGAGGAACCACGTCGGCATTTTCAGCATTACTGTCTATGCAGAAAAGCCCTAGCGGTTTGGGATCACAACAATGTCAAAACGCGTCCTGATTCTCTGCACAGGAAATTCGGCCCGAAGTCAGATGGCCGAAGGCTTTCTCAGGTCGTTCGATATGAACTTGGAGGTCTTCTCGGCGGGCACGCATCCAGCCGAGAAAGTCAATCCCTTCGCCGTCAAGGTTATGAAAGAGGTAGGAATCGACCTTTCAAATCGTCGACCGAAAAACGTGAGCGAATTTCTCAATCAGTCCTTTGACTACGTCATCACGGTCTGCGACAATGCAAAGGAAACATGTCCAGTATTCGTCGGTCGAGTGAAACACCGAGTGCACCTGGGCTTCGAAGACCCCGCTGAACCCAAAGGAACCGATGATGAAGTGACGTTTGTATTCACGCGGGTTCGAGATGAAATCAGGAAAGTGCTTGGCCAGTTTTACTCTCAGACGATGAAACAGGAATAGTCAAAATGGGTAGCATTCGTAAGCGACTCTCATTCATCGACAGATACCTTACCTTCTTGATTTTTCTTACAATGTCTGTCGGTGTCTTACTCGGCTATCAATTCCCTTCCATCGCTGGTTTCTGGGATACATTCAAGTCAGGAACCACAAACATTCCGATTGCAGTTGGCCTCATCCTCATGATGTATCCGCCGTTAGCGAAGGTTCGCTATGAAGAACTTCCCATCGTTTTCAAGAACACCCGGCTCTTATTTCTTTCTTTGGTTCAGAACTGGATCGTCGGGCCAATCGTTATGTTTTTGCTGGCCATTATCCTCTTGCCTGACAAGCCTGAGATGATGGTGGGTGTCATTCTCGTGGGGCTCGCACGATGCATTGCTATGGTTCTGGTTTGGAACGACCTTGCGAAAGGCGATGCCGAACTTGCGGCCGGACTCGTTGCCTTCAATGCTCTTTTCCAGGTTTTGCTTTATTCCGTGTATGCCTATGTTTTCATCACGCTTCTGCCTCCCATTTTCGGACTGAGCGGTGCAATTGTCAAAGTCTCGATCGGTGAAATAGCATCAACAGTTCTTGTCTATTTGGGGGTGCCCTTCGCGGCAGGAATCGTAACTCGACTGATCCTCGTCAGGCTGAAGAGCAAGGAGTGGTACCACAGCACTTTCATTCCGAAGCTCTCACTTATCACACCCATTGCTCTTCTCTTTACGATCTTCGTGATGTTTTCACTCAAGGGAGAGTTTATCGTCCAGCTGCCCCTCGATGTGATTCGTGCAGCAATCCCTTACTCGATCTACTTCGCTGTGATGTTTTTCATAACGTTCTACCTGGCGCATCGAATGGGGGCACCGTACGCCAAAACAACGACGGTGGCATTCACCGCAGGAAGCAATGACTTCGAGCTGGCAATCGCTGTAGCGGTGGCAGTCTTTGGCATTAACTCGGGCGTCGCATTCGCGACGGTGATCGGGCCTCTCGTTGAAGTGCCGGTCCTCATCAGCCTCGTCAACGTGTCGCTCTGGTTCCAAGGAAAGTACTTTGCCGGAGCTGAGCAAGCCGGGGCGTGAGATCCACCTGACATTAGCCAGATTCCCGGGGTCTCGGAGACTTCAAGAATCTTTCCCCTCAAGGCATCTTGCGAAAGCGAGATGCCTTTTTTATGACCAGAGCGAACCACCAAGACACAAAGATCACTAAGACTAACGACCTATCTTCCTGAGCACACCATTATCTCCAATCATTCTTGGCGCCTTGCGGTTTTTTCAGAACAAATTGACAAATTGACAAACAGATAAAAAAAGAATAAGATACATCGAGAACAAACAGGCAGGGATCGCACAGTGAACTGCGTAGCATTTGTGGCTAAGTTCATGGAAACCCTCACGCTCATCCAAGCGCCGGGAACAGAGATCGTCCTCACGTTCTCTCCAGTGCCACCCGCTTGGTCTCGTCTATCATTCAGGACTGGTCTGCTGACGTCAGCTCAGTTACCAACGGGATTACGTAATTGACGCTGACAATAACTCGGTCGACCCAACTAACAATGAAAGGAGCAATCATATGGCTAGAGTAGCACGAGAAATGGTGGAGAAGGCAGGCGTCAACGTAGACCAGTTGGTGGAACTGTTGGTCAAGAACGCCGCCGCCGAACTGACCACCTTCTATTATTACACGATTCTGCGTGTGAACCTGATCGGACTGGAAGGGGAAGGGATCAAAGAAATTGCAGAGACCGCACGCATTGAAGATCGTAATCACTTTGAGGCTCTGGTTCCCCGAATCTATGAACTCGGGGGCAAACTGCCAGACAACATGAAGACCTTCCACGACGCATCGGCCTGTCCACCTCCCAACCTGCCGAAGGATCCGACGGACATCAAGGCGATGCTCAAGGTGCTGGTGGAAGCCGAGCGGTGTGCGGTACGGGGATACAGCCATTTGTGCAACTTGACTGCGGGCAAGGACCACCGGACATACGATTTGTGTCTCGCTATCCTCAACGAGGAAGTCGAGCACGAATCGTGGTTCTCCGAGTTCCTGGGTGAGGGTCCCTCCGGACACTTCCTGCGACGAGGTGAGACCTCTCCCTTCGTATCCAAGTTCCTGAGGTAGGTTCCGAATCTGGCGAGGGGGGATCCGAGACAGAGTCGGATCTCCCCCAACGCCGGCCAGGAGAACAAAAGCACGAAGGGAATGTGGAGAAGCGTACCTTTACGAAAAGAGAGCTTCGCCAATATAGTGGCAAGCATGGCGCACCGGCATTTATTGCCTACAAGGGAAGGATCTATAACGTATCCAGCAGTTTCCTATAGCAGAATGGAAGGCACCAGGCCATCCACGCCGCGGGTACCGATTTGACCAGCAGCCTGGCTGAAGCGCCCCATGGTGCGGACGTGCTCAAGAAGTTTCCTATCGTTGGATCACTGAAAGAAGAGTAGCCTCAATGTTCAGATGCGATGAACGCCGCCCGCGACCGCCCTTTGTCACTGTTCGGCGGTATGACGGACGGTTGCCGATTCTCCTGGGTCGGCCCCAATCCTGGGATCCGCGTTCGCCGCATTGGTCTACAGCCTGACGCTGGAAGAAAAATAACAACTCTCACACTCACGAACCCACCATGAACCATCGAGCTACGAGAAGCTTGCGTGTCTCCGCTTTTGTGCTGGCGTGCAGTTGCCTGTGCATCTTTCAACTTCATGGGCAGATCGCTGCCGACAGCTCAACTGCGTATGATCGGCAAGAAGTGATGATCGCAATGCGCGATGGCGTCCGGCTGAACTCGGTGATCTTCACTCCAAAGATCCAGAACGAACCCCTGCCGTTTCTGATCCTCCGGACGCCGTACGGGGTGAGCAGGAATCCTGCACCCGATAAGGTGGACTATTTGAAAGACCTCGCCGCAGATGGCTATATCTTCGTGCTCCAGGACATTCGCGGGCGATACAAATCAGAGGGGATGTTCGAGATGCAACGGTTCTCACGGGACAGGAGAGACCCGAAATCGATCGACGAGAGCACAGACACGTATGATACGATCGACTGGCTGCTGAAGAATGTTGCAAACAATAATGCTCGGGTCGGCGTGCTGGGGATCTCGTACGGCGGCTGGCTCACCGTGATGGCAACGCTTGAGCCCCATCCTGCGCTCAAAGCTGTGTCGGAACAGGCAACGCCAGCCGATATGTTTCTGGGAGACGATTTTCATCACAACGGTGCGTTTCGCTTAAGCTACGGCTTCGAATATGCGTTCATGGAGGAGGCTTCGAAAGTCGACACCCTGTTCCCCTTCGACAAATACGATACCTATGAATGGTATATGCAGCTCGGACCCCTGTCGAATGTGAACAGCAAATACTTTCACGGAAAGCTTCCGACGTGGAATGACTTCGTCAATCACCCCAACTATGACGAGTTTTGGCAAAAGCAGTCACTGATCTATCGGTTGGACGCACCGACGGTTCCCACCATGCACGTTGCGGGGTGGTGGGATCAAGAGGATTTCTACGGACCGCTTAAGGCGCACGAGGTACTGGAAAAAAAAGACACCAAGAACCTGAATTACCTCGTAGTTGGACCGTGGAACCATGGTGGCTGGGGACACGGTGATGGGAGGACACTGGGGAAAGTTGGTTTTGACACTGCCACGGCAAAAACCTTCAGGGAAAGCATTCAGGCCCCATGGTTCGCTTATTTTCTGAAGAACAAAGGCACAGGAAACTTCCCTGAGGCACTCAGCTTCCAAACAGGATTGAACGTCTGGCGGACGTACAATGAATGGCCACCCAAAAAGAACGTAATGCTCCAAGGTCTGTATTTTCATGCGGATGGAAAGTTGTCGTTCGATCCGCCACGGCCAAGCGATGGTGAGCAATTCGACAGCTACGTTTCGGATCCGGCGCATCCTGTCCCCTACAGGCCCCGACCGGTTGAAGCAACATATGGACGAGGGTCGCGATGGTCTACCTGGCTGACCGAGGACCAGAGATTCGTCCACCTCCGCCCCGATGTGCTGAGCTGGGAGACTGAACCGCTCACGGACGATGTTACCGTTACCGGCGATATCGTCGCGCTCCTGTTTGCTTCGACATCCGGCACGGACAGTGACTGGATCGTTAAGCTCATTGATGTGTATCCGGAAGACTATCCGAAGGATCGAAGGATGGGTGGATATCAGTTGATGGTAGCCAACGAAGTGCTTCGCGGCCGATTCCGAAAGAGTTTTGAAAATCCCGAACCGATTAAGCCCGATGAAGTCAATGAGTACGCTATCGACTTGCACAGCAACGATCATGCATTCCTGAAGGGGCACAAGATTATGGTGCAGGTTCAAAGCACGTGGTTTCCGATCATCGACAGGAATCCTCAGAAGTACGTTGAAAACATTTTTCTGGCGAAAGACTCCGACTATCAGTCAGCAACCCAGAGGGTCTATCGCTCTGAACGCTATCCGTCACACATAGCACTTCCCATCATAAAGAAATAAGGAGATCCAGGTAAGCCTATGAAACCAAGAATTCCGCTCAACATCCTCGCGGCGTCGGTGCTTGCACTCATTCTCGCTGCGAATCCGGCGCCCGCTCAGTCAAAGCCGGACACGGTTGTCTTCAAGACTTCGCTCGGCGATCTTACGATTGCCCTGTTCAATCGCACGGCGCCTGTCACCGTGAAGAATTTTCTCGCCTACGTCGACAGTGGCTTCTATAACGGCACGATCTTCCACCGTGTCATCCCCGGATTCGTCATCCAAGGTGGAGGATACAACAAGAACCTCGTTCGTCGCCCGACATTCCCTCCCATCAAGAATGAGTCAGACAACGGATTGAAGAATGAGCGCGGCACGCTCTCCATGGCGCGAACGCAGGACCCGAACAGCGCCACATCACAATTTTTCGTTAGTCTGGTCGACAATTCCGGCCTGGATTTCAAAGGTGAAGGCACTGGGTATGCCGTCTTCGGCAAGGTGATTGCTGGTATGGATGTCGTCGACAAAATTGCAAAGGTGCAAACCGAGACGCGCGGTGGATTCCAGGATATCCCGAAAGATCCCGTCTTCATCATCTCAGCGAAACGAAAGTAGCCGCTCGCCCGGGGTGCAGATTCTTCAGTCTCCCAATCGTTAACCTGGTTTGGCGTGAATCGACTCGTACGCCGTTCCTTGGTCCTGCTTCGCATGATCGCGATCGCAGGGCTTGTCGCCATCCTCTTCTGGACCGTTGCCCTCATGATCTTCGAAGAGAATTTCATCTATTTCCCTCACAAATATCCTCGTGGTATGTACGAGGACGCACGGTTCATTCCGGGCCTCAAGGATTGCTGGATAACGACCGAGGATGGTGTCAAGATTCACGGATGGTTTGCTCCAGCGGACAGCGCACTTGCCACGCTCATCATGTCGCACGGGAATGCGGGCAACATCTCTCATCGAATTCCCATCATACGGGAGCTTCAGCGCCGCAAATTCAACGTGCTGATGTACGACTACCGCGGCTACGGCCGAAGCGAGGGTTCGCCTGACGAAGAGGGAATCTACAAAGATGGGCGGGCAGTATTCGACTACGCACTGAAGCTTCCGGAGGTTGATCCGCGGCGTGTCGTCCTCTGGGGCACAAGCCTCGGCGGGGCGGTTGCGGTCGACGTCGCGCTGCATCGCCGGGCAGCCGGCCTCATCCTCGAATCCACGTTTTCGTCCGCCAAAGACGTGGCGCGCGCGGTCTATCCTTTCCTCCCTGTGCACTTGGTACTCCGGAGTCAGTTCAACTCCGCAGAGAAAATCCAAAACATCACGATTCCCGTCCTCGTGATGCATGGCAATCGTGACTCGATCATACCGATCGCACTTGGACGCAAGCTGTTCCGGGCTGCAAACGATCCAAAGGAATTCTACGAGATCACCGGTGCCGACCACAACGACACGTTCTTTACCGGCGGCAACGCTTACTACGATAAGGTCACTCTCTTTGCCCGGACGGTTCTTCCTCTCCCTGCAGCTCAGCGCCCATAGCCTATCACTGCAACCTTTTGCAGAATTCGTCAGTCTAATGGGATCGGCCTGGCGTCTCTCCTACAGCACCCCCAGCTCTGGCTCAACGCCGTAACCTTTGCAGAGGTATGGCGTATTTGTACAGCGAGGCACCACTCGGACTCCCTCGAATAACCCCTTTTATTCAACGAGGTTTGGCATGAAGAAGAAGATCATCATTTCGTCCTTCGTCATCGTTATCGTCGTCGTCGCTGCGGTTCTCTTCATAGGGAATTCGAACTCTTCAAAAGACGAACAACTCCCGAAGGTTAAGGTAACAAAGGGGACGATCATCGACAAAGCTCTTGCAGTAGGGACCATTGAGCCTGAGATCGAAATCTCGGTCAAGTCCAAGGTGTCTGGAGTTGTGAAGCACATCTTTGTTGATGTTGGACAGTACGTCAAGGCCGGTCAGTCGTTGCTGGAGGTGCGGCCTGATCCAACGCCGCTCGAGCTTGCCGACGCCAAGCGTCAGTCTCAGCTGGCGCAGGTCGACGTCGACAACCTGAAGAAGGACCGCTCGCGACAGGAGGTCTTATTCAAGAACAAGTTGATTTCGGACAAGGAGTTCGAAGACTTCCAGAAACGGTATGACGAAGCCGAGCTCCGCCTCCAGATCGCCAACGAGAAGCTCGCATTGTTCGAGAGCGGAAAAGTGAAAATCGGCGACACCGAGATCGAATCGATCGTCAAGGCGCCAATTGACGGCTTCGTGCTCAACCGCGCGATTGAGGTGGGAGATCCTGTCACCCCGCAAACGTCCTTCATGGAAGGGACCGTGCTGATGAAGATGGCGAACATGGAGCGATTGCTCTTCAAGGGGACCGTGGACGAAATCGATGTAGGAAAGATGAAAGAGGGTATGGAGGTTGAGATCAAGGTCGGAGCGTTGCCAACCGACACGGTCAAAGGTGTCCTGCGCAAGATTTGGCTGAAGGCGGAAAAGAAAGAGAATGCGACCGTATTTCCGATTGAGATTCTGATTCCGGGCACCCGCAAAGCCACGCTGCGAGCTGGCTATTCCGCGAATGCACACATCATCATCCAGCGCAAAGACAGTGTGTTAGTGATCCCCGAACGGGTCGTTACGTTCCGGAATGATTCCGCGTTTGTGAAGCTGGCCATCGGACCGGAGAAATCGGAGGAACACTTCATCAAGACGGGACTCAGCGACGCCATCAACATCGAAGTGACAACGGGACTCAAACAGGGCGACGAGGTTCTGGAGAAGCCTGTGAAGAAGATTGACTAGATTTCGAATTGCGAATTGACAATTGCGAATCAAAGACCAAAAGTATCGCATTGAGTAATTGCGAAGTGAGAATCACGAATTGAGCAGCAGGTCAAGCGATGAATTCTGAAGAACTCAAGAATCGGACGAAGCATTTTGCACTTCGGGTGCTCCGTTTCGTTGACTTACTGCCGAAAGGCAGGACGCAAGATGTCTTGGCAAAGCAATTAGTCAGGGCTGCGACCTCGGTCGGTGCGAACTATCGCGCCGCCTGCAAAGCACGTTCGAAGGCTGACTTCATCTCGAAGATTACTATCGTTGAGGAAGAAGCTGATGAAACACAATATTGGCTGGAGTTGATCGCTGCTCACGAAAAAGTGGATGAGAATGAAATCACGGAGTTGCTGACAGAAGCAATGGAATTAACGGCAATTTTCACGGCATCGGGTAAGACTGCAAAGCGAAACAGATGACCAGCTCAATTCGAAATTGCCAATCTGCATTTCGCAATCACTCATTTGAAATGCCTAGGAGCGACCATCCAAATTTGAAATTCCCAATCCGCGATTCGAAATCTCTTTTATGAATCATCTGCGGACCATCATCCAGGAATTCTACCTGGACCTCAAGGCTCAGAAGCTGCGGGCGTTCCTGACAATGTTCGGAATCGTCTGGGGAACTGTGACCATCATCGTGCTGATTGCATTCGGGGTGGGGTTCAAGAAACAGATGTCCATCAACATGCACGGCATCGGCGAGAGCATTGCCATCATGTTCCCGGGGAAGACAACCAAAGCTTGGGAAGGATTTGGCATTGGGCGGCCTATGAGCTTTGTTGAGGAAGATACCAAGCTGCTTGCGAGCCAGGTGCGGGGCATGAAGGCCATCAGTCCAGAGTTTGGCCGACGGACGGTGACGCGCGTCGGACAAAACATCTTGACACCCCTTGTGTCGGGAATCTATCCGATCTATGCTGATATGCGCAACATCATTCCGGAACAAGGCGGGCGCTTCATCGACGATCTCGACATGAAACAACGCCGGCGCGTGTGTGTCATCGGTGACAAGGTCAAAGAGTTCTTGTTCAGCGAAAGCAACGCCATCGGAAAGATCCTTTACATTGGTGAGGTTCCGTTCATGGTCGTTGGCGTAATGCAGAAAAAAACGCAGAACTCCTCCTACAATGCCCGCGACAAGGACCGGATTTTCATCCCTGCATCGACGCATTCATCCATCTACGGGTCCATCCACCTCAACAATATCATCTATCAGGTGGAAGACCCGCGGCGATCCGAGGAAGTGAGCGAGCAGGTGCGTCAGGCACTCGCGAAGCGCTACAAATTCGATCCGACCGATAAGGATGCGGTTTGGATATGGGATACATCGATGTTCGACAAATTCATTTTCTACTTCTTCCTGGGATTCAACATCTTCATGGGCCTGATTGGCAGCTTCACGCTCGGCGTTGCCGGCATCGGTGTCGCGAACATTATGTTCATTGTTGTTCAGGAACGAATAAAGGAGATCGGTGTCAAGCGAGCAGTGGGGGCAAAGCGATCAAATATCCTTTTCCAGTTCTTTATGGAAACGTTTTTCGTGGTCGGCCTGGGGTCAGCAATCGGGTTCTTAATTGCCTTCGGAATCATAACGGCCCTTCAATACGTTCCCATCAAGGAATATGTCGGGACCCCCGATCTCTCGTTCGAGGTGGCTTTGGCGACAGTGATCATACTCAGCGTCATCGGGCTGGCCGCCGGCCTGATGCCCGCCCGACGCGCCGCCAACCTCGACGTTGTGGAATGTTTGAGGGCATAGGAGGATTGTCAATTTTCAATTGCCGATATTCGATTTCTAGGTAGCGGTCGTAAGTCACAGACGGTACATCCAAAATGTATCTCGAATTGCTCAAAGAATTCTTCCAAGATCTCCGTGCCCATCGGACCCGCGCAATCTTGACGCTGATCGCGATTACGTGGGGAACCGTAGCCGTGGTGCTTCTGCTTTCCTTCGGCGAGGGGCTCGGCAATCAGATGATGAGCGGCTTGCTCAACGCGGGCGACAGGATCATGATCATCTACGGAGGAGAGACCGGAAAGACTTTCGAGGGACTTCCGAAAGGACGGCGCATCCGCTTGGTGGAGGATGACGTGGATCTTCTCGGCCGCGCCATTCCAGCCATCGATATGATCTCGCCGCAGTATCGCAAGAACGTCACGCTCACCTACGGCAAGTTTTCGATCACGACCGAATGTGAGGGGGTCAATCCTTTCTTCGAAGAGATGCGGCGAATGTACCCGAGCGCAAACGGAAGATTCTTGAATGATGTGGATGTCGTTGAGCAGCGTCGCGTGCTCTTCCTCGGTGCTGAGATCGCGAAAGACATCTTCAAGGAAGAAGACCCTGTCGGCAAGTCAATCATGGTCGACAACATTCCCTTCACCGTCGTCGGCGTCATGCAGAAGAAGCTCCAGACTTCGATGAACAACGGGCCAGATGTCCGTCGCGCCATCATTCCGTACTCAACATTTCGGACGTCATACGGGAACATCTATGTGAACACCCTCGTCGTGCGACCCACGGATCCGAGCCAGCAGGAACGGGTCAAGAGCGAAATCTACAGGGTTCTGGGAAGCAAGTACAAGTTTGACGAGACCGATGAGCGTACCCTGGGAATCTGGGATTTCATCGAGGCCGAAAAGATCAGCCGGAAGATCGGTCTCGGCGTGTCGATTTTCCTCTTCTCCGTCGGCGTCCTGACGCTCTTGATCGCCGGCGTCGGAGTCGCCAACGTGATGTACGTGGTGGTCAAGGAGCGGACGCGAGAAATCGGCATCAAGATGGCCGTCGGCGCCCGCCGCGGCTACATCTTATCCCAGTTCATCTTTGAGGCGTTATTCCTCGCATTCATCGGCGGCGCGATCGGCATGCTGTTCTCGTACGGCGTCATCTCCGCTGTGCGGATGATCCCTATGGAGGACGGGATCAACGCGATGCAGTTCCTCGGCAGGCCTATTCTCTCCCTCACGACCATGTTCATGACAAGCGGTATTCTTGCCATCATCGGTTTGCTCGCCGGTTTTTTCCCCGCACGGAAGGCGGCGAGCGTTGACCCCGTGGAATCGCTGCGGTACGAGTAACGGTCAAGCCAAACCTTCGGCGCGGCTCGACATCTCACCCCAGGCACCGGCGACTTGTCGCCCTCCTTCCCTCTTCTCGAAATTCCCGCGACTCGACCCTTGCCCCGCGCCATCGGATTGAAGCGATTGCTGATCGAGCGGACTCGTGACCTCACATCGCGGCGTTTCATCTCGTCAAACTTCTCGTCGTCGCCCTTACATTCTCCGTTCAAGATGCCAACAATTGCCACGTGGGAAAAAGCGCCGCTCTGATGTGTAGTGTTTGAGCCGGATGGCTTCGCGCGCAAGGTCGAGGAGTATTGGCTTGCACATTGGCAGCACTTGACGGCGATTGGAGATTGTGGTAGATTGAGACGGGGCGACATAGCCCCTCATAGACAATAATCGAAGAGAGGCAACAGGCCTGCATGCCAGGCTGCGCGAAGCTGTGTTCTTTCATGGTGTCTTGCGGTCTAATCCTATGTCAGGGTGCACACCGTAGAGATATGATTAGGACCAATGAGAGGGCTTAGCGAGGGAGGCACCATCGGGTAAGATCAATGGATCTTCAAACAAACACTTTGCAAGATTTTTTTCTCTGATTCTTGTGTGGAAATCGCATTCATTCTTCAGCTCCTCAGCTCTTCTGCCAATTGGGATCAGAACACCAATTCTCTTCGATGCAAAAGTAGACTTGACGGCTCTGATGGAAGGCAGCAAATCACTATCCCCTGACAAAATTAAGGCCGTGTCGTATCTGTCCTCTATTGCCAACTTGAATAGCTGTATTGCTATGTTCACATCCGTTTGTTTTTCCTCACGCGATGCATAGGACTTATGACAATGGGGGCAGTATCTATCCTTTCGTCGGAACTGACCATATACAATATCGATCCCGGTCTGCTCCAGTGCGCGTATGAGAATCTTATGCCTACCCACTTTCTCACTATTCCAGGTAGTCAATGCCGTGAAGTAGTATACGCCCTTGAGCTCTTTTCGAGGGACGAATATTTCAATTAGTTTTCTTATGTCCAGCCATTTGTACTTGTGATAGTCTGGGTTGTCGGCCAAAGAGTGGTACAAGTTGAACCCATCGACGAAAGCAATCACACGGTTCATATTTTCTCCCTTTTGGGGATACAAACAAAAAACCCCGACTCCGCAATGCGAAAGCCGGGGGCCAATGAGACCTGTAACAGTCTCAAAGGGATGATGTACAAAAAGCAAAAAAAAACAATAAATGTCAACATATTTTTTGGTGTGCGCCCTAACCAGCCGCTCCCCGACAAAGAACATCCCGATTGGAATTCATCGGGACAAGTCGGGGCCCCGACAGACAACTTCGGGGTAAACAAGCTGATCCCAACCAGAAGCTTGTCGGGACAGGCTCCAATTAGGGCGCGCGATTTCGCCGCGCGATAATGACATCACTAAAGAACAAACCATCACCACACGCGCGATGCGCTGCGATAATCAAGCTGCACGTCGCCGCCCGCCACAGATCACGGCGGGCAAGTAGCTTTTTATCTGTTGTCTATCTGCCGGACCTGTCCACCACGATTCACCTTTTGGCGGAGCCGCGGTCCGTTAGGCAGCAGCCGCAAGAGGTTTGCAGAAATCCTTCGGTAGGATTGTTGAGGAGAGAGTTACTCGAATCGAAACTTACTGCCCTCTAGATACTCTTGAACATTGTCGATGGCGATCCACCGTCGCTCAAGCTTCTCGGCCACGCTACCCGTTGTGTTTGATCCGGCGAAGGGATCCAATACAAGGTCATCGATTTCCGTCAGCAGTCTTATGAAGAATTCCGGAAGAGCTGCCGGAAAACGGGCAGGATGAATAGGAATTCCATGTTCTTTGGATTTCAAGGTGTAGCTATCGTTGGCGGCATTGTTGCCAAATTTCAACAAATCGGTCGGCAACTCCTCGATTACGTTCGGAGGGATTGATCCACCCGATTCGACTTTGGCAAAACTCGCTTTGATGTTGTGCCCCGATGGCCTCGTCGTGGCTCGAACTCCACGACTATTCAGCCTGCGCATGTCTGCACTGTAGCTTTTCAGTACGGCACGATTGTTTGCCTTAGGGTGCTGTCCCTTCGACAGCCACCAGACATACTCGACTGAATCCCGAATCCTGACTCGTCGAACTGTTACCCATTCTGCTGGCACAGGCATCTTCGCCGGGTTGTACCAAAAGCATTCCTGAGCCAAATGAAAACCCAACTGGTCAACCAACTCGATGAGCAACTTGAAATGGTACAGTGACCGGGTTGGCGAACCGGCGTTGTAGCTTCCGCCAATGTTGAGTACAAAACTCCCATCGTTGGTGAGCACCCTCCTGATCTGCGATGCAAACGGGAGAAACCATTTGACGTACTCGCTCTTGTCAACGTTGCCGTAAGCCTTCTTGAAATGCAGCGCGTATGGAGGCGATGTCACAACAAGATTGACGCTCTTATCTGGGATAGCTTGCATCACCTCTAATGAATCGCCTAGATATGCATCGCCATTGCGGGTGCTGAAAAATGGTGTACAGTTGGCAAGACGCATTCGTTCCTTGCGCTGAGCGTCCATGAGATCCAATTGTTCACCGGTTTTCAGTATATTTGGTACAGGATTTGTTTCAGAGGATTGCATGGCTGTGACCCTTCTGAATGATAGTACTCAATAGCGAGCCTTTAAGCAATATACAACAATAGATTGACGTTGTCAACCAATTTCAAAGCCGAGAAGATCGTTGAGCTTGACTGGATATCACAGGCGGAAGCCGCTCGCATCCGTGGCGTGTCCCGACAGGCAATCTCTCGCTTAGTGCAGAAGGGGCGACTTCGCACCCTTAGCATAGGCGGCCATGTTCTGGTTAGTCGCGAGGATGTCAAACGATTCAAGCCTCTAGACCCAGGCCGCCCAACAAAGGAAAAGTAACATGAACGAATTCGAGCAGATCAAGGAACTACTCGCTGAGTGTAGCCGGGAGCAACGGCATGAAATCTTTCAGCTTCTCAGGAAGGAGTTTTCAATCCATCCACTTGAGGCCGAACTCAACACACAAGCAGAGGTAATCCTTGAGGCAATCCACAAATCAGGCGACCTCACCCTCAGGGGAATCAGGGGTGTGATAGCACAAGCTGCTTTCGAGGTCAATATCGCAAACAAGCTAGCGGGGTTTCAAGTCGTCCCGATCAAAGGCGATCCACCATACGATTGTCTTCTCCGTAATGCACACGGCGACGTCCGAATCCAAGTCAAGATGCAGCGTCTCAAAGACCGCCAACCTATGATGGCAAAGGAAGCGTATCGATACCTTCCTGCCGACAAGTATGTGGTCGAGACACAGCGAACTCGTGGAGGCAAGGATCCCACCACAGGCAAGGACACACGCCCGTATAAATTCGGCGAGTTCGATATACTCGCGGTCTCCTTTCATCCTTCCACGAATGATTGGAACAAATTCCTCTACACAGTAGAGCGCTGGCTCATTTCATCACCTGATGACCCAGAGTGTTTGCTCAAATTTCAACCTGTTCCGGTTCAGCCCAATAATGATTGGACTGACGATCTGCAAACCTGTATCACATGGTTTCGATCGAAGATCAGTAGGAAAATATCGTAGCATGCGGCTGTTGCCCAAGCACTTTAGAAAGGAAGAAGTCAAGTAAATAGTCTTCTCCCGATGCATCCTGCCGTTGTGGATGCAGATGTTCTTTGATTTCGTGACGACCGAGATCAGGCTGTGCGCCGAGTGATCTATCAAGAGGACAGCAGATCGCCGAGCGATGGAGTCCCTGCCTGCGGCAGGCAGGCAAACCAATTTTCGGGGTCATCCAGTCGGCTCAAGTCGATGTCGGCCCGCGAGCGCGGATTTCGTGGAACAGAACTGATAACCCGAACTGAAGTGATAATGGAAAGTAACAGTAAGCTTGAACTGAGCCCACGCTCCAAAAAGGGGCGGCACCGCTTCCTGTCCGCCATGATTCACCTTTTGGCGGAAGCTCCGGTCCTTTAGGCAACCGCCACCTATGAACCGTGTGACTCGAATGATCAATCAATTCTGGTGATAGAATTTCTGATACAAGTTCTTTATTTTTGCGCTCGCAATCAGGGAGAATCCATTCCTAAAGAGGATCCTGTGAACAAAAGAGAATTCCTCAAAACGCTTGGGAGAGGTGGTTTAGGCTTGGCCGCTTATAGTCTGATTCCCGTAGGAGACTTACCCTTCGCCAATGGCCGCGAAAAGAAGCAAAAACATTGTGCGTGGGTGACAACCGATGTCAAACCATCCATCGATGAATGGAAAAAGCAGTTTGCCGATATGCGCCAAGCCGGTATTGATGCCATCCTACCGGAAATTTATGATAGCCGGCACGCTTACTATGAGAGCAAACACCTTCCCGTGAAAGATCTCTGGATGGAGAGGATATTGCCCCTGGCAAAAACCGAAGGGCTGGAATTTCACGCCTGGATGTGGTCGATGCCGTGTAATATCGAGGAGGTGCGCAAGCAACACCCGGAGTGGTTCAGCGTCAACCGCAAGGGAGAGTCAGCAGCAGAGAAACCAGCGTATGTCGATTATTATAGATTCCTGTGTCCATCCCGGCCGGAAGTCCATCAGTTCATCCAGACAACCGTGACCGAGTTGGCGCAGATTGAAACGTTGGACGGAATTCATCTGGACTATATTCGGTATCCCGATGTGATCCTGGCCGAGGGAATCCAACCCAGATATGGCATTGTGCAGGATCGGGAATACGCCGATTATGATTACTGCTATTGCGAAGTGTGCCGCCGCGAGTTCAAAGCGAAAACGGGCATTGATCTCCTGAAGCTCGAAGATCCGACCACGAGTAATGAATGGAGGCAATTCCGCTACGACAGGATCACTCATCTCGTCAATGACATATTGATACCCATTGCCCACAAGCACAAGAAACTCGTGACGGCCGCAGTCTTCCCCAATTGGGAAATGGTGCGACAGCAATGGTCGGCATGGAAGTTGGACGCGGTTATGCCGATGCTCTACAATAGCTTCTACAACAAAGGTATCGAGTGGATCAAAGAGGAAACAGAAAAGGGAGTCAAATCGCTGCCCCACGACATACCTTTGTACAGCGGCCTCTTCGTTCCCCGGTTGAGTCCAGAGGCGTTAGCCCAAGCTATTGATGCCTCCTTCGAAGGTGGGGCCGAAGGCGTTACGCTTTTTTCCGCCCGAGCTATGACCGAGGCCCATTGGCAAAGCTTCAGCCGAGCAATCAAGAGGCAGATCCCGCCGATGAAGTAGGCTTTGTTGGTAGGCAGTCGGCTCAGCCTGAAGCGGGCGTTTGGCAGGCCGAAGCAATCTTGGGGCAACTGGAAGCAATCTTGGCGCAACTGGAAGCAATCGTTCGGTATCCATAAGCAAGCGTCGGCAAACCGGAAGCCACCGTTGTGCGGCTCGAAGCAAGCCTTGGGGGATACGAAGTAACCAATTTGCAGGCAGAAGCGGTCTGGGGGAGATCAGAAGCAAGCGCTCTGCATGCCGAAGCAGGTTTCCGGAGCTTGGAAGCAAACGCAGATCAGAGCAGCACTGAGCGGACCGGGCAAAGCAGGTGAGCTCCACGGCGAGGCGGCATGACAAGAATAATCCGACACCACCTTTTCACGCTAGCGAGATGAACCCGATAGTCATGAAGCCCAACGGCGCTGCATTACGGGCTTACTTCGATGGTGATAGGAGTGCAGAACTGATCATCCGCAGGGATGACGGTCAAGAAGCTCGGCTGCCGGTTAGCCATTTCTTCCGCGAACCGGCCGTCTTCACACCAATCGAGAAAGCAGCTCTTGCACTGTGCCCCGGTCGCGTCCTGGATGTGGGCGCCGGAACCGGATTGCACAGCCTGGTTCTCCAACAGCATGGCTTGCGAGTAACGGCAATTGACATCAGCTCACAAGCCGTAGAGATCATGACATATCGGGGCGTGGAGGACGCCGTTTGTGCCGATCTCTTCGAATACAAGGACGGTCCCTTTGATACGCTCTTCCTGATGGGACACGGCATTGGGATGGTGGAATCGATCGCCGGCCTGGATCGGTTCTTGGTGTACGCGCATGGATTGCTGACCGAGAATGGGCAGCTGCTGTTAGACTCCCTCGATGTGCGAGTCACAAGCGATCCAGGGAATCTCGCTTATCACGATGCGAATCGGCGAAGCGGACGATACATTGGGGAGACTCGCGTGCAATTTGAGTATCAGGACGAGAAAAGCCCCTATTGCGGTTGGTTGCATGTGGATCCAGGAACCCTGAAGGAGCATGCCAGCAAGACGGGATGGAGGTGTGAGGTAATCATGACAGAAGGCAGCGGAGAATACCTTGCTCGGCTCACGAAAGGTCGGGCCACCTAACCAGCGGCCTCCCAACCAAGAGCACCCCGATTGGAATTCATCGGGACAAGTCGCGGCCCCGAAAGACAACTTCGGGGTAACCAGGCAAGCCGATCCGCCTACGGCGAACAGCTTACTTGTCCGCCACGTTGTTTGGCGGAGCTCCCACCCGTTCGGCAGCTTCGCGATACACTCACATGAAACTATACTTAACTCCCATAGTGATGCTGCTTGTCGCAGCATTCACAACTGGATGCAAAGATAGGGGCGTCACGGAACCTGCTCCGCCCGATACTTCCGGTGGACCGATTGACCGTAAACCCAACCTCTATCTCTATCCTACGTCGAAGCAGACAATATCGGTTACTCTCGAATTCCCACACGGCGGCAGAATACTCGACTCCGATCCACCTTACGGATCTGGCTGGACCGTGGAAGTAGATCCGAGCGGGAGGATCAACGACCGGTATGACTACCTGTACTACGAAGCTCAGACCGAAGATCGCTATCAGTATTCATCAGGATGGGTGGTCCAAAAAGATACTCTTCACCAGTTCTTTCTCGAGGTTCTTTCTCAAGCTGGCTTTTCGGGTCGAGAAACTGGCGATTTTCTCGACTACTGGATTCCGCGATTGCACGCTAGTAACTTCTACGCTGTTTATCCACAGGGGTCTGAGCAAATTGAGAATCTCATCAAGCTTGCCATATCCCCCCATCCCACCTCTCTATTGAGACTATTCTTTGTGATTGAAGCACTACATCAGAATACACCTGCGCTTGCTCAACCTGGATTGATTAGGATTGAGCGTCAGGGATTCTTCGTGGCGGAATGGGGCGTTGTGCTCAAAGAGCACCAATAATGCAACACGACAAGCTACTTCCCGACGGACAGCGTCGGGATAAAGGGGAAAGCCGATGAACGCCGGGAGAATCCGATGATCCAACGTCTGAACGCCGCCTGGCATAAGAAGCACCCGATGCCGCCAAGGGCAACAGTCGAGCAACGCATCGCTTGGCATCTTGACCATGCCAGGCATTGCGCTTGCCGCCCGATTCCCGCGAAGCTCCATGCGGAGATCCGCCGGCGCGCCCGTCGAGCCGCGGCACACAAGGATGTCGCCTCCTAAGCAGCTTGCTGTAACTTCAGGAAATTAACGAATCGGCCATTGCAAGCCGCTTTGTGAAAGAACTCCGCCCCCGCCGTTTGGCGGATTTGTCCCGTGCTGCTTAGACGGGAGTTCAATCCGTTAGATGGGCAGGGCACTTTGGATTCATCGAAAAGAGTCATATACTTCAAGGCAATTCAAGCGACCTAATACTCCACAAGGTGACGTCATGAAAAAAGAATACGATTTTTCCAAGGGAGTGCGAGGTAAATTCTATCGCCCAAATGTCCGGTTGAACTTACCCATTTACCTTGACGAGGACATTGCGGAATTCATTCAGAAATATGCCAAGCGCAAGAAGGTTGATGCTCAGACTGTGGTCAACAAGCTCTTGCGCAACAATAAGGAGATCATCCAAGCCATTCAGTAGCGGGCCCTTTTGTTCTGCCCGCCGAGCCCTTCCCCAAGGATTTCAATACATTGGCGCCAGAACTCTGCCCTCGTGATAGTATTCCCGTCGGGATTTCATTGAATGCGTAGAGCGTCCCCTCGCAGGAACAGGGGAACGAGCAGTTGGAGCGCCGCCCACCGTGCAACAATCTGGTCAAGGTGCTCGTAAATTGACCATCTGCGTCACTCCACTTCACTCACAACATAGGAGTCAACTCATATGTCATTCCGCAATATCGTCACGATCCTTTTTCTTGTGCTCTTCGTGCTGCCGGGTGTGGCCCAGCAGAAGAAGGCAGCCGATGAGGGAATCGTCGAGATTCCCTACCAGAAGTTCGTGCTCGACAACGGGCTGAGGGTTATCGTCCACGAAGACCACAAAGCCCCAATCGTGGCTGTTAACATCTGGTACCACGTTGGCTCGAAAGACGAGAAACCGGGTAAATCCGGCTTTGCTCACCTGTTCGAGCACCTGATGTTCAACGGGAGTGAGAACTACAACCAGGATTACTTCCAGGCGATGGAACGAGTGGGCGCAACGGATCTCAATGGGACGACCAATGAGGACCGCACCAACTATTTCCAGAACGTCCCCACCTCGGCATTTGATCTCGCCCTCTGGATGGAATCCGACCGCATGGGGCATTTGCTCGGTGTCATCGACCAGGCGAAACTGGACGAACAACGCGGGGTGGTACAGAACGAGAAACGCCAGGGGGAGAATCAGCCGTACGCCATCGCATACGAGCTGATGGAGAAAGCGGCGTGGCCGAAAGGCCATCCGTACGACCATACGGTGATTGGCTCGATGGAGGATCTGAATGCCGCGTCGCTCGAGGATGTGAAGGAATGGTTCAAGAAGTCGTACGGTCCCTCGAATGCAATTCTCTCTATCGCTGGTGATGTGGAGACGAAGGAGGCGCTGAACCTGGTGAAGAAGTACTTCGGGGACATTCCGCCCGGTCCCCCTGTTGCCCACTTCGATTCCTGGATCGCCAAGCGAACGGGCGTCTCACGACAGCGAGCGGAGGACCGAGTTCCCCAGGCAAGAATCTACAAAGTGTGGAACATCCCGGGATGGAAAACCCTCGAAGCGAGACAGCTAGATCTTGTGTCCGATGTCCTCTCCATGGGCAAGTCGTCCCGTTTGTACAAGCGCCTGGTGTATGACGATCAGATCGCGACGAACGTCAATGCATACATTGATCTGAGAGAGATCGGAGGGTTGTTTGTCATCGACGCCATGGCCAAGCCAGGAGAGGATCTCGCAAAGGTCGCGAAGGCAATTGACGAAGAACTGGCAAGATTCCTCCAATCCGGCCCGACGCCGCAGGAGATGGAGCGGGTACAGACACAATTCAATGCTACCTTCACGCGCGGCATTGAGCGGATCGGCGGATTCGGAGGGAAATCCGACATCCTGGCACAGAATGAAGTCTACGCCGGGAGTCCCGATTTCTACAAGACAACGCTGCAACGTGTGAAGGGCGCGACAGCACAGGAATTACACCAGGTCGCAAAGGATTGGCTCTCCGACGGCGTGTATATCCTTGAAATCTATCCGTTCCCCAAGCTTGCGAGCGCTGCTGCCGATACGGTGCTGAGAAAGTCGCTGCCCCCGACCGGCAAGCCACCTCTGCCGAGATTCCCGAAGTTTGAGCGCTCGACGCTTTCCAACGGCATGACCGTGATCCTTGCACAGCGGACCTCTGTCCCTCTCGTGAACTTCAACCTGCTGATCAATGCAGGGTATGCCGCCGACCAGTTTGCCCTCCCAGGGACGGCGACCCTGGCGATGAACATGATGGATGAAGGCACAACGAGCCGGACGGCGCTTCAGATCAGCGACGAGCTCCAGATGCTCGGCGCATCGATCGGCACGTGGTCCGATCTCGACCTGTCGTACGTCAATCTCTCCTCGCTGAAATCGAACCTGGACAAATCGCTCGAGCTCTACGCCGACGTCATCCTGAATCCTTCCTTCCCGAAGACGGATTTCGATCGGCTCCAGAAGCTGACGCTCGCGGGGATCCAGCGTGAACGCGTCCAGCCATTCCAGATGGCGCTGCGCGTCCTCCCGGGGCTCATCTACGGAAAGAAACACGCGTATGGACTCCCGTTCACCGGATCGGGCTTTGAGTCGACGGTAAGTAAGCTCACGCGTGAGGATATGGCGAAATTTCACCAGACATGGGTCAAGCCGAACAACGCCACACTCGTCGTGGTTGGGGATGTCAGCATGAGCGAGCTCTTGCCGAAGCTCGACAAGGCATTCAAGAACTGGAAGCGCGGCGACGTGCCGACGAAGAACATCAGCGAGGTTCGTCTGGCGGAGAAGCAAACCGTCTACATTATGGACAAGCCGGGTGCGGAGCAATCGGTTATCCTCACCGCACACATCGCGCCGCCCCAGAACAATCCGGACGAGATCGCAATCCAGGCCTTGAACACGGCGCTCGGCGGTTCGTTCACCTCCCGCATCAACATGAACCTGCGCGAAAACAAACACTGGTCGTACGGTGCTGGCACCGCGATCATTCCGGCACGCGCACAACGGCCGTTCATCGTCTATGGTCCCGTGCAGACCGACAAGACGAAGGAATCGATGATTGAGATCAGCAAGGAACTGAACGAAATCATGGGGAGCCGCCCCCCAGCAGATGACGAGGTGCTCAAGGTGAAGAACAACCTCACGCTGTCGCTCCCCGGCAACTGGGAGACGAACGGTGCTGTCCTCGGATCTCTTATCAACATTGTGCGATTTGGCCTGCCGGACAACTACTACGATACCTACCCCGGAAAGATCAACGCCTTAAGCGTCAGCGAAGTGGGTCAGGCAGCCAAGAAGCTGCTCCATCCCGTTAGCCTGGTGTGGGTTGTCGTCGGCGACAAGAGCAAGATTGAGCAGGGGATCCGTGAGCTGAAGTATGGTGAAGTCCGATTCATTGATGGGGATGGAAATGTGATCGATTAGATCCCGTCAGTCAATCGTTCAGCAAAGAACAAAGGCCGTCCGGCGGTTATCGGACGGCCTTCTTATGTGTATCGACCTACTCGTGGCAGATGCGATTTGACGTGCACAAGCCTGCGGCCAATCTTCTCCTACGCTGGTTTGCCCGCCGTCCAACAGGTGGTGCTCCTTGCGGAGGGGTTGCCCCGCCATGCAATTTTGGATATATTCACCTCGTCCTGAATTACCCATCAGACCAGTCCCTTTCGGAGGCATTGCCATGAAAACGACTCGAAGCGTTTCGGTTCCCCTCGTCCTGGTTATTCTGGCGATCGCATGGATCTGTTCACCGACGAGCGCACAGAACCTTCAGTACCCGCAAACCAGAAAAGTTGACCATATCGATACCTACTTCGGCGTGAAGGTCGCCGACCCGTACCGATGGCTGGAAGACGAAAACTCACCCGAGACACGACAATGGGTCGAAGAACAAAACAAGGTGACCTTCGGATACCTGGAGAGGATCCCGTTCCGCCAGCAAGTCAAACAGCGGCTGGAGAAACTCTTCGACTATCCAAAATACAGCGCTCCTTTCAGGAGGGGCGAGTACTTTTTCTTCTCGAAGAACGAGGGCCTGCAAAACCAAAGCGTGCTCTACAGGCAAAAAGGGCTCGACGGCAAACCGGAGATGGTGCTCGATCCCAACACGTTCTCTGAGGACGGCACGGCACGCTTGAGTGGATTTTCCCTTTCGAGGGACGATAAATACGCAGCCTATGGAATTTCCCGAGCCGGATCGGACTGGCAGGATTACTACGTCATGGACATGACCACACTGAAAAACCTGTCCGACACATTGCGATGGATCAAAGCCTCCGGCACCGCCTGGCGCGGCCACGGATTCTACTACAGCCGCTACCCGGCGCCTGAGAAGGGGAAGGAGCTCACCACGAAGAATGTGTACCAGACTGTTTACTATCATCAAGTTGGCACATCGCAGTCGAGCGACGAGCTCGTGTACGAAGACAAAGCAAATCCAGAGCGGTTTCACAATGTCGGCACGACCAGGGATGAGCGGTTTGCCTTTCTGATCATCTCCGATCGCGGCAAAGGGAAGAAGGGGAATGCATTGTACTGCCAAGACCTAGCGAAACCCGAAACGGCATTCAAACCAATTGTTGCCACCATCGGCGATGACTCGTATGGCGTGGTGGACAACGTAGGCGACAAACTCTTGCTCCGTACGGACAGGAACGCTCCAAACGGAAGGGTTGTCCTCTGTGATCCGAACAATCCCGATGAAAAGAACTGGAAAGAAATCCTGTCCGAAAGACCTGAACCACTGCAAGGCGTTGGAACTGCCGGTGGGAAACTCTTCGCATCGTATCTGAAAGACGTTACGACGCGCGTGTACGTCCTCAGTCTTGACGGGAAACTGGAAAATGAGGTCAGCTTACCAGCCCTAGGTGTGGCGGGAGGGTTCGGCGGCGAGAAAGATGAAAAGTTCGTGTTTTATACCTTCACCTCCTTCATCTTTCCTCCTACTATTTATCGTTATGATATAGCAGAACGCAAAACTTCTCTGTTCCGCGCGCCGCAGATCCCGGAATTCAATCCTGTGGAGTACGAAACCAAGCAGGTCTTTTACAGCAGCAAAGATGGCACGCGCGTCCCGATGTTCCTCGTGCATAAGAAAGGCCTACAGTTGGACGGCAAGAATCCGACCCTACTGTATGGATACGGCGGGTTCAATATCTCAACGTCTCCCTCCTTCAGCCCGCTGCGCCTTGCACTTCTCGAACAAGGGTTTGTCTACGCTTCAGCGAATATGCGCGGCGGAGGGGAGTACGGCGAGAAATGGCACGAGGCCGGAACAAAACTGAAGAAGCAAAACGTCTTTGACGATTTTATTGCAGCGGCGGAATACCTCATCGCCAGCAAGTACACTTCACCGGAGAAGCTCGCGATTCAAGGAGGCTCCAACGGCGGTTTGCTGGTGGGTGCCGTGATCAATCAGCGGCCGGAGCTTTTCAAGGTCGCCATCCCTCAAGTCGGCGTCATGGACATGCTGCGCTTCCACAGATTCACCATTGGCTGGAACTGGATCGCTGACTACGGATCGAGCGAGAACGAAGAAGAATTCAAAGCTCTCTATCATTATTCGCCGCTCCACAACATCCGCGAGGGTGCGCAGTATCCTGCAACCCTCGCTACGAGTGCTGACCATGATGACCGCGTCGTGCCGGCGCATTCTTTCAAATACATCTCGACGTTGCAGGAGAAGTATCGCGGCGACAACCCGGTCCTTATCCGCGTCCAGACCCGGTCGGGACACGGCGCCAGCAGCACGACAAAAGCTCTGGAGGAGACAGCGGACATTTACTCATTCATCTTCTATAATCTTGGTGTGATACCAAAGTACTGATCGGTCACAGCGATCTCGCCAAACGGATGCCAACAAGGAAGAAACCGCTCTGGACCTGCCCAAAGTGCGGACATCGGTTTGTGACCGCGAACATGTGTCACTCGTGCAGTCGCCACCAGATCGCTGATCACTTTGTGGGGAAAGATCCTTTGGTGCGAGGGCTCTTCGACAGATTTCGAGCGATGATACAAAAGTGCGGCCCTGTGACTGTCTATGCCCAGAAGACGCGCATCGTCTTCCAGACCCGCGCACGCTTTGCAGGCGCTCTGCCGCGAAAGCACTGGCTCGATTGCGGCCTGTGGCCTAAGCGTCGGGTGGAGCATCCTCACTTCCGGCGCATCGAGTCACCAACGCCGCGCGATCATATACATCATTTTCGTGTAACGAAGCTTAAGGATTTAGATCGAGACGTTGCGGCACTCATACGGGAAGCGTACGCTGTCGGCTGCCAGGAGCAAGCAGGCAAAGCTTGAAATGGCCAAACAGTTTCCCAAGGGGAGGAGAGCCCGGGGGGGATTAGCGATGGGTAATCGGATTTGTGTTTATAGTTCCTGTTCCTGTTTTGAGTCAAATTCTCAAATTGCTGGGCCACACCTTCTGCTTCCTGTCTTCTGGATTCTGATTTCTGACTCCTGCCTCCGTTCCTTCACCGTCCTATGTTTCACATCTTCCGTCTTTCTTTTTCATTTTCACTTCTTGATTTATCAGAGACATAACGCCGCGACCCACCCAGATGCCCACGCCCCCCGGAGATTGTACCGGCCGAGCCAACCCTTCACATCCACTTGACAATTGCATGGCAAATAGATAGATTAGGTCTGCCTGCCTCATCGCCATCTACGGTGCATGGCGAGAGGTTGGGTCAGCCTAAGGGTTGCCTCCCCGCTTAGGCAACGAGAAAACTTAGGCCCGCCCGCTACGCGGACGGATACAGCGCCAAGCTGAAGACAAGGCGTCGATCCTCGGCCCCCGGCTAAGGGTCGGCGCTTTTTTTTTGTCCGACCTCACCCGCCGCCTCGTTCCCTCTGTACCATGAGTTCCAAGTCTAAGGTCTTAGGTGTGAAGTTCTGAGTTGGTTGTGGAACTTCCGCGCCACACCTTCTGAATTCTGACCCCCGTCTTCGTTCTTCTCACTTCTCACGACTCACATCTTCCCGATTCGTTTTTCATTCTCACTTTTTCCTTTTTGATTTTTGATTTTTCATTTATCAAACGCACTGTCCCGCGACGCAACCTGATGCCCACGCCCACTGGAAATTGTACCCGCCGAGCCAGCCGGTCACGTCGACACATTCTCCAACAAAGAATAACCCCGGCACTTTCTTGGACTCCATTGTCTTCGAGGAAAGCTCATCGGTGTCTACCCCGCCGACGGTCACCTCGGCTTTTCCAAATCCTTCTGTTCCGCTCGGCGTGACCTGCCAATTCTGAAGCCGCTGCGCTATGCCTTCAAGCTCCTTCCTCGAATACTGATTCATTTGCTTCGGGCCTCCGATGTGCTCACACCACTGGAGCGCGAACCGTCGCGGCAGGTACTGATCGAGAAGCGTGGCAAGCTCTTTCTTGCTCTGATGGTTTGCCAGGAATAGGTGGAGGGCGTCAGCCCCCGGCAACACATTGAGAGCAATCGGTTGACCCTCCGCCCAGTATGAAGAAATCTGGAGGACGGCCGGTCCGCTCAAGCCCCGGTGCGTGAACAGCACATTCTCACGAAATGATACGTCATCGCAGCTCACCAGAGCGTCAATCGAAACGCCTGCCAGGGAGCTGAAGAATCTGATATCCTTCGGTTGAAATGTCAGCGGGACGAGTCCCGGCCTGAGCTTGGTCACCTTCAGACCGAATTGCCGCGCGATGGCGAACGCAAAGTTCGTCGCGCCGAGCTGCGGAACCGACAGGCCGCCCGTTGCGATCACGAGCGAACGTGACGTGTGTGCCCCGAGATTTGTTGACACAGTGAACGTCTCCGCCCTCGATACCTCCTTCACTTCACACCCTGCTCGTATACAGACCCCAACCTCGTCGCACTCGCGCTTGAGCATATCGATGACCTGCTGGGCGCTTCTGTCGCAAAAGAGCTGGCCGAGCATTTTCTCGTGATATGCAATCTTGTGCTTTTCGACCAGCGCGATGAAATTTGCTGTTGTGAAGCGCGCAAGTGCCGACTTGCAGAAATGGGGATTTTGGGAGAGATAGCTCGCATTGTCGGCGTTCAGATTCGTGAAGTTGCACCGTCCGCCGCCGGAGATGCGAATTTTCTCGCCGATCCTCTCGTTGCGCTCGAGGATGAGCACTGAACGACCGCGCTTGCCTGCTTCAATGGCGCACATCAGTCCAGCAGCGCCAGCTCCGATGATGATAACGTCGTAGTCCATCAGGGTAGAGTTCCTTCTCCTCTTAGGAGAGGGAGAGGGTGAGGTCATATAACAATATCAAAGAAATTCCATTCACCTTCAATTCCGCATATTTTGTTCAACCTGTGACCAAAACGATTGCATAGCTTCGAAGTAATCATTAACATTGCCTCGGTTTTATGCCTGACTCCATCACTTTCATCAACCACGCGACAGTTCTGCTTCAGCTTGACGGGATCTGCATCCTGACCGATCCCATCTACTCGCTAACGGTCTCGTATCTCTTCCCGCGACTCCAGAAGCCGGGCATCGCATTCGGCGACCTTCCACCTATTGACTATGTCCTGATCTCACATAACGACTATGATCACCTGAACTTGAAAACCCTGCGACGCCTCCGACGAAAGCGAGCTTCGACTATCCTTTTCCCAAATGGGCTCGGCTCGTTCGGACACAGGACGGGTTTCCAAGACGTCGTTGAAACAAACTGGTGGGAGGAGTTGGAGAGAGGCGGCGTGAGGATCACGTGCGTTCCTGCCAAACATCTTAGCAAGAGGAGACCGAGGGATCGCAGAGGCTCGGCTTGCTGCGGATATGTCATCCAGGCCAACAGCCGCACAGTCTACTTTGCCGGTGATACCGGCTATGGTGATTTCTTTCGAGAACTGGGCCAGCGCTACACGATCGATGTCGCTCTGCTCCCCATCGGCGCCTACAAGCCGCACGGCTGGTTCAAAGACATACACCTCAACCCCCACACAACGATTCGGGCTTTCATAGACCTCCAAGCGCGGCATCTCATACCAATTCATTGGGGGACGTTTTGGATCAGCGACGAGCCGATGAGTGAGCCGCCGATTCTTCTTCGCGAGGAGGCGGAGCGGCACGGAATTCAGAGCGCGGTTCACATCCTGAGGAATGGTGAACAATTTCTTTTCTCCAGGGACTTGTAGTTCTACTTCTTGAAGGCTATTTTTCACGAAGGGGAGATCGACGGTATGCCAGGATACACATCTACCACAGAGGGAATTCGAATAGCCGTTCAGCCCATCTATCTCGACGGCCAGTCTGATGTGCTGCAGCGGAAGTTCGTCTTCGCCTATTTCATCCGCATCGAGAACCACAGCCACCAGACGGTTCAGCTGCTTCGGCGACACTGGTTTATTCGCCATTCCAGTGGTCGTGTCGAAGAAGTCGAAGGCGAGGGCGTCGTCGGCAAACAGCCGATCATTCCCCCGGGCAAGTCGTTTGAATACAGCAGCTACTGTATTCTCGAGTCGCTCGAAGGGAACATGGAAGGCACCTACTTGATGCAGCGGCAGAGCGGAGAGCTGTTCCGCGTTGTCATCCCAAAGTTCACGCTGCGCGCGGCTGCGAATTAGTTTTCCTGTTGGTGCCGCCCACGATCAATCCCACGATGACCCTCTATTCTCAAGAGTACGGCTCCGGCCCTCCCCTTATTATCCTTCACGGCCTGCTCGGCTCACTCGACAACTGGCACACTCTCAGCAATACTCTTGGCGCTTCCTACAGGGTCTTCGCCGTTGACCAGCGCAACCACGGACGATCACCCCACTCAGACGTGTTCAGTTATGAAGCGATGTCGGGAGACCTGAGGGAATTCTTCGACCATCATCATGTCACCGCCGCCCACGTTCTCGGCCATTCGATGGGCGGCAAGACTGCGATGCAGTTTGCGCTCTCCTATCCCGAGCGGGTTGAGAGGCTGATCGTCGTTGACATCGCGCCGCGGGCATATTCGCCTTTGCACGACGAGATTTTCGACGCACTCCTCTCGCTTGATTTGTCGCACTTTTCCTCCCGACAAGAGGTCGAGACAGCGTTGGCGGCGAAGATCTCGGACTTCGCCGTCCGGCAGTTTATCTTGAAGAACTTAGGTCGGGACGAATCCGGCGCATTCCAGTGGAAGATGAACCTTCCGGCGATCCAGAGAAACTACGGTGAGATTGCCAGAGCGATAGAATCGAATCCCCCCTTCGCCAAATCGACGCTCTTCATCCGGAGCAGTCGCTCGGGATACATCCTGGATTCCGACGCTCCCGACATCAGACGGCTCTTTCCGCAATCACAGATCGTTCGAATCGAAGCTGGACATTGGATCCACGCTGAGGCACCACAAGAGTTTTCACGCATCGTGTCAGATTTTCTCAGCAATCCATGACACTTCCTGAACAGGCGGCCTTCATTTTCTTCTTTGAATTTTCTTCATTTTCCCTTTAATTGTCCCCGCACTACCAAAGACACACCTCCTCAGCTCTGTAGCTCGGTCAACCTCATGATCAAAGTGCTTCTCCTCCCTCTTGCGCTGATGTCTTCCTTCTCCCCATCTGACATCAAGACCTGCGAGGATCTTCTACAGGCCATGCACAAACACTACGCATCGAGCTGGTACAAAACTCTTACCTTTGTGCAGGCGACAAAGCGGTATCAGCCTGACAGTACCTTGCTCACCTCGACCTGGTATGAAACTTTTTCCTTCCCAGGCTCGATGCGTATTGACATGGATTCCATTGGATACAACGGGGTGATCTTCTCGCGGGATTCACAATATGTCTTTCGAGAGCGCAAGCTTGTGAGCACCCGCCATTTCGTCCACCTTCTCCTGCTGTTGGGTTTTGACATCTATTTCCTGCCCCTCCAGGAAACGCTTGCCAGATTGAAGGAATCTCGCATCGATTTGTCGATTCTCCGAGAGGACACCTGGCGAGGGAGAGCGGTCTACGTCGTTGGCGCAAAGAAAGAGGATTCGCATTCATCGCAGTTCTGGATTGACAAGGAGCGCCTCACCTTTGTGCGTCTCCTGCAGCCTGCTGGTCGGGATGGAGCGCAGACACAAGAAGTGCAATTCAATAAGTACGAGCGTTTGAGCGGCGGATGGATCTCGCCCGAGGTCATCATCAAACTCGACGACAAGATTATTATGACAGAAGAGTACTCGGAGATCAAAGCTGGGGTCAAGCTTGATCCAAGGCTCTTCGACCCGCAACACTGGCAAACAGCACGTTGGAGATAGGTAATCCACTTCACTCTTCTCATACCATCTGGGAGTCATCGATGAGCAAAGCCTTCATCACTATCAGTAGATTTCTGTTTGTCGTCGTACTGTCGGTTGTGGCCCAAGAAGCTCGTGCGCAAACGACACCGTTCCTTACCGACGATGAAATCCGGATGCTTACGAACGAGATTTCTGGTGATCGGGCGTTCGAGCATATTCGCTGGCTTACTCACTGGCACCGGGACTCCGGGATGGAAGGATTTTTCAAGGCGGCCGACTACGTCGTGCAAGCAGCAAAGGAAGTTGGACTGGAAGATGTGAAATTTGTCGAGCAGCCATTGATGAGACAGAACTACACCGCGAAGTCTGCGGAACTCTGGATGGTCGAACCGGTGGAGCTGAAGCTGGCCGATATTGGTGAGCACGCCGTCTATCTTGCCGATGGGAGTCATAGCGCAGATCTTTCCGCGGAGCTTGTCTGGATAGGGAACGCATCAGCCGCCAGCGTAAAAGATATCGACGTCAAAGGAAAAATCGTGCTGACCAATGGCTCTCCGTACGCCGCAGTTCAGAATGCCGTGTGGGAAAAAGGAGCGGCCGGCGTGGTTTCCTATCAGACCTCAGAGAGTAAGAACCCATGGGACCATCCAGATCAGATCGGCTGGAATCGCATACCAAGCACACCGCCGGATGGAAAGCAGGGGACATTTGCCTTCATCCTTCCGCCGCGAAAGGGCGAAACGCTCCGCAAGGTTCTCGAGACAGACCAGATGCAGGATTACTTCGGCACAGGCAAGCGAGCAAAAGGAGGACGCGTGGTGCTGAAGGCCAAGGTCGTAACGGAATTCGGGCAAAACCCCGGACGGACTGGTTACATCGAGGGATGGATTCGGGGCACGAAGTATCATGATCAGCAAATTGTTCTGACCGCCCATCTTCAGGAGGAGCAAGGCTCGGCAAACGATGACGGTAGCGGGTGCGGCAATCTGCTTGAGCTCGGCCGGGCTTTTACAAAACTCATCCGCGAGGGGAAGATGCAGCGCCCCCTGCGTGACATCCGATTCTGGTGGACGGACGAAATTTACTCCGAGTACCGCTACTTCAGCGATCATCAGGACGATATCAAGAACATGCTGGCGAACCTGCATCAGGACATGACGGGCGCGAACCAGGCGATCGGCAGTCGAGTGCAGCATCTCATTCTTGCTCCTCACTCGCGGACATCGTATCTGGATGCGATCTTCGAAAGCATCGGCACGTTTGTCATTCAGACCAACAATGCATTCCTTGCCGCCAGCAGAGCAGGTAACTATCCGCGCCCATTCACGCGTCCGATTTTCTCCACCCGAGGCACGCGTCAAGGATACAACGCCCGATTTGTTCCCTGGTTCGGCTCTTCCGATCACATCACATTTCTTGAGGGAGCCGTCGGCATACCCGCGGTTGCCATGATCAACTGGGACGACGACTTCATTCACTCCTCTGACGACGATATCGACAAGATCGACCAGACTCAACTCCGGCGTAACAATTTTATCATCGGGTCGATGGCTTACTTCCTCGCCTTTGCGGATGAGAAGGACCTGCCATCCATTGCCGGTGAAACCTTCTCGCAGGGCACACGACGTCTGGCAAACGATCTGCGCGTTGCAATGCAGACGCTTCAAGAGTCGGCAACGGGTCCAGATGACAAATGGAAGGAAGTTTCCATCATCATTGAGCAGGGAGTGCTGCGAGAAATTCGCGCGTTGAATTCGGCCCGCGTCTTTGCCCAAAGCGATAGGGCCGCAGCACGAACGATTGATGATCTGATCGACCGAATGAAGATGAAGGAAGATGTGCTCCTGGCGGACCTGCGCGCCTACTACAAGCGGCTGCGTGGAAGCACCCCGAGGGCTATCAAACTCACACCCGCCGAAGTCGCGCCTGGCAAGAAGATTCCGACAAATGTCGCGTCGCTCGCCACGTATTTCCAGAATCGGAACCGAGGAGGAGCACGGACCGACTTGCATGGGCTGATGCGAAGCGAAGTGTTTAATTTCGTCGATGGCAAACGAAGCTACTATGACATCTACAAAGCCGTCTTCGCAGAGGCGGCTGCCGCAGGATCGTGGTACTATGGCACAGTGAGCCTTGAAGACGTCGTTGCCGTTCTCGATGCTGCTGTGAAGTCAGAAGCTTTGGTGTTGAAATAGCATGCGAGTCTTCGGCAGGCTTGTAGGTTCACTCCTGTGATTCTTGGACGTGCACAGATCGCCCATACCCTCTCTGTGATGTCCATGGTCTGCGAGTAACCGAATGGGCAGCGTCTTCAAACCCAGGAGCTGTCCACCGGAATTTTCCTTGCTGATTCTTCCCGATCATTTGCCGTTTGATGAGAGGATACACAAATGAAAGAAACCGCTCTCGATCGACTCCTTCGCTATGTGAGGATCGACACGCAATCACAGGATGACGCCGAGACATATCCCAGCACATCGAAGCAGTTTGACCTCCTCAACCTCCTCGTCTCGGAACTCAAGGAGCTGGGAGCAAAGGACGTTTCAATTGATCAATACGGCTACGTGATGGCGACGCTTCCCGCCAACGTACCGAAGACGGATCGAGCATTTGGCAAGACCCCGACCATCGGGTTCATTGCACATGTCGACACGTCACCATCGACTTCCGGTGCAAACGTCAAGCCGCAGGTGATCACCTATCAAGGCGGTGACATTGTTTTACCCGGCGACCCATCTGTCGTCATCCGCGAATCGGAAAATCCGGAACTCAAGAAGAACATCGGAAAGACGATCATCACGAGCGATGGAACTACTCTGCTCGGCGCAGATGACAAGGCCGGAATCGCGATCATCATGACCGCGATGCAACACTTGATAGAGAATGTCAACATCCTTCACGGGGACATCAAGATTGGATTCACGCCTGACGAGGAAGTGGGGAACGGAACGAAGTACTTCGATATCAAGAAGTTCGGCGCACAGTTCGCCTATACGGTCGATGGCGACACTGCCGGCGAGCTCAACAAGGAAACATTCAGCGCCAATAGCGCGGTGATCACCGCTCACGGTCGGAATATTCACCCTGGTACAGCGAAAGGCATCATGGTCAACTCCATCCGCGCCATCGCGGATATCATTGTCCGCATGCCAAAGGATGTAGCACCGGAAACGACAGAAGGCTATGAGCCGTACATCCATCCGCACGTATTGCAGGGGGAAGAAGCAAAATCGACACTCAAGATCTTGCTGCGCGATTTTCGAACCGAAGGACTCGACGTGTTGAAACAGCGGCTCGAGAAGATCATCGCCGAAGTACAGCCGCTGCATGCGAAAGCGAAGATTGAGCTGCAAATCATCGAATCGTACCGCAACATGCGCGAGGGACTCGAGAAGGACCCGCGCGCTCTCGATTGCCTTTGGGAGGCAGCGAAGCGTGCAGGACTCGAGCCGAAGTGGGTCCCCATCCGCGGCGGCACGGACGGATCAAAGCTCACCGCCAATGGTTTGCCGACGCCCAACATCTTTACGGGAGGCCAGAACTACCACGGAAAGACGGAATGGGCTTCCGTATGGGGCATGGAGAAAGCTATCGAAACCGTGGTGAACGTTGCACAGGTTTGGGTGGAGAAGAGCAGATAGTTTAAAGAAATGCCAGTGTAGGACAGACATTCTTGTCTGTCCACTTAGATCCTTTGGACAAACAGGAATGTTTGTCCCACCAGTTCTCGCAACGCGCAAGCCTCATCGTCCAGTAACGATAAAGGACCAGCACTATGGATCACGAGCCATCGACAAGCCGGGGTCTCCCCGAAAACGCGTATAAAGAGTTGAAGGAAGGTGAAGTCTATCGTCCCGTGATGGATCCTTCCGCCACGATTTCAGAGGTGACGCCCTACTCTGTCGTGTGGGGCCTGGTAATGTCTATCCTATTCTCCGCAGCCGCGGCATACTCGGGATTGAAAATCGGTCAAGTGATGGAAGCTGCAATCCCGATTGCGATTCTCGCCGTTGGGATCTCCGCTCTGGTCAGACGCAAGGATGCGCTCGGCCAGAACGTCATTATCCAGTCCATCGGCTCAACGTCCGGGGCGGTCGTGGCCGGAGCGATCTTCACCGTCCCGGCACTCTATATCCTCGGGCTCCCCACAAATTTCTTCCGGATGTTTCTCGCCGCAACATTTGGAGCCTTCCTGGGCATTCTGTTTCTTATCCCCTTCCGGAAGTACTTCGTCAAGGATATGCATGGGAAGCTCCCTTTCCCTGAAGCGACGGCAACGACAGAAATTCTGATGGCCGGCGAAAGGGGCGGAAAGCAGGCGCTGGTGCTTGTTTTCAGCGGTCTGATCGGCGGTGTCTATGACTTCATGGTCTCATCGCTGGGCTGGTGGTCGGAGGTTGTCACCTCGCGGGTTGTGGACTTCGGCGCCGGCATCGCTGACAAGGTCAAGATTGTCTTCCGCCTCAACATTCTCTCAATCGTTGTCGGTTTGGGATATATCATCGGCCTGAAGTATTCCGCGATCATCTGCGCCGGGTCGTTCCTTTCGTGGTTTGTCTTCGTCCCGCTGTTCTATGAGGTCGGCCAGCAGTTGGCGGTGCCGCTCGGCGCAACGGCGACAAAGCTCATAGCCAACATGAGCGCCGAAGAGATCTTCCGAACCTACGTTCGCCACATCGGCATCGGTGGAATCGCGATGGGGGGCATCATCGGCATCATTCGTTCGTCGAAGATCATCGGCGGGGCATTCTCCCTGGCGTACCGTGAGATTGTTCACGCGAAGAAATCAGAGATCACGAGCGAGGTGCGGTGGCAGACGGACATCAGAATGCTGCTCATCGTTCTCTTCATCCTTTTGACAGCTCTCGCGATCTTTGCGTTCTTCTTTATTGGCGTGGTGCCCACCTTCACCCAGTCAGTCATTGCGCTCCTTGTGGTTGTCATCATGTCGTTCCTTTTCACCACGGTCGCCGCGAACGCCATTGCCATCGTCGGCACCAACCCGGTTTCCGGTATGACGTTGATGACGCTGATCCTCGCCTCCCTCGTGCTGACACAAATCGGGTTGTCCGGCACCGAGGGCATGGTCAGCGCACTCATCATCGGTGGCGTTGTCTGCACGGCGCTCTCCGTAGCAGGCTCGTTCATCACCGATCTGAAAATCGGGTACTGGCTCGGCTCAACGCCGAAGAAACAGGAGAGCTGGAAGTTCACCGGCTCGTTGCTTTCCGCTGCAACGGTGGGGGTCGTGATCATGATCCTCAATCAGACGGACGGCTTTACGGGCCCAAATGCGCTGGTGGCGCCCCAGGCAAATGCGATGGCAGCCGTGATTCAGCCCCTCATGTCGAATGCACCGGTGCCGTGGATTCTCTATCTCGTAGGAGCGGTCATTGCGCTTCTGTGCATTGTTCTGAAGATCCCGCCGCTCGCCTTCGCGCTCGGCATGTATATTCCACAGGAATTGAACACGCCTCTACTGGTCGGCGGATTGATCGCGTGGTGGGTCTCGCACCGCAGCGATGACGAAAAGCTCAATAACGCGCGGCTCTCTCGTGGAACGCTGATCGCGTCCGGGTTCCTGGCGGGAGGATCGCTCTTCGGTGTGCTCGGCGCCTTCCTGCGGTTCGGCGGCATCAATTGGCTGGACGTGGAATGGCAAGGAACATCAGGTGCGCACGTCCTCGGCTATGTGGCGTTCCTTGCGCTGATCATCTACATGATCTCGGACTCCATGCGGGCAAAGCCGGAGTCAGCTTCTCGTACCATTGTTAGTTAGAGGTTCGCGGAGTTGGAGAAGAGCAAAAAGTAGAACGACGTGCACGGAGATTTCGGGAGTCTTCTTCCGAAGCACACAATAACCAATCTTCGTTGTACGTTCTGCGGCGGATAGGTGGTGGGACCGATCTGCCGACGATATCACACGCCAGCTATATTTCAACATTCGTTCCGATGTTACCACGCTCTTGCTGGGGAGGTGAAATTCGTTCGAAATGGAAGCGTAGTTTTCAGCGAGGGGGAAAGCAAAGGACTCATAAGATGAAACGGATAGTTGCTTCTTTCTTCTTGCTTGTGTCGACATCGCTTGCACAGGTCTCCACCTTTCCATACGTCGAGCGTTTCGACTCTGTCATTGTCCCGGCACTCCCTGCCGGATGGATTGCGACCAACCTCCGTTCGGCGGCCGGTGATTTCGTGACGACGACATCGTCACCTCGTTCTGCCCCCAACGCCGTGCTCTCGGGCAACGCGACCATCTCGCAATCGCTGACCTCACCGACATTGAACTTTGCGAATCGCACACCGGCGAAGCTTGAGTTTTACACTGCTCGCTCCAGCACGCACACGGCGGGATTGCTGGTGGAAGCCTCCATCGATAATGGAGCAACGTTCCCTGTTTCCTTAAGCGATACCATCCGCAACCCCGGGACAACGAGCTATGTGCTCACATCTTTGCAGCTTCCCGTCTCAATCTCAAACCAGCCAACAGTGCGCATTCGCTGGCGACTCGTTGGAGCACCTGGCGGTGGCACAACCGGGACGTTTCGCCTTGACGATGTGACGATTTCCGTTACGTCATCGTCGGATCTTGCCGTGACGAACCTTACAATCATCTTGGTTGATCAGGAGGGCGCACCGCCGTCCAGCCAACCGGTAACGCTCAGGGCGACTGTCAAGAATGTCGGCATCCAGCCTGCGTCGGGGTATGCTGTTCTGTTTTTCAGAGACGCCAATTTCAATGAAGTGCCAGAGGCAAGCGAGCGCTTTGCTGCCGTGCCTGGCAATCTCCTCGCTCCTTCCGATTCCACATCGGTCAACGCGATCCATCCACCTCTCGGTGCAGGAGATCACCATTTCCTCGCGGTGATTTCCTACAGCCAGGACGGAAATCCATCGAACGACACCGCATCGGCATCGGTTTCAATCGGAGCGGAAAAGAAAGTTCTTATTATCAATGAGATCATGTTCGATCCTCTGCCGGGGCAAAACGAGTGGGTCGAATTCTACCATCGCGGCTCAATTCCGGTTGACATTGCCCGATGGAAATTCACTGACCGGCCCACTGTGAGCGGTGCCAATACCTTCATCATTACAGCCAACTCGAAAATTGTCCAGCCCGGCGATTTCGTTGTCGTTGCCGCGGAGACATCCATCCTCTCCATTTTTCCATATCTTCGATCACCATCGGCAAATACCCACCTTTTCATCCTCAATCGTTCGGCTGGGTTCAGTCTCAACAACGATGGCGACGACGTCGTCCTGCTCGATGCGACAGGGAGGGCAATCGATAGCGTGTCGTACTCTTCAAGTTGGCACCACCCCGATGTCACGGACACAAAGGGGCGATCGCTTGAGCGGATCAATCCCAACCCCGACTCGAACGATCGCCGCAACTGGAGCACGTCGCCTGTTGCGGCTGGAGGCACTCCGGGGAGAGCAAATGCCATCTACACAACAAGCCTCCCGAGCAATGCTTCGATTTCGATCAATCCCAATCCCTTCTCCCCCGACGGTGATGGATTTGAGGACTTCTGTATCATCCGTTACAGCCTTCCGCTGACGACATCACTCATCCGCATCTCGATCTTCGACATCAAGGGGAGATTGCTCCGAACGCTTGCCAATTCCGAGCTCAGTGGACCGCAGGGTGAGATCATTTGGGATGGTCTGGACGACGCGAAGCAGCGCGTGCGCATCGGTCCATACGTCGTCTTCATCGAAGCGATCGATAGTCAGGGCGGGACAATTGCGACAGCAAGGACAGTTGCAGTGGTAGCGACGAAGCTATGAAACCTTGCGAAGGGCAGGAAGAATTGCGTCCAAAACCTTCGTAAGGTTCTGACAGCCCCCAAACACTCCACCCGTCCAAAACCAGACAAAAAGGAAAAACCTAGCTCTTGCCGGCCTTCAACCTAGTCAGATTCGATGCTGCACAGCCGTGGTAGGACATTTCGCATTGTCGAGTACACGATTGAGAACGCACTTTGTTTTCAGTCATGATGCGTGTGATTCAAGCTGCAACACACAGAATATTTTGAGGAAACCTATCTAGCTTCTGCATTTCCTTTTCATCTCCAATTCCTTCGGCTCTAGTAACCAGTCTGTATCCTAACGGCTTCAACACAGAGAACCCTTCCTTGAGTAGTTCTTTACTGTGAAATTCTATGATCATCAACGGAAGGCAGCGCTTGATGAGATTCAGAGCGCCTTTCAAGCAATCGATTTCCGCTCCCTCAATATCAATTTTTAGCAGTGATGGCAAAGGTATTTCATTCTGAGATACATACTTGTCAAGAGGAACAACTGTGCATATTTGAGTTTTCTCTCCATTTTTTGCTGTTGAATACATGCTTGTCATTACAGTTTTTCCAATTGGCAGCTCAAGGATTTGGTCTTCACTCCCCAAGCCCACATTATGTATCACCACATTATTGAAGCCATTTGCTACAATTGTCTTCTTAAGAAATTCGGTTGTTGAAGGTAAGATCTCGAAAGCGTGAATTTCACCTGTGCTGTCAAGGTAATGTGCAAAGAGCACTAGTGTATAACCGATATGTGTTCCGATGTCATAGATTACATCGTTTGGCTTCACATATTGACGAGCCAATTCGGCAATCCATGGTTCGTCAATTCCAAAGTACATCCTAGGGGAAATGTCAAAAGAAATAAAGAGATATCTCCCTTTGATAGGACCAAAGGGAATGCGGTGAACACTAGGTGTTTGTCCAAAAAAGAGGGACCCAGCCCACCTTACGAAAGCTTTGAGAGCTTCTAGTCTAGATGACACGATTCAACACTGTTTTTTTCTCATGAGAAGGTCAACTAATGGTCACTCACTACTTCATTACGTCAAAAAGTATTCAATCCTTTTCGGAAAAACACCCACCCACTTCTACGACCATCCTGTGGACCACAGGGTGAGATCGTTTGGCATGGCCTGGACGACGCGAAGCAGCGCGTGCGCATCGGCCCATACGTCATCTTCATCGAAGCAATTGACGGACAGGGCGGAACGACTGCGACGGCGAGGGCGGTTGCGGTGGTGGCAACGAAGTTATGAAATCTGGGGAACGGCAGGAAGAATTGCGTGCAAAACCTTCGCAAGGTTCTGACAGCCCCCAAACACCCCACGTGACGAGCGCCACACAAAAAGCAAATGCCCAGCTCTTGCTGGGCTTTAACCTGCTGGGAATCGAACATGCACGTCCGTGAGGACCAAAAGCTCGGTAGAAATGTCACGCAGGTAACACTTTTCTGGCAAGTATGATATACTGGTAAACGGAAAATTGTCGCATAATTCCAAAAGAAAAAATGTTAAGCAACTTGAACTTCCAACTTTTGCTGCGGTTTGTCCTAATTCGGAAGATTGTGTAGCCCGTCTGTTGAAACATCTGCCGAATTGTATGTAGTGTGAAAAAGCGAAGATGTGTCTTGTCGAGTATTCCTGATTCTTCGTATTCCAGCCGATCGAACACGATTTTCAGCAAGGGGACGATGTGACGTACGTTCGGGATGCTGGCAATGAGTAAACCATCGTCGTCAAGGAAGTCACGAAGTTTTCTCAAAACACCCCACGGATCCCTCGTATGCTCAAGGACATCCGCACAAAGAATGCAGTCAAAGTATCCGTGAGGGTAGTCCAATCCGAGTTGTTCGATATCTCCAATTATTACGTGATCGAGCTTAGACTTCGCGGCTTCTGCAGCAACCTCAAATAACTCAACGCCTACTACCTCGCGCACACCGACAGATTGTTTTGCCGCGAGACCTGTGTCGCCCATTCCACAACCCACATCAAGGAGTCGCATTGTGCCTATTGGGATCAAGTCAAGTATATCACGACGAATGAGACTGTAATACAACCTGTCTTTTTCTTCGTAACTGTGTATTTGTTGTGGGTCAGATTGTGTGTCCATCGTGTTTGGCGGCATTTCGCTCAGATCCCGAGTCAGCGCGGAGCTCCATCATCCAGCCAGATCTGTGAGTTGCAGGACATGCAACTTTGTTGGCCTCAAGCTAATCTGGTCCCCTGGAAAAATCAATCGGCTAAAACACTGAATTTTTTTGTAGGCTAAACAGCCTAATGGGTTCAGGGCTTCCGGCTTGGTTTTGAAACCTCCACCCGTTTGCGTATATTGGCTCGCGAGGCGAGAGCAAGAGAGACTGTGGAAGCGGGATTGAGCGCTAAGTCATTCAGGACAGGCTAGTTACACCTCCCGACGGAGTTTGCCAAGACGGAAGTCGGGGCTCGACGTGAGTGGGCTTCTATGAAACGCAGCAAAGAACGATTCTGCAATCAGCGTGAGGATATCGTCCGGCTTCATCGCCGGGGCGCGGGAGGATTGCGAGGCGCGCTTGCTCTCACCAAACGGCTCGATTCCCTCATCCAGTCCATCTACACATCTCTCCATCATTCCAACAAGAACCTCATTGCTGTCGTTGCTCTCGGTGGCTACGGGAGAAAAGAACTCTGTTTCTCATCCGATACGGATGTCATGTTTCTCATCAAGGGTGACACTCAAAAGCCGGAAGCCTCCCCGATCGTTGGAGATTTGCTCCATCATCTGTTAGACTTCGGCCTCGCCATCGGCCACAGCTTTCGAACCATTCAGGAATGCCTCGAGTTTGCACAGTCCGATCTCGAGACGTGGAACTCGCTGCTCGAATCCCGCTTCATCTGCGGCAGCCGCTCAACCTTCTCTCTCTTCCGCACAAGCTTGCAGCGACAGATTCACTCGCTTGACAAGGCCGTCTACGTGCGGCAGCTTGCCAACACAACGCAACTGCGGCACGGCAAGTACGGGCACTCGACAAAGCTCCTCGAGCCAAACATCAAGCACAGCGCAGGCGGATTGCGCGATCTTCACAACGTCCTCTGGCTCCTGCGCGGAACAGGTCTGTCAAAGCTTCCTGCTCCCAATGGCCTGACCCACACTGCGCTCTCCCAGCTCCTGAAAAGCCGACTGCTTCGCAGCCGGTTCAGCCAGCGTTCTCTGGACGATGCCCACCGTTCTTTCGATTTTCTCCTTCGCTGCCGGAATCAAATGCACCTGGAAGCTCAAGCGCTCCACGACGCGCTCGAATTCAACCTTCAGCGCCAGGTAGCAGAAGCGCTCCGCTATCGCGCGACGACTCAACGTACGAGCGTTGAACGGTTCATGCAGGACTACTATGTTGCTGCCCGTTCTGTGGCTCAGCTCGCTCAACGCGTCTCGCGCTGGGCAGAGGATCGCTTCATCAAACCCTCCGCGAGGGAACGCATCAGGCCCCTGGATCGCTTCTTTGCCCTTGAGGACAGCACGATCAATCTCAGACGAAGTGTCAAGAAGCTCTCCAGCGATGATGCCCTGCGTGCGTTCTTGCTGGAGATCGAACACAACGCATCGTTCTCACACAAGCTGGAAGACCTCCTCAGCCGCAGCGCAGCGGGCTACACCCCGCTTCGCTCCGAACGCGGAGCGCTCCTGTTCCGCTATCTGCTCAACAAGAAGCGCGGCGTCAGTCAGGCAATCCACAAAATGAACGATCTCGGCCTGCTCGCGCGATGGATTCCAGAATGGAAAGGGCTCGTGGCGTTCTTCCAACACAACCAATACCATTTTTACACGGCCGATGAGCACACGCTCATGGTCCTTGCCCATGCCGAGGCGCTGGCCGAGGACACGAACACCTTCGGCCAGATTTTCCAGGCGCTACCGCGCCGCGACGTGCTCTACCTGGCTGCCCTGCTGCACGACATCGCAAAGCCCATCCGGATCGGCGATCACGAGATCATCGGCGTCGACGTTGCTCGAGCTGTCCTGAAACGTCTTCGCTACGCCGACGTGATGGATGATGTCCTCTTCCTTGTGCGCAATCATCTGCTCATGGAACAGGTAGCCTTCCGCCGCAACCTGAGCGACCCGCAGACGATCCTCGACTTTGCCTCAAAATTCTCCAACACCCGCCAGCTCGACCTGCTCTATTTGCTGACCTACGTCGATCTCAGTGCGGTGAACAAGAACGTGTGGACCGATTGGAAGGGGATGCTGCTCTTTGAACTTTATCGACAGTCGCGTCAGATTCTCGAAGGAAAGCTGACCTCAGCCCAATTTGAGCAATCAGAGGTCGAGCGACACACCGTCGCGGTCAAAGAGCTGGTCGGCGAATTGTCCTCCACACTGTCAGAGGACCAGGCCCGCAATCACCTCGATGCCGTGGAGAGCCCTGCCTACCTCGCCACGTTCGATGCGCAGGAAATTGCCGAGCACATCCGCCACATTGGAACTGCCGAGACGGTGTCCACGATCTTTAAGCGCAAGCGTGATCATACTGAAGTGACCATCATCGCGCGCGACGCTCCCTTTGCCCTTTCGCGGTTCTGCGGGGTGCTTTCAGCGAATGACGCAAATATCTTCGATGCTCAGATCTTCACGCGCAACGACGGGACGATCATCGACCGCTTCCGCGTCGTGGATTTCATATCGAAAACTGCCCCGAGTGATGAGCAATGCGAAAAGATCCATCAGGAATTGAACGACGTTTTCGAAGGCGCGACGGACATCGGGCACCTCCTGCAGCGCCACCGGATGAAGTGGAAGCGCCGAAAGAAAATGCCGAACCCGAACATTCGCATCGATGTTGAGTTCGAAGACCACGCACGATTCACCATCATCGATGTCTATGCGCCCGATATGCTGGGATTTCTGTACAGGATCACGGGAACGATGTCGATGATCGGACTGAACATTTCGTTCGCAAAGATCGCCACCCGGGTGGACGGTATTGTGGACTCATTTTATGTTCTTGATCTCACAGGCAGGAAGTTGGACGACTCCGGTCAGCGGCAATATGTGAGATCAGAAATCCTAAAAGTCATTGGTGAACTCAACCAATCTGAGCTCGTAGCAGCGAAATGAGAGGTAAGTGTTCAAACAACCATGCCTAACTCCAGACCTATCGGCGTATTCGATTCCGGTATCGGCGGACTCACCGTCGTGCGGGCGCTGACGCATCATCTGCCACACGAGAACATCATCTATTTCGGTGACACGGCACGTGTGCCGTACGGGCCGAAGTCTTCGCAAGTCGTTCGGGAATACGCCGCGCAGGATACCGACGTGCTCCTCGAGCATAATGTCAAGATGATCGTCATCGCCTGTAATACCGTCTCTGCCGTGGCGCTGGATGTTGTGCAGAAGCGGGCAAAGGTTCCGGTCATCGGCGTCATCATCCCCGGCGCAGACGCAGCGGTTCGCGCGAGTGAGAAGAAACGCGTCGGCATCATCGGTACTCTGGGAACGGTCAATAGCAATGCATACACCAACGCAATCCGGCAGATGGACCCGGGCGTCCAGGTATTCGCTCAAGCGTGTCCGCTGTTTGTGCCGCTTGCCGAAGAAGGCTGGACCGACCATCAGGCAACAGAGCTGATTGCAAAGGAGTATCTCTTCCCACTGACGCTCGAGAAAATCGACACACTCATCCTTGGCTGCACGCATTACCCGCTGCTGACGGACATCATCAGCAAGGTGATGCACAACGCAGTCACGCTCATTGACTCGGGCGAAGCAACGGCTCGCGCAGTTGCATCCTTGCTCGATGAGCGGGGACTCCGCAACGCGAGCGAGCTCCAACCGAATCTGCAATTCTATGTAAGCGACGTTCCCCACAAGTTCAGTGAGGTCGGCGAACGGTTCCTCGGCCAGAAGCTCGGCAGAGTGCACCGTGTCGGTGGCTTCGCTGCGTAGAGTGCGCCTCACCCGTGTCAAGCGGGGAGGCAATAATCCACCGAGCTGTTTGCATCCGCCTGCGAGTTTGCGTACATTTCTCCAGCAGCCCAGGAGCTCCCGCGCATGCCAATCAGAGAAATACTCCTTCTTGGCAATCCAATCCTTCGTCAGAACTGTGCGCCCGTGAAGTCCCCGGCATCGGACGAGACTCGTTCCATCATCGACGATTTGTGTGACACCCTGGCAGATTTTCGTTCGCGTCGCGGCTTCGGCCGCGGCATCGCTGCTCCGCAAATCGGCTCATCGCAACAGATCATCTACATCGACTTCGAATACACGGGGGCGCTGATCAATCCAAAGATCGTCCGACGCAGCCGGAAGAGATTCCGCTTGTGGGACGATTGCTTCTCGTTCCCTGATATCCTCGCTCACGTGCAACGCAACTATGCCATTGAAGTCTCCTTTCTCAACGAAGAAGGGAAGCGAAAGCATCTCAAGGCTTCGGGCGCACTCTCGGAACTCCTTCAGCACGAGATTGATCACCTCCATGGAATCCTTGCCGTCGACCGCGCGATCGACTCAAAGCACATCATTCTTCGAAGCGAGTACGAGAAATTGGCCCACAAGGGGCAGATTACCATGTAATTTCCGTCACGCCTACAGGCACAAAAAGCTTCGACCATCATAGCACAAGAAGCATTCCGTCAGAGAGACCCCACCACTAACCACGGAGGTTCCTATGGATCAGTCCATGGATCTTGGATCCCAACCGGCGGGACAGCCGCCCGAGAAACCGCCTCAGGCACAGCCCCAGCCGAAACCGCAGCCGCCCGCGTACGAGTTCAGTGCAAACCAGAACGAGACTATTCGAGTCCTCGCGAGCAGAATGAAGTTCGTGGGTATTTTTTACGTTGCCGTTAGTGTGCTGTTCGGGTTCTTCGGGCTCGTCGCTCTCTTGTTTGCCCCCTTGGTCGGGATCGCGTACCTCATCGCTATCGTCCCGCAACTCCTCATTGGCATCTGGACAACAAACGCCGCATCGTCGTTCAGGCAAATTGTGGACACGAAGGGGCACGACATTCCTTCTCTGATGAATGCCCTCATCTCACTCCGGAAACTTTATACCCTACAATTTTGGTTATTAATCCTGGCCCTTATCTTCATCGTCCTTGCCATCGCGGCCGGTATCTTCCTGTGGACGTCGGGCTTGCTGCCGATCCCCGTCGAGAGCACGACGGTCACAATGCTCGCGCTGTAGGTTTTCCAGGACTCCCGGCAAGGAGCTTGTTGGGACCATTTCTCACAAACAAAGGAGGAATGTATGGGAAGAACGCTTCTTGCCGAAGAGCAGATAGGATCGAAGCTTAAAGAACTCAAGGCCTGGTCGCGGTCGGGCAACACGATCCACAAGTTGTTTGAGCTTGAAGACTTTGTACACGCGATGGGATTCGTCAATTCTGTCGCTCTCCTCGCGGAAAAGTTCAATCATCACCCCGACATTGACATCCGCTGGAACAAGGTCACGCTGGCGCTATCGACGCACAGCGCCGGTGGATTAACGGAAAAGGATTTCACGTTAGCCAAAGCCATCGATGAGCTGTGAGAGAAGAACGGATTGCCAAATTGAAGTCGCTGCTCGAGGCGGATCCGAATGACAGCTTCGGTCGCTACGCTCTGGCGCTTGAATACGCCGCATTGAACGACACCTCACAGGCGCAGAGGTTTCTCGAAGAGCTCATCAAGCACGATCCAGCCTACGTGCCCGCGTATCAGCAACTCGGATATCTCCATCAGAAGCTCGGTCAGCGCGACGATGCGATTTCCATGTTTACGCGCGGCATCGAAGTCGCGACGCAGCAAGGCGATCTCCACGCGAAGAGCGAAATGCAGGAAGCGTTGGATGAACTCATAAGTTGAAAATTGCATATTGCGCGTTGTGTGCGTCCCGCCGTTTCTGCCGCAACTATCAAAAACGGAATGAGCGGCATGCCGTACAGCGGCATCGGCGGGATAGATTGTGGATTGAAGATTTTAGATTGACCTTCTCGATAGCCCCCTCGCACGCAGATTCCAACCGAGGATGCGTTGCACCTCAAGCGAGTTCTTCCTATCTTTGAACCGTTCTTCGCAGCATCATTATTCCATCAACAAATGACACTGTTCGTCTGTGACACTCCCCAAGGACCAGATTCTCGATATCTTCCGTGAGACGAAGGCCCTTCTCGAAGGGCATTTTCTCTTGACGTCCGGTCTCCATAGCCCGCAATACTTCCAGTGCGCGCGGGTCCTGCAGTATCCAAAATACCTTCATCTGTTCGCCGGAGAGATCTCGAAGCATTTCGAATACGCCGACCTGGAGCTGGTGATTTCACCCGCCATCGGGGGCATCGTGGTGGGCACGGAGGTTGGCCGTATGCTGCGCGCCCGGACGATCTTCGCCGAGCGGAAGGATGGAAAAATGGACCTTCGGCGCGGGTTTGAGATCCACCCGGGCGAGCGCGTTCTGGTCGTCGAGGACGTGGTAACAACCGGAGGATCGGTCTTCGAGATCGTGGACGTTGTAAAGAAAGCCGATGCGAAGCTTGCAGGCGTCGGGTACATCGTCGATCGGAGTAACGGCAGAATCACATTCGAAGCCAAGCATTTCTCCGTCCTGCAGATGGATGTTATTACCTATAAACCTGAAGAGTGTCCGCTCTGTAGCGATGGAATGCCCGTTGTGAAACCCGGAAGTAAGGGGAATTATTAGCTGGCCAAGTGAGGCGAAGAAATTCCGTTTCGAAACGACTCTGCGTGAACAGATCTAAAAGGCTTTTTTGACCGTGGGAATCGATCTCGCGATCCTGCAACGAGTCGTCCACCTCTCCAACGTTTCGCATGCCAAACTTCAAGATCCTGAAAAGTGAAAAGCGGTACGCCGGTAAGGTCTTCAATCTGATCATTGACGAAATTGAGTATCCGTCCGGCAACCGCGGCATCCGCGAAGTCGCGGAACACCCCGGTGGTGCGGTTGTCGTCCCGCTGTTCAGCGATGGAAACGTGATGCTTGTCCGTCAGTTCCGCCACCCCGTCAAGAAGCACGTGTACGAGCTCCCCGCCGGAAAACTCGATGCCGGTGAAGACCCCCAGGTTTGCGCGGCGCGCGAGCTTGAAGAGGAGACGGGTTACGTCGCCGGTTCATTCACGAAATTGACCGCAATCTACACTACTCCGGGATTCTGCAGCGAGCAGCTGCACATCTTTCTGGCAACCGATCTGAAAAAATCCACACGCGGCCAACGTCTCGAGGAAGGAGAATTGGATCTCACGTCTGAGATCATGCCGCTGGGACGCGCCGTCGAAATGATCGAACAGGGAGAGATCGTGGATAGCAAGACCATCTGCGGGATTTTGCTCACGCAGCGGCAGATGAAGAACTGGAACCCTGAAAGAACCGATACAGCGGGTCTCCACGGCTGAATAGGATGATAAACTGCACCATCCAAGGGTCACCGACGAGATGCTGAAAGCTTTCTTCCATCTGCACAACCTGCTTCATCTACGTGCTATCATATCTTGCTTGTTCCTAGACCTTGACTGCTGCTGAACTCATAAAAAAGAAACGCGATGGAGCATCGCTCAGCGAAGACGAGCTCCGCTGGATGATCAGCGGATACGTCGCTGGTGCGCTCCCGGATTATCAAATGTCCGCGTTTTTGATGGCGTGTTACTTCCGCGGGATGAATGACGAAGAAACGATGACGTTTACGCGGCTTATGTTACACTCCGGGGACGTCATCGATCTGTCGGAGGTTCCCGGCGTCAAGGTCGACAAGCATTCGACCGGCGGCGTTGGCGACAAGGTCTCCCTCATTCTCGCTCCCATTGTCGCCGCGCGCGGAGTACTCGTCCCGATGATTTCCGGGCGCGGCCTGGGTCACACCGGCGGCACGCTCGACAAGCTCGAATCCATCCCCGGCTTTCGCACGGATCTCTCAATCGCCGAATACAAGCAGATCTTCAAGGACATTGGACTCGTGATGGTCGGTCAGACCAACCAGCTCGTGCCCGCGGATAAGAAGATGTATGCGTTGCGCGATGTGACCGCAACGATTGAATGCATTCCGCTGATCGCCGGAAGCATTATGAGCAAGAAGCTCGCCGAAGGAATTGATGCCCTCGTGCTTGATGTCAAGACGGGTCGTGGTGCGTTCATGCAGACCAATCAGCAGGCCGTCGAGCTTGCACGAACGCTCGTGCGAATTGGAAACGGTTTCGGCAAAGAGACGATCGCGTTCATCACCGATATGAGTCAACCTCTCGGAACAACCATCGGCAATTGGCTGGAGGTTGTTGAATCGGTGGAGTGCCTCCGAGGAATGAGAGGCCAGAGTGACGCTTCTGCCGATCTGATGGGGGTGACGCACGTGCTGGCCGGAGCGATGTTGGTGCTAGGGAAAAAAGCCCGCACTATCGCAGAAGGAATCGAGCAATCCAAAGTGGCGGTCAACAACGGTTCTGCATATCAGAAACTCCTGCAGCTTGTTGCCGCGCAAGGTGGGAGTGTGTCCGCTATTGAGAATCTCGAGAAGTATCCGCTATCCAAGCACGCGATCGAAGTGAAAACGATGGAGAGCGGCTACGTTGGCGAAATCGATCCCGTTGAACTGGGACTGAGCAGCATCTCGCTCGGTGCAGGTCGTGGGCAGATTGATGATGCCATTGATCCAAAGGCGGGGATTGTCTTGAGGAAAAAGGTCGGTGACGCGGTCGAGACCCGTGATACTCTTGCAGTCCTTCATACCGACAGCGATGGTGTCATCGAAGCTGCGCGCGAGCGGATTCAGAAGGCATTCAGAATTCAACGCACCCCTCCCAAACAGCGACCACTCGTGTTGAGCTACGTCGACCGGGGCGGCGTCAAGACCTGGATGTAGAAACCCCGCTCCTGAAGGCCCATGCACCTCCAAGGTACGTGGGACGTGGCCTATTGCCTCAAACCCCTCTTCAAGACTTCCACCAGCATCTCGTGAATTAACCCATTGCTGACCAGTACCCGCTTCGTGTAGATGGTTGAAGGGTTCCCGTGAAAATCAGTGAACGTTCCGCCTGCTTCCTGAAGTATCAACACGCCTGCAGCCACATCCCAGGGACTGAGCGACACCTCCCAGAATCCGTCAAATCTTCCGGCCGCGACATAGCAGAGGTCGAGCGCTGCGGATCCGAGGCGGCGAACTGCCTGAGCTTCCATCAGCAGGTTGACGAAATGTTGCACGGCATTGTCGGGATTGTCCTTGATCGTATAGGGAAAGCCTGTCACCAGCAAGCTTTCGATCATTGTTGATACCGTTGAGACGCGAATCGGTTTCTTGTTGAGAAACGCTCCACGACCTTTCTCCGCTGTGAACAATTCATCGAGATTCGGATCGTACACAACTCCAAGCACCACCTCCCCCTTGACTTCGAGACCGATCGAGACGGAAAAGATCGGGACACCGTGCGCGAAGTTCAGCGTGCCATCGAGCGGATCGATGATCCACCGGTAATCGGATTTCTTGTCGTGGCTGCCGGATTCCTCAGCCAGGAAGTCATGGTCCGGGTAATGCTTTTTGATCTTGCTGATGATGATATGCTCCGACTCCCTGTCGATCTCCGTCACGAGATTTCGTTCCTGACCGAACTTCCGCTCAATCTGCAGGACTCTCCCGACGTTCATCTTAAGAAACCTTCCCGCTTCCAGTGCAGCTTCGATGGCAAGTTGATTCATTTGGTTCTCCTTTCGCAGAGCAAAAATACGGAAAAAACCATAGGAACACCAGCCTGCAGAGTTCGACGCAATCAACCCGCTCGAGGATTGCGGGACCACTCGCTCAAGTTGGATTTGGACCAGCCTCCACGTTGCTACACACGTCAAAAATCTTTAATATGATCTAGTGGAGCAGTAGAGAAGGCGCATTACGGTGAACAAGTCGAGAAATCAGTACGGAGGTAGGGTACAGAGAAGTCTTTCCCATCACTCACATCATCGAAGGAGGACCGCATGTTATTCCTGGTTAGCGTTCTGATTGCCATCGTTGCATTCTTTGCGTGGAGGTCTACGGCCAAACGAGCGGGCTTCGATCGCAACGTTGTGTATCGATCTTCATCAGCAGTCTCGCTCGCAGTTGCCGTGTTGTTTGCTCTTATCGCATTCACGCAAATGCTCACCGTTGTACCCGCCGGCAACGTTGGTGTGGTGGATTTCTTTGGAACAGTTTCAGACATCACGCTGAAGGCGGGAATCAATCTGGTCAATCCCCTGGCGCGTGTGGTGAAGTTCTCCGTCAAGACTGAGGAAATCAAAGAGGTCATGGACGTGCCATCGAAGGAGGGGCTTACAGTGCAGTTGGAGCTGAGTGCTCTGTTCCATTTGAATCCTGAGAAAGCGGCCCAAGTGTACAAGACCGTTGGAGAAAACTATGTGCAAATCCTTCTCGAGCCTCAGTTCCGATCGGTATCCCGCGGTGTCACAGCTGGGTATGATGCGCGAGCCCTTTATACATCGGAGCGCGAACTTGTGGCCCAGATCATTCAGAAGGACCTTGAAAAGCTCGTCGAACCTCGAGGGATTACCATTGAGTCAACACCGTTGCGCCGTGTGGCCTTGCCAGAGGGTTTGATGAGCGCGATTCAGGACAAACTCCGCGCCGAGCAGGAAAGCCAACGGATGCAGTTCGTCTTGATGAAAGAACGACAAGAGGCCGAACGAAAGCGGATCGAGGCTCAGGGTATTTCGGACTTCCAGAACATCGTTGCGCGCGGGATCAGCGAGCAGCTCCTGCGATGGAAAGGAATTGAGGCCACCGAGAAGCTTGCAGCTTCCCAGAACGCAAAGATTGTCATCATCGGCGCCGGGAAAGACGGCTTGCCGCTGATTCTCGATACGAAATAAGAAAAGCTTGGACGCCAAAACGCGCCACGCTCTCGCCCGAACCGCGTTGGCAGATACGAAGCCAGACTGAACTTTACGAGCGCCAGTTTGATTCTCCGCCGATGTTCAACGCGGGGCTATGCTGTTTTGGGAACGACCGCACACAAGCCAAGGAGGAGTCATGTCCCTCGAGATCCGCGAGGTGAAGACGACGAAGGACCTGAACCAGTTCATCCGCTTCCCTTTCATGCTGTATCGAAACAGCCCGTACTGGATTCCCCCGCTGCTTTCGGATGACCTGCGCACGCTGCGACGGGAAACCAATCCGGCATTTCAGCACTCCACTGCTCGGTACTGGCTTGCCTATCGGGGCAAAGAGCTCTGCGGCAGGATCGCCGGGATCATCAATCACAGGTACATCTCCGCGTGGCACAACCGCTACGCGCGCTTCGGCTGGATCGATTTTATCGATGACGAGGAGATCTCAGGGGTTCTGTTCGAGACTTTCGAGACGTGGGCACGTTCCGAGGGAATGACGGCGGTTCACGGTCCTTTGGGTTTTACCGACATGGATCACGAAGGCATGCTCGTGGAAGGGTTTAATGAGCTAGGAACGATCGCAACGATCTACAATTACCCATACTACCCTGTCCATACCGAGAAGCGCGGGTATCAGAAAGACACCGACTGGCTTGAGTACGAAATCTCCGTTCCGTCATCCATACCCGAAAAGGCAATGAAAATCGCCGCGCTCGCCGAGGAACGGCGACATGTTCATGTGCTTGAAGCAAAGAAGAGCAAAGACTTCCTCCCATACGCGCACCAGATCTTCGACCTCATCAACACGACGTACAAAGACTTCTACGGATACGTGGAGCTGACAAAGGAGCAGATTGACTGGTACGTTGAGCAGTACTTCCCGAATGTCGTGCCGGACTTCGTTAAGGTGATCCTCGATGAGCAGAACACGGTCGCCGGCTTCGTCATCGGCATGCCCTCGCTCTCCAAGGCATTCCAAAAGGCAAAGGGCCGGCTCTTCCCGTTCGGGTTCATCCACATTCTGAAAGCGCTGAAGAAGCCCAAGACCATCGATCTGTTCCTTGGAGCCATCAGACCCGATCTGCAGGGAAAGGGGGCAGACGCCCTGCTGATTACGCATCTGGCAGAATCGTGCCTCAAGCACGGAATTGTTTCGGCCGAGTCAAATCCCGAGCTGGAAAACAACTTGCTCGTTCAGGGACATTGGAAGCACTTTGAGCGAAGGCGACACAAACGAAGAAGGTGTTATATCAAACACCTGCAGTGATCCCGTTCGTCCAGCTCCCGCGCGCGTTGAAGGCGCGTGGCGGATCAAGAGAAAGAGACGGATTGGTCAAGTAGATGAGGGTTTGAGCAACTGAGTATCTGGGGAGTTGAGGATGATTTAGGGGAAACCCGACTTAGGTCGGGTTTTTCATTTTATATCTCATCCTCCCCATCCCCCATGTCACGAGAGATATCAGAAGCCCGGGGTACATCGGCTCGATGCCAAGCCAGTAAGCAGGGACCCCATTCGTGATGTTCAGCTGACCGTAGACCAAGCTGCCGGCTGACACAAGCCAGCCGAGCAGCATCGCCCAGAACGCGAAACGAGCTGAGATCTTGAATGGTTCGAAGTAACTCGCCATCAGTGGAACGAAAAGACCAGGGATAATAGCTGTCCCAATGGTGTACCAAATCTTCACCACTGATGGAACGATGAGTGACAGCAGGATGGAAAAGAGCGCAGAGAGGATGAGGCCGATCTTCGTCCATCGCTTGACGCGCTGCTCACTCTCTACGCTCGAAGACCCAAGGCTTAACCGGCCTACGATATCCCTGCCGATCGTTGATGCCGATATGAACATCAGACTGCTGAGCGTTGACATGATGGTCGCAAGCATGCCGATGTAAAACAGTCCTTTGGCGACACTTGGCAGTGTGATCTCTGCAAGGAGGGGATAGGAAAAGGTCGGGTTCTCCAGACTCGGGAGAGCGGCGCGTGCATAGAGTCCGGCCGTGCTGGTCATAAAATCGAAAAAGAACCAGAACAGGATGGAGATGAGGATCCCCCGCTGGGCGGTTGTGCCATCCTTCGCAGCATAACAGCGCTGGTGGAATGCCGGATCAACCAGCGTCCACAGCGCGATGAAAAACCAGACGGCAATGAATTGCCAGGAATTCCCTCCATGCCATGTAAGGTGAAGCGGCGGAACATTGGCCTTGATGAAGTCCAGACCGCCAAACTTGATGTAGGCAAAGGGAAGAATCACGGCGAATCCGAGAAACATCATCGCAAACTCAAACGCATTTGCCCAAACATCCGAGCGAAATCCTCCCCAGTACAGATAGCAGACCGTAGCAATGGTGGTCAGCACAATGCTCGCGATCAGATCTATTCCGAAGATGAGCTGCACGAGGACGCCGAGCATCAACGCGTACGCAGCAGGCGTAACGAGGAAAAAAGTGAGCACGGCCCCGAGAACCGCAGTCCGTCGATCGTACGATGCTTCCAGTTTGTCCGGGATTGTGATGAACTGCGTCGCACGGACTTTCTTGGCCAGAAAAAGAGCGAACACGAGCGCGAAGAGGTAGTACGGGACTCCAAAGATGACCCAGTTCGAGATGCCATACCGGAAGGAAAATTCGCCGACGCCGAGAATCCCGCCATACCAGGTCGACACAAGCGTTGCAACAAAGACGGGGAGTGTCAGCGTCCGGCTCGCAAGGAGAAAATCATCAGCTTCGTTCCGTTGCCGACGCGCAGCGCGAAAACCGATGAAGACAACAGCAGCAAAATAGAGAAGGATGAGAAAGGAATCGACGAAACTGAAGTGGACCATGCAAAAAGACAGTCAAGGGCGCGCGAAGAGTTTATACAGAAGCAGGTGACCTTTTTGGACTTTGATCGTCACCGGAGTGTTCACGACAACGTTGCTTGTTCCCTCCCGAACGCCGAGTTCAAGGGCTTCATCGTCCAGCGCGTACTTGAGTCCCTGCGTCGTGATGCCTTCACAGCGGCTAAGGGGAATAAGCGAGATTACATCGCTTCGCTTTGCATCGAAGGTAATCCCCCGGCCGACGTACACCAGTTCGCCAAGATCGTCGATGAATCGTATCACGGCATCGGGGTAGAACTTCGGAAGAACGCCCAAGTTGCCAACTGAATGGTCGATGCGCCTACCCGATGCACCAATCACAACAATATGATCATATTTCTGTTTCAACGCCCACGCGATCGCCTTTTCCAGGTCCGTGGACTCATCGTCCCGATCTTCATACGTCGGGACTTTGTGGAACTTAACAAGAGCCTCGGCGTGAATCGAATCCAAATCTCCAACGATCACATCCGGCAGGATCCGGAATTTGAGCGCAGTGTTTGCCCCTCCATCTGCACAAATCACAACGCCCGACTCCCGCGCGAGTGATTGCAGAAGCTGTTTCTTGGGCGGCTCGCCGTTTGCTATGACGAGAGCTCGTTTGGTCATTGCGAGAAGCAGCCTACGCGTTAATGCATCGCTGCGACATCAAGTTACAAATCTAATCGCAGAGAGGCAAAAAGATTCCGGTCGGCAGCCGGAAACCAGCGCGGCGCACCGTCGTCATATCCGATATGGCCTGCATACTCGTATGTCGCGTCGAACAGATTGTTGACGTAGAGACTTAAAACAACTCTACGCAGCCCCAGTACATCCGGCACTTCACACTGCATTGTGAGGCTGGCCACGGTATAGGCGTTCACGATTTTTTCCACGTACCCCCGCATGTTGCGCGCGGCAGGATTGTGGCGCTCATTTTCTGAGTTATCGATGTATTGCTGTCCCACGTGTTGTAGTGATAGAGTAGCGCTGAACCATTCCTTTTCATAGCGTGCACGGGCGTTTGCGATAATGCCAGGAAATCCTGCAATCTTGTTTCCATCGCGCACATATGAAACATAGTTACCAACGGTGTCGACATCATAGGTGTGTTCCGTGTACTTGACGAAGTAGTTCTCACTGACAGTCAGGTTGCCGCTCAGAGTGAATCCTTTCATCGGAAGCGCTGTTGCTGTCAATTCTATGCCGCGGTGAACGGAATGCTCCGCATTGCCAAGTATTGGCTCGCCAACGCTGTTGATTTGGCCACCGAAGACAAGTTCATCACGGAAATCCATCCAGTACGCATTGAGTTTCAGATTCCACGACTCAGCAGCGTAGCCGATTCCGAGTTCATAATCGTTCAGCGTTTCCGGCTTCAAAAGAGGGTTTTCATATTTGACTCCGGGAATCATGCTGCGGAACAGCGGATTACCCTCGTTATGAATATCATTCAGCGTCGGCTCCCGTTTCACCTGAGAAAAGTTTGCAAACATATTCAGAGCGGAAGTAATGCTGTAATTGATGCCAGCGCGCGGCATCAGGAAGGAGTAGCCAAGTGTGTAGTTGTGATGCGTGAACGCATCATCCCGGATGCCGTAGTCTGTGGCCTGATACTGGATACTCCCAAGAAGACTCAAGTCTGGAGAGATGCGGTATTGCTCGCGAACAAAGAGCGCATAGCTATTGCGGTATCCCCAATAATCATAGTACAGCGAACCCGGTTGGGTGCCTTGAGGAAGTGCGGCAACCCAGGCCAAGGTGCCGAAATGTCTTCCAGTATTCATCCTGAGTTCCCCACCAACCTGCAGGATGCCATTCTCGTGTTTCCACTCAGCACTCGGAATCCACCCGAAGTCCCGAAGGTCCAATCCCTTCTGGCGCACCAGGTCGGTGCGCTTCACCGTCACCTTTCCGTTGGATGATACTTTGATGTAGCCATTCACATCGTAATCATAGAAGGAGCGCGGATAGAGTAGCGAATCGGATAACTGGAAGGGGCTCAATCCGTAGTCTGCCAATTTCTTGGCTGACTTGAACTGCTCATAATAGCCGTCGCCCTTGATGTAATACAACGTGCTCGTGGTAAGCAGATTCGGCGACATTTGCCATTCATTGATGAGCTGATACTGTGGCTGATTGAAATTGTCCGTCTCGTTGAGATAGGTGAATTTGTTTGCCCGTCGGTCGGCAACCAGTTCTTGCCTGGTGACGCCTTCGTAGGAAAGGTGTGTTCGCTCGGGACCGCCGAAGATGTTCACGCGGGTTGTCAGCGCTTCTTCATAACGCGCAAACGAAAGGTGATATGACCATAGGTCCGACCATGCGTTTCGACGATACCCGTCGGTGCGGATCTTCGAAAACCGTCCGTAGACCGCGTACGTGTTATCCACTAAACCGGAACCTACAGCAAGTGAGAGCTTCCGCGTATTGAAACTCCCGCCTCCGATACTCACCTGAATTCCCTTCTGCTTTGCGAAATCGGAGGTCGCTAGATTGATGGTTCCTCCTACAGAAGAGGCACCGTAGAGGGACAGACCGCCGCCACGCTGTACCTGGATATCCTGCACGCTGGCCCCCAGGTCGGGCATATCAATCCAGTACACGAAATGCGACTGTGCGTCATTCAGGGGAACGCCGTTGAGCGTTACAGCGATCCGTGCTTGGTCGAACCCTCGCATTTTCAGGTACGAATAGCCGATACCGTTGCCGTTTTCCGAGTACCAGGTGATGCTTGGCATTTGACTGAGAACCATCGGTACGTCTTGCGCGTAGTAGACATCGCGGAGTTCTTTTTGGGAGAGGTTCGTGAATGTCGCCGGCGTCTCGCGTTCACGCGCTCGTGTAGCAGTCACTTCCACCGCTTGTCCCTCCAACACAATCGGTGATAACTCCAGGAGGAGAGTCGTGGTTTTGCCGGCTGTGATTAAGACCGTCTGCTTTTTCACCTTGTAACCGATGAAGCTCGCGCTCACCGTGTAGGTTCCTTCGTCAAGCCCGCTCAAGGAGAACAAGCCTTCGCGGTCGGTCATTCCACCGATCCCTCTCCCAACCAGCAGCACATTAGCCCCTTCTAATGCACGGTTCGTCTCCGCATCCAGCACGGTGCAGGAGATGGAGCCCGTTTGTGCCATTGCCGTTGCAGCAACGAACGACATCAACAGGACGGCATTATGAAGATACCTTCTCATACGATTTCCCTCCTGGATATGCAGATGGAGAAAACTCGAAGCTGTGCTGAAGCCAACCTTTAGGCATTGGAATACGCGGCAGAATGTTACCTTCTACCGCTTTCGCTTTTCAGCCGGTTTTCTAGAATCACTATTTCCGAAGCGATGCACGCTCCGCGTAAAACAAAAAGCCGTTTTCCGATCGGGGAGCAGAACCGGAAAACGGCTTCGACAAAAGGTCCAGTTTACCGTTTTCCTTCGCTGGTATTATCCAGTTCAGGTTCGGAGGGTTTGCTCTCAGCCGTCCCGTTCCGACTCGTCGGAACGGGATGCACCCCTAACGGAACTACTAAACAGCAGTGTGGAAAAGAACTATCTCAATATACAACCGCCAACGGCGTTTGTCAAGAGCGCTGGGTCGCTCACGCCTGCAACGCGGTGGGGAATGATCGCTATCTTTCGAGCCAAAAGAAGGGTTCCGATTACCTTGCCTGCCATCTATTTTTTCTCTATTTTCTGCAGCGTCGCAAACGGAAGCGCAGCCTCATTGTTGAAGGTGTTTCTTTGTCATTCGAATGAGCCTTCGTATCGAACACGTCTCGTTCAGCTATGCTGAACTCCCCGTCCTCCATGATATCTCCTTCGACGTTCCCGCTGGAGATTTCCTCAGTTTGCTTGGTCCCAACGGTTCAGGGAAGACGACGCTACTCCGTTTATTGGATCGTATTCTGTTGCCGCAACGAGGTACGATTGCGCTGAAAGGCCGCACTCTCCAGCAATACAGCCGAAAGGAAATTGCGCGCCTGGTCGCATACGTTCCTCAGGATACACTATGGGTGTTCCCTTTCACGGTTCACGAGGTTGTCCTGATGGGGCGTTCCCCTTACGTCGGACGATCTGGGTTCGAAAGTCAGCTCGACCTTGACGTCGCCTTGGAGATGATGCGCCTGACGGACATTGAGCATATTGCGGAGAAACCGATCACCGCCCTTTCCGGGGGTGAGCGTCAGCGGGTTCTCATCGCCCGGGCACTGAGCCAGCAGCCTCAGATTCTCCTCCTCGACGAGCCGAATGCGCACCTGGACATCTCGCATCAACTCGAGATCTTTCAGATCCTTCGCGAGCAGAACGCACAGCACAATCTCACAATCGTCTCGGTTTCTCACGACCTCAACCTCGCTGCGGCATTCAGTAAGAGAGTCATGCTCCTCTCGCAGCGCGACGATCCGGATGGAGTGCAGGGTGCCACGATTTTTTCGTGCGGTACTCCGGCGGAGGTTCTGACCGAATCTAATATCGAGCGTGTCTACCGGACACCGGTGCTTGTTGATCAACACCCACGGTCTCCGTCTTTACGCATCTCGCTTGTCCCGTCTCCCGTTCAAAAAGGGGATCGCCAGCAAGGCCACGCAGACGAGAACATTCAGAGTCGTGGCAATTCTATGCCACAGGATCATTGAGCCGACTATGTCCTTCAGGCGCCGACAAGTTCGAGAGAAGGTCTTGCAGGCATTGTACGCCTACGAACTCTCCCGAGAACCGATCGAATCGATCATCGAGAATATCGTGTCAAGCCTGAAAAAGGAGCCCGAGGTCTTCGACCTGGCCCAACGGCTTCTCCTCAAGGTAATCGAGAATCGAGAAGAGCTCGATACGCTCATTAAAGGACGTGTGGCAAACTGGGAGTTCAACCGGCTCGCCGTCATCGACAAGATCGTTCTGCGGATCTGCATCTGTGAGCTCCTGTACTTTGAGGATATTCCGCCAAAGGTCTCCATCAACGAAGCGATTGAGATTGCACGTCGTTTCAGCACGGAAAAGAGCGACAAGTTCGTCAACGGTGTCCTAGATTCCGTTTTCGACGATTTGAAGGCAACGGGCCGAATGAAGAAATCCGGCCGAGGACTCCTCGATACGTCCTCGAAGAAGAAAACCTCCAAATAGGTTCAACGAGCATCTTGACGTCTCCGGCACCTCCCTCCACCAGCGTTCCAACCCGATCATATTCCCGCGGAAGGATTTTCGCGTGGACGCTCTTTGACTTCGCCAACACGGCGTTTTCGGTTATCATTGTCACTGTTATCTACTCCCGGTACTTTGCCAACCATGTCGCTGGTGGACAACGATGGCTGTGGGGCCTCGCTGTCAGCCTCTCGATGATCCTTGCGGCTGCCATCGCCCCTCCTCTGGGCGCGGCAGCGGACTATTCCCGCAACAAGAAGGCGTTTCTCCTTTTCTTTACCCTGGCGAGCGTTGTCAGCACAGGCCTGATGTTCTTCGTCGAGGAGGGAATGGTCCTGCTCGGGATCGTGCTCTTTGTTGTCGCCAATGTCGGATTCGAGGGGGGCATCGTTTTCTATGACGCGTTCCTCCCGAGCATCACGTCCAGACATTCTTACGGGAGAGTCTCCGGGTATGGTTTCGCCATGGGGTATCTCGGCGCACTCGTTGTCCTCTTGATCGTGAATCTCATCCTTCCGGAATCGACGCATCCGGATTATCTTTTCTTTGTCAGGGTCTCCTTCGTCGTTGCAGCATCCTTCTTCTTATTTTTCTCGCTACCCATGTTCATCTGGGTACCGGAACCGATGCAAGCTGAGGTCCGCCCCCCCCGTGTCATACGCTACGGATTTCAGCAAGCGACGGAAACGTTTCGTGCCCTGTTCGTAAAACGAGAGCATCCCTCGGTTGCACGCTTTCTCATTGCGTTCTTCATCTACAACGACGCCGTCCTCACGATCATTGCGTTCGCAGCGATCTTCGCCGAAGACATGCTCCACATGACTGACAAGGACATCATCGGATTCTTCGCGATCGTGCAGACGAGTGCCGTGCTGGGATCATTTGCCTTTGGAATCCTGACCGACAAGATCGGACCGAAGAAGACTATTTCGATCACATTGCTCATTTGGATTGCGATAACGGTTGGTGCCTTCTTTGTGGCTTCCGTCTCAGCGTTCTACGCTGTTGCACTCGGCGCCGGCGCCGCCATCGGATCGTCACAATCCGCCAGTCGCAGTCTCATGGCTCTTCTCACACCCAAAGAGCGTGAAGCGGAATTCTTTGGATTTTACGATGGCTTGTGCGGGAAAGCATCAGCGGTTGTGGGTCCGCTCCTCTATGGAGTGATTGCGGACTTCACGAATGAGCGATTCGCTGTTCTCTTCGTCGGTCTCTTCTTCTTGAACGGCCTCATCATCCTTCAGGGCGTCATCGAGCCCGAGCACAAACGTCCTTCTTCTCAGACTGTGTAAGGGCAATAATGATGCTTCGAATCCTTCCCCTGGTGCTCACTTTCGTAGTTCTGCTGTCGGGATGCTATCCCGAGAAGAAGGAGACAACGACGCGGGGCAACCTCTATCTCTTGCTGACGGAGTCAGCGGCCCCAGTCCTGGTCGAGGAGGTCAATCAGTTTTTGAGTCTCTATGGACCGGATGGGGCAAACATCAGCTACGCAGTCGTATCGTCTGAAGAGGCCATCCAACGCTTCGTCGATGACACGGTGCGATGCATCTTCACGATTCGTCCGCTGAAAGCAGCAGAACGCTCGCTCGTGACGCGTACCGCAGGGCTGGATTTCACGGAGATCGCGATTGCGCATGACGCTGTTGTTGTCATCGCCCACCACGAGAACAGCGTCGACAGGATCACCACCGCTGAGCTGAGGAGTGTCTTAACGGGGACATACACGCGTTGGGAGCAGCTCTCTCACGCAGGGAAGATGAAGGGACGCATCGAGGTCATCTATCAGGATTCCTCCGACGTCTCGTGGTACCTGGCTCAACGAATTCTGCAGCGTCAGACTGTTCGGAAGGACGTTCGTCGCGCGAACTCAAGCCTCCAGCTGCTGAAAGCTGTTGTCAACCAGCCGCTGTCCATTGCGTGTGTCGGATTGAATTGGATCGATTCTGCCCGCGTGCCGGCAAAGATGCTCAGCGTCGCCGAGACGGCGCAGCCGGCAGACACCACGTTTCAAATTGCCCCGGAAGCCCTTGGCTCATTCTACGAGCCTCACCCCGCTCACATCTACCGCAAGTTTTACCCGCTGAGGCGCACAATCTATCTATACGCACGAGCACCCGTGGGCAGCTTCGCGGCAGGATTCAGTGCATTCGTGACCAACAAAGATGGGCAGCGAATCTTCTTGTTGAGGCGCCTTGTGCCCGGAACGCAGCCGATTCGGCTCAAACCTCCCCAATGAAACTGCATGGTGTGCGTTGGAGGCTTGATCGGGCGAGACGGAGAGAAACCTGAAAATAAGAATCCCGCTGAGCACTCAGCGGGATTTCTGTTTCAGGCACGTCGGAATGAATATTTCAGAACTCGGGCCCGAGAGAGAAATAGTAGATTGGACTTGAGAATCCCGAGCCGGTAAACCTCCACGCCACGTCGATCCGGAGCGGGAATCCCAAGAACACCAGTCTTGCGCCAAAGCCGGTGCCAATCAGCAGGTCCTTGGTGACCGTCTCTCCATCTACAGACTGGAATGCCCGCCACGTCTTGGTGTTCCGCCAGGCCGATCCCACGTCCACAAACGCCGCACCCAAGATGTTCTGAAACCCGATGGGCAACGCGCCAAGGATAAAATACCGCACGAGCGGGAAACGGAGCTCGAAATTCGCAATACCAAACCGCGTACCGTTCAGCGTATTGTAGTTGTACCCTCGCACCGGCAAAACTGGCGTCAGAAAGGCATAATCCTCAACGTTAACGATCGGAACATTCCCTCCCTGATCAAACCGGCGGTTGATCCATCCTTCGGTTCCCCCGATGAAGAAACTCTGGCGATCCTTCCCGTTGCTGATGCCTCCGGCAAAGCGATACACGAACACGAAGTCATGAAGAACCTTGTTGTAATCCCGGTAATCAAATGTGAGGGTTTGGAGATCGAGTGATTCGTCGTTGAACTTCGCGCTCCCGTAGAACGTAAGGTTGAATCGGGACCCGTTGTTCGGGCCAAACCAACCTCCCTGCCATAAAGAATTATCCCGCACATAGCTGAGCAGAGGTAGAATGAACGACCGCCGTTGAGGTGGCTCGGTCGGGTCATCAAGGTTGTCGCGAGAGAGGTTGAGCCAGTTGGCGGAGAGATCGAGCCTATTGAATCGGTCAATCGGATATGAGGCAACCACCCCCAGGGCCCAGGTTCTGAAACGGTAAAGGAAAATATTCCCCCACTGGTCATACAAATAGAGAAATCGAGCACTGTGGAATCCCTGGAAGCCATAGTCGATTCGGCCCGGCAGGTAGTAATAGGACAATCCGTAATCGCTGTTCTTCAGATCCAACAGCAGGTTCGTTTGAAAGATGATCTGATGGTCGCCTAACATGTCGCTAAATGCCATCAGTGTCGTCCCTTCAATGCCGTAGAACGTATTATACGCCGCCGTGCCGTACACGAGGTCGGGTGTGAAGTTCAGCTTGTACTTGCGGGGAACATAGTTCCCTTCCGCGTCACGGTTATTCACGACATCGAAACGAGCTGCCGGGCGTGGGGCCGATAAGGTGTCCCGCATCGTTTCCTGAGTGAAGACGTAGTTCTTGAGATCCACCTTCGTGTTCGTCTGATACCGTGATGATTCTGATGCCGTGTCTGACATGACGATGATGTTGTTGCGCACCAGCACGGTATCCGATGCTGAGGAAGAGGCTGTCACTTCCCTCGGTTTCTCCACGCGCGGGAGCTCGAATTTCCGTTTGAAGTATTCTGTCGGCTCAAGCTCCGCCACGTTCAACCTGCGCTCCAATGGCGCCCGCATCAGGAAAATGTCAAAGCCCGCCTGATGCAACGACGCGAACACGAGCTTCGATCCGTCATGCGACATCGTGAGCTGGTAGATACCGGAAAGGGAATTGGTGATCGGGCGATCACTCCCCGACGGCAGGTCTCGCTCGTAGACATTGTTGATGCCGTTGCGGTCGGAAATATAGATGAGTTTCTTCCCGTCCGGAGAAACGACAGGGGAGGTTTCATTGCTGTTGGGGTAATCCGTGATGCGACGCATGACGCGGGAATCCAGATCGATCGCATACAAGTCCAGTTGCCTGAAATCGATCTGGTGCATCCCGAGGCTGGGTGGTATCTTTCCCGGTGAAGTGAAGTCGCGGCGATCAGAGGAGAAGAATATCGTCTTGTTGTCCGGAGAGAATACGGGATCCGAATCCGAAAAGACATCATTGGTGACGTTCGTCAACTGCTTCGACTCGAGGTCGTACACGTAGATGTCCGACTGCGGCGCCTTCACACCAACAAACGCCAGCTTCTTCCCGTCCGCGGACCAATCGACCGAAAAGATTGCATCGAGATTAAACTCGATTTTCTCCTCGACGCCAGAATTGACATCAATCAGGACAATGGCATCCCGTTCGCCCGCCTTAACAGCAAGCCCGATGCGCTTGCCGTCGGGTGACCATGTGATGCCCGGAGTGAGCAGGTGGAGCTCCTCAAAATCCTTTGTCCGCTGCCCATTGACGACCTTATCGAGGATCTGGCCATCGATTGCGGACATCACATAGACATCAAAGTAGTCATTTCGGTCGGAAATGAACGCAATCTTGTCCCCTTGAGGAGAAATCGACGGACTGGTGTTGTAGAAGTTGTTGTCCTTGGTATGGTCTGTGAGGCGACGGGCGAAATCCGCCGGTTCCTCCCGTTTGGCGATATCCGGCCAGAAGAGGACCTTTTGTTCCTTTTGAAATCGCTCGGACAGTTCCTTCACGGTCAGGCCGATTGTGCTCTTGAAGCCCTGTTCAACGTTCCGTACTCCCCGCATGCGGTTCATGATCTCGCCGATTTTCTGCTCACCATATTTGTTGGCGATGTAGTACCAGACCGCCTGCCCGCCGCGGTACGCGAAATAGCCGCCAAGAAGGTCTATCGGTGGCAGGTAGTTCTGGATGGTCGCGTCGCGTATGAACATGTCGGAGTTTGTATCCCAGCCGAGCGCAGCGTACTCCGCCAGGCCCTCGTTCATCCACAGGGGAAGCATGAAGGGTGTTCGACTCGAGATGAGCGACTGGATAGACCCACCGTAGAACATGTCATTCAACACCGCATGAACTAGCTCATGATGAATGACATGGCGGAACTGTCCGTAGTTGCCCTCG
>Ga0315284_10000218_pt1 | contig 78913 bp, 93 predicted proteins | sample YL17G09_16_MG_FD_203696 | JGI IMG/M metagenome (GOLD analysis project Ga0315284, IMG submission 203696) | Sediment microbial communities from Yellowstone Lake, YNP, Wyoming, USA - YL17G09_16 | ecosystem: Environmental > Aquatic > Freshwater > Lake > Sediment | place: USA: Wyoming | collected... | reverse complement strand
GAAGCGCAGTCCGCCTTGATACTCTTTGCTATAGTATTCTCCTGGCATATCGAAGAAATTGATTTCATTCTGATAACCGTTGTTATGATTGCCAATTGCGACAACACTAAAATCAAAATCAGACCAGCTTTTCCAGACACCCTCATATGTTCCGCTATACAAATTATCGCCAGGAAGAACGAGATTTCGTACTCCAGAGCGCCGAATAGAATCCCGAACGATCTTAGATCCGTTCGTAATTCTTCCAGCATCGCCTATTACTGCAAAGGACTGGGCATTGAGTTGGAAAGAAAAAAGAAGCCAAACACCAACAAAGACTTTACTCATGTAAGACTCCAAGTGACATACTTCACTTTCTTGAACTAGGGTTTGTCGCTATAAATGATAGCATCCGTTTCAAAACGCCGATTGGGGATGGATTGACTATCTTTTCGTAGCAGTCAGGGCATAAAAAAAATATAAAAGTATTGGACCTGAAATTTTGAGTCAGCAACAAGTCGATATCAAACCAACCAGATGGACAGCTTTTACCTTCGGCCTTCTTATGACAGTCGTCGCATGTAACATAATTGGCCATAATGATCCCTCCATTAAAGTTTTCTTGAACTCGAAGGTTCAGCCGGGGCTGTAGCTGGTTCAGCCGGGGCTGTAGCTGGTTCAGCCGGGGCTGTAGCTGGTTCAGCCGGTGCCGGGGCTGGGGCTGTAGCTGGCTCTTGCGCTAGCTGGCCACTCGGTATAATGTCTTTATAGTAGTCAGGAAAACGAATCAGCAGGAATTTTACTAACTTTTTGGCTTGCTCCTCATTTAGCATTTGCACCAGAAAACCATCCACAACTGATTTGACATCTTTTCTACTAAGCGGCTCCATGAGAGTCATCAGCCAGTACCTAGCGCTGATGTCAGCTGGTGTGGACTCAATAATATCAGATATTCTCTGACCAGACTCAGCATCAGCCGTGACCAATCTTTGGGTTAGCTGGTCATTAAGAGCCTGCTGAAGCGACGCAATAGCCTTGTTCAGATTCGTTACCAATTTGGCTGTCATACTAGTCCCTTGTAAGAAGAAGATCAAAATCAAACGCATGCCCAAAACGGCTTTGATAGAAGTTGCTTATTAGCACTAGCTTGGCTCTGAGTACATCCTTCTCAGCAATGTAACAAGGAGTTAGGTTAGTCCACCTGAAAGCGTCATCAACACTAACAGTGTACTCAGTGTGACTATCATGCCCAAATTTTATGAGGTAAGTAACCACAGCACCCCTCTATGTTACAAATGACGCCGGAAAACTTAATTTAAGCATCTGGTACACCGCCAATTGTCTTTTGAGTGAGAATGATATGCTTTACAAGCCTACGGAAACGTCGGTGATACTTGCGCATCTATCTACACGAAATAGCAACTTTTACTAGATTGCGCCAAAATTAATTACTTGTACTATTCGGTCCAGCTCACTATAATCTATACTCCAACCTGCGGCGGAGAAAACAGCTGTTGTCTGCCCAGTGGCGGTTGCCGTTTCGGACATCTTGACTTCGTTGGGGGTCTTAATTGACGACATAATAGTGTCAGCTGGTATACCTAATCCAGTGATATATAAACCGGGCACCAACACAGATGAATCGTCCAAACCAGTCAAATTGCTTGACCCAGCCACCGTAGTGGCCCCCTTAGTATAGTTGTACTTGTCCCTTATGGCCCTACCTATTACCATGGCCAAAAAGCTCTGGTACCCAGAAGCCGGGAGCTTCGACTTTTGGAAGCTGGAAACAAAAGTGTCTACTCCGCCCGTGTTGGGGTCAATAAACGGATTGTTAGCTGAATCGGCTAAGTAACCAACGATGGCGACGGTAACGTCATTTGGTACCGAATCAATGGACACCGTCTGAAATTTGTACACAAACGAAATAGCCATGCCATCTCTCCCATGCTTGCTTATTTTAACCGCATACACACATAGAGGAGATAACATGAGAATTTACTGTTTACTAACAGCGGTCATGCTTGGGTGTGGCAGCCAGCCAGCACCAGCGCCATCACCAACAGTAATTGTGCAGCAGCCAACCCCTACACCAACTCCGCAACCGGCACCTCAGCCTACGCCTGGAAACCAAGATGGAGCATCACCTTCCCTATCCTGATTAGAGACTTTAGGCTAGGTTTGGACCCAATCGACAAATAACAAGGAGTAAGGCAAATGCTAGTATTGAAGTTAATTATGGCTCTCTTAATGGTACTAACAACGTCGTGTGGTGTTGAATCAACCAGAGGTGCTTATACTCCTGCTCCGGCTCCTTCTCCAACACCAACTCCACAACCTGGTGGTGATAAATCAGCTGAGTTTGTAACCAAAGCATTGCCGATCATTAAAAAAAGTTGTCTAGGATGTCACTCTAGTGATGCGTTCACCCAAAGTTTAGCTGGCTGGCAAGGGTCAAAAGCTAAGGCTGAAGTTAGTAGCAGCGATATGCCGCCACCAAGCTCGGCAGCGGCAAAAGCTATCACTGCCGCAGATAGGGCCGTTCTTACAAGTTTCTAGGTACCTAGGTTTCGCCTAGCTACTGTGCAGTTCAGGGCAACGAGTTTTCTCGTTGCCCTTTTTCTTATTTGTGATTTGATTAATTGACACGCATCAGATAGATAACATCGATATACTTAGGCTCAACGCTAAACGCGGTCCCAGTTCCTGGACCATTTCCAGTAGATCCAGTCATGCTAGTAACAGCGCCAGCGATAGATGCAGAACCAGAGCCAGATGGGCCGCCAGTATTTGGTGCGCCATTGCCAGCAGCGTCGATTGGCAAAGCTGTGTAAGTTTCAATCCTGACGCTACCCCCTTAACAAAACTAGTGGAACCTGGAGGACAGGGCCCAGACTGGGTAAGAGATGTACCGGTTGTAAACGAGGTGACTTGCGATTGGGCTAAACTTAACCCAACAAATATATTATTGAACATAATGAGCGATTGGTGAACGTGGTCATGGTTGTGTGTGTGACCACTGGAAGCAAATGTTCCTGACACTGATAACGTGTTGTCGTGGCCGTGATCCATCACATGTGTATGTGCTGGCAAGTTAGCTGTGGAAAGCGTGGTAGTGCTATTGCCTACTGGCGTGCCAGCATAGGCTATGTTGCCACGAAGAAAAACAGACGATGATAGGTTTGGCGTAGTGCCAGACACTGTGTTACCACCAGGTATGACGCTACCATCGGCTCTGATCCAGCCATTACTAACAATACCGCTGCCTGGTACCGCCATAGCACCGGTAAACCCAGAGGTCATAGCAATAATCGAGCCAAGCGGAGCAACGCCTCTGCCGTTTCCGGCTATATTGACTGTGTCGTTAGCACCGCCGAGATTTCCTACCAACTACCAAGGTGGTGGCATCAGGTAATACTATTGTTTGGGTTGACGTCCCGGTAAATTTTTGGTAAGTCTTAGACAGCAGGGTAAGAGTTGTGGTACCGCCAAGGGCAGTGGTAGTAGCAACTTGCTCAGCTAGTGAGCCTTGAATAAAATATGCCATTTTAGTCCTCAACTAGTTTCTGAGTGCTACCGACCTTACACAAATAAATTCCTAAACTCACCAATTATGTCATTAAGTTCGTTCTCGGAAAAATTTAGTGCGTCCTTATTAAATCTATTATCTTCGTGAATCCGGAAAGTGATCTTTCCCTTTGGATAACCATCCCTACTGACAGTATAGTAATGATGCGGGTACCCGAAATTAGTTAAACTAGTAGCACCCGTCAAGTTCATTCCGGTCTTTCCTAACGAATATCCAACATGGGCTAGCAGAGAATCCATTGTTATAACACAATCGCATGCGTTTACCAACCCAAAGCTGTCTCTTAGATTATTATTGAAATTGTTGACGCTAGGGTGGTAAATGTTTATCGTGCTAAGGTTAATAAAGTTACACTTGTCTGACAGTTTGTCTATTATATACCACGCCACATGAAAGGGCAATGACCGATGAGTCGGGTCTTCTACTGTGTTAGTGTCTTCTTTGTAGACAGCAGTCGATCCAAAAGGTTGTATGGCAACAATCGTCTTTCCTTTGCGTAACCTGTCAACTAAATACTTGCCCTTACCTATTTCCTTTTCCGACAGGTACAGATCAGGTTTTACCAATGCACCGTCATTACCATTTAACAAATAATCAAAACTCTGAATCAGGTGATGTTTCTCGTCATAATAAAGGTGGTTGTGATATGGCTCTGGCGTCAGGAGGTTATTACCCTCAATAAGAGCATCAAAAATATTGCCAAAACCAGACCAATAAACCTTAGTCAGGTATGGTGAATACTGAAGAGCATCAGGCCAAGAAGTAAGGACAATAATGTTCTCTTCTTCTCCCATTTTTCTCAGAGCAGGTTCTGAACAAATAACGCGGCCAATTCCACCATCTATTCTTACTATTTTTTGCATAGTCATATGTCTACCACATTTTCGAAACCAGGGCAGGATTTAAGATACTTGTATGCCTGTGCTTGCAACCCAAACTCATCAATCAATTCTTGAGAGAAAAACTTATTAAACTCCCGTGAATCAAATGGACAGCTGGTTGGTACTAATGCAAGATTGATATCATGCTTATAGTACCTTTGCTCTGGCACTACAAAAAACTCCTCATTAGGGCCAAGTATCCAAAACCCCCAAGAACCGGCAGTAGCTTTTGCGACCTTGTTTGGATAGTTAGCCCAAACACCGGTTGGTTCCGGTCCGATTCGGTAACTGTCGCCATCCTTGGCATCACTAGGAGGCGTATTAAGGCCTTTGTGCAACAACGCGGTAACCGTGTATCTGTTTTCTATTCGGTGCTGTTTTTCTCCCAGCAATATGTCTTTGGTGGGTGACGAGAAAAATAACGTCTGAAACTGCACAAAAGAATGGACCTTACTATACACAATTTGGTCAATTACCGTGTAAGAATTTGGCGTTAGATAGTTAGCTAGTGCCATTTAAGCATCTCCTTATGTCATTCCTGCCAATAATTAAACGAAACCCTAACAAATCCGCCAGATCCAGCGCCACCAGCGCCACCAACGGCACCTCCAGTACCAGGTTGGCCGCCATTAGTGCTAGAAGGAGTACTGGAGGTACCACCTGCGGTACCAGCGGTAAATCCTGTTGTTGCCGTAAACGTACAAACGCCACGGCCACCACTGGCCGTGTCTGACCCAACAAAACCAATGCCACCGACCCCTCCTTGGCCACTAGCACCACCAGCACCACCAGCACCACCGACACCGTATCCGCCAAACCCACCTGAGGCTGCCGCCCCTGCTCCGCCTGCATTAGAAAACACAGAGGTGTAATTGGCACCTGGGCCAGCCACACTAGTCACGAATCCTCCACTGCCGCCAAAGGCACAGGTGCAGGCATATAAACAGCCAGAGAACGCCCTAGCAGACCCACCAGAACCTCCTGGCGACGACACGCCGCCAGCAGCAGTAGTGTTCAGTGCGCCGCCACAAACAAACTGACCGAACGGGGTACCGCCTCCGGCAGCGCCCAGGTTTTGCAAATTCCTAGATCCGCCACCACCACCATCATCCAACGCGCCAGTGCCGCCGTTGCCACCAAAGGCATATTGGGTTACTGTGCCAGACCACGTGTAAGCTGCACCACCACCGCCGCCATTACCGCAACATGCCGACGACGTTATTGAGCCGCCGTTGCCGCCATTAAAAAAGTCAGTAGGACCAGGATTGGTAACGAGAAAGGCGTCGGACGCGTTAGAACCATTTTGCCCCGCTCCACCATTGGCACCTGACGCTCCGGTAGCCCCAGTGCTCCCGTTGGCGCCAGCAGAACCAGCCGCTCCTCCACCAAACGAGAATAGCGGTGACACTCCACAACAGAATCCGGTGGCAGCACCAGCCGCTAGGCTACCTCCTCCGCCACCTATATTAATTGTCATATTTTGGTTTCTGGGAGGAACGTAGGTACAAGGAGAGCCAGGATAACTGTACACGTTACCGCCACCTTGGCCGCCAGCAGTACCGCCTCCGCCTCCGGTACCTGGCTGCCCAGTGTCGCCAGTTTGGCCACACGAAGCTGCTCCTCCTGAGGAACCACCACCACCTTGCGAACCTTGTAAACTATCAAAGCGAAAGGAGGCACCTCCGTTACCTCCGTTACCACCTTTTCCGCCAGTACCACCGCTCCCGCCAGTGCCGCCAAGGCCACCATTGCCTCCGCCGCCTCCGCCGCCTCCGCCACCAACGCCCCAAACACAAATATTGTCGCTAAGATCTAAATTATAAGGAGTTACCCAAACGGTGCTTGACGCATAGTCCTGAGTGCATGTATTTTTATAAGAATACCTTAATGCTGTGAATGCTATAAACATCCTGCCACCTCCTACCCACCAAAATTGAGACCAGCAGTACCAAACACAGCTCCACCAATTCTGATGAAGTTGTACACATCATACCTGGAAGCAACGCTGGTTGGGTTTGGTACCAATGCTGCTGGCCACTTTATCGAGCCGCTTGGTAGAGCCCAAGTAATTGTGTAACTGGCACCGGTGGAAGCCACCATTAAGGTAACTGTTTGACCTTCGGCTAAGTTATTTAACGTAAAGGTACCGGCGCCGCCAGTTTTGTAATATATGTGTTGTAGTGAAAAATCGAAGCCGTAGCCGCCGCCAGCAATTGCTGACTGAGTTGGGGAGACAATTCTTGCATATCCGTTAATCGGGTGCATCTGGGAAGAGGACGCAGCGCCGGTGTTAACTATGTCGTTAACTCCGCCAACATTGATAGCGGTGGCGGCTGCCCCGGTACCAATGTTAATGGTGGTAGCTGCCCCGGTTCCAATATTAATAGTAGAGGCGGCAGCACCAGTGCCAACATTGACAGTAGTAATATTGCTACCTGTGCCCAAATTCATCGTAATTGGGTTGGCTGTGGTGCCAATGTTAAGAATAGCTGACGCAGCAGATGACTCGATACCCTTTCCGGATGGAAAGGTTAAGTTGCCGTTAAACAGGTGGTCAGTCGTCGACGAAATAGTTAGGCTACCAAGTGCCGAAATATCTCCGTGAGCACCAGCCGCCGCGCCACCTGCTGCAAACCTAATGGCTTGGCCAGAGGCGGCCTTGATATCTAGTGCAGCAGCGGCAGTATTTTGTATTATCGCCGTGTTAACGCTAGTGGGAAAGCTGCCTATAACACCTGAAAATGTGCCAGCCTCAGTGATAGTGGAAGTGGTGCCGCCGATTTGCCAGGTGGTACCAGAAAGAGTTAGCTTAGTAGTACCGGAAGAACCACCAGCGGTTAGTTGCAGTACTGACGTGCCTACATTGGTTGGGAATGAGCCAGTCACGCCAACGAAAGCACCGGCCTCAGTGATGGTGGAAATGACGCCACCGATTTGCCAAGTGGTACCAGAAAGAGTCAACTTAGCGGCACCAGGAGTGCCGCCAGAAGTCAGTTGCAGGACAGGAGTACCAACACTGGATGAGAACGACCCTATTACGCCAGAGAAGGTACCGGCCTCGGTAATGGTGGAAACTGTTCCACCTATTTGCCAGGTGGTACCGGAAAGAGTCAACTTAGTGGTACCAGAAGCGCCACCAGCGGTCAGTATTACGATTGGTGTCTGCACGCTAATTGGGAAAGTCCAGGCGCCACCAGCAGCCATACTGGCTAAGTCAACCGATGAACTGTTTTGTATCTTAAATTCAGCCGAGGCATGGCCAAGCCTAATGATACCGCTACCAGAGGCTCCTGACGTCAGCTTTATAATGGAACTGTTAGCAGCGCCAACATTAGCTATTAGCTCTACTACACCATTGTTACTGCTGAACGCCTGCAGCGTAAGAAGGTTGGACGACCCGGAGCCTTTGATTGTTACTGGCAATGCTGTTAGTGCGTCGCCAAGAACCCATTGACCAGCCCCGTCGTAACCCCCAGCAGCAATGGTTCCGCTAGACGCCTTGAAGGTAGTCGCATCGTTGAACGTCTTGGGACCGGCAAAGGTTTGGGCTACAGTGCTAACTAGTCCTGATAGCGTAGTAGTAGCCAATGGCGGTATGCCACTGCTAGTAACCTGGAAGATTGAGAAATTTTCGATTACGTTGCTGCCGGACGAGGCAGTCTTAAAGGCTGTGGCACCAGTGGCTACCAGGTCTACGTAGCCAAGCGGGGTACCAGAAATCAATGCAAATAGGGTACCGGCACCAGTCAGGGCACCCTGAGTGACAGAAGCCGCAGAAAAAGTCGTATCAACAGCGTTGGTCGAACCATTATATACCAAAGCCATTCGTCGGAACTGGCCGACAGTAGTTGATGGTAAGGAAAATGCACCGCCATTGAGAGTAACACTGCCGCCAACGATTGCCGCAGTTTGGAGATCGACAGTAGTCTCAACAAAGCTTGGCAGCAGCGAACCCAACGGCGAAATTGTTTTGGTCGTCCCATCCTCTGCTCTTACTTGGTTGGCCGAAATAAACAGTCTAGTATCAGCTACTCCAGGAGCCTGCGATATCTTAAGCGGTTCTTTGTTATCCACGCTAACTGAGATAGTCCAGGTGCCGTTGGTAGTAGAGTTGTCAACTAATACCAAAGTCTTGCCAACGTAGGCCAGGATGTCCGTGGCAAACGCGCCAGAATTGTAGTTAATGGTTAATGTGCCAGTGGTGCGGCTATCAATCTGAAAGCGTCTGCCGACCTTCATAGTGGTGGCATTTGGCAGCACCACTATTTGGTTTAAAACCCCAGTAAACTTTTGGTATGTTAGTGAGGCACTAGTAAGAGTAGTGGTAACACCAGCCGTTGCCACGGAGGCTACTTGCTCAACAAGTGCACCTTGCGCGAAAGATCCCATGCGGCGTATCTCCGTGTGATGGGAAAGCTACGAACTACCCCAGCGAAACGCGGGTGGATAAATTCAAGTTATAACATAAGGAGGACTGGCCTTGCGTAACCTACCCGCCGGTTCTGAGATGTTATATTGGGTTGTTTATGTAATAAGGGAGAGGCAGCACATGGACAGACTGATATCAGCTCTTAGATTTGTTGTGGCTGATAAGTCAGAAACATGGTATCATGGAAGAACAGTTAGCACTACCAAATTTGATTACGCGTGGACTGGTAAAGGCAAGGACCAAGAAGGTCCAGGCTTCTACTTTTCGTCAAGCCGTGAGGATGCAGCCTCGTACGCTTATCCAAGTGGCATCATAATAGAAGCCAAGCTTAATATCAAGAAATTACTACCAAAGAAAGCTAAGCAAAGCGACATCGAAACGCTAGTAAAAAATGCGCCAGACCTGGAGTATAAGCTAGCCAACTGGGACGAAAACGCTAGTAAGGCACTCAAAATGTCCATTGGTGCCATGATGGCCGATAACCAGCCTTATTTGCAGACGTGGGCAGATTTTTATATGCAGGATGGCGCAGACTATCTGAAAGGCTTAGTAAGACTTGGGTACAGCGGGCACGAGGCCAATAGGGATGGAGTCACACACGTGATAGTGTATGACCCAAGTGTAATAGAAATAACTAATCGCCAAAGCTTCGACGAGTACAAAGCAGAGTAACTATTCCAACCAAATGTAATCATCGTGCTCAGCACCGGTGCAAAGCATTGTCACTGGCAGGTTTACCGTGTCTTCCAGCTTGTCTATATAACTCCTAACGTCTTCGTGCAGCAGGCTAAGTGCTTCTTTGCCGCCTCTGACTTTGTGGGCAGACCAATGAATGTATTGCGGAAAGTTGAGAACTATTTTGGTAGCGCCGCAAAAATCAGCAGCTTGCTTCGTTAGTATCCAACTTTGGGTGGCTACGCGCCTAATTTTCTTTGTTACAGTAGTTCGTTCGTTCTCTGCCAACATCTTGGCTTCTTCTGGTGGCATACCTGCCATTGCTGCTACTTGGTCCCATGTAAGCTCTTTTTGGTCCACCATGAAATCACCGCTGTAGCCGGTTTGCTGGCCATCGCGGTAGTTATTACCAACCCTGATTGGCAGACTTCTAATGTTAAGGTATACGTCACCAACCATAGACGGCAGTATGCCGAAATCAGCATATGCTTGTTGTGGGGAGCAATCTCGGAAGGTGCAGTTTGGGTATTGAGTACCATAGTTGATGGACAGTGCAAAACCCTGGCTAACCTCATGCAAAAAGGTGTTGCCGCCATTGAGTTCATTTCTAACATCGTAGAAGAAGTCCACTGGGCTAACGGTGCACAAGACATCACGAGCCAGTTTAACATTTTTGCCACGCATTAGCTTATCTGCCGCTGAGGAACCGGAGCCGGACATAGTACTGGAGACATGCTCGGTTGATAGTGATCCACCAGGGGACTCGGCATCAACATGCCTCTGCTCGGTGATAATAGCTCTTTCGTGAATTACCACATCTGGGAAACCGCACTCCTCAACCTCCTTCTCGAACTGAGCCATTTGAAAAGACGACGCTGGGCCAATCCAACCAGTCATACCTTCTCTGCCCAGCTTGTTAAGAATCAGCGGGGTTGGCAGCGCCTTAGACACGAACTTTGTTGCGCCAATAATGGCAGAATGACCAGCGTTCGGGTAATTACCGGACGACACGTTTTTTATGCCGAAAATGTCCACTAATCTTGTGGCAACAGCTCCTTTTCCGGACGACCCCCAAGCCGCGTCAACAACCGTGTTAAACTTTCCTTGCTGCATATGGACCTCTAATCAACAAATGTTCTTATTTTTAGTTTTACAATACCAGCATTTCTGGAAGTAGTCTACTTAGATTAAATGTTAACACCAGCATTTTCTCTGCATCACGGAGCGCAACATATGACTACAGGCATCCAGGGACACACCGGAATCAAGGGCGCTACTGGCGTACAAGGCCGAACTGGCATCAATGGCGCAACCGGGGTTGCAGGAGAGACCGGTGTTGCTGGGGTAACTGGCGGTGGCTCTACTGGTCCACGAGGACCAACAGGAATTCAAGGGCGAACAGGAATACAAGGGCAGCAAGGTTCTACTGGCTTAGGTGGTGCTGTCGGGTTTGTGGGCGGCACCGGCGTTAAGGGCACAACTGGCATCCAAGGCCAGCAGGGTTACACTGGTCTTAGCGGCATTGGTGGGAGCCACGGCGTAACAGGCGTGGCTGGCCCTACTGGCATACAAGGACAACAAGGTTACACTGGTGCTGGTATCCAAGGAGAAACTGGATTTAGTGGACCAACTGGGGTAAGAGGCCACACAGGCGTACAAGGTGTTGGTTTTACTGGGGTGCAGGGCGACACCGGGGTCCAAGGGGAGACAGGAGTAGATGGGCAGACTGGCGTGGCAGGTCAGACTGGCGTTATTGGTCCGCAGGGAAATACCGGAGTACAAGGAAATACTGGTGTTGCTGGCGAGACCGGCGTCCAAGGGGCAACTGGCCTGATAGGCGAGACTGGGGTCCAAGGTGAGACAGGCATCCAGGGAGCCACTGGGGTCCAGGGCGAGACTGGGGTCCAAGGTGAGACAGGCGTTCAAGGTGAGACAGGCGTTCAAGGTGAGACTGGTGTTCAGGGTGAAACAGGCGTCCAAGGAGCTACTGGTGTTCAGGGAACCACTGGTGTCCAAGGTGAGACGGGCGTCCAAGGAGCTACTGGAGTACAAGGCGAGACTGGCGTCCAAGGAACCACAGGCGTTCAAGGCGAGACTGGGATTCAGGGTGAGACTGGTGTTGACGGGGCTACCGGAGTTGACGGGCAGACTGGGGTAGCAGGACAAACAGGGGTCCAAGGAGCTACGGGAGTACAAGGAGCTACGGGAATACAAGGCAACACTGGCATTAGTGGTGTTACTGGTGTTGACGGGCAGACTGGAGTCAAGGGAAGTACTGGTGTTCAAGGAAGTACCGGCATCCAAGGAGCTACCGGAGTTGACGGGCAGACTGGAGTCAAGGGAAGTACTGGTGTTCAAGGAAGTACCGGCATCCAAGGAGCTACCGGAGTTGACGGGCAGACTGGAGTCAAAGGAGCTACCGGAGTACAAGGAAGTACCGGAGTTGACGGGCAGACTGGAGTCAAAGGAGCTACCGGAGTACAAGGAAGTACCGGCATCCAAGGAGCTACCGGAGTTGACGGGCAGACTGGAGTCAAAGGAGCTACCGGAGTACAAGGAGCTACCGGAGTTGACGGGCAGACTGGAGTCAAAGGAGCTACCGGAGTACAAGGAAGTACCGGAGTTGACGGCCAGACCGGAGTCAAAGGAGCTACCGGAGTACAAGGAAGTACCGGCCTGGTTGGTGTTACCGGAGTCCAAGGCGAGACTGGTGTTGGCGGCCAAACCGGAATCAGTGGGGCTACTGGCGTCCAAGGCAACACTGGGCTGGTTGGTGCTACCGGAGTTGACGGCCAGACCGGAGTCAAGGGAAGTACTGGTGTTCAAGGGAACACTGGCGTTAATGGAACTACTGGGGTTGGGTTTACTGGCGTGCAGGGCGGTACTGGCATGCAAGGAACCACAGGCGGATTAGGAAATACTGGCGCCCAGGGGACGCAAGGCGCAACAGGCCTAGATGGACCATTGTCTGGCGTTGTGTATATACTACACCAAACCGTATCTGATATCAGCGGATATTTTGCTATGACCAGAGACGTAACCGGTGCGGCAGAGGCTACGGTGTCCGCAGCAGTTGACTCAGGCACTGGTGAGGTACTAATAAAAGCTTTCGCCTCTCCGTTTGGTGACCCCAACACGGAAACTATTATTAACGGCATCTATGACTACAATTTGTGGGTACAACAAGATAGCACTTCTGGCATAACCCAACTATCAACCAGGGTATACAAAAGATCAGCTGGCGGACTCGAAACCTTGTTGTTCATGCTATCCAGCCAAGAATTACAAGGTATAACATCTAACATTGTTGTATTTTCTTACGGTGCTCCACAATTTGACTTGGATGTTACTGATAGGTTGGTCATTAAGATATACGCTGTTACCGACAGCCCTACAACGGTTAACGTATCAACCTATCTTGACGGCGGCACTAGAACTTCCCACATTCATACGCCGATCATTTCTGCTGGCCCGCAGGGACATACTGGCGTGCAAGGAGCTACTGGTGTAGGGCAGACTGGTGTGCAAGGTATACAAGGAGCTACCGGGGTAAATGGACAGACCGGGGTAGAGGGAACCACCGGGTTAACTGGCGTGCAAGGCGTGACCGGAGTCATTGGGCAAACTGGGGTCCAAGGGTTTACTGGAACAGCTGGCACTACTGGGGTTGGGGTAAGTGGACAGACCGGTGTCCAGGGAACCACAGGCGTCCAGGGAACCACAGGCGTCCAAGGAAACGCTGGGGTCCAGGGAACCACAGGCGTCCAAGGAAACGCTGGGGTCCAGGGAACCACAGGCGTCCAAGGAAACGCTGGGGTCCAGGGAACCACAGGCGTCCAGGGAACCACTGGGGTCCAGGGAACCACAGGCTTCCAGGGAAACATTGGGGTCCAGGGAAACATTGGGGTCCAGGGAAACACTGGGGTCCAGGGAACCACAGGTGTCCAGGGAAACACTGGGGTCCAGGGAAACACTGGGGTCCAGGGAACCACAGGTGTCCAGGGAACCACAGGTGTCCAAGGCGAGACTGGGGTAAGGGGACAGACCGGAGTCCAAGGAGTTACAGGCTCTGGCGAAACCGGTGTTGGCGGTAGCGCTGGCATCCAAGGAGTTACAGGCTCTGGCGGTGTTGTTGGCCAGACAGGCGTGCAAGGCGTGACCGGTGTTGGGGTTCAGGGGGTTACTGGTTTGGGCGTCCAAGGCCTTACCGGAACTAGCGGCCAGACTGGACTGGTTGGCTCAACAGGCGTCCAGGGAACCACTGGCATCGCTGGTCAAACTGGCGTCCAAGGCTCCACAGGTGTAGGCGGCCAGACTGGCGTCCAGGGAACCACTGGCATCGCTGGTCAGACTGGCGTCCAGGGAACCACTGGCATCGCTGGTCAGACTGGCGTCCAAGGCTCCACCGGCATCGCTGGCGCTGGCGGATTAAGCGTCAATACTAACAGCTTTTCTATTACTAATAGCAGCGATAGTTATCAAGTAATTTCTGGCCACAGCACAGTTGTCACAGCTACTATAAGAGGCGACAGTATTATCCCCGGTAAGGAATACACAATAGAAAACAGAGGACAGACCTTTGGTTTCCAAGACGAGGCGACAAAAGTAATTGTTAGGTCCGGAACACAAACTCCAAGCACACAAAATGGTGTGATAGCAGTGTTAAGGAAAGGCGACAGAGTAACAGTTACTGCTGTGATAGCCACCCCGCTAAATCCTGTAGACTGGGCGAGTAGTATTACTAGGAGGCAGGTAAGTTTACCAGCCATTACTACGCCAGGAGTAACAGGATCTCATATTGTGTTCATGGCCTGGTCACCAGAGATAGGTGTTATTGCCGCAGTAAGCAACCTAAGCAGCACTGCCAGCTACTCATTAGATGGCGGCATGAACTGGAACACTAGCACCATTAGCGTTAACAACACCTGGTCAGCTATATGTTGGTCTAGCGAGCGTAGTATTTTCGTAGCAGTGGGACAAAGCGGGGCTGGTAACAGAGTAGCCACCTCTAGCGATGGGGTGTCTTGGTCAGTTGGCACCTCAGCAGCCGACAATCAGTGGACAAGTGTGTGCTGGTCGAAAGAAAAGAATTTATTTGTTGCAGTAGCAAAATCTGGCGTAGCAAACAGAGTAATGACTTCTCCTAATGGGATAACATGGACAATCAGGGGCACCCCGCAGCCCGCTGGTGCAGACATGGATCTAACTTGCATCGCATGGGCTCCTGAGCTTGGTATTTTTGCTGCGTTAGCTTCCGGCCCGGCTGGTATTGGGGCACAAAGAATTATTACGTCAACTGATGGGATTAGCTGGACGCTTAGATCCGTTGGTGGCACTGCCGGATTTTGGACAAACATAGCTTGGTCGTCGCGGCTAACTAGGTTTGTTGGTACTGCTACTGTTCAAACAGCCGGATCAGCAATGATTATGCATAGCGTTGATGGCGCCACTTGGAACACTGGCAGCACTACACAAATATTAGGCAAGATTGTTTGGGCTGATCCACTTGGTATATTTGTCATAACACCGCCTAACGGTACATTAAATTTCCTTACAAGACCGATTACTGCTGATGGGGTGACTTTTGGTATTGCTACCTTTGCCACAATAACAACAATAACAACATGGTATGACTTGCTGTGGATCAGTGAACTTAATCAATTGGTAATGACTGGCGTCAATGCCGGTACGCCAGTGGCGTATCTTAGCGGTCGCAGCACATAACCTTACTCGGCTGGCACGCCTATCAGTGTGATAGGTAGTGGCCCAGCCGGAGTAGGGGTAGTATCTAGGCCGGAAACGGCAAAGGTTAGTCCTAGAAAAGCTTCATAGAGAAGTTTAGGCATTTCTGACTCCAGTGCGGTAGCAGCCTGGCCAGCCGACAACAGCCCTTTGAACAGAGCTTGCTGGGACTTGACTATGCTAGGCGGCTCTACGATTGACAACGTAATTACTGACGATGCGCCGGTGGACGGGGGCGGGGGCGGAGAAATGACGGCACCGGGCGCCACAATAAACGTAGATGCCTGAGTAGCTGACGCCCAGGCCGAGGACATTTTGAGAGCGCCGACAGCAGCCACTGGCGAAAAAGTGAGGCCAAGAAGTGAGGCCACAAAAACTGACGGTTGCCAAGTAAAAACAGCCTTGGCCGGAGCGTCAACAGCGGCCACCTTTGGCGACATGCCAAGCTTGTTAGACACTCTGGCGTTTATGTATTTAGCTAAATTAAGCGCTCCGGCAGCGCCGGTAGGGTCAAGAGGTAGCTTAGCAAACTCTGATTTCCAAATAGCTAGCGGATCAATCATTTACTTACTCGGACTTGGTAGACCACTTATCGTCACAGTTATACTAACATCTGCGTCTGCTGCGATAGACTCCGGAAGGCTCAGATCGTTGGATAACACAAACGTTGCTCTTGCCAAGTCATCCTTTCTGATTTTTCCATTGCTTACCTGTATACCAGCCTTGATCAACATTAAACTAGCTTTCTTCATGTAACCATCTCCGTTAACATAACACTAATCTTGTGAGTAGCCAATAGCCACTTTTGTTTTCCTTACCTCTGCTGTCACAAACTTATGCCAAGCCATAAGAAAAGCAGACATACGGTCCAGCTGCACGTGCGTCTTGTCTGCCTTGCCCTTGACTTGCCTAAGGACTGCTGCATCACGGCTTAGCCTGTCGGCGGCTACTAAAATGGCCTCCGGGCTCGGGAAGAACTCGTCCAATACCGGAATATCACTCCCACCAATGGAAGCCAAGGACTGCTGCACGGAGCGCTGCTGAAAAGCTAACGTGGCCAACTTGCGCCTAGCGGTCCTTTCCAACTCCACCCTTGGGTCGTACATGACTTCGCTAGGAATAACATAATCGTTTTCTATCGTGGCAAGCTCGGCGTCAGTCAACCTGTCCTTAGCGAACAGGCTGAGCCACTGAGATATTTTTGGACCTTGGCTAACTGGCTTACTTGCCGCCTCAGCCTCTGCAGTAGCCCTTATCTTAGCTGCCTCTCGTCTCTCAGCAGCAGTTTTCCGCTTCTTCTTGGCAACCGGTGTTTTGTGTACTTCTACGGCAATGGCTTGGCCGTTATCGTTTTCCGCTAGGGCGAGTGAGACAGCTTTTGCTTCCGCTTGGCTAACAGCCGCCTTGGCCGCTGCTATGGCTCGTTTCTCAGCTGCAGTCTTGCGCTTTTTCTTTTTGGTTTTGGCTAAGTTTCCATCCATTTTGTCTCCTAAGTCACTCCGAAGTAACAGCTCGGTTAGCGTGTTTTATCGAATGGCAAGCAGACGGAAATCTGGCAGGAGAAATATCTCCTACCAGAAAGTTAATACTGTGTTATCGTGGCTTATCCTTCGCAGGAAGTGCACTCGGCTGGTTCTATAGGGGTAAATAGGTCGGTGTCATCAGATTTAGTAGATACGCCAGTATCACCTTGTATTGGTGACTCAGATCGCACATAGTACAGTGTAAACAGACCCTTTTTGTATGCGTCTAAGTGGACAGCGTTGAAGTACCTTAGGTCAACGTCAGCCTTAAAGAAAAGGTTGAGCGACTGGCCTTGGTCCAAGAACTCTTGTCTGTCTGCTGCCTGCTCAATGATAGCAAACTGGTCAATCTCATAGGCCGTTTTGAATACTTCTCGTTGTTCGTCAGTAAGAAAGGACAAATGCTGGACGGAGCCACGGGCCTCCACAACTGACTGGATGACGTCCGGTGTAAACTTTTTGTGCTCTTCCAACATCTTGGTAAACATCGGGTTGTAACGAACAAACGTGCCCTTTGCTGACTTCTGCGTGAATATGTTGCCTGGCCACGGTTCGATGGAGAAGGACACGGTGTGTCCATTACTATCTGATGACATAGTGGCATTGGAGGTAGTCGGAGCAATGGCCAATTTGTGCGTATGTCGCTCACCAAGGCCCTTAGTCCATTCCACTTCGCCCAAATATTTGGCCATGTCCTGCGACGCCCTGTCGGCATCCTCTCTTATTTCTTTCCAGATGGCCTTGTTTAGTATTTTGGCTCGCAACGAGTTGAACGGTGTCATCTCTGCTTGCAACAGCGAATGCCAGCCTAATCCGCCCAGGCCAAGAGCCCGAGATTTTACTGCGAAACGCCTGGCTTTCTCCATGCCAGGTAGGCCTTCGGCTTTGTTGATGAAGTCCTGCATAACCCCGTCTAGGAGCCAGGTGGCTAGGTAAGGGATGCCTTTTCCCTTCCACTCATGGTATCTAGCCAGGTTCATAGAAGACAAACAGCAAACAAACGAATGCGTCTCGTCGCAGTATAAAACAATTTCTGAGCACAGCTGTGACATAGTAACAAACAAGCCGTTGTCTACATAAGCTTTAGGCCTTTTGCGATTGACGTTGTCGATGTGCATCTGGTAGGGCTCGCCGGTCTCCTTCCTCATCTTGATAGTTTCCATCCAGAGCTTCCTGGCTTCCGGATCACCAAGCTCTACCTTTTGCATAAAGGCGTCATCGTATACAACAGCATGATGGAGGTTATGGCAGCGCGTGTTTGGGTCACCCTTAGGACGACGAATCCTAATAAACTCTTCGATGTCAGGATGGTTAATGCTCATGTAGACGGAGGAGGCACCATTGCGTACCGACCCCTGGTTAACGGCGGCTGTCAGAGAGTCTTGCACCTTGATCCAGGGAATGGTGCCATTGGAGACGCCGTTTTGGGCAATCTTGGTGCCCCTTCCCCGGACGCCACTCCAAGAAACGCCAACGCCGCCCCCACCTTTTGCCATCATCATCAGTTCGTTGTAAGCCGTTGAAATACCAGCCACGCTGTCAGATACTGTCAAACCAAAGCAAGATATTGGCAACCCCCGCGTGGTTCCTACATTGGCCGCAACTGGTGACGCCAAACAGATCCAATTCTTAATTAGGGCTTCGAACATGGGGGCTTCTAAATCAGTCCGGTGCACATTACTAGCCGCAGCATGAGCAACACGGGCATACATCTGCATAGGCGTTTCGCCATCAAGTAAATATCCGCCCTTAAGGGTAGTTAAGCCCTCTTCCGTTAGAAATTCAGGATAGTCGATACCGCGTTTCCAAGTCTGAGACATTATGCCCTCTTAGCATTGTATTACCAAATTTCTTCCCAATTGCCATCGGTAGTGCCGTACTCGGTCACTCTCGTAGCAAAGAAATCCGCGTGCTCACGTCCTGCTGAAATAGCATCAAACCAGCCCATGGTCTTAGCCACCGCCTGTTCATCGATTTTGCCAAAGATTGACTGTACACCTATTTCCTGCAGCTTTTTGTTAGCACGTAACTTAATAAAGGCTTTTAGGTGCTGCGGAGTAAAAGATCCAAGCGCCCCGCCGTCAAATATTTGGTCAATTGCGTTTTCTTCGAGCCGCACGGTCTCGCGAGCCACTTCCTTGATGTCAGAAGTAAGACGCTTAGAAAACAAGGACGGCTCTTCCGCCATGAATTCCTTGAACAACCAGCATCCTGCCTCTGAATGCAAGGACTCATCTCTTATAGAAAATGAGATGATTTGGCCGGTACCTTTTAGCATATTTCTTGTGGAAAAGTGAAGAAGAACCGCAAAAGAGGAGAAAAGGCTGACACCCTCGCCAAACGCCGAAAATGACGCTAGCGACACTGCGACATCGTGATTATTGGCGTCACGCGGAGCTGATACGAGTCGATCTATTTTGCTCCGAGCGGTTGGTTCCTCTAAGAAAGCCTTGTAATCGTCAAGGCCCAGGGTATCGCCTAAATAGGCATAACTAGTTTGGTGGACACCCTCCATAGCGGCAAAGGCGCCACACATCAGGGCTATCTCAGGTTTAGGGAACCAAGATGACACCTTAGTACTCCAATAATCACCGATCACTACCTCAGCTTGGACGAAACCCTTGAGCACCGATCCTACCACGTGCTTATCCAGGCTGGACATCACGCTCCAGTCTTGCAGGTCCTGCGCCAGGTTTATCTCCGTGTGGAGCCAGTGTGCGCACTGCTGCTTGTGCCAGTAGTCGTAGGCTTTTTGGTATTCGAATGGAGCGTAAACTATGCGAGGCTTCCTTAGTCCTTTTGGTTCCACGGCAGGTACTGCTTTTGGTATCCAAGGCAAAATGCGGTCTGACGTATCATTGGTTTCTGGCACATAGGAATCTCTTAGGAGCATAAGCCCTCCGTTTAGTACGCTTGTTTGTCATGGGAGCTAGCGGCTAGCTGCCGTAATGCAGTCTTAACCTTTTAGTTTTTGGACACCGAAGTCTAAAGTAAAAACTTTGAGCCTATGATGATATAAAAACTGTTTCCCAATGTTAGTTGCCAAAGGAAAACAAAGTGAATATAGCCGAACTGTCGCAAAAGATACTTGCGTTTAGACCGACCAGCCTAGGGGAACTACTTGGTTCGGACCATCTTATCTCAGTAGTATCGATGTGGGAGGAAAACCCAGGAGCAATACCAACCGCTATTATGTTATCCGGCCCGTTTGGTACCGGCAAAACTACGCTGGCCAGGATTATTGCCGATATGGCAGGAGCAAGAGGTCATGATGTCAAAGAAATTAATGCTGGCGACGATCGCAAGATAGATGACGTCAGAGCAATAATAGACCAAACCAGATATCACCCAGCAGGAGGCAAACGTGCCTTTATCATTGACGAGTTTCATGGCTATGTGTCGCATGCCCAAACGGCGTTGCTAAAGGTACTAGAAGAGCCACCCAGAGGCAACATGTTCATTTTGGTAACATCGGACCCAATCAAAATTCAGCCGCAGATTAGGTCTCGGTGTTTATGCCTAGAAACAAAGCCGTTGCCAAAGGAGGAGGTACGAACACTGATAAGGCTAGCATCAGGAGGTGAATTGACCGTATCAAAAGAGGCGGCACAGTCGCTATGGCAATCTTCCCGTGGGCACGCTAGGGACCTGTTAAAGCTAACTGTCCGAAACCTCTCGTCCCTAATTGACGGCGGCATGCCTGAGGAAGAAGAGAGCCGCATCGTGTGGTCGGACGTCATCAGAAAAATCGTACAAGATCCAAGGGCTGCTAACTATGGCCATATAGCGCAAATAAATAGGCCCGATGTATCGCCATACGACGTAGCGCTATTAGACGAAGCTCTGGACAGCGCCATGATAACTACTCCGTCACTTTTGGCAGATGTTTGGCCGCAAATCATAAGTTTCCGAGCTAGCATGAGACAGAATGTTATTTATCCAAGGGAGTATGCTACTGTTGTGTTGTGCCTGTTATGCAAGCACAGCATTAGCAAACAGTAGGAAATAGCAAATGATCAATGAAGAAACCCTGGTACTACTGGAAAAAGCTTGGGCGAAACAAGGTGAATGCCACAGCTGCGGATGGTGGCCAGCCTTCTATGAGATAGCTGATGACCTTTGGGAGGACAGTCCAGGAATTTTTACTGCGCCTTGTATCAGTAAGGATGACAACGATAGCTGGGATCATCGTGGGCATCGGATATGCCTAAACGGTTGAGCGATTGCGTATAAGAGCGGCACCAGCCATGCCGGTGCCGCCAACAATAGTAAACGTTGGGAGTTACCGGCCACCACCAGAAAGTAAGTTGTTGATCTCTTCTTCTGCTCTGCTCTGGCCATTGGTGGCTTGCTGACTTACTGCCATAGCTCTGGCCCTAGCGTCAGCCGCACGTTCCTCGGCGGTCATTTCGGACCCATCGTCGTCAAAGTCAAATGACTTAAAATCGTCATCCTTCTTTTTGGCGGCCTTCTTGGGTGCAGGAGGTGCAGGAGGCGCTTTCTTGGCAACCGATGTTTTCTTCACTGGCGCACTAGCCTCAGCTGCTCTGCTGGCCCACTCTTCTATTCCAGGATCGCCAATATTGGTTCTCACGTAATCAAAATCTACCTGCGACAGCGCCGACTGATGCCGCTTAAGGGTTCTCAGCGCTTCCGAGGCACTAAGATCGCCAGAACGCAAGCTCTCAATCACGCCTCTTACCCGGTTAGAAACGGAGTCCGACATGGAAGTGTCTTGCACCGGGCCAGCGCCCTGGTGATCGGAGTGATGCGACACTCGCGACCGGCGGGATACCTCTGCTTCGACATCAATCCTGTGGTTCTTTTGGGAATGCTCAGAAAGAACCAAAGCATCATACTCTTCTCGTGCTTCTGGTAGGCTAAGGTAAGCCTCGGCGGACTCAGGAGTGACTAGCGTTAACATGCCTTTCAGCAGACATTGCTTGAAGTCCCGTGACTCGATAAGGCGCTTAGATGGGATCGCATCTGATATGGCCATTGGGATATAGGTCGGTGGCATCTTGAAGAACTCGCGTTGATTGCCGTCGTAGAAGTTAACGACGATCATGCCCTTATCGCCTGATGGTAAGCTAGACGTGTTAATCACGTAGATCGACTTACCTTGGTTAACCAATTTCTCTAGCGCTGAGGGTGGCAAAGTGGCCAATTTCATTACTTACCTCCTAAGGTTTGAATAGCAGCTGCTTGCTGCCAAATTTTGACTGACATTTGGTCAATGGACACATCATGCTTTGCGAAATCGATCTGCTCGATCCCCTTAACGTGATGTTGGGTAAGATACTCCCACGCTCTTATGAGGGCCTCCTGGGACAAGGAAAACCCACCCGTTAGCACACAAAAGTCGTCATAGCTAGCTTCGGCCAAAAAGTTTTGATTAGCAACCTTAAAATCTAGCGGACTGCGGAAATGAATGGTGCCAAATTCGCATTGCAGCTTGTACGACACAAGACACTTCCAAGAACGGATATTGGACTCGCTGACCAGAACGACATTACTAGGCAATGTGTTGTTTGGGTCACCGTCAACAGTGATTATCACTAATTGCTCTGATTTTTGGCCAACCAACATAATTTTTGGGAAGACAAATTTTTCTAGCAAGTTTTTGTTGGCTTCTCCCAGTATTTCTATAATACGGCGCAAAGATGTAACGCCATAAAGATGTTGGAGACCGCAGTAGTCCATGGAATTAGTCCTCTATGTTATCTATTGCGGACTTAATCTACTGACAAAAAGGCGGAAAAACAATAGTTTCTTTCTGTATTATATTTCTTTCTGTATGTGAGTACAGGCTACCACGATTGAGAGAAACAGCATGGCAAAGATGGTATTTGAGGGGAAAACGTATGAGGGCAAGTCGATACAGATCGTAAAGGGCCGCATAATAGTTGATGGGATCGATCAGGGTATTGTTCCTAATACGCCAATTGAGTACAGCGATAACTGCACTGGCAGCGTCCTGTCCTTGGCCAGGATTTTGCACAAAATAGTGGCCTGTCCGAAGCCTAGGCGTTAAGCTTATGTTAGTTTTGTATGCACATTGGGAGCCGTTATGGGAAACAGGGTAGGTCCAGGCCAGGCATTATTTGACAGCGTCGTTGCTGCACAACAGGCGCTTACCAGCACGGCTAAGACGGACCGTATATATTCGGAGTCTATTCAGGCCATTAAGGCAAGGCAGGGCGAGAACGGAGTAATACGAGACGGTTGGTTTATGACCACTACCGAGTGGATAAACTCTGCTCAGCCTCGCGGCATTTATTGGAATGCCAACCCAAGTGATGTGACGTGGAAGATGGGACAGCGGTCAGCCCACAGTAGAAACCTTTATGGAACAGTATTGCATGTTTGGCCAGATAGCCATCGTGGCACTTTCTATGACGAGTTCAGATTGACGTTAAGTCTGCAGTCGGGCAACCTAATGCCTGTCTACGTAACCAATGAAGGCTATAAACCTTCTGGCGGCATCACTAATTTTTATGACCTTATGCAGCTGATTGACGCTCCTAAGTTAACCCTTGGTACTGCGGCAAACCCGCCGCGAGCCAACCTGGTGTATATACAGTACAGCTCCACTCTATTCCCGCAGCTGACACTAATAGGTATGTTTGACTCTGAGGGCATAACATTTACCGATTCATCAACGGCACCTAGCAAAGTGTCAGCTTGGTCAGTTAGTTTTATTGTTTACGACACAAGTCCGAGACTTAGCAGCAGTGAAGGGTCGCAACAGACAAACTCAGCCATGTTAGCGAAGTGGGTTGAACAGTGTATCACCAAGAGTATTTTGAAAACGTAACTATAACAGATCACCAGGAGACGGTATGACTTCCACAGTTTTCTTGTCCTCGCCTACTACCTACACCTATGACAACGTGCAGGGCCAGCGGACAATTCAGGTATTGCGGCAACTGTCAGCAGCCAATCCAGTACGCCCTATCAAGCGTTTGGTTGCTTCTGATATCACTGGGTATTTAGTGGCCAAAGATTGGTGGGACACCAAGGTGGCCGGTTTTGCCGCTGTGATCGCAGCAGTACCAGGCTACTCCATGGCCGAGAAGGACGCCACTTTCCTGAGCCGCAACTTATCCGTTCTTATGGACTTGCTTAACGGAGTAGTCCAGACTTCAGCGCAAGCCGACCGCGCCGCTATGGAAGGCTTGAGCATCAACGGCTTTGCCGTCTTTTCCTTCGTAGCATCGTCCTCATACTTTGTTGACGACTCCGACCGTATTGCTATGGAGCCCAACACCAAAAAACAAGGTGTTGTTCTTGGCTACCTGATTCATCCTAAACATTATGCAGCTCTGGCAGGAACACCAACTGCCGGTAGCTATGTTGGTACCGGCAACGGTACTATTTCCGTAAAGCTCAACCCAGGAACGTCAGTTCTGGAAACATTGACATTTACTGCTACTTCTGCTACCTCTTTCACAGTTAGCGGCACTGTTTCCGGCGCGTTGGGTACGGCTACCGTAGGAGTTTTGTTTACCGCACCGGGCTTTACTGCGACAATAACGGACGGTGCAATAGCATTTGTAGGCGGCGACTTGTTTACTGTTGAATCACTAGCGCCAATCTTGTGAGCACGGAGTCTGCCATGCAACGAGTGAGAGCGATTGCTGTTGACAGACATGGCAGGCTTCTGTTTGGCGTTACGGCTCTGGGTCAGTATGGACTAATTGGCGGCAAAGTAGACGACGGGGAGACGGAAGAAGTTGCCCTGCGAAGAGAGCTGAGAGAAGAGTCAGGTGTAACGGAGATTGCCAAAATAGCGCACTTGTTTGACGCTTATGACAATAGAGTCTACAGAGTTGACATTGAGGTTGGGCTACCACTGACCTCGCTTGGTGATCCTGATGGCGAATTTGACCACCTCGAACTGGTGTATTTTAACCCAGACCAACCTCCTCCCATGGATGATTATTCAGAGTCGATTCTGTTTGGGTGGCTTCTTGCACAACACGAATCAGAAGCCACCAACGTGGCTTTCGGTGGCAAAATGCAGGTGTTTTGTGATGATGAGCTTATAATGGAATTTGCTGATGACGTCATTTGGCAAACTATGCCAAAATTAGCGCAGCTACGTTCTAAAGGCAAGCAATTAAAATTTAAGCAAATTACAGACAACAATGAGACTTATGACTTTTCTACCTCCACCTTCCCAGCCTACTTTGATAACTACAAGAGAATCAGAGTACTTGGGTTGGACACGGGCATCACAATAGGTAGCAAAGACAATATTGTTGGGCTGGAGACGTCGTTTGGCGGCACCACCTACCTAATAACATCTACTGGCAGTAAGCTCCCACTGCGAGATGAGCAACTTAATCTCGATATGCACCTATTAGACTTTACGGACCTGGAAATAACAGCACACAGCCTAGGCTACGAGGCCAGTGCACTAGCTGCCGAGCTACTGCGCGAATATTTCCCTGATTGCGAAGGCCGCCCGGAAGTTGTCATTATACACTCTCCTCCATTTGTAGCCTCCACGAGACATAACAATGAAACCGGTCACACGTATATCACGCTAAACAGCAAGTATCTGGTGTCGGAAGATTTACGCCAGATTCTGGCGCATGAAGTTGTTCATTACTACATATACGAAATGTTTGGCGATACTGCTGATAAGGAAAACGTCAATCACGGAGACCTGTATAAGGACTTGGCTGAGGAGATTAATAAACAAGAAGGGCACGGTTTCATTGGCTCATCTGCTGATACTACCAAGTGGGATAGCGACAACACTGGTAATTCCAACCTTACCGGAAGTAAAAATGAAGCTCTCACCGACGATGAACTTTCTACGATTTGCCGCTGGGTAGAAAGCTCTTCAAATGACCAAGTACGGTTAGAAATGCTAGCCTTGAAAAACATGCTGCCTGTTAAATACCGTAAAGTCCTGGGAGGAAAAGTTTATCGTGGTGTGGCCGCCAGCGAAGAAACTGTGGCAGCTCTGGACGCCGGTAAGCACCTAAGAACCCAGCCTGTAGAATCCTGGTCCGAAAGCAAGGCGGTGGCATCTAACTTCATGTTTGACACTGGTTATCCATACGGGGCTATTTTTGAATGTACCCCAGGCATAAGTGATGTGATTGTCAATATTAACATGGTTGCCCAGTGTTCAGAATTGCATGACGAATCAGAAATAATTCTTAGCCATATGATATTAAGCAAAAAGAACCTTGTTGGGTTAATCGCTAATAAGGGCTTTGATGGGCGATTGCGCCAGGACAGTTTGAAAATAATCAACCAAGTATTAGCTCTGCGCGAAACCGAAAAGACTAAACTCATAACGACTGGGGTCTTTGGAGGTGCCTATAAGGTTGAGCGTCCAGGCAATGAGATGCTAACTCATGCGGTGCTTGTGACTCCGGACTTCAATTGGGACACAGGTCGCTCTCTTTGTAAGAAGGTCAGGAACATTATGGATGACCGCACTCAGTGGACCAAAGACCTACCGACCTGCACAGCTTGTCTCAACAAATGGAATCGGCTTGGTAAGGAACACCCTGAGTATATGAACTGGGAGCCTGAGAAGTGAGGAGGGCAGTTGTAAGACGCCTTTGAAAAAGGGAATGGCTAGAAATAACCGAAAAGTAAGAATCGCGAATCTAAAAAAGATAATAATTAAAGATGCTTAACAAATTCCGATAATATAGATAGAGGCGAATTTAAAGGAGGGGGATGAATATGGCACATACAACATTTTACAGAATGGTTTCGGACATTATTCCTTCAAAGATAGACCATCGTTTTGAAGGCGGTGGTATATTTGGCGATGGAACCTATTTTCATCTTAACTACAGATACAAGTGGTCAATGGATGATGATCATAAATTTTGTGTGATTACCGCCTATAAGATTTCTCCTAAAAACCCACTTTCTATTCAATCCAAAGATGAGCCAGATCTTGTCGATGCTGTTGATCTCAAGATCAGATCCAATTCATTGGCGAATGCCATTAAAAAGAAAACGGGGTCTACCGTATCTTGCGAGAATCTCTCTAAGTTATGTTCAAAGAATGGTTTCGATTCATTGCTTGTTACCGGGACTGGATCTAATGAGCCGGATGGCGGGAATCAACTGATTATACCATCGACATCTGATCTCGCACCCAATCCAATTTGGTTCGATGTGTGTTTTCACGATAAGAAAAGTCGAGATAAATTACTGAAGGCGGTTGGACGTCTTGGAGAATCAAGAACCGCCAATGCCCATTACGATGTTACAAACATCCCCTGGGGATACTCCGACGCTGTTTCCCGTTTTCTGTCTAAAATGGGAATTGATGACCTTTAAGCGAAGGCCGGTCGTTCCACCCTTCGCCACCAGATCAGAGCCGCCGCCAAGGTCATAACCGCCTGATATCAAAGGCGTTTAATCAGGCCTCTGAGTAAAAGATCATTTCGCATTGACCTAGTATATCGGATATGTCGTATGTAATGTCCTGACTCTCGTCAGTAACCCGCCAACCATGATATACTAAACGCTTTACCCCTGCCTCGGACAGCGTTCTGTCGTGCCAAATAAATGCAAATCTATTGCCTGATGCTGGCAACTTGGTGCCAATGCATTTAGAGGACAGAAGAAAATCTTCTTTTGATAGATTATATATGTCATTTATAACAAAATACTTCAATTACGCCTCCTCATGCTCCTCATCGGTACAACTGAAGCGACCCATCTGCGGCCAGATAGGTTCCTACTTGAGGTCATATGGGTCCAGGGTTGGTTTTTCGCATTCTGGCAGACTAAGGAATAATCGGCGTAGCAGCTCAATATCTTCTGCATTTTCCGGAATAAGATTGATGCTCCATATTGACCGCTCTATCTTCATGTCAGCTGCGTCTCCTTTTCGTCTTTTAGTCTTTTTATCTCTAGCTTTAGATAAAAAGCCGCTTTCTCTAGATCCTCTATTTGTTTCCCAAAGTCTTTTCGTCCAGCTCTGCAAATGTACTTTATTGCAGAACCAAGACTAAAATTAAGGTTCCACGCATTTATTACTTTGACTGCTTCGTATGGGTTGTCTCCGCCGCCATAATAAGAAGGATGCTCTACGCTCACAATTACTCCTCTATATCTAAGACCGCTCTTTTGCCATGTTTGGCAGCCACAGAAGAAATGATTTGCCTCATAGCAGCGGCAGTTTTGCCCCCGCGCCCGATAACCTTTCCTAAATCGCTTTTAGCACACTTAAGGCTAAACAATACGGTTTGGAAGTTGCCAGCCGAAGCTGTTACTTCGACTTCTTTTGGGCTATCGACAAGAGATCTAGCCATAACCAAGATCAACTGCGATGCTTCTTGGCCGAACTTATCTTCTTCCATTTCTGCCTCCTTAGCAATAGCCTTATTACAATATAAACCGGAACTGTTGTGCAGATACGTAAAAAAGGCGCGTTGTTACTTTTGTTCAGTTTTGTAGCTATTTTGTATTAGCAGTATATTTTTACTTGTCAACCACAGGGGTAGCAAAACAGTGGCCACGCAATTCGCAAGAGAATGTTTGTTCCCAGAAGATCTAGAAGCTGCCACCGTGGCCATGCAGGAGCTTATATCTGACAGGTTGGCTGACAATCTAAGCCTGCTGAATCAGGCGCAAGCGGCGGCTGGCAATCTGGACGCACTTATTGATCAAGGCAACGCCATTTTGCAGAACCTGATTCTGGCCGGTGATGCTGCTACGTCGATAAGGAATTTGTCAGATTTATCAACCCAATTTGGCACGCTTGACGAAAGCCCAACGCTATCCGACGAGGAAGCTTTCGCATCCAAGTCTGGTGTGATTATGTTCGACAGCATTGCATACCTGCCAGGTACTAGCTCGCCGAATGCTGCTCACGAGGACAATATTGAGATGCTAAGGAAAGTTTACTTAGCTGTTGGAAGGTCGTTGAGTATCGTAGAAGAGGTTTATGCTAGCCCTCAGTCCGTTGTTGCATATTCGAACCTATCGGTGCAGAAAATAAGACCAAAGAGGCCAGGAGAGGCTTTTTCGTTAAGCGAAATAAAGGCCATGTTGGGAGATCCTTACGTTAGCCAGTATGCTGTTCTTGAAGATTTTAGCGCTATCGTACTGCGCAGCACCTATTTAGACAAGGATGAGTCTCTGCCTGTAATCGGCAAAAAATTTGGCTTGCAAACCAGTTCTATCGCAGTTAGCGTGTTCCACCAGGACGCAGTGGACAACTCAACATCGTCAATCAATAAGTTTCAAAGGTACGGTTTCACCGATGCCAAACTGTCAGCAATATTAGCCGGTCAGGACTTGGTATTGTCTGCGCAAAGCCCTGTCCAAGCACAGTTAACTGCCGAGTATGCCGAATCAGCTTCTTTGATAGAACTAGAAAACTTTGTGAGCTTACGATTTGGGACCCTAGGCGCCCAGAATAAGTCTACATTCGTAGAAAAAATTTCAGCAAGAATTTCAGCCCTATCCACCAGCTACCTAGCAACGTTAACTGATAGCTTGTTCCAGGTAGCAATAATTATGGAACATGACACGTTAGCACAGCTGAGAACCAAACATTCCGACGATGCCATAATACGGCTGTTGGAGGAACGTGCTGATATCACTGGCCTGTGGTGGTCTCCTCCGGACGATGCCTTTGGTCGGGCATTAAGCCAGGCTATGCAATCAGCTCCGCCAGGCTCAAGCACATTGTCCAATCGATACTTGAACACACAAACATTTTCCAAGGTAGACATCTCTGAATTTATGGCTGGGCTTGGTGATTTGGACGACGCTGGGCTAGAAAACATATTAACGAAGCTCCAACTGTCTAACTCCTCTCGGAACCTAACCGAATTTCAAAATCACCAACCTCTAAGAGCTTTCTCTACTCTCGCCGATGGTGCTGCGAAAGCATCCACAGCCCAAAGTCCGGCTTTGCAAAACGTAAACAGTTCTACTGTTGCTGACCCGGTTACCACCGCGACTGGTTATGATTCGCTGTCTGGCCAGCCGCCGCCCAAAGTTGGTGGCGTTTTCGGCACTAGCGTTGTTAGTGGGGAACCTCTTCAGGGGCAACCGTCAGCATCTAGCCCAGCCTCAGTGTTTACCAACTTGTTTGACCCTGGGGAAACGCTAAATATGGGACAGCGAATAGCCGATGTAATAACTGCTGCTAACGACACGTTGTTCAACCTGTACCCGCCAGAAATAGCTGCACCGCTAACCAGGATATCGAACATACTAGCCTCGCTGTTTGAGCAGTCCATGCGAACCTGCGCAAGATCGGTTGCAACGGCCAGAGCCATTTTACTACCACTGAAGAACAAGCTAGACTCGTTTATGTCTAGGTTTCTCACTCTAACCGGTTCTGGCTCCTACGAGAAGTCGATTCTTAAGTGTATAACAGTTAACATTGGCATATCACTAGGAGCATTGGATAATCTTCTCAATATAGTAACGCAAATAGCGGCTGTGGCTGGCCTATTCCTGTCTGCGGTGGCTGCCTGGTCAGGTAATTTGGTAGACAAGATAATATGTCTATCTAGCAACCTAATAGACATGTTCGTAGGCAAAGTTCCTCCGGTCCCAGCTGGTTGCGTGGTACCGAGAATAAGTCTGGGCTCTGACCTAACTGCTGCTTTGGAAAGAATGAAGTTTGTTGGGGTAGCTAAGACTATCGTGTTTGGTGCATTTAGTAGGGACACTGTTAGAGTAAAAATTATCGTAGAATCAGCGCCAACAAGGACCAACCAGTTTAAGTCTGGGACTAATTGCAGCTCCTCTCAGGTTTCTGATTTTTTCAATAAGTCAATGCTGCAGATAAAAATACCAACCTCGCCATTAGGAGTCTAGCGTGGCAACCTTTACTAATGACGAATTGATAACGATATCGTCCCAGAGACGCCCAGCCGGGTTAAAACCACTGTATTACGACAGCGTCCAAAAATCTCTGACTACAATATCTGACGATTTTGAGGGCTTCCTAATACTACAGGCGTCTGAATCTAAGCAAAAAGCACTAGCCTGGATAACTGACGCGACTAAGCTTGACACAAAAAGAGCTGACCAAAACGTCATTCTTGAAGAGTACATTGCAATTAGGAACACCGATGCAGCGGTAAGAGTTAGCGAGATCAGTAAGGTGATGACGACTTTCGACAACTTCAAGAGTGACTTCCTAACTGACGGATCTGACACGTCTAGGTTTGCCGACATATCTGAGGTAAACATCTTTTTGCAGAGCGTGCAACAGCCACTTGGCGACATAGCTACTAGAAGGGAACGAGCCATTCATGAGCAAAACATGGCAAAAGTGCAGGGCTCCAAGTTGGCATTAAGCAAGGTGACTAGCGACACGATAAGAGAGTTGGAAAGCTGGCAAACAATAATGTCTGCCTACAAAGGACAGGCATCAGGCGCCAAGCAAAATGGGTCCACACCACTCGGAGGACTAACCCCAACATGAAAACTCTAAGAATCTCTGATGGCGACATGGTGTCAGGCAGCGGCACTGGAGTACTAGAAATCGTTGACGACATTGAGAAAGGCGGCCAGGACGTTGCTAGGCACTTACTGTGCGTGTTTAACTCGTTCTTCTTCGAAGGCAATGAACTGCTAACCACTGCCTTAGGCACGCCAGGGTCGGTGTCTGAGTCTATGGCTGTCACCCAGATAACCGAGGCCATTAATAGACTGATAGCCAAGCAAAATACGACGGACGGCCAGGGTATGATAGTGAGAGTGCTGCAGGTTAGAACTCGCATAGTGGGGCTAACCACCTTGGTTTTCCTCGCCGAAATTTTGTTTGCCAGCGGAGAAGTGGCCAGTGTCGTTAACACAATAAATCTTAAGCCAACGTCGCTTAGGCAGGTAAACGGGTCTGAGGGTTTTGTTAGCATCTAACTGAAGGATTAAACATGGCTAGGTCGGCAGCAGATATAGAACAGGAACTGAGAAGCTCAATAGAACAGTCGGACAACACGCTAGACACGGAGCAAGGTCCAATTGCGGACGTCATGACGAGGCCGCAGGCCGGACAACTTGCGATCGTCGAACAAGAAACGGACTCGTTGCGAACCTTGTTCACCTTGCAATTCGACCAAGCAGCTACCGATGACGAAATCAGGGCTAGTTTGGCCAATTACGGCAGCACGCCAGGCGCTGGCACGTACGCCCAACATGTTCAATACTTCATGCGCTTCACAAAACCAACAGCTGATATCACCATTCCCGCTGGGACCTTGGTTTCAAACAGCACTGGCGACTTAGTTTACACAGTTATTTCGCCAGGCACGATCACGGTGGCGTCGGCTGCGTCGTTCTACAACCCGTCGCGAAGTACTTACGAAATAGGCATACTGGTGCAAGCAACAGGTTCTGGCACCGCCTACAATCTGCCAAAATACAGAGTGCAGACTATTACTACGCCAGTTATTGGCATAGACTCTACCGAAAACCGAGTGAAGAGTCAGGGAGGGTTAGACTCCGAGTCTATTACTTCGCAATCTAACCGTCTTAAACAATCGTTACTTGGCATTAACCTTGGCTCTCCAGGTGGACTGTCCAACTCCATAATGAACGCCCTTCCGGAAACAGTATTGGACGTGGCAATAGTACAGCCTTTTGAGCAGGAATTCACTAGGCTAATTGCTGGGCCAGCGTTAGACATTTATGTAATAGGATCAATACCAAAAACGGCAAATCAGACCATCATTGCCATTTCTGGGCAAACCGTCATCACACTAGACGAAGTGCCAGCCACTGCCATCAGCGTTCTGACTGTTAACGGTATATCTGGTGCCGTAGGCTACTCCTTGGTTAAGGACACCTCAAGTGAATATGGTAGCTCGATAAAGGCTACTGACTTAGTGGTGCTAGACACGCCATTGATGGCTGGCGATATTGTGTATATTGAGTACTCGTATAACGACATACTTAACCAAGTGCAAAATCAGGTGTTCCTTGATGGCGAGACTTACCTGTTTAACACCGATATGCTATCGCGAGCCGCCTTCGTGGTAAATCCTAAGATTACCGGCGAGGTTCAGGCGCTGGCATCGTACTCGCCTGACGAAGTGGAGCAAAATGTTATTAACTATTTGGCTGCGTACTTTACCTTTACGGCATTCACCGAGATTGTCTACCCAGAAACAGTAAGGCAAGACGTGGCTACCAAGGTGTCCGGAGTGCTTAGCTTCAAGCTGACCGAGTTCAGACGCGCCACAGGGTCGCTGCAACAAATAGAGCCTATGGAGTTTGCTAGGAACGAAACGTCGGTGTATTCCGCTGACTATGTGTCAATAAGAGTAATTAAGTAAAACTTGGCGGAGCCAACCGTGATAAAAGCATCAGTCCAAGCGACTATTTATGCACCGATCATAGAGTCCATGCAAGGGGGCAATGCGCCTTGGGCCGCTCCGGAGGGTCCATTTTACCAGCTGAGTGGCACAATTGTACCATTCTCGTCATCGCCGACCATGCTAAAAATAGAAACAAATCGTATTGGCGAGCCTATAGAGATTCAGGTAACAACGGTGCTGGTGCCTGTTGCAAACGCCGACCCTAGGAACACGTCGCTAACTACCACCTTTGTACCATCGACACCAACAACGTCTATTGGCGTGCGACTTGGTCGCGGAGAAAACAGGATAACCGTTTCGGTCATTGGGAGAGAAGAAGACGTTACTTACGTAACGGTCAGAGCCACTACAATCGTTGCCCTTTGGGAAGCGTTTGCAAGAGTCTTGTACGAGAATTCCTCAAAAGTGGTAGATGAGCTGGTGCAAGCCACATCGTCCAAGCTAGCTACTCGGTTAATTGAGCCGTTCATCAGCTTCCAAAACCTTTTGCCAGATCTTCAGAGTTTGCGAATCTTAGCAACTAGGCTGGCTACCAGAGGGCTAATTCATGAAGTAGGAAAAGCTGGTGGCGTAATTGACCTCACTAAGGCGTTAACCCTTGGTACACCAGCCATGGCCACTATGGACAAAATTACCACTGACTTATTCCCAGCATTAGACCCTTGGACCAATGCTGCCTCTCAATACAGCGGTAGGGAGGCCCATGTTTGGATACCGAATGTCGGAATAGCTTCGTGGCTGGCATTTCTTAAGTACGTAGCTAATCAGCCTGACTTGTATGACTTGCTGAAGGTAACCGAGCGGGAAGTGGTTATTTCGTACCAGGGCGAAGTTCAGCAGCACTTGTTTGATTTTGATGCCTCTGGGACTGCCTTTCTTACGTCTCTTGCGCAGTCTGAATGTTTTAAGTCTATCTTGGTAACCGCCTCGATGATGATTGACACCACAATAGCCTTGTGTGCTGCGTCTTATACGTTTGACCTTTTTGTCGATTCCTCAGCAATGCTGGGTAACCAACGCGGCCCACTTGATATGCAGGTCGAATTTGATACCAATCACCCATTTGATACTGACGACACCGATCTGTTCACTGATGGCTGGGTCGGACTGTCTTTGTCTGGCAGATTTGAACAAGACTGGCCATACCTACACGGGCTAGACACGTTCATACAGCCATCTACGTCGTACGTCGGCCCAGATTGTATTTATCCAGGGTACTACACGCAACTTGTCGTCAACGAAGTAATGGATTTTGACGTAATAACAAATTTCTTGGTCTCCGGATATTACCAGGAAGCCATACCTTGGGTGTTGCAATCACCGGACCTAACCTTATGGAATGTTTATGTTAATGCTATCACAGGCACTTTGGTGGCCGTATCTGGTGCAGTAGGGCCGATTTCCAGCTTTTTGCATGCCAGAGCCGACCTAACCATTGTGTCGTTTGGCATCACAAATCTTGGAGAAATACAAGTAATTGAGCCACCTGGGCCAGGACTGCTGGAAACCACCATCTACATAAGAGCGACCGATAGCTCTGTGTGGAATGTGGAAGTTACCAATCTGAACACTTTGCAGACTACTAAAATTTTCCCTTGAGGTAGCAAAATGCTAGTACAGCGCAAGCGTAGGGATGAACAACCAATGATAGTGGACGCATTACATTCGTTTATTATGAGAATGCAGCAAGAAACTGGTTGTTCCCCGACCTCGCTGGAATTGCCAGAGGTGGCCTATGAGCGTCTGAGGCACGAAATTAAGTACATGACTAGGTTTGATGTGGACGAGTGCCTGGTAACCAGGAAGGGCGAAATCGTCGCCTTTTTGGCCAATAGCGAACTAACAATAAGAAAAACCAAAGTATGACAACTGATAAGAAAAAAAAGAAAGGCGCCTACAACCCGGAAGGATCAGTAAGAAACGCCATCCGTCGCGCTTTCTCCCGTTCCCCGCTAGTCATAACCATGACTAGAGAGGAAAACTTTCGTAAGGTTCCTCAATACCTCAAAAATGGCGAAAGACACAAGATAGACGCCGCTGAGCACCTCTGCGCTTGCTGTGGCAAGTGGAAACGCGGCAAAGTGGCTATTGACCACATAGTGCCAGTTGTGGACCCAGAGGTTGGATTTGTTGATTTCAACACCTATTATGCCAGAACGTTTGTGCAAAGCAAGGCAGAACTTCAAAAACTATGCTTAGCCTGCCACGACCAAAAAACTAGCGCCGAGAACATCACTAGGAAACTGAGAGACGCCCTAAGATCCTTGGAAGCCTTAGAGGCTGAGACAAACCCAGGTAAATTCAAAAATGGAGTTAGGAAGTGGACTGCTAAGCGCCTACAGAAGCTGCCATATGATGATGATTTCCTAGCAAGGCTTAACGTACTAAGGGCCAAGCTAGCACAGCAACAAATTGACGAAGACAATACCAAGCGCCTAATCGAAGCGTACAAAAATATAGAGGCTATGGAGGCCGAAACCAGTGCCAGTAAACTCAGGAAAAGCCTTAAGAAATGGACAAAAGAGAAGCTAGACAACTTCTCGGCAGAGACAAACCTGATGATAAGACTTAATTCACTCAGGGTTGGCCGCCTCCCAGCCATAGAAGATGTTGCGAAAGGTGCAAAAATGGTTCCCTACGGATAGTAGTCATGCCAATTATCACCGAGCCGATATCTATCTTTTCCTGTTCGCCTGACGGTAGGCTTTTTGGTATGCAACCATTTTCTCTCTGTTCGCCTGACGGTAGGCTTTTTGGTATGCAACCATTTTCTCTCTGTTCGCCTGACGGTAGGCTCTCTTTTCGGCAGCTATCTTATCCTTGTTCGCCTCGTTGTAAGCTCTGTTCACGGTGGCTATTTTTTCCTTGTTCGCCTGACGGTAGGCTTTACGCTTGGCAGATCTCTTCTTAACTGCGCTTTCTTTTTCTGCTGTCATGTAACTATGCTCATGATGGTTCCTAAATCGTTTAGGTTTCTGACACTTACGCTCTTTTGACTAAAATGCAATTAGCTCCTTCAAAAGACCAACGAAAGTTATCGATCTTATCACCGTCTGGGTACTCTTGGACAAGGCCGGAGTCTCCGTAATCTTCTAGGACTTTGAATTCTTGTCCGCAGAAGCTGATGACGTCGCCTTTTTTAAAGCTCATGCGCACTCCTTTTGCTTATGTCCTCGTCAAATGGTTAGGTGCGCCGTATTACTTCTTCCCACAAACCAGCTAGCACCGTTAGCTGCCGTTCTGTCATAACACCTTGCTGCGTCACAAAGCTTGCATTCATGATGTGAAACCATTTTTTGTTATTGGTGTGAAGCGCTCCCATATTGGCCGAAATAATTTCCAACACTTTTCCGACCGGTACGCCGTTGATAGTGCTCTCTTGGCGTTTGGGCTCTTGCTTTGGTGGCCTAGGCTCAGGTCTGGGTTGTTGATATTGGCTGCTACCAGGGTTGCTATTGCTATAAGCAATAACGCCTGACCAGTTGCCATTGACCAGCAGGTTTGCTTGCCTTATAGCAAGCAAAGCCTCGTGATCATTGTCAGAAGTGGTCAGGTTGAGAAGCTTGACTAGTCTTGTTAGGTCCATAGTAGCCCTACCAGCAGAAGTGCTAGGGCCTTTTATCGGCAAATCTAGTTAAGATCTGGTGAGGCCGGTGCTACTAAGTCGCTCTTCGGAACCGCACCTAGCTGCTGCACGTGGGCGTTCACTATCTCCTCAACAATGTGCAAGGACTCTTGCAAAGCCTGATGCTCCTTAAGATCTCCTTTGAACGCCGCCGCAGCCGCTCCTAAATTTTTCAGTGCATCTGTTGGCGTAAGCTTAGCAATTACCTTGTCTGTCATAACTTCTCCATTTAACGGCCTTGGCCGCGATACCTGGTTTTCCCTGCACTGCGCTTTTTGTGCTTGTTAGTGTATCTAGTGTTGGTGCTGTTGCCTTGCCCGGTACGCTTTGACCGACCAGACCTGATTCTGTGAGGACCACTATCCGATGTACCTTTTGCCTTAGCCATAATACCCCCTAAAGTAGCTCAGAGATAAAGGTAACCCTTCGTTTGATGCCTGAGCGACGATATCAGTTTCTTAAATCTCTGGTAAGATCGTATTCTAGAGGCATCGTGCAATAGGCCATTGTATTCATATCATTATAATAAAATGGCAGACTCAACCGATATTCGCACTTGCAATCAAGGATAATTCTATTAGCTCCAATTGGAAGACCAGGGCCAAATCCAACCGTCCAGCTTTCAGAGGCGTGGCAGCTAGGGCAACAGATCGCTTTTAGTTCAATAATTTTTGGTTCAAGCATTTTTGCCCTCATAATTTGACCGGCCCACAGTTGTGAGCCATCGTGCTAGCAACCACCGCGCTTAGGCTAAACCAACTACAAATCGTCTTTCGGCGGCTTCTGTATTTGCTTTGGCGGCGGGTTAGTTGACATCGTTACACACGTGCTTCCTTGGCACATAGTAATGGTCGAACCCGTAATCGTTCCAGTGCAGCCACCAGTACACGTAATGGTGCCGTCTGGTTTGACCACGATATCGGCAAACGCCAACGTAGAAAACAAGACAGCACAATAAACAACTAACTTCATAAATTTCCTTACCCTATACTACCCAGACAAAACTCTACATTGCCCGACCTTACCATTGCTGCACCATACCACGCAGCACCTCACAAAACTGTCACTTACGACATAATACCTGACCTTACCGCGAACCTTACTCAACTCGACCTGACCCCGCCGATACGCTACATCGCCCGACCTCACATCACCAACACATCGCCTTACCAACCAAAACATAGCTTAACACTACTCGACTCCGCCGCTAACCGTCAACCTATTCGCTTCGCGAAAATGTAAACAGCGTCACTTTCGGATCGTCCTTGGATTCGTCGATAGTAAAGTTAGTGCCATACTCCGGATGAGCTTGGACAAACTTTAGTACAGCCATTTGCACGCCAGAGTATTCAGGATTTTTAGCTTCTACTGCTACGCTACACTCCAGACCATGACATTCAACATTAATCACGTCGGCAATTTCCTGAATTGCCGCATCGTTTCTGAGAGTAGCCAGCATTCGGTCCTCGATCATCTCCTCCACGTCTCCGCCGCCATCTTTTGCTTTGGCAACTGTTTTTCCCTCCTTCTTGGCCTCAACAAGCGACTGCCATGGCGAAATAATAAGTTGGCCTTCCTCTTGTTTTGGCTTTGGCTGTTCGCCCACAGGGCTGACCGTGTCAGACTTCACCCTTTTGGTGTAAACCCAGACAACTCCGGCAATGGCTCCGGTGCCAGCGCCTAGCAACGACACAATAACTGCTTTCTTGAGCATATCTCTCCTTTTGTTGGCACAAACACCGCCAACTTAGTATTTGCATGACTGCTAGCTAGGCAGTCGGCAAGGTTTTATGAGTAAGAGCATGAGCAGCAGCAATCAATAACTGTTTATTAACCGGTTTTAAGAAATGGGCATCAAAGTTTGGTGTCCACCTGCTGTCGTCAAAAACGCTTGCAGTTACCCCTATGATTGGCATGCGGTAGCCAAGTCCTCTAACTTGTTCGGCTGCTGCGAAACCGTCAAGGAATGGCATCCCAATGTCCATAACGATTAGGTGACATTGCTGAGAGGCTACGGCCACTAGCGCTTCCGCGCCAGAAGATACTGTTACAACTTTCGCACCAACGCTGGCAAACCAATGTCTGGTTAGTTCAGCTAGGTCTTCCGAATCGTCTACCACTAGCACACAGACACCAGAAAGCTCATTCATTTTGATCATACTTTGGCCACCCCTCGTCTTGCTTACTAAATTGTAACGCTAACATATACGGTATGTTGTTGCGCCGCATTAAATCTGCCATATTGTACCCGCTGTTCCATGCGCCGACGTACAACTCTGTGCATGCATAATGCACAACGGCTGGTTCCATCGTGACGTAACCATGAGCACACCCTTCTGGCACATAAATGCTATGCCCGTTAGGTCTTAGGCGGACGTGGTACAAGGTACCACGTGTGGGCGAAGAGGGCCTTAGGTCTAATACAAAATCTATAATTGATCCGCTGACACATGTGACTAACTTACCCTGCGGCACCTCGGCCTGGTAATGCAGCCCCCTTGCCACCATGGCATTACTCTTCACTATGTTGGTCTGTTTAAACTCCGGCAGATCCCAATCTGTACGGGATAGCTCAGAAAATTCCCCTCTGGCGTCGGCAAAGGTTGGCCTCGATAACATGAACGCGCCAGAAATCTCGTCAATGTTCACCTTGTCAACCATCTTTTCTCTCCTTTATTTTCACATTGATTTGTTTTAACCTGTCCTCTGCCGTTCTCCGCTGACGGTCGCCCTGATCAAGTAAGCAAAGGGCAGAGAGAAGGCGGTCATAAGAACTAGCTTCTTCCGCAGCTGCTGCCGTCCACGCCGTTTCGGCAATGTCAACCAGTTTTAGCATTGACTCCCTTGTAACTTCCCACGAAGCTATTACAGACTCAAGATCCATTTTCGCATTAGCTAAGCTCTGGCAGAAATCAATTTCCAGGACTTGGAAAAAGTCACCATTATACAAGGCTATTTCGTTATTATCATTTCTTACCTCGTAATAACGCCCATTAATAGTAGCGTCGTAGCACTTACCAGTTGTTATTCCAGGCAAGACTATGCCAATAATGTAGCCTGTGACGTTGCTTACGCACGCCACCTTCGTTATTTTCATGTTAGACAACCTTTAGTGTTAGCTATTGCAAAAGTAAGAAAGCGAACCTATGCTCACCACAACAATTTTGTTGCCAACCATCTACTTGTTGCCACGATTATGGCCAAATAGCCTTTTGGCCAGTCAGTGTCGCCAATGCTTCACCCAGGTCAAACAAAGCCTCGCTATATGATGCAAAGTAGGCAGCTCTTACAATGTCGGATTTTACCACGCGATTAGCTGCTTCTACCACAGCCACGATTTTGGTCCACTCCCTTTCGATAGCTTCGTTCCACAAGTCAATGTCAAGATGTTCCAGGTAGCGTTCGGCGTACAAGATTTTAAGGCGATCCAGCGTATTCATTTTGTCCCTATAGACTTTTGTTTTGCTATTTTACCTAAAGGCGTACAGGTGAGAAAAGTGCGCCGTTAATAAGACGGCGCAAGAGGGCATAAGCACAGGTGTGTATATGGCGAAGCAGCGAGGCCGAAAATCACGCTTGTCCTAGGTCTTTTGCATTTTCCATTTTCAACCACACTTCTGGCTCCCTAAACGAATCCACCTTCCACTCGTAGATCTTAAAGCCACTTAGCCAAAAGAAGTTTCTAACCGATATTGCATTGTCGCTGTTATTGGTTCCTAATGCAAACTTGCCACAATGAGCATTGTCAGGACCAGCGTCCGGGTAAGGCAGCACCACAACCAGTTTCCCGCCAGGCTTTAGAATGCGCCTAATGCCCTCCACCACCAAGATAGGATTGTGTGAGTGCTCAATAGCGTGGCTAGCGTAAACCACGTCGTAGCTATCGTCAGGAATAGCACCAAGCCTGTGCATATCAAGCGCTAATACCAAGTAGCCATACTTATTGTCCAACGCCTGCTTGCTAGCCTCGCGCCCTACGCCTGTCACGTTCTCATATCCAAGTTCGCGGAAGTGTCTAAAGCCCACGCAGGCAATATCTAGTATTTTAGCATATTTGGGTATGTCGGTCATCCACTCTTCAATGAACCGTTTCTGTCCTTCGTACCACCTTGGTATCTCGATTTCATGCGACTTATGCGTAACAAACTGGGTGTTGTGATATCTTTGGTCCACTTGTTTACTCCCTTCGTAGTAGTCCTCATATTTTATGACCGACAAATGCTTATACTTTTCATGTGCATGGAATGCTAGCATTCCCTAAAAATGCGGTAACTATTTCTGTTCTAAGTTGATGTGGAGTTATGATGGACGCAGCAAATCAAGCTGGCAATTATTCTGGTGCTACCGCTTACCAAAAAGCCAAGATGGACAGGGAAACGCTGGTTTCTACCCAACACAACTCCTGGTACCCGGCCAGCACTCTCAAAGACATGTTTATTTACGACTGTGCCGAAGAACCGCAGTACAAACGAAACGGCCTCGAAACCTTTGGGCAGTACGAGAAACGAGTAAGGGCACCTTTTGAAGCTAGAGTGAAACTGGCAATAAACAGCTTGCAGCAACAGGACGAACTGCTGTCCTTGTCCAACCGCTCCCCATCTGTGCGTCACTCAGTCAACCTTCGCTGTGTCCCGGTCCTCTACGGGCCAATGTACTCAGGAGACGCACAGACGGACCACGTAGAGGCTAAGTCTCAGGTTCGCGGTGCCGCCGACATTGGCAGTGTCAGATCTGCCGTCGTTAAGAATATTTGCGGCATGAAGGCGTGTTTCTTTGTACAGACCGTCACGCCACACATCGAAATTGGCAAGCGAAAAGCCGTCAGATTCTTGGATAAGGCCAATGAGAAAAGGCAAGCCGGTGGCAAGCCACCAAGCGAGTCCAAAGAGTCTTGGTACAAGCAAAAGTACGAAGCGCAGTTTGGTAGTGATGGCGACGTTATGAAGCCTGACAGAAAAGTAAGAACTCAGGACTTCCTAGCTAAGCGTATGTTTGCCTTTGACTTTGATCAACCACTGGACCTAAGCCATGTTGTCCCAGCGAAAAGGTTGCCATTAGTTATTGATTGCTTTCGCACCACTTTTGGCTCACTCTGGCAATACGTATCGGCTATTAACGAAACGTCCCCAGGCAAATATCACGTCTTCATCCGGATCGCCCCCGTCAGTCCTGGCATTACTCCATGGCAAAAACAGGTAGCATTTAAAGCTGGGGGAGAGGGAACCAAGGAGACTGTCGTTGGCGAAGCCTTGGACGGAATCTCAGTTGATGCGCCAGATTTTGTTTATATGTGTGCCTTAGAGAGGCTAGTGGCTACCACGGTTGGCTCCGACCTTAATGTGCTGGACCCGCTTCGCATCCTAGCCCTGCCAGGCTTTGTGAATCCCAAGAACGGCCATATGGTCACCACAGTTTATGCCAACGCCGCCGCCTCCGTTTTGGACCGCATGGCGGCCTTTCGTATTACTAAGTCGCACACCACTGGCACCCCAGCCTTCGTTCCCTTTCAGGAGGCAGTAAAGTCGGTAGCACCAGCCATTTACTACAATTCGCCAGCTCTAATGGCAGCTCGCTTGGCAGCCGAAACAACGGAAGAGGCTCGCCGTGCTGTGGAGCAGTCAAAGTGGATGGCAACAATTAAGGCCTACCTCTGCCTGGACGAGAAGAAAAATACAAGACTGGGGAAAGTAATGTCGCCATTTAGGGAACTTGAAAGAAAGAACCGAGCACGCTGCGATCTTGGCATCACCAAAAATACATCGCTCCGCCAATTGCTTTACCTTAGAGACACTGTTACCAGGCGTGGCATATTGTCTATGCTGGAAACGCCAGACGGACAAATGGTGCTCAATCTAACCGGCAAAATGCACTTGTTTTTGCGAACCATTGTACAGCTGGCATCCAAGCGTTACGACATGTCGTCAACCGACTCCGTCTACCTGTTCTACCTGGACATACGGGAGCTTCTTGGTCCTCGTTACTCAGGAAGTTATGACCCTAAGCTAAAGCCAAGTAGGGACGACGTTACGTTCAAGGAGTTGTGCCGGATTTGCGATGGCCAAAGCCAAATTTTTCCAGGAAAGCAGTACGTTCCCGCCGCTGTACTAGCTACGCCAGAGTTGCCAGCAGTCTCTCACGCCGACCTCATGTTCAGGCTCGACCATCTGCCATTTACCAGGTACGCCAACGTTGGGACCGATCTTCACTCCTGCCTAGTAGAACAGGCAGACGTATGGGCGCCAGGCATGCTCAATAATAAGCCTAGAGCCAAGGTTATGGAGCTGTTAGCCACGGCAGTTAGAATCTCTGCCTCTTGCCTAATTTCCCCTTGTCGCCACCCGCTTTCTGACCCCGAGGGCGGAGCCAGCGCGGTTAAGGCTGGCGAAGTTATCAAGATCGGCGACGCCATTCCCGTGCAGTCGCGCCCAGGGTTTATGCTAAGGGACAGCCCAAGCGGTGTGATGCTTACTATGCCATTTATTATTAGCGCCGACGCCCTGCCCAACGGCCACGGTTACGAGTACCTAGCTGACTTTTCCAACGCCGGTTTAATCTACACAGAGCTTGGCTACCTCAGAGCGTCAAACAAGGCTAAAGCGGCCCGCAAGGCAGCCTTTATGGCCGCAGTCGGCAAGGAGCAAAAGGAGCACAACCGGAAATGGTTCGGCAAGGACGACCCATTCCAAGACGGAGCTTACTCCTCGCAAGGCCTGTCCAGCGTCCGGTGGATGTCCATCTCCCTCTACCAACTCTGCCAACATCCAAATCTACTCTCGCTCATAACTGATGATGTCCGTGAGCAGCTGGCAGGTATGGCGGCAGAAGTCAATAGGCAGGTAGCAGGAAAAGTGCTGCCACCACAGCAGACCGGCCTCGGCACCGAAGTTAACCGACTGCAAAAAGTAGGGAACCGCCGCCAGCTGTCTCTTCCAGACCTAGCCGGTGTCACCGAAGCCATGTACATTCTTCGGGACCATCCGGACTTTACTGAGGCCTGCGTGACCGGTGCCTTTTCTACCTGGACTGGTACTCGCGCCTTTTGGGCAAGGGCAGAAAATGGGCCGCTTCGTTCCAAGCTAGAGAGCCTCCTCTCCCGCTATTCAACCGTTTCTCTCAGGGTCGCCCTGGCAGCCACAGCTATCTCGGCGACCGGAGCCGACGGTGGCACCGACATTCTTGCTGCCGCCAGGGATGCGCACACGCTGGTTCACATCAACCGAGAAATAGTACCGGAAGACTTTGACCTCAGATTTAAGATTCTTAGCCGAGCGTTAAAGATTTTACTTAAACATGGCTATTATGACAGTAGGCAGTACTCGGTTAAATACTTCAGGCGCCTTAGGGAGTCAGTATTCCTTACTGGAACAGAAGCTGGCGCCAATCGAGCAAGTCGCAAGGCAGCCTGATAGACTGGAAAAATTAAGAGAAGAATTGAGGCTGCCCCGGCGGCCCAAAAAAGTATTTGCTAGGAAAACAGATCGGATAGAATCCAATTTTACTAATAAATGGGCTGGGCTTCGCCCATCCCCTTCCTCAGTAGAAGTGGAGTCCAACCCGCTAGCACCGCCGCTTCGCGCCGGATGCTGCGGCTCGGTACTCCTACTTCTTCTGGGAATTTAGCTGCGGGCCGAAGCGGGTTGGAAACCAAGGAAGCCAGGAAAGGCCAATCTTGTGGAAACCAGAAAAGATGTTTGGAAGCCGAAATTAAGAAGCCAGTGCCTCCTGAGTTACTTTTTGAAACCGGAAGGACAAACCGGGAACCCTTAACCCTTCTCTTTAAACCGATGAGAAACCACTTTGGCGGAGCAACTTCTGAGATTGAGAGCCTAAACCACCAGGCGGAGCAGACTGAGCGCCTTGGCTGTTGGATCGAGGAGGATAGTGTTATAATGCAAATATGACTAGGCCCCTGTCATACCGACTACATTCTGACTACCCACCGCACGACACATAAAAAGACTGAAAGAGGATGAGGCCCAAAATAAGGAGTAAGAATGTCTAATATTGTTGTTTTTGATCTGGACGGAACCTTGGCTTTGACTGAGCATCGCCAACACTTTATCGAAAAACCTACGAATTGGGACGCATACTACGACGCATGTGATATGGATGAGCCAAATTTTCCAATTATAAGCTTGGCCAACAGCCTCCGCTCTTATGCTTATGAAATTTTTATTCTGACAGGTCGGTCTGACCAAGTTAAGGACAAGACCATTAAATGGTTAGATACTTACGACGTAACATGGCATGAAATGTTTATGCGTCCAAATGGCAATTTCAATAGTGATTACATATTGAAAGAGGCGTGGGTAAGAGAGATTGGAATAGATAACATTGCTATGGCCTTTGATGACCGGAATCAGTCCGTGGCAATGTTCCGAAGCTTGGGCATAACTTGCTTGCAAGTGGCTCCTGGAGATTTTTGACATGGCTAAATTTATCAAACTAATTAATGAGATGAACAGGCACATAGGCGGACTATTGCAGAACGTGAAATAACATTAGCAAAGCGTCGAGAGCGGATGGTTGTATGGATTTGCTTATAGCTTTTATTTTTATTATTTATTGCCTTATAGACATCTTAAGAGGTGAGATGTGGAAAAATTGCAAGAACTTAGAGTAGCTATGATTGCCTCAAATAAATGTGTGATTACGTGTTCTGAAATATTCGCCAGGGTTGAAATTGATCTTCCTATTATTCCCGCATTCGTTATGCACCAGGCAAAAATAAATTCAGCAAGAGATGTTTATGATCTTGCTGTTCAAGATTTTTATTACAAGAAAGCTGAATACGAAGCAGAATTGAAGAGGCAAAGATAGCTAGTTGCCCATGTGCTAATTTTGCTCAGTTCTGAGCCGTGAAACGTTCATATGACTAGGCAGCGTCATACCGACTACATTCTGATTACCCACGACACATAAAACTACCAAGTAGGTATGTTGTTTTTGGCTTAGGGAGTTGTTGTGGAAAAAAATAAAGAAGTGACAATATCGGCAGTCAGCTGCTGTTTCGGGGACCCAGGGCCAGGAGGTTGGGCCGCCTTGGTTACCAATGGCGAGACGGAGTTGATGTTGTCGGCTAGCAGTAGGTTAACAAGCAGTGATCAAATGGCAATGACCGCCGTTCTTGAGGGTCTAAAAAGCATAGCAGGGCCAGCAAAAGTCACCGTTGCCACCAATAGTAGATACATAATTGACGGGTTTTGTAAAGGTTGGGTGAGAGCGTGGGAAAAGAGCAATTGGCGCACCGCCAAAAAGGGAGTGATTAAACACAAAGAGCTTTGGGAAGAGTTATTAACTCACGTTAACCGGCACATAATAACATGGAAGTGGGTTAGAGGGCATCATGGCGCCAAAGGCAGCATCATAGCCAGCAAAGAAGCAAAACAAAGAGCTACTGAGGCTAATAATATAAAAATTGGTTAAAGGCTGGTAGTACTAGGTCCGATAAAGGTTGACGAGGAATTGGATGGATGACATAAGAATTGCACGTATTGTGCAGTCAATCAACAACGTTAAAGAGAGAAAAGCGGCCCGCAGCGGGGTGAACTATCGGCGCGGTACGCACGTGCCAGAGAGTGCTATTATGGCCTGGCTTGAGCAAGCCTGGCCCGAAGCTGTGGCACTGGTTTTGGCTGAACCGCAGCTAAACCTGGATCAGCCGGAGCCTATCCTAGAGCCGAAAGAGGCCCACAAGGGACAACCACTTTACCCAAAGCCTTACGAACCCACTCCGGCAGAGATCCAGGCGGAGATAACCAGAATGAGGGCACTGGAGGTCAGCAAGCTTTCCATCCTAGCCGATGGCGTGGTTATAGAAATGCCGGACAGGTCGTGGGCTGATTCTGGATCAGCCGAACCCAGCAAAGACAAGACGTCAGGCGGTATGATAGAGGCTCGGTGTTATCTTGGTTTAGCCGGGCGAATCCTTAGCATAACTCTTATTATTGCTTTATGCGGCGCTATAGCGTGGCAGCTTGCTATAGCCACAGTGCCGTTATACGGGGTCGTACCGGCAATGCTGCTTATTCTTTTGCCTATGGCATTTATATTTTTCATCGATGCCAAATTGATAAGAGGCCTAGTTCTGACAGGCTTTGTTTGTGCTGACCTTTATTCACTAGAAGCGATGCGGCAAAGAGATGCTTCAGTAGTAGAAAAAAGTGCAGCCTCGGCGAATCCTGAATACCTGCGCCTCGCTGCCGAGCACAAGAGAATCATGCTGGAGCGGGATGGGCTGGACTCGGTGAGTAGGGCGACAAGGCTTGCGGAGCTGCGCAAAAAGGCTAATGATATATCGGACCAAATGACAGCACGCGAGCATGCCATCCTAACCGACCGTAGCGTTATAAGCAGTCTAACGACTGGCAAAGTAACGCTTCTGGTGAGAGTGCTCTTTCTCATTGGAATGATTGTGCTAGGACATGCACTTCCGCACCATCTGCGTGGGCTTGACACGGCCCTGGGGCGCCTGTAATTTCTGTGCTGACATTAAGGTACGTATGCATATAGGATTTGGCATTGCTTGTAAAAGAAGGTCAAACAGTGTTATCTGGCACCTATCAAAGGAACTTTTTGATGAATTCTACATTTTCGACGCAGAAAGAAGTTGTTCGTGCAAATGCTGTCAAAGCTCTTGAGTACTATAAAGGCAACCGTACTCACACGGCCAGGGGGCTTGGCATTGGAATAAGGACGCTCCAACGCATGCTGGCTAAGTATAACCTAAAAACCTACCTGTTGTCCAACAACTGGCAGAGAGCGGCTAAGCTGGCTGATAGTGACACGGCTGACTCAGCGTCAGTTAATGAGTCTAAGGCGTCTAGCGCATCATCAGAAGCGGAAGCGGCACAACCGGCATAAGTGACGTTTGGGCAGTCAGCACGTAGTTGGGCCATAGTCGCGAGGCTATGGCCCAACTGCCTTTGAAACAGTTAGGCAAAAAGCTGGCTAGTGTGTTGGCATCACGTTACTCCGTTGGTGACTTTGTGAATGACATAAAATAGCGTTACTTATCTGGCGCGGTCCGCATCGGTCCTGTGGTGCCGGTTAAGGTTAATTGGCACCGTACTGATCAACAGGTAGTCTTGACACAAAGCGTCAGGCGTGGTAGGATACCACTTCACGCAAAGGAGATTAACATGGCAACCGCAGATCCAGAACTCCAACAAGCTATCGATTTAATAAACGGATGCTGTAAGAGCAACGCTAAGCTGCTAGAGCTTTCGGTGTGTTTAGATTGTAGTGGCAGTTTTGCGCAGTTAGCACAAAATGCCAGCCGATCAGACCATCCAAAAATTTGCCGCTTGTGCATACACCGATATAAGGCTAGTTTGCGCCGGGGAAAGCGCATAGCACGTTGATTGCCGGAAAATAGGTGGGCCTGATTATTTGGTATAGCGACGTAAAAAAGTGGTTTCTAAAGAGGGGAATAGCGTTTAGCGTTTCCCTCAGCGTACCGATTTCGTTTATTATCAGCAAAATCAAAAAGTAAAGCTACTTTACCAAATATTTTGTGTGTCAGGGTCCATGTTTTCACTGCCTTCCAGAGCGGCTTCTTTTGCCGCTGCTAGTGCAGCTTCCTCTGCTTCTTCTTCGCTCATGTCTAAGTCGATAAATTCTTTTGTTGTAACGGAACCAGATGGGTAGTCGTCACCTCGGCAGTAATAGTTGTAGCCGCCATTTTCCAACACAACTGTCGGCACTGATGCTGTGCCATCCTCCAATAGGATACCTTCTGGGTCGTAAACCCATGAGCCACTGTTGCTATCGTGTTCCCAGCCGTCGATTGTGTTCAGTATTTGCTCAGCTAGCACAACGTCTGATTTACGCACACAATTGTTCTTAACTTCTATGCCAGCGTTGACTAGCTTTTCGTGTAGCTCATTCTTTTCCATACTGGCTCCTAGCGCTTCAGGTTTTGATAAATACCACTAAGTGTCAAAAATAACTACTGGCAGCGGTTTGCTCTTGTGCAGTTGGCAAGACAGTCCAAGTGGCAATGCTTTTTTTGGCATATTAACCATCAATAAGTAGGTTTTCAGCAATTAACTTAATGACAGGCTATTTTACCAATAGAACGACAGCCTATGGAGACGACAATGGCCGACAAGACGCACCTAGGACGAACCGAGGAAGCTGTAGAAGAACGCGGAATACAAATACGCTCTGCAAACCCTCTGTCGTCTGAAACCGGCCAAATATGGTTAAACCCATCCACGGGAGAGTTAAAATACTCGGACGGCTATACTGGACAATTTGTCTCCGTGGCACAAGGAACTACTGGCGTGGCTGGGGAAACTGGCTTGCCCGGTCCAACAGGAGCCCAACTGCAGGGCGTAACTGGGGTTGGACTTCAGGGCGACACTGGATTACGCGGCCCAACTGGTCCTGCAAGCGGGCCAAAAGGTGTTACCGGCATACAAGGTCAAACCGGTCCATTTGGTGGTCCTGTTGGTCAAACCGGCGTCCAAGGTTCAACCGGGGTAGGCGGGGCTACCGGGCTGCAAGGAGCAATGGGCGGAACCGGGTTTATCGGTCTTACTGGTGCACTAGGCAATACTGGCGTCCAAGGTGCTACCGGAACAATGGGCGCCCTTGGCCCAACTGGTTTTCGTGGTCCTACCGGAGCACAAGGAGCTACCGGCTTTGGCATTCAGGGCACGACTGGAACCCAAGGAATTGCTGGTAACACCGGTGTCTTAGGTCCGCAAGGCGGCACGGGTGTCAAGGGTGAGACTGGGCCACTTGGCGGCCCTATTGGCGCAACAGGAGCGATCGGTAACACAGGGCCGCAAGGCCATACGGGGAAAACTGGCGTGCCAGGCATCCAAGGTTTTCAAGGCCACACTGGTCTTGTTGGTGTCCAAGGCAGCACTGGAACCAGTGGGCCAGCTAATGTTGTTACTTGGGCAACGCCGCCGTCTGCCAGCACCTTTGCCTTCACAACTTCGTATGTCGACTGGCCAAATGCCACAATAGTATTGCCTGCTGGCGTCTGGCACGTTGTGCTAAACATGTTCATGACTATTGGTACTGGGGCTGCTGCTGGCGATCTAGAAATAGCTGCGGCAAAAGTAACTGATAGCAGTGATAACATCGTAGGCGACTGCGAAAGATCAATTGCCGTTAAAACCGTTGCTGCTATTGTCAATGTGGCGATTCACAGTTTAAACCTTAGTTATGTAGATCTAACGGGATCGAAAACCATAAAAGTAAGAGTCATGAAGAGTGACACTGTTGGGGTCGGCTTTGCCAACACTAGTCACGGTCCTTCTGGTTATGCACAGTTCTATGCGATAAAAATAGGTAACTAATTTAATAAGGTACAAACATGGCATACACCGTTACAGCTACTAATAACGTCACTGGCAAAGAAATGGTACTTACTGGTATTGTACAAGATGGAGTTTTCGAGAAAACCATCAACTCTAGCCCAATCAGGTACTTTCAGAGCGAAGGCAGAGAGCGCATTGAACTGCCAATGGAGCACTACGTTGTCAGATTCTCGTCAGGTAGGCAAGACATTGTTGATGCTGAGGAATTAGCAAGAGCAGAAAAGCGCAAAGAGGCTGATGCTAATCAGCCAGTACAATTAGCACCAAAGTCTAAACAAACAGCCCAGGACAAGGGTTCGTTCAAGTGATACTGTGTCGCGTGGTTAGATTGTGCTAGGTTAGTTTAGCTCAATAAGAGCAAGCAGCACTGGTTGCACGAGATCCAGGTTCAAGTCCTGGGACTAGCCTAAATAACCGTAGGAGTAAATGTGAGCTATTATTACTTGGGTTTGGAAGCTAACCAGCGCGACAATACTTATACCGAGCTGGATAAGGCCTTGAAGGATGCTACCTGGGCAGCTAAGCAGATGGTATACCCGATACGCATATTTGAGATGTTGGACCATGGCATTCATCAGCTCATAACAGTGGTAAGACCAGAAGACCAACTATTTGAGGCACCTGAGGACGTACTTTCACGATAACAGACATGGGTGACTAGATGGCTCAGGCAATTGTTGCTACTATAACTGATCTCGCTCGATCTAAGTTCGCAGAGATGCTCTCGGTAGGTCGTGCCTTCACCATTACAGATTTTGTGGCTGGCGAGGGCGGTCATGACCCTGGCGACGTGGCCGTGGCTCTGACCCCTGACCCTACTAGCACTACGCTTCCGCTGCAAAGCTTTGGACCAAAGCCGATTTCGTCTAAGACTCTTATTTCTCCATATTGTGTTGAATATTTGTGCGAGTTAGACCAGTTGGAGGCGGTTGGTCCGCTGTCCAACATAGGGCTGATTGCCACATACACCTATTCACCGATAGGTGGTGACCCGCTGGTTGGTACTACCTTCCTATTCAGTGTTGCCAACTTTCCGCTAATCATAAAAACAGATGCGTCCTCTCTCAGCTTCTCTGTGCAGGTCCAATTCTGACCTGCCATATTGACTTCTTAACATTTAAACGCCCACTGCTAAAGTGGGCGTCGTTCTATCTAAAAATCCCTAGACTTATCTTAGCTACATAGAGCGTATGACCAGCGCGGGTCGATTAGCCTCGGCTGTTTAAGAACGGGAGTTCCAACGTGACAATCAGAACACTTCTTAAGTGGCGAAACTTAGACCTATCAGCAGACATTAATGACCGCTATGTTGGCCTTATTTCCTCAGGAGTATTTGAGGGCGGAACGATAGTGCCAGTTCTGCTACAGCTAAAAGTAGATCTACTGCCATTTAAGCTAGTAAGCTTTGATGGCATGGTTGTGGAAGAGACTTTCGACACAACCAGGATTAATACACCAGCTGGGCAAACCACAGTAGTAGTATGCCATGCTGTTTATGTGCAAAACAATGAACCAACTGTTGACATTACTGGCATCGAACTGTCGGTCTTTAATGGTATGCCCAACCAGAGCGAATATGTGGTTTTTGGCCACATAGTAGTGCCAGCAATAGCCACAGAAGTGTTGACCGGGTACATAGATTTAACTGAGAGAACTACTCTGGATAGGCTTGGTCGCAGCCAATTCAGAGGCAAAGTCAACAACCCATCTGGTCTGCCTAGCGCCTTGTTTAATCAGACTGGCGATTTTTACATGGTGGTGGACGGAGTTGGTGGCCCAACCATGCTATATGGCTGGGACGGTATGCAGTGGGTCTCCATGACCGACGTTATCCAAATCACGTCGGACCTGGCTGCGCATAGAGCCAATCTGTTTACTGACGAAAAGCATCTAACTGACGACGAAAAGTTAGCGGTTGTCGGCACTTCTGGTACGCCAGTAGGAAGTGCAAATAAGCTAATAGACGACGTTGATACGCGCATACCTACTCAGTTCGAAAATGATGCTCTTGCTGGCTCCGATGGGGCGCCATCAAGTGGCAATTTGTATCTTACAGAAGAGTATCCACTTGCCGTACCAGACGAAAAAGCAATAGGCGTGGGCGTTACGTCGGCAGAGATGTTGACCGCAGAAGGTCAATTTTTCGTAGGTCTCGGTGTTGTCGGGTCTGCCAACCAATACTTTAAGTACTTTCATATTACTGAGCCAAGAGGGCTAGTAAACACTACCGGTGCCATAGTGTCAGTAGGGGGCGTCTTTGCTGACCCCCTACTGACTGGCGAGTTAGACCCTTCCACAAATCCTAATGTTGACGTTGACGGGTTTTACACTGGCGACCTGTACCTAAGTTTTTCACCAGTCCAACCTGATGTTGATTTTCGTGTTGGTTATGGTCGTCGCAGAACCATGGGTATTTTGCCAATAGATACCTTGCTTCGCCGCAATATTAATGACGGCCAAACCTCAGCTGAGCTAATTAAAACGATAGAGGACATCAAAGGTAGACCATTTGACATCGTACCCCCGGTACCTGAACAAAATATAGAGCTGCGGAAAGATATAGTAGACATCAAAGAGTACCTGTCTGCTGTGTTCTTAGCCGATCATGTTGTTGGCGATTTCTCTAAACTTGACGGCGTTCCTGAGTTCACCGCTGATTTTCCAACAAATATTGGAATACCACCTAGCTACACCTATGCCAACACTTTATTGACCGCTTTCTCCTATTCGGCTGGTTTGGTTACCTATGCTGCTGCCGTACTGCCAGTGGCCACTATACCAGGTAACGTGTTTATTGATGGGTCCGGTGTTGAATACATAATACTGACAGTGCCAACTACTAGCACTCTCACTATCCAAACTAGGACAGGTGCGACACCAGCCGCAATAAACACTGTTATTACTGATTCAGCCCATGGTAGCACTAAGCCGGACAACAATCCTCGCCAGATTAACTTGGCAGATTTAGGAACCCTTGGTACTCGTGACCGAATTTTCGTCAGAGAGATAGAATCTGTACCGAACGAGTTTTTCCCACCTACTGGCAACGTGGCCTATCAGGTTAGGAAACCGCTAAGAAGTTCTTTCTATCCGGAGCCCAGACTACGCTTGTATGGTGGGTTTATTAATTCTGGTTCAGAGGGTTCTGCGAAAGTAGTTTGCACCGGCACCGGCATTTTGCTTATAACAGGTGTGTTCACTGATTTGTACATGCTGGCCAGTTTGTTCTCTGGTTCGCCTTCCATAACAGTCAGGGTAGATGGCAATCCGGTCGGCACTGTTATTAACCTATCCAGGTCCGGCACTGTTGCCGATCTTGGTACTGATGCTGACTTGCGGGTCCAAAACGTGACTGTGGTTACTGGGCTGTCTGACCTAGTTCCGCACACGGTAAGAATTGATATCGGCAACGCTGCTGACCCTATCGTTTTCTACGGCTTTGACTTAGTTAGGGCCGACCAAACCGTGATCGCAATCTTACCAGGCCGTTCGTTTGTCCAGTCGGATCTCTACAAAGCCGACGCTTATCTGTCCTATACTCCGCTGACTGTTGCCGCGTTAGGCCGTGGCGCAGTTGTTACCAGATTCATCAACAGGTCCCTAGCGCAGCAAACAACGGCATACACGATGGGCGATTTTGATGGCGTTATTGGGGTACCAGCTGGCACCGCCTCGCCAGGTTTCCCAAATTTTACAGTAGTGTCAGGATTACTTAAGTTTGCCAACTTCAAGGCCGGAGATATTGTTAAGCTGGTAACAGCTCTTGTCGAGGAAACCTTAAGAATATTGTCGATTGGTCCTGGTATCGGCCAAGTAGTATTTACTTCTAACGTGACAGGCACTGGTGCTGCTGTTCTGATCCACGTTGCATCCACTGTTGGCGACCCGGCAGACCCAACCAACGAGTACACCAGATACGGCATCGATGAGCTTGGCGCTCGCCAGTCAGTCGACTTTACATTGCCATTCTTCGCGCCAGCTGACCGTATTTTTACCGTAGAAGACGGCACCACCATGGTGGCTGCCAAGAACGTTATGTATTCAGCCACTGGTATTGACGGAGCTAGTGTTGGGCTAGAGTTGGTTGACAACACGTCAATACTTACTATCAGGGCAGTTGCTTCGCGTCTGGACATACTGGTAGTTAATTCATCCAGTGTGACGGTAAGCATTTCTATTGATGGCAGCCCAGCCTATTCGCAGGTACTAACCGTTTCTGGGTTAACAAGAATACCACTATGGTTGAACGCTCGTTATCAATCTCACGAGGCAGTAATAACAGTAGCCTCAGGACTTAATGTCACTGGCATCATAATTCATCAACCTACTCTGCCCAGTGTGCCAGAAGGGGCTCTGCTCTCAACAAGAAATGTGCTAGCTAGATACGGAGTCAGCTTATCACAAGCTGGTGCTGTGGTACCAACAGGAGCCGTGGCTGTCGACCCATTTATCATGGGCGGCGTGTATGTTAACGGAGTTGGTGTTGGTACGGCGTGGGCCTACTCATATGATTACGCCCTTAATCCGTCGTGGGGCAGGGCGCTTATTTGCTCTTTGGAAGGTAGCTATTTTGAGTACCAGTTTATTGGACAGGGCTTTGAGTTAGAGTATTTTGCTAAGTCTGACTATGGTAAGCCGTTGGTGTTCATTAATAACATTCTTGCCACAACCGCCAACTTTGCAGGGTCTGCATACAAGGGCGTTACTGCTGCTACTGGTGAGCTTGACATGTACACGGCGTCAGCCACCCCGGTGAGGAAAAAAGCTTCCGTAACTGGTTTGGTTTATGGCCGATACACAATCAAAGTCAGCATCCAAACTCCTAGACAAAAGAATCCGTCCAGTACAGGATTTGCGATCAGTGTCGGCCTATTCTATCTGATCAACTACGATGGTAAGCTGGCCGTAACGCCTTCGAGGGGGTCCAGACCTTTTGATTTTGCATTCGGTCTAGAAGCTCATAGGGACGACCGTAATTTTGACAGCGGAGCCATAGCCAAAGAGGAAGTGCTGTCAGTAAGAACGGTACTTTTGGACAAGTTTTTGGCCAGTATTGTCGTGTTGTCTCCTGGCGCTACGTCGGTAAATGTGCTATTTTCTATTTTCACTACTGCCAGCTTTGCTGTGACGTGTACCATGATCAACACGGTGGATGTAGCGCCAAACTTCCAGCCGATAGTGGTGACAGCTATTAGTGTGACCGGTTTTACGGCGTCTTGGAATGCTCCATTACCTACTGGTAATTACTTGCTAAGCTTCATAGCTATTGCATATTAACTAGGCAGACACTCAGAGGGTTTGATATGACTCTTTCGGCGGTACTTAAGTGGCGAAACGACGATTCAACTGCGGATATGAACAAGCGGTTTGGCGGCCTGTTTGATCGTGGCGTGTTAACTGGCGGAGCAGTAACGCCAGTGACTGGGCAGTTGTCAGTAGCAGTGGAGTCATTCACATGTATGTCTAACGATGGCATGTTGGTCGAAGATACTCAGTCAGCAACTATCACTGTGCCGCTTGATCAGACATCAGTCATCGCGCTAAGAGCAAAGCATCTTATCGGAGCACCGCCAGATCTTGAGCTTGTTGTGATAGAAGTGTCAGTGTTTAATGGCTTAATAAACAGAGCCGACCACGTAGTGTTTGCTACTGTTACCAAGTCCAGTCCAGCTGTTGACTTCCTAGTTACTGATATCTCTTATGCTACCAGAGAGGAGCAGGACAAGCGTGGCCGAGATGCCTTTCGTGGCAGATTAGCTTATGCTATTGACCTACCGGCTGATCCTAACACCATCAAACCAGGTGACATCTGGGTGGTAACAGAAGGCATCGGTGACGCTCCCACTCTATACTCGTGGAATGGGATTAACTGGGTAGACATCACCAGCATCGGCTCGTTGGCTACTGATTTGGCTCAGCACAGGGCCAACCTATTTACCAATGAGATTCACCTTACTGATAGTCAAGCCGATGCCGCGTTGGGTTCTAGCGGTTCGCCAAGTGCCGTTAACAGGTATGTTACTGAGCTAGATACGCGGTTGCCAACGCAAAACGAAAATGACGCGCTGTTAGGCTCTGATGGGTCGCCGTCTAACGCCAATAGATACATAACAGCAGAATATGCTATTGCGGAGCCCACACAGTTAATTTTCCCGGTAGGCAGCAGCATTATTGTTGTGCCGGTGGTGGACAGCCCAGCATTTGTTGGAACTGGCGGAGTTGGGTCGGCCAATAACATGTTCGCACTTCTCGGGCTGACCGATCTTGGATACGTTAACCTAGCCGAGGAGGCAGTTAACGTTAACGGCCTCTTTCTTGATCCATTCCTTTCCATCCCGCTGGACCCATCCACTGATGTTAACGTAGACGCCGATGGGTTCTTTACCGGCGATTTGTACGTTTCGTGCGATGGCCCAGTAGATTCATACTCGCGGCTTATCTATGGCAAGAGAAAAGTGTTGCAGACCGTTGGGCGCAACGTAGTAATGCTACCAACGCCAGCTACTACGATAGTTCCAGGGCTAGCTATCGAGAGAATAGCCAACATCAAGGGTAGAGCCTTTGCTGACCCAACGCCAACCCGCGAGCAAAACATAAACCTGCGCAGCGACTTGGACGATGTTGGTTCTTACCTTGGGACCGTGCTGGAAACCAATGTCGTAGCTGCTAACGATGATTTTGTTAGGCTGTCGCAAGACCCCATTTACGGCCCCTCGTTTGTGAAAAACGTTGGCGTTAGCCTAGTTTATACTTTCTCTAACACTGGCTTAGTGTCTTTCTCATATGCTGTCGGCGTAGTCACTTTTGCTAGCCCAGTAAATCTGTCCGGCGTCCGCATCGGCGATCTATTTAGGGATGGCGCTGGCAACTTGTACAACGTGACAGCCGTTAACGATCCTGCCGATACGCTAGGGATTGTATCGGCTGTTACCGGTCTAATTCCTAACGCAATAGTTACCTCCGTTGGTACCGCACCGGATGGGTCCACACAGATAAACTTCAATCCTCGCAATTTGCTGTTGTCCGAAATGAAGTTGTCGTTTGGTGCCGAGCACATCAAAGTGGCAACGCTGGTTTCCATCAGCAACGAGTTCTCTGTTCCTGGCGGACAGGTAGCACTTGGCGTCGTCAACGCTGACGGAAGGTTTGATCCACGCGTTGTGTTCTATGGCGCGTGGGAAAATTACCGCAGCCCGACGCGGCAGAAATATGTAAGAAACGATGGTGCCAATGGCTCCATTATGCTGACTGGCTTCTTTACCAGCGTGGCCATTCTCCTTAGGCGTAAACCCAATAGCCCTCCTCTTGGTGTCTCCATTGACGGCCAAGCGGCTGTGACGGTGTCTACTAGCGCCATTGGTGCCATCTCGGCAAATGTGGCCAACGACGAAGGTCCCAAGTACCAACGCGTGGTTCTTGCCTCCGGCTTGCCTACGAATAGACCGACTACGCTTACCATTTCAATTCTGTCCAACACCGTAGGAACGTTGGATGTGTTTGGTATCGAAATGGTAAGGGACAACTCAGACAGTCTTGCGCTACTTGAGTCTGGTAGGGCTTTCCAGGAAGCTAGGATACTGAAGCGCGACACTATAGACGACTCCGTACCAATTTCTGCCATTGGAGCCTTATCTCGCGGTGGCCAGTCATCATACTACCTGGCTGAGCAATCTTACGGAGTTAGCTTTGGTGAGCTTACCGATCTGGACGCTGGCGGCACGCCGTCAGGAAATGCAACTGGGGCGGTAGTTACCATTACCGCTGGCGCTGGCAAACTTACCAACTATAAGGTTAATGACATTATTCTGGTTGCTAACGTAACAACGTCAGTTATCAGAAGAATATCAGTATTAGCATTGCCAGTAATCACGTTGGATTCAGCAACGTCGTATGCTGGTGATGCAGTTACGCTGCGCCATATCGCTAGTACTGGCTCACCGGCACCTAATTTAGAAGAGGAGTTGCTGACTAGATATTCCCTTTTGACTGATTTTGCTGACGCTTCTGGCACAGATCTGAGCAAACCTGACTTGGCTGACCGAATGGTGGTTTCCAGGGATGGCCTTACTCTTATATCCGGGAAGGCCATTTCGGTTGGTGTGTCCGGTATTGCCGATATTACCGGTGTGGCCAAAGCTGTAATTGTCGATACGGCTTTTGGTTCTGACATTAGATTTTGCGTAACGTCTACTCGTCTGGACTTAATAATCAACAGCGCTTCAGCAGTAACATTTAACATTAGCGTTGATGGTTCCCCGAACTTCTCAGAAACCCTTGCTGCTGGGTCGGCACGCCGGTACAGCGTCTTTTCCAATGCTAGATACCAATCGCACGAAGTAGTAATAACACCAACGTCAGGAGCCCTGGCTCTTAGCGAAATCATGCTGTTCTTGCCTATCGACCCTGTCGTTCCCGGAACCACCACTAGCACCGCCGATCTAGGCAGAATAGCAGCCTACGAAGCATCGAGGTCAGGGTTTACTTCGGCACCGTTCTTGTACCCGCTTGGTGGCGTGTTTTACCCATCCACTCACCATATGTCGTATCTCACTGGTACTCCTGTTGCTGAGGCTATTGGTGTTAGCCAGCCCGGAACCTCTAACACTCCTGTAGAGTTTTCGCCGCTGCGCTTGCGAGGTAACACTTTCCTAACACCAACGCTGGGAAGTTCGGCGCTATCGTCGGTGACAGTAGACATCATAAAGCAGGCAGGAGAAATAAGCGCTGCCCAGGTAGTGTGCAAAATTTGGAACACTGCTGCTGGTGTGCCAACCTCAACAGTAGCTACTTCCACCAACACGGTAGCGGCTAGCTCCCTGTCCACGTCCTATGGCACCCCCAGCGCGTTTACTTTTGCTGGTGTTAACCTTAGCCCTAGCACCACATATGCTTGGACCGTGGAAGTAACCTCAGCCACTACCAATCAATTACTGGTGCGCCTTGATTCTGCTAACCCTTACGCAAATGGCCAGGCAGTCGTAAGTGATAACGGCGGTACTAGTTTCAGCGTAGTGGCTGGTTCGGACAATGCCAAGTGGACAGTTAACTTAGTGGCCAACGCTGACTGGCAGGTAATACTAAACTATGCTAAGACTCCATATTACAAGTACATAGCGTCAGGTAACCAAGATGCGGAAATGGAGTTCTACTTCCTTGGTTCGGCCTTTGAGCTTCAGTACATAACTGGTCCGGACCACGGCATATTTAAGGTGTCTGTCGATAGCGTCCAACTCCAGTCAGTAGTTAGTGCCACTATTGTTGGCACTTATACTGGTAACCAGGTAGACGCTTACTCGGCCTCTTACTCACGTCGCAACATAGGCGCGTATGGTTTTGCTTTTGGTTACCATAAGGTTACCGCCAAGATCGAAAATCCTCGCACCAAAAATGTGTCGTCCTCCGGCTATGCAATGGCATTCACTGGCATCTATGTTTGCAACTATTCTAGAACTTTGACGCTGTCGTTTAACCAAGGCATTTATTCATCTCTTAATGACACAAGGAAGTTTAATGCCGTTGATCTGACCCCTGCTGCCAGTACCACTGACGCAACCAATGTCGGATTTTTTGCTAGTGGTGTAAAAGACCTTACTATCGGCACGACATCACAAGCGGTGCTGTTTGATGAGCCCTACATTGATGCTAGTTACATAGTTATGTGCAATATCAGAAACTCGGTTGACGCCTACCCAGCTTACCAATCGGTCGTGATTACTGTCCAGACGTTGTCGGGTTTTACTGTTGCATGGAATGCGCCATTGCCAACGTCCAATTATGAGCTGGTGTTTATTGCGAGAAGTTTGATTGGGTAATTAAGACATGAGGTTGGACGATGCCGTTTATTGATACGCCAGATCCCATTATCGGAAATCTTACTGATTTAGGGCGAACCAACTTTGCCAGAGCGTTGCTAGGAGAGGTGTCATTTGAGGTTAGAGGTTTTGCGGTCGGACGTGGCGGTTACAACGACACCAACCCAGTCAAAATCAAACCGCTTGATACTAGCCTGTTGACTCTTGAGGCGCAGGTGTACCCGCCAGTCGGTATAGCACCAATTGTGCTAATTGAGTATATTTCGCCTAAAACTTTTGTGGCCAATTGCCGACTTGGATCGTCAGAAGCCATCTCCTCCCTTGGCGAGATAGGGCTGTGGGCGGAAATAGTTTACTCATCGGTTGACCCAGGAGAAGTAGGAACGCAATTTTTGATGGCAATAGGTCATTTTCCGATTATTGCTAAGACCTTGCGCCAAGCAATTGTTTTCAGAATAATTATTCAGTTCTGAGGTGAGATGTGGGGCGGTTGCAGAAAATAGAAGGTGTTATTAATGACACAATATCTACGTATGCTCATGTAAAGTTGTTTCCTCGTGGTCTACTACTGTTTGCCGACCCTCAGTTGAGAGGCACAATAAGGTTTGGCAAAAGGACTGGCAATACCGTGTCAGTCCTAAACCCAGACAATACTTTTATATTCGAGACTCCACCGCAGCAGCTAGACACGTCCATTGCTATCACAATAACGTCGCAATGGATGACTGAAGGCGTAATAGTGTCGGTTGGGCCTGGTAAGGAGCTGCACCAGGTTAATGATGTTGTGGACAATGTGCTGCTGCTAGATAAGCCTATTACGCAAAATTATAGCTCCAGCGACAGATTGCTTCTCCATGCTTATCCAATGCTACTCGGTGCCGATGCTGCAGCAGGAGCAACAGTAATAACAGTCAAGTCGCACTACAAGCTAGCCAATGGTGATGTCCTAACGTATTTCAACACTGATGGTCTCCTGCAAAGCTTGTCTGAGACCAAAATCGTTCTAGCCCAACGCATAGGCTCCACCACGGACCCATTCTTTACTGAGCTGTATATCCTTACGTTAGCCGAGCCTATACACAGGCCACTAATATCAAACTTCAAGTGTTACATTAGGGCCTACCCGGCATATTTCTCAACTGTGTTTAGGGTACCTAACGCTGTCTTTACCGCTGAACCGCAAGGGCCTTTCCTGGTTGACTTGCTGTCTGGCAATCTGCTGGAAGGACAAAGCTTTAACCAAACGCTGTCCCTGAAAGCGTTATCCCGTTCTGGTTTGTATGTTATTGGTACGTCTAGTGACTACCTAGTTATAGACAACAATTACCTAATATTCAGACGCCCACTAATTGCTCAATTTCCGATGTTTTGGGACTTAGCAGAGGGCACTATGAGGTTAACGCCTGGGCGGGTGATATTTAAGGTTAACTCGTTGCACCAGTTCTGCGTAGGATTCAGGTGCGTGCCTCCGATACAGCCACCAGGCAAGTGGCGCATCTCGCTGCGCAGCACTGAGGACAGTACTATCAGGTTTATTTTCCATCCCAATCCGCCACAGGAGTTTACGCTTAATTCTGGCGCCAACACTGTAATACTTGTCGACTTTCCGGTTGGTTACGAGCCTGCCACCTCACTAGAAATTAATGCTATCAGTGAGACGGTTTGCGAAATAGCTGTCAGCGACTGGACTCCCGTTATTGACACAGTAGAGCAGCTAGAATACTCGCTGGTTGCCGAGGCCACTGGCGAGGCCACTTACCAGACAACCGGGCTAAGCATAAAACCTTATTTCATTGGTCCTGAGTTTTTGCACTCTTCGTGGGACGACGGCACCAATTTCGATAGCGGCAAAGTGTTTTTTTAGCAGGTCTCCAGGCGGGTTTATGCTGTCAGACAATTTCATGCGCAGATTTGATATAGTTATACTAATTACCGAAGACCCTTCGGTTCTGGTTCGTGGATATTCTATTCTTGGGCGAGAGTTTAGAACCAGCCAGCCTGTTGCTGTTAGGGACGAGTGCATAACGCTGGATGGTGCTAAATTTGTTGACTCTGGATACTTGATCGAACGGCGCGAGTACCTGCGCGTCGTACCAGAGGCTTCACCAAGCGAGTACAGAGAGCCGTTTGTTATGATCCCATCTTGGGCTGGAAAAGTGTCGTTTAGGCCAAAAGCACTGGCCTAAGACTCACCGCCAGTCTCTCTTAGAACGTCCTCTAGGAATGTCTAATCCGTCAGGGGCGTTGATCACAAAGGTGGCTATGTTCTGAAAAATTCCAAAGTCAGATACTGTTGTTCCTATGTCACCGCACACAGACGACACTATTGCCTTAACCTCTCGTTCGTCCTTTATAACGTAATCAAAACCCCAAGAGTCTGAATCTTCTGGGTCGTCGTATTCAATGTCTTGCAGAACTTTCTTGCCGTCTGAACTAAATCTTATTTTGACCGTCAGCTTGCCATTTCCATTGTCACGACAATTGGTAGACGTATGGTCATCAACGTTAGGGCTACGCCACATGTTAGGGCCGCCATCCACCTTGTAGCCTTTCGTGGCTAAGGCGTCGATAAACTGGCCCATGAAAGCCGGATCGGTCTCTGTGGCGCTGATAACCTTCACTGCCTTCGCCACATCGGACAATTTTATCTTGCCATTCTTTACTTCTATACCGGCTTTTGAAAGTATGATTTTGATTGTTCTCATTTGGCCACCTTATTAGGTTTATGTTGGCTACTTTACGGATCTCAACTATCCCACTCCGCCAGCCAACCTACTAGGCGGTCGGCCCACTCCTGGTCACTAGCATCGATGAACAGCATGCCTTTTGGCACCTCACTATTATCGCTGTCATCTACCAAAGTTACCCACACTTGGCCTATTCCTGGCCTAAATGGTGGCAGTTGTCCCATTTGCTTAGCGTACCATTCCAACCCTCTAACCGTACGGTGGGGCTACAAATGGCAGACAAGGTAAACCTTGGCATACCAATTCTTCTCAATATGTCCAGCAAGGTGCCCACCTGGTCCAGTATGCTCCTTAACAACCTTGTCTAGGCTAGCTAGCGCTTTATCCACGTCTGGGAACATGTACATAATGTCTTCGTCTTCGTCGCTGGTAACCCACGCGCAGTTTGGATTTCTTTTTGCATAAGTAATCAGGTCAGTCGCAAATTGAAATGTGTCCTCGCTCATCCAAAGCATAGCATTCCAGACAACCGCGTTAAAAATATCGGACGCGAAAGGAGGGTATTCCATTTCGTCAGCTTTTATTTTGGCCAACGTGTACCTACTAATAAACATATGCACCTTTGGCGATAACTGATAATTTCCTGAGTCCATGCTAACCTCTTCTTGTTTGAGTTTGTTTAAGTTAAGTTATGCGCAGCTTCCTTAGCCTTGTTCGCTGTTTTTGCTAAGCCATGCTTAAGAACCTTGTGCGAATAGCTGCTGATGGCGACTGGTCTGAGTCCGACTCGCTGGCTGCGGTAAACAAAAAGCTGGGTGAGCTTGGTATGATTATAAGCCAGCTCGTGATGATGGTCACGTTTACGAGACTTCCAACAACGTTGTCGATAACTGCTTTGACGTCAGCTCTTCTTACTTTTCCGTCCTTCACGTCTATACCAAGTTTGCCTAACTCGGCTGTCAAAGTCTTTTCGTTCATGTTGTACCTCGTATGCCTTGTACCTATTTTGGTACTTGTTTATGCGCGACTTCGTGCTGTTCCTAATCACATTATTCGGTATTTCCTCTATAGGACCTATATCCATAACCTGCAACTCTGAGTTAACCCAAGCTTGGCAGCATTTAATATCAAACAGTTTTCTATAGTCGTCTGCAAACACTTGGCACTTGTATCCGCCTAACTGGCCTTGTACGCATTCATACTTTAGGCAGAACCGATACTGTAGGTCAACAAGGCCAGCCCCTACCAGATCAAACAAAAGAGCTGCTGCATGTTCCTTGGTACGCGGGTAAATGTCTATGTCACTAGGCTCGTAGTTCCACGCGAGTGCCAAAGCGGCCCCGCCAGATACGAAACCGTTTGGCAATATCACTCCGTAAAACTGATCAAAGAAGTTCTTAATCATCTATTGCTGCTAGCAGCTTGGGCACGTCTGAGTCCTTAATTTTGCCATTTGATACTGTTATACCGGCTTTGATAGCTGCCTCAGTAATAGCTTTTGTGCTGATGTAGGCGGAAACGTAACTGCTGATGGACCCATTAATTGTGGTGATGTTAATACCGGCCATTTTCCTAAGTTCTTGGGTCATCTTGTCCTTACCGCTGAGCTTTCCGATATACTTGAGTGTGAGCGGAGGAATGCCGGTAGAACCAAAATTAAAATTGTCGTAAATAATTAGATGCATAAGGTAGTTAAAATCTTTCTTCTTGGCCGATTTGCTTACCTCTTCATAAGGAATAAACACGCCGCTCAACTCACCTTCCATTTCCCTAGCGTCACCATAATCTGGCTTACTATTGCCGAAGTAGTGTTTATTTAATTCTAAGGCTATTTTGTATTGTCCAGGAGTGGTTTCGGCCCAAAGATTTCCTTTGTATAAGGTTTAGCTGTCTCTGTCAAGCACGCTACCAAAGCCAATTTTGTTCGCAGCAGCAATAGCTATAAACGCGTTTTGTAAGCTCATGGGCCGTCCGCCTAGTTATGTTGAACCATATCTAACTAATGTAAAATAAGCGCAAGCTACAAGCCAAAGCTTTTACAGCCAACCAGATTAGGCCACATTGGCTGCATCTTGTAACAAGCGCTTTCCATAAAAAATTGCAACAGTAAAAGGAGATACGTTATGTCAAACGATTTTGATCTACCGGATATAGAAGATTTGTCCTCTGGCCAATCAGGAATTGCGGTAGAAGAAGATACTAAGTTGCTGGCTGTCAAATTCGGAATTATTGGGGCTGGCCAGGCTGGTTCTAGAATGGTAGACACCTTTTACTCACTCGGCTACCGCCGTGTTTGTGCCATCAATACTACCGCACAAGATTTCCTTGGTTTGGAACTTCCGGTCAATCGCCAACTGGTTCTCACTACCAAAGGCGGCGCTGGGAAGGACCAGGGCCAGGGTCAGGAGGCCGTAGAAAAGGGTTCTGAATCGGTGTTTAACCTAATGAGAGCCTCGTTTGGTGACGACATCGACCGCATCATGATTACATCAAGCCTCGGAGGGGGTTGCGTTGCGCCAACCTCAATGGTGTTGACTTCATCTGGGTTGATGACAGCTGGCTCTATCTTGGATAGCTATGCGCAGGAAGTGCCATGCGATGAGGGGGACAATGGTGAGACCGGTTTTGCCTTAACTGAGGAACTTAATGTGGCTTCCATGCGTGCCGATGGCATTGTTGAATGGAAGCCACTTGAGCGTGTTTGGTCGGTTCCTGCAAAGCCAGCCATCAAAATATCAACCAGGTTTGGTCACTTGACGTGTAGTGAGAACCATCCGGTTTTTGTATACAATAGCAGCACTGACACTGTTGTTGAGAAGTTGGCAAAAGACCTTTCAGTTAATGATGTTTTGGTTCATTATAAAGGGCAGCTAGAATTTGGCGTTGACTATAACAAGGACAAACTGTGGCTTCTCGGGTATTTCGCTGGTAATGGTAACTTCAAATGGCGCAAAGATGGCTTATATTCTACCCCAACCAAAATCAACGTAATTAGGTTCTATGACGCGTCTGAGGAAAATCTGTTGAAAGCTAAAGAGTTGTGCTTAGAATTTGGTGCTAGTTCAGTAGCAATTAGCAAATCTAAAACGCAAGCATCTTTTGAGGTGTATGCGTATGGTCAACAACTAATAGATTTGTTTGTTGATGCGTATGGTCCGCTTCGTCCTATTAAGGGCAATCTGGTCATCCCTGAGTTTGTTTATGATCTAAATAAAAAATCATTCTTGGCATACTTGGCGGGTGTTCACAGTGCTGATGGCTACGTTAGGCCGCAGCGTAACTCAATAGATCTGACTATGGTTGACTTGGTATTTGTTGAAAGTTTACGAGATCTATGCAACGCGCATGGTATCAAGTGTACGTACTCAGTTAAGACTTCAGTACGCAAAAATGAGAGGCCGCTTGGTCGCCTTAGAATATTCGCTTTTGACAATGACACAAAGGCATCATTTTGCCTGAATTTGACTGAGGCTTTGCGGAAAGAGTTTGGAGATAGTGAGACCGTAATGCCAATTGGGTACACGTCAAATAGTATTTTTCCGATTAAGTACGATCAAATAGAAAGACTGTTCAAGCAGAAACCTAAATACTATAACTATGCGAACAATGTGTGCAATGCCTCATATGGTAGGTTTGAAGACGAATTTGCCCCGCTGCTCAAAGACGAATGTTTATTGAAGAAGATTTATGGCGCCCTTTTCGCTATTGACGCGATAGAAAAATTATCAGCCATTGAATTTGTTGACTTTACTGTTTCTGGGAATTCAAATTATTTTGCTGGCAATGGCGCCTTAACTTTAGTACACAACAGTGGCAGTGGTGGCATATTGCCGCTTATCAAAAAGGCTGTTAGGTACATGGAGGAGATCGGCAAGGAGCCAAAAATTGGCCTTATTGTAGCCCTTCCCAAGAAGTCAGAAGGCGGGAAAGCCCAAAGCAATGCATATTTAGCCATGCAAAAGATCAAAGTGCTGCTAGAAACTAAGGAGATTTCGCCTTGCGTAATAGTAGATAACGATGTTATCCAAAACATGCTAGGCGCTGTCAGCGCTAAGTCTTTTTGGCAAGTGGCCAACAAGCAGATACTAGGTCTGTTTGACGTTTTCAACATTTTGGCGGCTCAAAAGTCTTCATATGTCACGTTCGACAGGGCTGACTACACAACCATGTTGGAGTCTGGCTTAATCACCTTTGGCTCGACTAAGCTCCTCTCTTACGAAAAAGACACCGACCTGTCTGACGGCCTGCGGCTTAACCTGGAGCGGACAATGCTGACCGAGGTGGATCTTACTAAGTCTACCCACCTAGCTGCCATTTTGTGTGCACCAGAGAAGATCCTGTCGCTGTTGCCACAAAGTCATATAGACTTAGCGTTTTCCACGCTTGAGCGGATACTTCAGGGCGAAAATAGAAGCTTTACTATTCACCAAGGCGTGTATGAGTCTAGTCGTAATGGCATTTACTGCTACACTATGGCTGGCGGCTTCCCAATACCAGAAAAAAGGCTGGCCATCATGAAGGTTAGAGGCGGCTTGGCTTAACATTAGGAGTTGATGACTATGGCATTAGAGACACTTGCAGGCGTGAGTAAGATCGGTGGATTTGACTTAGTGGTTATGGACGATTTGCGGGATAAGCACCCAGAGAAGTTCGTTAGCACAGGGGCTATGGACTATGAGTGGTTCGAAGCAGAAATCCGTCCGACCAACCACATTTACCTCAGGAAGGACAAGAACAGCATTTCGTTCACAGTCCAGAATGGACCAATCAAAGAGGTTGGGGTCAACGGTTGCCAAGTTGACACCATTGTGGAAACAGCTAAGTTGGTCATTGAAGGGCTAAACAAAAACTTCCCCTGCCGCGAAAACGCTATGGCAATCACAAAGCTAGACGAAGCGTTAATGTGGCTTCGCGAAAGAACCAGAAAAAGGGTCGAGGCCAATGTCGAAGGCACCAGCGGTTGCTCGACAGGATGTGAAGACGGTCGTGGCCAAGGTCGCCTATTCTGGGCTGGGGACTGACCGATGACCAGCTTAGGGTTGCCAACGCAGTAGCCGAGATGCGGCAAACATTCACATTTTGCTTGGTAGCACGGAAAGCTTAGCTTATAAAGGGTTGTTAGGCAACCCTACCTCTTAGAAGCATGCCAAAGGAGACCACGGTTTGAACAACCTACCTGGACTTAATTATGATAGTAACCTTAGTGTTGACGACCTGAAATTTGCCCAATCGTCCTTTGCCAATGCTGTGTTAACAGCTACCAAGATTGTGTTTGGATCGGAAAGCATGTCCACACCAAGGTTCGGCATTATTGATGTCATTAACCCGCGAAACATCGTGGAATCAGAGGTTACTAGGCCACTGGCTGTCTACAACTCATCCAATAATGTGCTGCAATACAATGTTGCCCCTGGTACTGCCACGTGTGCTAGTGGTGCCACCGTTACCAATCCGTCTCTGCTTGAGGACCTAGCCTTAGCACGTACCAACGCTGATGACCTGTTAGTTGTGTTCATAGAAAACCAGATAATAGACGCACACCCAATACGGCTAACAAGATACAACACGGCCCAAGCGGTAAGACTAGAGCAGGCCACCGACGTAATCAAGTCAGCACTGTTATCTGACTATATCAATCCCGTACTTTTTCCACCTAGCCGCCTGCTAAATGTAGTAGTGCTGGCAATAGTTAAGGTAGTTTCTACCGTGTCCGGACTGGAACTGCAAATGGACTACACGGCGTCAAGTTACTCATTCAACAGGCCCTGGTACTCGCCTGTGGACGTAGAACACCGGTCCAAAATAGGAAGTGGTGCGGTAACAGACACCAACCCGCACGGAACTACCTTTAACGACTTGTCTAGCGGTAGCCTTACTATTTACGACCAAACCCTACCAACTGGCGTTGTTTTGGCTCAAGACCAAGCCACAAAAGGCATACCCGGTACCATCTGTCTGGAAACTGTCACTGTGTCCCGCATTCTTACCGATGCTGGCGGGTCGGCAACATCTGGTTCCAGGTTTGGCGGCGTTGGTGCCAAGTATATCGTTTTGTCAAAATTTCCGGTTCGTATTACTGCCTTTTACCTAAGTAGCCATAAAGGCAGGGCTATTGCTTGGGACCTTATCCCAGGCACTCGCACAGTGGTTTTGCCGTCTCCGGAAGTGTTTACTTCCACAGCTATCATGCAATACAACGCAGTACAAGCCTTGGAGCCTCCCGCTACCATTATTTCAAGCTTGTTGTCGTTTGGGCAACCAAACCAAGCAAGCGAGATAGTGGTTTCTGGCGGTATCTCGTTGTCTGAGTTGGCAAATCCAACGATAGACTTTGACGGATCTGGACCAGTTCCTAGAGACTACATAGTGTTCGTCAAACCAGACGGAACGTTGCTGAGGACGCCAGAGCCTATTCAGGTTCCGATTGTTCTTGAGGACATCGGCTCGGTTCTTTATCCAATCACCGCTTCGTTTTTTGGTCCTTCCAGACTTACGATCGGTCTGGCCGACGCTAATTCGGTGCCAACCATGTCAATCACAATAAGGCTGTATGGCAAGGATGCCAACAGTGCGACGATTCAGGAAGACATCATATTTTCTGGCACCACCTGGGTTGACGTTTCTCTCCCAGGCGTTGACACCTCGGCCCAGTACATTAAGACGGTGAACACCTTTTCCGTTCTTTCCGAAATCCAGGCTATTGCCAGAACGGACGATGGTCCTAGTTCCAAGATCCAAATTTGGGCTGAACTGGAAACTGAGTCCACACCGGCTCTCAACAGGTTGGCTAGGGTGGCTCGTGTTGGTTGGGACGGACTGGCAATTAGTTATGTGAAGGATGCAAGACAGATAATCAGGTCTATGCCAGACATACCAAACAGGTTCCAAGCGGCAGCAGAAATGCTTGGGCAAGGCGGTGCAGAACCTGTTTTGGTGGCAAGTGAAGATTTTGCCAAGCCAATCTGGAAGGATGGTACCACTGGTTACCAAGACGCAACGCAGGCTACCTTTGGTATCACGGTAGTTGACGGCGACCTAATACAAACAGGTGACCAAATCGTCTTTCCAAACGGCAAAACGCTGACTGCCGTTACGTCAGGCTCCCCAATTCGTGCTACTGGTCAGTATTTTACCTATTCGTCAGAGTCCGACACCAGAGACGATATAATATTGACAATCAACGACGTCACTTTTGCGTCTGGCGTGGTAGCAACGCAAGGTTCTCTGCCCAACATAGTCAGCTGCATTGTAACCCAACTTGGCGCCCGTGGTAACGGCTTGGTTACAGAGCCAACTCAGGCCGACCCAGCAGCTATTACGACAACTAATGCGGTTGGCGGTATTGATGCCTTTGGGGAAAGCGTTATGCCTAGGCACGACGACTTCGTAAACAGCGTAATACCAGGCCCTTCCACTTATGATGTTTACAATATCAGAAACCGTTACCTTTCGCAGCCCATTCCTATCGACAGTGCGACAGAGGTGCAAATAAGGTTGCATGGAGTTCCAGTACCAAGGACCCAAGTGCAGGTTCGCCTAAGAATAGCAGTAGGCGCTGACACCGCATGGCTGCCTTGGGAAGTTCTCGCTGGGGTAGGGACGCTTTTTTCACGCTCTTCTGCTACGGCAATCAACAAGGCGCAAGTTGAGTTGTTTGGATATTTTTCCGGATTTTCTCTGTATGAGGTAGTGTAATGAGTCAAAAGAGAATACAAGACTATGGCTCCCCAGTCGTAGCGCAAAGCCTGAAGTCCCTATCTAACTCGTTGGTGCCAGCGGCAATATTAGTAGGCTGCGCGTTTTCTGTGGAAAGTGCCAGCAGGGTCAGAATAAACTCAGGCTCGTGTGTCACGAATCAGGGCGTGATAATAATTGAGAACGAGGCTAAGTCATTAACTATTGCCAATACCTCGTCCCCAGCTGATTACACGATTTTCTACGCTCATGTTGACGCCAATGTCAGCGGTGGCGTAGCCGCAGCTTTGACCCTTGATTCTGGTATTCTGACGCCGGAAACTGTTGACGGCGTGATCCTTGGGTACGTAAGATACCCAGGTGGCGGTATTCCGCTGGCGCAAGGGCACTTTGTCCAGTCGCCGCCGCTGCAGATCGGCAGCGTGTTGCTAACTAGAAATGCGGTGCCATGGTTAATACCGATCCGCAATGCGGGTTACCTAGTAACAGCCGCTTCTGGCGGTGTTATCAGCATTACCGATACTTACGATACCTCTGCCATTATTCCTTCGGTTTACGTCAAGATAAGGAACAATTCCGGCACTACTGGAACAACTACCATTACTTTCCCATACAAGGTATCAGAGAGGCCGCTAGCCCTTCTCCAGCTAGTATTGTCCACTGATGTTAATGCTTCCATAACGCCAAAATTTATTGATAGTCAGGGCACTGTCTCGTTGTTGTCTGGCTTGCCTTTCACAGGAAATCCGACACTATCCCTAAAATCACTTGCTATTGGACGAGACACGGTGCAAACGACAAACAGTCTGGTCTATGTGCAGTTGGACATCGCCCTGTCAGTTAATCGTGAAGCTAGGCTTCAGGCGATAGGCGTTAGTGAATACAACTTGCCGTACTGATGGCTATGGAGAAATGTTTTGACTATTTCTGGGCAAGAGGATGATTCATTCTGTGGGCTTACTGTTGTTGCCAAGTTTTTCTACTCCAGAGCCCCAGATGGAACCATGCAATGCATTTCTCGCACCCTTGGCAAGTTTTCGGTGCTAAATCGCGGCAGTGCTAACACTAGCTTAGTTAGTAATAAGTCCATCTGGGTCTGCAAAATACTTAAGGAAATACGGCCAGGGAAAAATTACGGCGCATTTATTTTGGAACCTGTCAAGCAGGTGGACCCAGAATCCATACGCAAAATCATACCAGGTTTTTATGACTTACACGTTGAGAAGCGCGTGGCCGTCCTGATGCCCAATTCTGACCCATCTGCCTTTTGGATGTTGTCCAAGGCGACACGGCAAATTTTTTCTAAAAAATACAATGCTGTTATTGTACCAATCAGTGAGGTAAACAATGAGAATGCTATATAACAATTTGGTAGTGTCGGTCATACCAATCCAAAAAGACGGTGTTGTTAAGTATAAAAACGTGGAAACAGGGGATATGTACTGTTGGCCCCAATTAAGCACAGCACCACACGTTACTATGTTGGGAGTAGTGGATTCAGTGTCTGCCGTTGGAGTCAGTGTCAGAATAGGCGTCACAGCGACAGTAAGAGGTGGTTAATGGACAGCGGGTTGGATAGGGCCTATTGCTCACTCTACGTAAATCTCGATGCCGAACCATTGGAACGATTAGTTGCTAATAAGCCATTCTACCGTTCTCCGTTCGGCCCAATTACGGTTCTGCAAACCCTACGTCTAGAAAACGCGTCTGGTATAGTGGTTGGCGGGTCAATTAGTCAGCTTAGATCATTTTTATCGCTGCTTGCTGAGGCTGATAAAAGTGGCGAGCTTACTATTTCTGGCGACTCGTCAGTGATATTAACTACTATCGAGGAAAGGGCAACAAAGGCAGGATTGGATATTGAGTATCGGCAAGTAGGAACGTACAAGGAGGCAGTGTTAGCTAAGACTATGCCTAAACAGCAGTTTGAATCAGCTGTTACGGCAATGGTGTTGGAAAACCTAAATAAGGCAAGATTGTGTGGGATCAACGCGCAAGCATCAAAGTTAACGACGTCAATAAAGCTGGATGCCTCCGTGGCTATTTTAACAGTAGGAACGCAGGCCGCTAATCTGGCCTATGCTGCTAATGTGACAGCCTGGGAATTTGGCACAACCACGGTCAGTCCAGATGGTGTTTACACTAACATGGTAGTACACCCAAGCAACTTGCAATTTACTAGCGCTGGCACGTTGGATTTGGCATGGTCTCTTTGGGTAAGGACGGGAAGGCCATGGAGCTACTAGCAGACAAAGTTATGATGATAGGCGCAATAGTACAGGATTACTACCTTGGTTGGTGTATTAGAAGCAGCAACTGATAACCCAAGTACGTTTTTGTCTTACCATACGATGGCTTGTCATGATCCAGCTAACTTAGCTAGGTCTTTTGCCAACAGCATGAGGCTGATACTAGAACAGAAACCAATAACAGAGATTAATCGTATTTATACCGAACTCTAACATCCAACAGAGACCAAAGTAGATGCGTCAAAAACTTAAGGTAACCAATGAGAAAGTTAGTTGCAGCCGCTTTGGCTATTACGATGCAATTAGGTGTTAGCGGATCAACTTCCGCCCAGCCTAATTACAAAATATCCAAGCTCAACAGCACAATATCCTATATCAAAAACATAGAAGCAAGATATAAGCTTCCGATTGGCCTGCTTTTGGCTATTATCGATACAGAAAGCAACTTCCAAGCCAAAGCAATAAACCCAGCTGGTGCTCCTGGCGTGTACGTCACCTCTTATGGGCTTGGGCAAGTAACAATGGCAACTGCCAAGCATATGTGCAACATCAGAGATCTCAAATTTCTTATGCAGTCAAGAATAAACATCAAGTGCACGGCTTCCATCCTCCAAAAGCAGCTGGCTAGGTACCAAGGCGAAGTAAGAGCAACCATAGCAGCCTATCAGACCGGCACCGCCTGCATCTGCAAAAATGAGGTGTTTATGGAGCCAAGTTCTGGCGGCTCCAAGGTGTGCAAGTTTAGGTCTAGACTAATCACAAGAAAGTGCTCAGATCCTGGCGCTTTCATGAATCAGTCTTACGTCAATAAAGTGATGAATAAGAGGTCCCAGTATCGGTGGGCTTCGTTCAAAGCTGCGGAAGATGATGACGACACTCTGGCATTCACTTCCCTATAACAACCACCTAGCAGCAGAACCTGTCTGCTGCTAGGTACGCTTAGCTACTCCCAAATCCAAATCGAGTTTTCCTGTTGCTTTTCCGTTCGGCTGAGCAAGAAGGGTGATTTTATTTTTTGATGCTTTCTGGCCATAATTATCTTTTTGCCGTGTATTGTGTCGGAACCTATCAAGATATACCGTTTAACCATCCTTAGCAAATGTTCCTCATCTATCCCATCTGGTAATATGCTGCTTTTTTCCGAAACCCAGCTGCCTATTACCGTATGTGGTTTGTACTTTCTCACTGCTGAGAGTGCGTCTAACTTTTCTACGTCTTGGCCGTACACGATTATTGGCTGGCCACTAGCTAAGTATGCCGCCATAATTGCTGCTTTGCTTTGGCGATGGCTATCAGTCATTTTGATGCCTAGTAACGAGCCTAACCAGCCGTTACCGGCACCAATCTCCAGGCAATCTTCTGGGCCTATTGGCGCTATCAGCTTCTGTAATTCAGAGATTGCCTCAGTGGTGGGCAAAAAGTATTGAGCCTTAAAGTGAAGCATTGTCCTGGTGGTCTGGTAGCCTACCTCCTGCCAGTATGCTGTGGGCATAATTCTTAACTTGTCGTTGTCGAAAAAATCGTAATTGTGCCAGCTTTTGTCTAAGTCCATTTGCCGTACGCCCGGTGCTATTTCTCTGTGCATATGTCTCTCGCCCTAAGGTTTGGAATCTAGCTCCCGAAAAATCTCTTTGTAGACTTCAGGAGCGCTCTCTTTCTCATAGCAGGGTATCAGTATGCCGTCGCGGTTTATGCTATCCGAATTCACTTCATCGCAAAAGAATATCTTTGCCTCGCCAGCCCTCGGTAATGCAAAATCCGTGCCTTTGTAAGGTGCCCCTTTGGTGGTAAAGAAGTAGGAGAAGAAGTACGTCCTGGTCGCGTTGATGTTAAGCCTGTTCTTAGTGATGGTTGGTATGACAGCAATGGTATACCCGCTGTCGTCTTTGTCCCATATCAGCTGGAACCAGTCTTTTGGGTTGTTCTCTGACCACCATAGCAAGTGCTCTTCTAGTTTACCGGCGTTGTCCACCACAAAGCACGGGCTTGTTGCTATCCCGCTTTGTTCCTCGCCCAGCCAAGCCACGCCCTTTATCACTACAGTGTCTAACTTACGCAAAGCTTTCAAGGCGCTTTTTGCGGCCTCGGAACCTGGTGTAAAGGTTCCACCAGCGTTATCCAGAAAAGGAAAATAAGAAATTAATATAACTTTTTCTGCCGTCATATGCCACCTCTCTGTGCTATTGCCTAACGGCTAGTTTTATAACACGTAGCGTCATGAACTGTCAATCCAGCCCGGACAAAGCTTATCTTAATCTCATTGTGGATAAACTATCTTGTTGTTGCCATAGGAGTCTTTTGTGACGTATTCTAACCTGAGAGCTTCGCTGCTTGCCCTAGCAGACGACAAACCAGTCTCGAAGACTATATTCGATAAGTACCGGGAAGTACAAAAGTCATACAAAAAGCTGCTAGGCACAATAGAGCTAGCAAAAGATGACCCAGACCCGCTCCTCAAAAAATTTGAGAGCCAGGCTAGGGAGCGTGTACAAAAGCTGGGAACAGACATCAAGGCAATGATTGTAAAGCTGGAAAACAATGCTTTTGTTGACCCAGCTAGTAAGGCCAAGGCAATAGCGGTTATGGACGAGGTAAAGTCCAAGTTTGGTAAGCTGAAGTATCAACTGTCAGGCCAAAAGGTGGTAGTGGCAGAGCACCAGTTCCAAGGCCTGATAATTTGCCACACCATTATCATAAAAGTAGCCTCTTCTGGCGTTGAGACGACGGTCCTGTTTTGCCAGCCGGAGTACCTTCGCGGAAATGGGGAGCCAAAGTTTGAACTGCTCGCGTCTCTCGAAAGTGCCCAAAATCTTGTGGCAAATAAGACCGCCCTTGTGGATTGGTTAGTAAAAAGCGATGAGTTTAGCAGTGTAGCGTTGAGCAAGTCGTTAGCAGCAAAAGGAATTAGCTCTACTGACAAAACTGTAGGCCTTTTCATTGAAGCCGAAAAGCTTTTGTCAACACTTAGCTTCAAGGGGCAAGAAAATTCTGAAAAAGTTAGCATTAACTCAGAAACACATATGCAAAGAGGGTTTAGGGTGTGGGACTTCTTCCAGTCTAGGCCTTATGAAGAAGATGACGACAACCCAACTTTTGTTGGGAAAAAGGATGCCGTGGCTGTTGTCGAGCGGCACTTTAGCAAAATATTGGACAAAATAAACATAAGACTCCATGCCGACGAGAAGTGCTGGTTCACGGTGGAAATTGAGTTATGACCGCCAGCAGCACCTAAGGGAAAATGAATAGCAAATAGTATCTAGTGGCGTGTGGTCTTAGCATAAAAAGTGTTAGCCATTGACCTTATGATATAGGACTTCACGCTATGACTGTGCTACACACCGATTTCACTGCCGACCAACTTCGCGTCATGCTCATAGCCGCCGCCGAGAGCATCAGCTCAGGCGGCTTTGCCGAACTCAATACTGTCGTAGCGCAATTTGTTTCGTATGGGTTTGAGGCTAGTGCCTTGCTCGGCGAAGGTCACAACATGGACCAAACGCCTGAGGGCCAATTGAAGCTCATGACGTGGCTTATTGGGCAAATCATAGATATTGGACAAACTCGGGCACACTTTGCAGTCAACTCATGGTGTAATTGGGTTCTGAGTAAGTTGCCGCAATAGTGAGCGCCGTGGCTCAGACAGGCAGTGGTATTTGCCTGTTGTCGCCAAACTTCACGATAAACTTATCCATTGGGAACTCAATACGACTATTGCTTGACGTAATTAGGAATCTGTAAGGCATAACGCTGTGATTAACCGTTATTATGCCATCTTCGATAATGTCTGGTATTGATACCCGCTCTACGCCAGATTGTATGTCTATTAATGTGACCTCGTACATAACTTTTCTCCATTACATGTTTAGCTTGATGTCAACGCCAGATTGAGATTCCATATTCTTCTTTGCGGCCAAAACCCAATCAGTTCCTAATCTAAGTGAGTATCTGTTCCATCCAGCCACGGTTTCTAGTCCGCCGTCTTGGTAGAACAAAACCAGCGTGTTGTCCTCCACCTTGTGACCAACAATTGTTTTGGTTTTCCAAAATAAAAATCTTCGGTACTTTATTTTGTATTGCATTGCCTTGTCCTTTTCTGCCCAACGTTATGAGCCACTTCTTCTAACCAACTGGGAACGCACAACAGGTTGGTGGACACCACGCCATAGTTGTCGCGACTGGCTAGCGCAGTAAGATACCCACCAATCTCTTTTTGGCTTTCGTCAACAAATAGCCACGGCTTGCCAAGGCGGCTCACTAAGTCGACCTCTAGTGGCATGCCGAAGCTAAAACCGCCAGAAGACAAAAATAAACAGCCGTCAGCCGCTGCAATCACGGCTTCGTTAACCTCCCTCACGAAGCCCCATTTGCTTCCCAGTTCATCCTTTTGCTGAATAAAGAACGGCGCCCTTGGGAAGTAGGCAATGAGCGGCAAGTCAGATTTTCCTAACGCCTGCTTGATTCTGGTTTCGACCTCTAAAACGGACTCGCCAGCTTGGTCAATGGCGTAGCCGACATAGATGGCAATAGGGTGCCAGTTTTCCATAGTAAGCCCTTTATGTCGCGAAAACATACGGTTGACACAACGTGTCACTTATGCTAAAATAGCGTGCATCGGTTAATACTTGTATTTTTATCGGTAGGAGTGGACAATGAGAGTAGTAAAGGTGCTGCCTGAACTAATCCAAAGGGCGACCGCATCAGATAACCACAACAAGGCCTTCCTAAATATAGTAAGACTCTTTTGCGAAGGCACTATGGACGGTGGCAAAGTAAGTAACACGTTTGCTATTCCTGATAACGTCTCCCGCGTAGAGGAATTGGGCTGCCTGAGTGTGCTGTCTGATATGCCGGTCAAAGCACTAACCAAGTGCCACGCACACTGGTTGGTTTCCGGTAAGAAAGTTTTCATGGTGTCCCCAGAATTTTTTGATGTTTTTGCCAAAGTCCCTCTTAACGGTATGATGACTGACTCCTTACCAACCAACCTGTGTGGGTTTTGCCAATTGCCAAAGTTGGTTTCCGATTCGCAAGGGGACAGCTTTGACGGTTTCTATTTCTTCTCTGGTCCAGGCACCCAGTTTTTCGGGTCGGAAGATTGGCGCGGTAGTATGACTGGTGCCAGAGTAGTAGACGTACAGCAGGACACCAACATACTGTCCTTGGCGTGGGTAGATAAACAGGGCCACACCAACTTCGCCCTGATTCCGTGGAATGGTGCCGAGGTACTAAAGGACTTATTTGTGGGCGCTGAGTACAAAGTGAAGGAAGGGTTTACCGCACAAGAAGAGGTGTTTCGGCTGGAAGATGGGTTTGAGGACCACATTAGGCTCATGTGCAACCTGCTCATCTACCTTAACTCTGGTACGCCTGACTTGCGGCAGTTTAGAAACGAGATAAAGTATCAGTCGCCAACCAGCCAAACGCCGGTCAGGAGAGACAAGGAGCTAAGTAGCCTTAACATTGAGCTGGTCGGGTTTGGTTACAAGAAAAGTCCTATATACAGCAAGGACATCTTCTCCCAACCGGCTTACTGGGCACATCGTTATTTTGGGGTTGGCAGAACTGAGAAAAAGTACATGTTGGTCAAGGGCAGTATCAAAACTAGGAACCGCAGCGCAATAGAAGGACAAATATGAGCACCGACAAAATTGGATTTGGCGACGCTGTATGCGAAGATGAGCAGATGGAATACAGAGATACTGTGTATGTAGTGGTCTCTCCCGAGCAATATCAAGTGGCTATGGAATTAAATAACAAGGTCCTCGATTCTGACTTTCCTAGCTATGGCGACACGATAAGCAATTTTGAAGGACGAATAGATAATGTCTTTATTCCGTATAATGTCATTGGCAAAAGGTCTAAAAAGGCTAACTTTGATTTAGTGATACAACTACAACTTGGCACTGGTACGGCATTCAAACACGGGTGGTTCAGAGGCGTCATTCCACCATTGACTGCCAAATACATAGAAAAATTGACCGGCAATAGCGATGACGCAAAGATGCTCAAGAAAATGGCCAATCAGGCAAAAGCCAGCACCCTGGCGACTATGGCCGCTGCGAAAGAAAAGCTGACCAAGGCTGGCGTATCGGTAAGCAACGGAAAAATCCTAAAGGCTGATGCGGAAAAAGCGATACTAGTGCTGTCCAACGGCCCAGTAAATTTTGTTGTTGAACATCCTTGGGGCACCAGCTTTATGGAGCAGCTGGCCGAAGCCTTGGATCATTTTGGTATCGCGTGGGCAGTTGATGAAGCGTTGGAAGGGTCAGACGGTTCAGGAATGTTCATAGGGAAGCCTAGCGATGTTGAAAAGGCCGAACTTCTGACATCAGACTTTCTGAACTCTGACGGCG